>Ga0209067_10000003_pt1 | contig 315890 bp, 283 predicted proteins | sample ColStrG_CSR_2013_FD_187199 | JGI IMG/M metagenome (GOLD analysis project Ga0209067, IMG submission 187199) | Freshwater sediment microbial communities in response to fracking from Pennsylvania, USA - Cold Stream Run_MetaG_CSR_2013 (SPAdes)... | ecosystem: Environmental > Aquatic > Freshwater...
GCGGTGGATACCGTGGTGGTGGCGGCGGAGGCCGTGATCGCGGCGGTTACGAAGACCGTGGCCCTCGTCAAGATTATCGCTAATCCCTTAATCGCTAGACTCTCTTAAAAATAAGAGAACTTTTCACAAACACCCCAGGGGTTTTCCTCTGGGGTGTTTTTTTGTTACCCCTTGGAGGCTTGGAGAATCCCTGCTGCTTTATGCAGCGTCTCCTCCCATTCTTTTTCAGGAATGGAATCAGCGGTGATGCCTGCACCAACATGAAATTCTGCCTTGCCATTACGAATCACTACGGTGCGAATCGCGATGTTGAACTGACTCTCTCCATTATAGCCGAAGTAGCCGATGGCCCCCGTGAAGAGACCGCGTGGTGTAGGCTCCAGCTCATGGATAATTTCGAGAGCCCTTTTTTTTGGGGCCCCAGAAATAGAGCCACCAGGAAAGCAGGCCGCAAGAGCCGCCACTTGAGAGACCTCTTTTCTCAGCTCTCCCTCCACCGTGGAGACAAGATGAAAGACCTGGGCATAGCGTTCCAGTTGGAGAAGTTGAGTGGCCGTTACGCTCCCGTATTCGCAGATACTGCCGAGATCGTTGCGTTCCAAATCGGTAATCATTAGCAACTCGGCGATTTCCTTGGGCGAAGTTTTTAATTCAAAAGCCTGCTGCGCGTCTTCTTCCTGATCGTGCAGCCTCGGACGGGTTCCTTTGATGGGACGCGTTAGGATGCGTCGTCCGCTCATTTTGAGGAAACATTCAGGAGAGCTGGAGAGGATGGTTTCATCTCCAAGATTTAGGTATGCTGCGTGTGGTGCCGGAGAGATCTCGCGGAGTGCCAGATAAAGAGGCCAAGGATCTCCTGCAAAATTCGCGCTGAATTTGTGAGCCAAACAGACCTGATAGATGTCACCGGCAGCAATATATTCCTGAGCACGGCGCACCATACGGAGATACTCCTCGCGAGTTATCTCCGGCTGAAAATCAAGCGGCGAGAGGGCGGTTTTTTTTGGTAGTGTTTTTTGTTCCGGTAGAAGCGAGTTGTCGCTCCATTCCTCCGAGCCCAACAATAATGGACTATCGTAAAATCCAAAACGGAATGATCCATCAAATCTGAAATATCCGACAGCGGCTCCCTCTCCTGCTTTCTCAAGCGAAGATTTCCCCCTGTGTTTGAGTTCCTCTTCCAGCAGGTGCCACTCTCCTGCACTTCCTTCCACAATCAAATCAGGATCGTGTCCCAGAAGTGCCAGCCCGTGCTCCTTATTAAGGCCATCATTGGAAGAATCGAGCCAGAAAAAACCTAGGGCATTTTGCCATAACGAGGCCACTTCTAATGGGGAAGAAATCACGCTAGTAGTAATCATTCTCTCTCAGAATATTGCAGCACCTCTTGCCATCACCGCTCATTTTTGTTTCCTTTGCAAGAACTCGGATTTCAACAGCCGAGGCCATGCTCTATTTTCCCTATGACAAAAATTAGTTCCCTCGCTTCCACTCTGTTCCTTTGCGGCTGCTTATCATCCTTGTTTCCCCTTCCTCTTTTTGCCCAGGCGCAGACCAATGGAACTTCGGTAGCTCCGGCTCCACCTCAGGAAAATTCGGCCACACCAGCCGATACCAGCAATCCTCTGGTTCCCGGCCAAGCTCCTGCCCCCAGCGAATCTTTGGCACCAGCCCCTGGCGATCCCGCCGCACCTGCGCCGAATTCAGGCTTGGGATCTCCTGGTCAGAATCCTCCTCCTAGCGATCCTAATTCCTTGATCCCTCCCCCCGAGGAGCCGCAGCAACCTTCCCCTATCAACAAGGGAGGGGATGAAGAAAAACAACGCCAGGAGCAAAAGGCCCGTTACTATTCAGTCAAGGTCAAGGCTGACAAAGAAGAGGCCCTGAGTTCGCTTCAAGAGCAGGCTGACAAGGCCAAGACCGATGAAGGCAAACGCCAGGCACTTCGCGAGTATTATGACCTGCTGGCCAAGCGCATGAAGAAGCTTGATTCCTCGCTTTCGGACTGGATCGATACAATGCACGCTGCCTATCTGCGCCGTCTCGATCAGGTGCGTGTGGAGCCAACAGTTCCTCTCAACCTTCCTCCCTCAGTGAATGAATCGGCCTCTCCATCTCCAACGCCTGAGCCTTCGGCTACCCCGCGTCATAAAAGACGCAAAGCCGTTGTTGCGGAGGCTGGGCCTTCTCCATCCCCTGAGAAACTGGGCTCGTCTTCTGCCAAGCCGACTCCTACGCCCATGCCTGTGAAAAAGGCCAAGCTCGTCGCTAAGCCTTCACCAACACCAAAACCCTCGCCTACGCCAAAGCCTACCAAGAAGATCAAGAGCAAAGCCGCAGTACAAACCTCGCCAGCTTCTTCACCGACTCCGACAAGCAAGAAAAAGGCCACTGCGAATCAGGACGATTAAAATAGGCCAATGATGATGCAGGAAATATTCATTTTCCTGCTTTCGTTGGTGCTGAAGTTTTTGGTGCTTCCGGCTCTCGGATTCTGCCTACTTCACTGCCTCATTAATATTTACCTCTTTCGCCGTTTGCGAAAGATCGAATCGGTTGGCGAGTTCTTGAATCTCTCGGTACTCGTTCCGGCGCGCAATGAGGAGAAGCGAATCCGCGCCTGTCTCGCCTCGCTCATGGCTCAGGAGCTGCCTGTTCGTGAAATTATTCTGCTTGATGATCGTTCTAGTGACCGCACGGCAGCAATTGCAAGGGAGCTTGGTTTTAGTGAGGAAAATGAACGCTTGCGCTTGATCCACGGTCAGGAGCTGCCTCCGGGCTGGGTGGGGAAAAACTGGGCCTGCCATCAGCTCTCTCTGGCTGCACATCCCGAGAGTACGCATCTCCTCTTCACCGATGCAGATACGGAGCATGGCCCTGCTTGTATCAAGACGGCATTGGCTTACGCCGTTGCAGAACGGTGCGATCTTCTCTCCCTCTGGCCCGATCAGATCACGGGAACTTGGGCTGAGAAACTCGTGATTCCTCTCGGCTATCTTCTCTTTATGGGGTTTCAACAATTTCCTTTGTTGCGTTGGCTTCAGGCAAATCCTGCAAGAGTCAAGTGCTGGAACTTTTCGCCGAAACATCTCGCCACCTTGGGGGCTGCCAATGGGCAATTTCTTCTCTTTCTTCGAATGACCTATGATCGCATCGGTGGTCATGAAAAGCTCAAGAATCATCTCGTGGAAGATGTCGCTTTTGGACGACGCATTGCGGCAGGAACGGGTGAGGGGATGAGACTCATAAATGCTGATGGCATGGAGCTACTCCGCTGTCGGATGTATTCCAATGCAGCCGAAGTCTGGGAAGGTTTTTCTAAAAATTTGCGACCGGTCTTTGAAGATTCCTTTCTCTCCTTCGTCCTCTTCGGTGTCGTGATAGGCGGGCTCTTTCTCTCTCCGTTTTTCTTCCTGCTGCTCTCCCTGTTTTTCAAAAATCTTTTTGCTCCAGCCCTGACAGCCGTCGTTCTGATCACTCTCATCCGCCTCATCCTGACGCTCCGCTTCCGTACTTCCTGGATCGGCTTTTTTCTTCATCCGGCGGGCATTGCGCTGGCTATGCTGATCGGAATGAATAGTTGGCGTCTCTGCCTCGGCAAGGGAGTCGTCTGGAAGGGACGCATCTATTCGCTCTCTTCGTAGTAACGAATATCGACAGTAAGCTGAAGGGGTGCTTAAATTGCTGTTCCCCTGATGACATTCCCCGATTCATCCCGTCCGATGAGTGCTGTGCGCTGGCTGGTCTGCGCTCTCCTTTTTTTTGCGACGACGATCCTTTACTTTGACCGGCAGATTCTTTCGTTATTAAAAGAGCCTCTCGGCGGACTCCTGCATTGGAATGACACTCAGTATGGCTTGGTGAACTCTGCCTTTCAGCTTGCTTATGGTCTGAGTCTGCTCGCCTTTGGATGGATCATCGACCGTTTCGGTACGAAAATTGGCTATGCGATCACGATTGCCGGATGGAGTCTCACCGCTATGGCGACTGCGTTGGTCTCGACACTCGGAGGGTTTTTTATCGCACGAATCGCCCTTGGATTTGCCGAGGGGGGGAATTTTCCTGCTGCCATCAAAGCTGTTGCCCTTTGGTTTCCTAAAAAAGAGAGGGCCTTTGCCACAAGCATTTTTAATTCAGGGGCGAATGTCGGTGCCATTGCTGCGCCTGCGATTGTTCCGTGGCTCTACTTTCATTTTGGCTGGCAGTCAGCATTCCTTGTGGCAGGCTTCGCCGGTATCGTCTGGCTGGCCTTCTGGATTCCGTGGTATGGAGTGCCTGAGCAGAAGAAGAAAGTCTCGCCAGAGGAGCTGGCTTGGATTGAGAGTGATGCGGGAGTTGAGCAAGAAACGGGGCCAAAGATCCCTTGGGCTAGCCTTCTCAAGTATCGTCAGACTTGGGCCTTCATTATTCCAAAATTTCTCACCGATCCGGTCTGGTGGTTTTATCTTTTTTGGCTTCCGTCCTTTTTCAAAGACTCACGAGGTCTCGACATCAAGCATAGCTGGACATTGCTCGTGACGATTTACTCGATTGTCACCGTCATCAGTATCGCTGGAGGCTGGATCTCGGGTTTTTTGGCGAAGAAAGGTTTGTCGATGAATCTCTCTCGTAAGCTCGGTATGCTCCTTTTTGCCCTCTGTGCTCTGCCGATGCTGGCGGTGACCCATGTTGGAAATTGGGGAGCTGTTCTTCTCATTGGCCTTGCTGGAGGGGCGCATCAGGCATGGTCTGCAACGCTTTTCACCACCGTCTCGGATACTTTCCCAAAACGCTCGGTAGGCTCTGTCATCGGTATCGGTGGCCTTGCAGGGTCAGTCTTTGGAGCCTGCTTCCCCTACATCACCGGTCTGCTCACCGATCATTTCAAAGCCCTCGGTCAGCCGACAACCGGCTATGGCATTCTTTTTGGATTCTGTGCCTCTGCTTATCTCGTTTCGCTCTTGATCATCCAGATTTTGAATCCGAAACTGGAGCCCGTCATCACTCAGACCGCTACCCTTAAATCATAGAGGCAGCATTTCCTTAATCTCATTTCTCTTATGCTTCAAAGCTGGCGTTGGTTTGGCCCCTCAGATCCGATTACGCTTCGTGACATCCGCCAGGCGGGTGTGACGGGGATTGTCACAGCACTTCATCATATTCCCTGCGGCCAGCTCTGGACGCTGGAGGATATCGAAAAACGACGCGATCTTGTGTCCGCTGCGGCTCCCGGGCTTCATTGGGCAGTGGTCGAGAGTCTTGCTATCCATGAAGAGATCAAGACGCGGAGCGGTGATTGGCTGGGAAAGCTTGCGATCTACAAAGAGAGCCTTGCCAACCTGGGCCGTGCGGGACTCAAGATCGTCTGTTATAATTTTATGCCTGTTCTTGATTGGACGCGCACGGAGTTGGAATACGAGGTCGAAGATGGCTCGACGGTCTTGCTTTATGAGCAAGATTTGGTGGCGGCTTTCGATCTCTTTATTCTTCGCCGTAAGGGTGCAGAGGGCGACTACGATGAGGCGTGTCGCGAGCGGGCACGAGTCCGCTACGAGGCTATGAGTGAAGGAGAGCGCACTCGTCTTTCCGATGCCATTTTGCTGGGATTGCCTGGCACGGTTGATGATTTCAGCGTCGAAGATTTTCGTGGTGAGTTGGCTCGTTATGATGGCATCGACGAGAATCAACTCAGGGAGAATCTCCACGGTTTCCTTCGAGAAATCATGCCGATTGCTGAAGAGTATGGAATCAAAATGGCGATCCATCCCGATGATCCGCCTTGGACGATTTTCGGTTTGCCTCGGATCATGAATCGAGAGGTTCATTATCGTGCTTTGATTGACGCAGTTCCCTCGCCTAGCAACGGCATCACGCTGTGTACCGGATCGCTCGGGGCTAATCCTGCGAACAATGCTGCCGAGCTCTTTGAGCAATTTGCCGACCGCGTCTATTTTGCTCATTTGCGGAATGTGCGATTCGATAGCACCAAGCCTGGCAGCTTTCACGAATCTCCCTGCCATCTTGAGGGAGCGACCGACATGCATCGCGCCATGACGGCTCTGGTGCAGGAGGAAGAGCGTCGCCGTGCAGCAGGTCTGACGGACTGGCAGATTCCAACGCGTCCTGATCACGGCAAGCTCTTTGACCGAGATCGGAAAGACAATTCGTACGGCGGCTATTCTGCCACGGGTCGTATGATCGGCCTCGCAGAACTACGAGGTCTCGAATTCGCCATCCGTACAGCAGATCGACGCTGTTCCTGACCGATCTCACTTATGAATGATCTCTTTTCTGTTAAAGACCAAGTCGTTGTCATCACCGGTGCTGGTGGAGCACTCGCAGGGGCCACGGCTCGTCATCTTGCTTCGCAGGGAGCCATCACGATCTTGCTCGGGCGAGGATTGGAGAAGCTGGAAGCTGTGGCTGCCTCCATTCGCGCTGCAACTCCTGAGGCTCGCACACTTCCCCTTTCTGCTGATGTGCTTGATCGCGCTGCTCTTGAATCCGTGCGCGCGCGAGTGCTCTCTGAGTATGGTCGCATTGATGCGCTGATTAACGGGGCTGGAGGCAATATGCCAGGAGCGACCATTTCGCCTGAGAAGACCTTCTTTGATCTCGATCCTGCGGCTTTCCGCGAAGTGCTCGATCTTAACCTCACAGGAACTGTGCTGCCGACGATGGTCTTTGCCGAGCCGATGAGTGAGGCGGGGCGAGGTGCTATCGTGAACTTTTCCTCTGTATCAGCGATGAGGGCATTGACCCGCGTGATCGGATATTCGGCGGCAAAGTCTGGAGTGGAAAATTTCACCCGTTGGCTCGCTGTGGATCTTGCCAAGAAAACCTCCGGCGGTATTCGTGTGAATGCCGTGATGCCAGGATTTTTCCTGGGCGATCAGAATCGCGCCTTGCTGACGAATCCTGATGGCTCGCTCACTGCGAGGGGGCAGACCATTATCACTCAGACCCCCTTTGGTCGCTTTGGCGAGGCAGCGGAGCTGAGTGGTGCCATTCAGTATCTTCTTTCTCCCGCCTCGGCCTTTGTGACTGGCACGGTGCTGGCGGTGGATGGCGGTTTCACGGCCTTCTCTGGAGTGTAAAGAAAGTATGCCCCCCCAAGAAGTATGACGCCCTTTATCCACGATGATTTTCTGCTCGATTCGCAGGCGGCACGGCATCTCTATCACCGCTTTGCCGAGCCTCAACCGCTGATTGATTATCACTGCCATCTTAATGCCGCAGAGATTGCCAATGATCGCCGTTGGGAAAATATCACCCAGATCTGGCTAGGCGAAGATCACTACAAATGGCGTGCGATGCGTGCGGCGGGGGTCGCTGAGGAGTTCTGCACAGGCAAGGCCAGTGATCGCGAAAAGTTTGATAAATTTGCATGGGTCATTCCCCAGACGCTCCGTAATCCCCTCTACCATTGGTGTCATCTCGAACTGGCACGGGCTTTTGGTATCACAACGCTGCTCAGTCCTGAGACGGCTGATGAAATCTACGAAGAGTCCAAGCGCGTGATGGCCACGCCCGAATTTTCTGCCCGAGGATTGCTTCGTAAATTTCAAGTACGCGTCGTTTGCACCACCGATGATCCCATTGATTCACTGGAGCATCATCGCGCTATTGCTCGGGATTCCTCGATTTCCACGCTGGTGCTCCCAACCTGGCGTCCCGACAAAGCATGGATGGTTGATCGCCCTACGGTGTTCCTTCCTTGGGTAGAACGCTTGGAGACAGCCTCCGGGCAGCATATCAGAAGCTTCGATGCTTTCCTTATTGCGCTGCAAGCTCGTCACGATTTCTTTGCCGATCATGGCTGTTTGCTCTCCGACCGTGGGGTTGAGACTCTCCCTATGGAAGAATGTTCGTGTGAGCAAGCAGCAGCGATTTTTGAATCCATGCGATCTGGTAACCCCATCTCGCCCCTGGAGGCGCGAAGCTTTCAGTCCTTCATGCTGCATGAGCTAGCGACTTGGGATGCTGCCAAGGGATGGACGATGCAGATTCATTGCGGGCCGCTGCGGAACAATAACACCCGAGCCTTCCGTGAGCTTGGCCCCGATACGGGATTCGATTCTATCAGCGATCTTCCTATTGCCAACGGCCTCTCTCGCCATCTCGACCGACTGGATGTGGAGGGAATGCTCCCTAAGACCATTCTCTATAATCTCAATCCCCGCGACAATGAGGTCATGGCAGCGATGGCGGGGAACTTCCAAGATGGCATGACCGCTGGCAAAATCCAATTTGGTGCCGGATGGTGGTTCCTCGATCAGATTGATGGCATGACGCGCCAGATCGAGACCCTGTCGCAGATTGGGTTGCTCAGTCGTTTTGTCGGGATGCTGACTGATAGTCGCTCCTTCCTCTCCTACACTCGTCACGAATATTTTCGCCGTCTCCTCTGCACCATTCTCGGTGCCGATATTGAGCGCGGCAGGATTCCTGATGATGATTCCTTAGTGGGGCCCATGATCGAGAATATCTGCTATCGCAATGCCGAGAGCTATTTTGGATTTCCCATTAAGAACTCCCAAGCATAGAATCAACGCTTCTCTTTACGAATTCACCAACCACATCGACTCATGTCCATCCTAACCCTCCGCCCCGCCGATAAATGCCACTACGATGAAATCTCCCTTGGAGAGGTCATGCTTCGCCTTGATCCGGGTGAAGGGCGCATCAAGACAACGCGAACCTTTCGCGCGTGGGAGGGTGGTGGAGAATACAATGTCGCACGAGGTCTGCGCCGTTGCTTCGGTCTCAAGACCGCTGTGTTGAGTGCCTTTGCCGACAATGATGCCGGTCGTCTTGTGGAAGATCTGATCCTTCAGGGCGGTGTTGATGCTTCCATGCTCAAGTGGGTTCCCTATGATGGCATCGGTCGCTCCGTACGCAATGGCCTGAACTTTACTGAACGCGGATTCGGCGTTCGTGGTGCGGTTGGTATCTCCGATCGCGGCAATACGGCAGCCTCTCAGATTAAGCGTGGGGATTTTGATTGGGATTACATTTTTGGCACCCTCGGTGCCCGTTGGTTCCACACGGGCGGTATCTTTGCAGCACTCAGCGAGAGCACTGCGGATGTCGTCATCGAGGCTACGGAGGCGGCTCATCGTCACGGCGTGATCGTTTCTTATGATCTCAACTACCGCCCTTCCCTCTGGAAGGGCATCGGTGGTAAGGAAAAGGCTCAAGAGGTCAACAAGCGCATCGCGCAGAATGTCGATGTCATGATCGGCAACGAAGAAGACTTCACTGCCTGCCTCGGACTTGAGGTCAAGGGTGCGGATCATAATCTGACCAACCTCAAACTCGACAGCTTCAAGGCCATGATCGACGAGGCCGTCAAGGTCTTCCCAAATTTCAAGGTTGTCGCCACCACCATGCGTGGTGTGAAGACCGCTACGGTCAATGATTGGGGTGCCATCTGCTGGGCTGGTGGAAAATTCTACGAATCGACTCATTATCCAAATCTCGAAATCATGGATCGCGTCGGCGGTGGCGACAGCTTCGCCTCCGGTCTCGTCTATGGATTCCTCACCAGCGGCGATCCGCAGGAAGCAGTCAATCTCGGTGCCGCTCACGGTGCCCTCGCTATGACCACCCCTGGCGACACCTCTATGGCCTCCCTTGCCGAAGTCCGCAAGCTGGCAGGTGGGGGCGGAGCCCGAGTCGATCGCTGATCGGGCTTGCTCTTTTGAGTTCTAGCTGCGTTGCCCTGCACTTGCTGTAGCTTTTACTACAGCGGTGCTACCCTGCGCTTCTTTAATTCCTTATGACACGGAACCCCCTTTTCCTTGATAGAGTGTGGAGTCACAGTGTATCCATAACACCCATTTTATGACGACAAGCATCCTGGAACCAGAGCGTTCAGCCGCAGTGACATTGAGCAATGACGAGATCGCCCGCTACTCACGCCATCTCATCATGCCCGAAGTCACCCTTGAGGGGCAGAAGCGACTGAAGGCCGCCAGCATCCTTTGCATCGGCACTGGTGGTCTCGGATCACCTATTGCCCTTTACCTGGCTGCCGCTGGTATCGGACGCATCGGGCTCGTTGATTTTGACACCGTTGATTTTTCCAACCTTCAACGCCAGATTCTTCATGGCACCCGTGATGTGGGGCGTAAGAAAATCAACAGTGCGCGTGACACCATCAAGGAGCTTAATCCCAATGTTCAGGTTGATCTCCACGATTGCCTCTTTACTTCGGAGAATGCTGCGCAACTTGTCGAGCCGTATGATCTCGTCATCGATGGCACCGATAATTTCCCCACGCGCTATCTTTCCAACGACATCTGCGTCTTCCAAAAAAAACCGAATATCTACGGCTCCATCTTTCGCTTTGATGGTCAATGCACGGTCTTTGCCCCGCATCTGGGCGGGCCCTGCTATCGCTGCCTCTACCCAGAGCCGCCACCACCAGGCATGGTGCCTAGTTGCGCTGAGGGTGGCGTCCTGGGGGTTCTCCCTGGCATCATTGGGGTGATGCAGGCCATTGAGGCTATCAAGCTGATCGTCGGCATTGGCGAACCTCTCATCGGACGACTCGTTCACTTCGACGCGCTCAAGATGAAATTCCGCGAATTCAAAATTCGCAAAGATCCCAAGTGCCCCGTCTGCGGTGACAATCCCACCGTCACCGAACTCATCGATTACGAAGTCTTCTGCGGCATTCCACAGGCAGCCGCTGCCGAGGAAGCTCTCGAAGCCGAGGCTCCCATTCCCGAAGTCACCGTTGAGGAACTCCAGGCCAAGCTCCAGAGCGGCGAGAAGATCACTCTCATTGATGTGCGTGAGCAGTTCGAATGGGACATCGCCCGTATCCCTGGTGCGAAGCTCATTCCTCTCGGCGATCTCCACAGTCGCATGAGCGAGCTCGATAGTGCTGACACGATCTATCTCCAGTGCAAATCAGGGGTTCGCTCTGCGAATGCCCTGCGTGAATTGCAGAAGGCCGGATTCTCCAAGCTCTTCAATGTGCAGGGAGGCATCTTGGCCTGGGCCAATCGCATCGATCCCTCAGTCGCTAAGTATTAACTATGGCCGATCTTCAGGAATCCATCGAGCAACTCGCAGCCCTGCTTCGTTGTCCTGTTACTGGACAACAGCTCCATCTTGCAGGTCCTGAGGAATTTCGCAAACTCTCCGTGCATGATGCTGATGGCTTTCTCGTGCGAGAGGATGGTAGCGCAGCTTATCCCGTGCGAGGCGGCATCCCTGCGCTCCTTCCAGAATCAATTATTGTAATTTAAGATAGCTGAATTCTTAGCTATGGCGAAGTCTCTCAATCGCTCCGCGAACATCCTCAAGAGTTACTTGGTCGCTGACGAAGGCCGTGCCGAGTTGACTGCTCAAGACGAAGCGGATGGCACCGCGATCAAATTTTTTGTCACGCCCGAGAGTCTCTAGCAGTAATTCCGTGTTGAGGCTATCTGGGATGGTCGTGGGAAGGCCGCATTTTTGAATCACAGCTTCGACTCGCAGAGCCTGATCTTGAGGAAGTCCGGCCAGCCTGACGGAGAGGTCAAGGGCCGCGATCATGCCGATGGCTACAGCCTCCCCGTGGGAATAGGAGCCGTAGCCTGCTACGGATTCTACGGCATGGCCGATGGTGTGGCCAAAATTCAGTAAGGCGCGTTTTCCTGTCGTCTCGAATTCATCTTGTGTGACAATGAATGACTTGATGGCAACATTGCGAGCGATGAGTGCTGTGAGATCCGCTGTCCGATCAGGGGGGAGAAGATCCAGCATTTCAGGGTCGGCGATGACTGCATGTTTGATGACCTCGGCCAGACCTTCGCGGAAAATGTGATCGGGGAGCGTTGCGAGTAAGCTTGTATCGGCAAGAACAAGGGAAGGTTGGTGAAACGAACCGATGAGGTTTTTACCAAGAGGGCTATTGACACCGGTTTTTCCCCCAACCGAGCTATCAACCTGGGCTACCACCGTGCTTGGAATCTGGATGACAGGAACGCCTCGAAAATGGATGGATGCGACAAAGCCCGCAAGATCTCCGACAACTCCGCCACCTAGGGCAAAGACCGCGCTTTTTCGATCAAGGCCAAGGGAGATCATCTTGTCACAGAGATCCGATGCTACCGACATGGATTTGGAAGACTCTCCGGCAGGAATGGTGATGAGGTGTGGATCAAAACCGGCATGGGTCAGTGATTCCAGAAGCACTCCAGCGTGAAGAGGGGCGACGATCTCATCCGAGATGACCGCGCAACGGCAGGGCTTCACCACTGCGGCGGCGTGATCTCCTGCCTGCATAAGGATATTTTTCCCAACCAGAACGGAGTAGGGAGACGACTGGAGCACGACAGGAACTGAGAGAAAAGATTCTGTCGTCAAAATTGTGAGTCTTAAGCAGCGATTCTCAAGTCAGCGATTCGCAAGTTCTACGGCTCGACGGTGACAGGAGTTCCCATTGGGGTGTTGGCAAAGAAAACCCGTGCCATTCTGTCAGGAAGGCGAATGCAGCCGTGGGAGTCGGGTACGCCAGGTAGGAAGCCTGTGTGCATTCCAACACCTGGTGCGAATCCCATGAACCACGGCATAGAAGCACCTCGGAAGTGACATCCGGCAGGAGGCTTGTCTTTGAGGGCTTCGACATTGTGAACGACGACCACATCGGAGGCATCGACGAAATCACCATAGAGGTTGGAAGCATGTTTCTCTTCCTTGATGTGAACCTTAAATTTGCCGATAGGTGAGGGATGTCCTTCCTTTCCAGTGGAGCAGGCTGAGACGGCAACCAGTTTTCCACCTTTGTAATAATAGACTTTCTGTTCGCTAATCTTAATAACGATGGAGGCTGGGCCAGTTGCAGAATCTCCCTCCCAATACGATTCGCGGTCGGTCACGGAGGTGTTGGAATTTTTGGTCACAACGGAACCATTCGTTCCCAGATACTGTGTGGCCGTGGAATTGAGTCGTCCATCGTAGGTGGAACAGGCGGAAAAAAGAAACGCGACGGCAAGAAGTGGTATCGCGGTGATAAGAGCTTGGCCGAATTTGGTGGGGGAGAAATGTAAATTCATGGGGCTATTCTTAGAGAGCAATGATTGGAATCGTCAAGGAGGAGCGTAAGAAAGAGGCGTTAATCAACTTTTACCGGAGAGGGTGATGGGGTTGATTTGGCAGGTTTATGATTTTTAACGGGAGGCTTGGCTGAAGATTTTGCAGGAGTCTTTGATTTTTCCGGTGCGGCAGGAGGAGTGTAAGGAGTCAATGTGCCTGATGCTAAAGAACCGTTAGCAAGAGGACGGTCGGAAAGTTTTGGTATGACTGCCGGAGTCGGAGTGGCATTGGGATCGAAAGCCATTCCTCCAATCACCGAGATCTCGCCATCCGCAGTACGCTTGAGCTGAGGTCGTACCTTGCCCGACTGATAAGAGACGCGGTCGAGGATCTTTCCATCCAGGCCAACCTTGGAATAGATAAAAAGTCGTGGTGAGGCATTCTGAAGCACATAGATATTGTTGAGGGAATCCAGGGCGATATCGGGTTTTCCATACGCAATAAAATCACCGAGACGATGAGTGCAATAAACAAGACCAGCCGTCTTGTCCTCAATTCGCAGGTAGAGATCGGTGTGCGCTGGCAAGCGGTGGGTGAGCAGACTGATGGTTCTGGTGCCTCCGGCTCCCCCATCGGTGGTTGGAACTCCCACACTCTGCTCCCAGATGAGGCGGCCTTCGGTGATTTCAACAGTGAGGGGAGGGCTGCTGAAATAGCGTGCAAGCTCTGCGGAATAGACGGAGGCATTGATGCGGTAGCTTCCAAAATCACTCAGGGGATAGAGTTCTGTGAGATTGACCGTCCGTGAGATTGATTCGCCCGATTCGATTTGGATCGGCTGGATTTGATAATCGGGATCGGCTGGAGGGATGGGGCGACCATCAAGCGTCTCGATTTTGAAGCCAAACCATTTCTTCCCATCCACATCGGCTAGGAGGAGGCGATTTCCGGAGAGATTAGTGATACGCACTGTGGCCAGGAGCGGTTCGTAGGCGATGTAGAGGGTTCTCTTGATTGAGAGATCGACAAGGACTTGAGCTCTGAGCGGTGTTGCTATGCCTAAGAGCACGATCACCACTCCAAGAAAAAGCAGTGCGTTTCTGCGGTGAGATTCAATCATGGCGGAAATCATTGCTCGTCCGTTCCGATATAGTATTTCAATGGAAAGAGCTTGGTCAGGCGAGAGGGTTCAGCTCGATAATCTTGAAGGTCTCCTTTGTAATAAATGGCGACCACGAATCCTGCAAATTTGACCTCGGGATCTGTCGAATCTGGAAGATAACGAACTTCGAGAAGCTCAGGCTCTCCATTCTTCCAAGTTGTGCCGGATGAGAGCCACTTGGAAACAGACTGAGCCTTGCTAGGGGCCACTTCGCCACCCTCTTCATCATAAAAATAAACTTGAACTTTTACCTGAGGAACATCAATGGACTCCTGAGGAACGGCCTTCATGGCAATAGTGAGCTTCTTTGGGCCTATGTCGTTACCCCCCTCGAGCTTTGCACTGACGATGCTCAAGATATTGCCTGCTTGCGGTGCGGCATCTGCGGGTGGAATCTGCGTGGTAGTATCAGCGGGATTGATCCCCTGATTGGCACTATCACTGGGAGCTGTATCGCTGGGTGACTGAGTAAGAGGAAGGGAGGAGGATGGCTGAGAGGGAGCCGACTCAGCAGTTGTTTGCTTTTGTTGTGTGAGCTGGGCTTGGGTGGAAGGCGTAGCAGGGAGAGTTGTCGCTGAGGAGGCGAGAGGTGCACTAGAGGAACGCAGCTGTGCGACCATTTTAGGAGCCAGTGCAAGGCAGGCTACAATGATTTGAAAAAGTGCCACGAGACCAAGAATCCAGAATGCCACAACCACTGATGGATTGCGGGGAGGGGGACGAAAAGCTGACTGATACTCTGCCATAGATAGTGACGAATGTATGCTTGCCGAGATCGTTACCGCAAGCGTCTCTCGAAAGTGGAGGCTAGTTTGCAGGTTCCTCTTCGATCATCGCCGTCAGCTCCATCGGTTTCCCCTCACGGAGGACGGTGAATTTTGCCGATGTTCCTACCTCTGCCTCCGCAACTCGGTTGCGTAGATCTTTCCAATCTCTGATGGGGCGGCCATTGAAAGAAAGGATCACATCACCCGCCACGAGGCCGCTTCGTTCAGCTGGTGAATTGGCTAGAGTTCCTGCAACTAGAGTTCCTTGTGTGTCGGGAAGCCCCAACTGCCGCGCCAGTGACGGAGTCAATGCTCTCCAGATCACTCCAAGCCAAGGATGAATGACATGTCCTCGTTGCACGATGTCCTCATAGACACGGCGTGCGACATTGGAAGGAATCGCAAAACCGATACCCTCCGATCCTCCACTGCTGCTGATAATAAAATTATTGATCCCGATGACCTTTCCGTGAATGTCAATCAGAGGGCCGCCAGAGTTACCTGGATTGATGGTTGTGCTGGTTTGAAAAAATTCATTGGCGGCCTCGCTCAGAGTTCTTCGCCCTTTGGCACTGATAATACCTTGTGTGACAGTTTCCTGTAGGCCGAAGGGATTTCCTACAGCAAAGACCATCTGTCCCACGCGAACCTGCTCAGAATCACCAAAGGCAATCGGAGTCAGTCCCTCGGCCTCCACCTTGAGGACGGCGATGTCTGAGCGTTGATCGACTCCTGCCACGCGGGCGGAAAGACTTCTTCCATCGTTGAGCTGGACGGTGACTACGGCGGCTCCATTGACGACATGCCAGTTGGTGACAATATATCCCTCTGGCGACACGATCATGCCGGTACCCATTTTGCTGGTCTGAGCCACTCCGCCTCCGAGTCCAAAGAACTGCCTTACGAGAGCCTCGCGAGCTGGAGCTGCGGTTGTCGTAATGCTGACGACGGAGGGAATAACATGATCCACGAGATCGGTGAATTCCAAATCCATCGATTCCAGCGTGCGGTCTGATGCTAGGGGAGTTCGCTCGACAGGTGTGATGGAATTTCCACTAGGAATTGTAATCCCAATTGGGAGCGGAGTCGCTGGATGCATGATTTTCCAGAAGCAAATGCCGCCAATACCAAGTCCGAGAACAAGTAGAAAGAGTAGGAATGCAGGCAGGTTGCCTTTGCGCTTCGTGGAATAAGACGAATAAGAGGAATAGGAACGCGTCATTGGGTGGGATCGAGTTTGAGTCCTGCCAGAATTTGTTCTCTTAAATCATGGAGCTTTGCAGATTCTTCCTTGGAAGATTGCCAAAGAATCACAACCAGCGTTCCCGTTGCATCATTCGCCCTGAGAACTTCCGTGACGGATAGTGGTTGATCGCCTGCTATGGGGAAATCAAAACGGATTTCATGAAAGGCTCCTGCCGTCGATTCCTTGAGGAGGGAAGCCTCCTCACCAGCTTTCTCTTGGGCTTCGCGGGCAAGGCTCATGGCATAGTCGCTAGCTTTTTGCCCTGAATCTTTTGCCCCGTTGCGGTCAATGGTCATACTCAAACCAGTTGTCCAGGGATCATTCTCGCTTGTGATTTTCTCTCTCGTTGCGAGCAGCACATCTCCTTCGAGCAGCTTGCCGGGAAGGAGTGTCCAGTCCTTGGGAAGCTCGATGCTGCCATGGATTTCAGGCAAATCGTGGGAGATCAATCCCGATGCCGGAGGGGTGGTTGTTGTGACAGATAGAGGAGAGATATTGGCAGTGGCATTGGAGGAGAGAGCCGCATCGGTGCCTTCCGTGGCTCCATGCAAGAGAGGGAGAGCAAGAAGCAAAAAAAAGAAATTCGTGAACGATTTCATCAGCGTCATGATTTCGGTGTTATCGGCACTGGAGCATTCGGAAAGCGTTTCTTCAACTCATCAATGGTTTTTTCTTCATCGGAATGATCGCCAGCTCTTCGATAAGCATCGATTGCTTTGGTGAGGGCCTTTGGTGTCATCACCGGATCCTCTGTGAGAACAGCCACGGTCATGTAGGCCTTGGCCGCCGCAGGATAATCTTGTCTGGAGAAAAGAATGTCACCGCTCAGAATACGGGCCTCGGAGTTAATCGGCCCTTCAGGTTGTAAAATCATCGCTTCGTCAGTCATGGAGGAGGCATCTTGCAAGTTTTTTAAAGCTCTCTGAATCGTGGCAGAACTCAGCAGAGCGCAAGCCCTTGCAGCAGGATCATGGGCAAGCTTGAGGCAGGCGGCGGCAGAGGGCTGGGCATCGTGGAATTTTCCTTGAGCAATCAACGATGAGGTGAGCATGGATTGAATCTCAGGATCGGCGGCACCTGGCATTCCTTCTTTTACAAGAGGAGAGAGGAAGTGCTCTGCCTTAGCAGGATTTCCCGATTCCATCGCCTTCTGAGCAAGCCAGCGAGCTACCTCGGGAGGGATAGATCCTAGAGAGAGCGTGGCTGCCACCTTCGTTGCATCATCTGACTGATGAAGATAATAATCGGCTAGCAATATCCGCAAACCTGCCCGTTCTCCAAATTGCTTGGGATCAGCAGCTCGGGCTTTGGAAAGTTCAGGAATAGCTGTGGTGTAATCTTTGTTTTCCATGGCAGCCCAGCCAATCCAGTAATGGGCTTGTGCAGCGGCCTTGGTTTGCGGGTAGTCGTGGAGAAGCTGTGTGAAGGCTTCGACCATCCCTTTGTTATCTTGTTGCTGTCCGAGGAGGAGTGCCTTTTGTTGAAGCGCCAGTTCTCGCTCGACCGCTTTGGGATACCGTGTTTCTAGAAGTTCAAAATCCGCGACGGCATCGTGGAGGTCGTTTTTCTGCTGTTTTAGAATCGCTCGTTGCGCCAGTGCTGAGGGGGCTCGTGCATCATCGGGATAGGCAACAAGGAATTGAGAGAGGGCCTCGATGGCTTCATCTTTTTCTCCAGCTTGAGTCAAGGCCCAGGCTTCCTTGTAGAGGATGTCGGACTTGGAAGAGGGAGGGAGAACGGAGGGGTCGATCTTGTGATACAGTGCAGCAGCTTCCTTGTATTGGCCTTTGCTGAGGATCTCTTCGGCGCGTAGAAGGTTTGCCCGTTCTCGATCTGCCGGATCGGAGGCGGTGAGAAGATACTGGTCGATTTCCGTAAGCAGAGAAGAGGCGTGGGTTGCGTGCAGAGTCAGGAGTCTCTGAAATGGTGCGCTCGATGCGGCGCGACTGGTCGGGTACTCCCTGAGGATGGTGTCGTAGTCAGCGAGGGCTTGAGAATATTTTCCAAGCTTGCGGAGGGCATTGGCTTGCAGGAGAAGAATCTCAGGCTTGTTCTCTGGATCGCCTGTGAGAGCTGTGGCGGAAATTTTGAGAACGGCTGCCTCATCCCCTGATTGGGCGGCGAGGCGTAATGCTCCGAGTGCTGCTACCGACTGCCATTGTCCCGAGTCTCTAGTGGAGGCTATTTTTTCAAAAAGTTTTTTGGCCTCATCAGCTCTGCCAAGCTCTGTCTCAAGAAGTGCCGATTTTACCGCAGCCTCGGAAAAAACAGAGCCCGAAGTCTGGGAGGAAAGTATCATCGCATACCAAGCCAAAGCCTGTTCCTTGTTGTCAGCCGTCGTGGCAGCTTCCGCCAGATGCTGCTGGGCAGGAATGCGGTAGGTATTGGGGCCGGTGCTTTTGGCTAGGGATTCAAAGAGTGATTGGGCCTGGGTTTTCTGACCCGATTTTTCACGGCAGAGAGCTTCCCTGAAAAGTGCTGCCTGCCGGATCGAATCATCTTTCGCTCCCAGTGCGGCTTGGGCAAAGGCTTCTGCGGCAGTCGTCGGATTCCCTTCAGACTCATTCAATTCGCCGAGACGAAATTGAGCGGCAGCCCTGTAATCGCTCTTGGGGTTTTCTTGAAGCAATCTTGTGAAGGTCGATTCGGCAGCCTGAGTGCTACCCATGAGTCGTTGCGCTTCGGCAAGATGGTAGAGCGCGCGGTCTCTGCCGGTTGCGCCCACGGAGGTCATTACGAGAAATTTTTCATATTCAGGGATTGCTGATTCAGGCTGCTTGCGTCCGAAGAATCCTTCGGCGAGATCGAGTTGAGCAGCAATCGCTGATGCGGAATCTTGTGCCCCAGTGGGGGCGATACGAATGCTCCCGTCAGGATCGGAAGATTGGGATTGATACGGAGCAAACGGTGTTGCCGATGGGGTTGCTCTCGGATACGGCGTGGGAGTTGCGATCTGCGATGGAGAGATCTCCACAACGGGGAGAGCCTTCCTCACAGGCATCGGGGTTGAGGCTGTGATCGCGGTATCGCTTACGGGAAGGGCGCGGCGAATTTCAGGTTCTGCCGATGGAGTCTGGGCTTGCAGTCCCGTTATTCCTCCGAGGAGCAGGAGAGCGCAGGAAAAACTAGGGAAACGGTGCAGCAAGTTCACGGTGCTGGGGCAGAGGGTGCCGTGCTCGGGGAAGTTCCCTGGGAGTCGGATGCCGCTGTGGCAAAGGCGACATTCCAAATGTTGGCCTTGCGGCAGAGATCAAGCGTCTGCACGATATGTCCATAATCGACGCGCTGATCGCCCCGTAGCACCACCGCCTGATCGGGATAGAGCTGAGCGACGCGGGTCAGAGCAGAGAGAAGTTCTGCCGCGCTCATGATACGACGGTTCATGACAAGGGTGCCGTCGGATTTGACATTCACGATCACTTCCCCCACGGAGGCTCGTTGCTCTTTGGCTTCGCCAGCAGAGGGCATCTTCACATCAAGTTCGCGCTCCTGTCGGGAGAAGCTCCAGGTCAGCATAAAAAAACCGAGAAGGACGAGCAAGACATCGACCATCGGGGCGATCATGAATCCCCGTGGCTCAGGCTGGATGCGCGTGCGAAAATTCACAGCGGTATTCTTTCTTTAAAAGCGGGAGTTTTTCCCTCGGGCGATCACGATCTTTGTCAGAAGAAGGGCCGTAGCCCCCTCCATTTCTGAAATCATCTGCTGCACCTTTCCTCGGAAGAAAGCGTAGGCGATCATCGCAGGAATGCCGATCACCAGTCCTGCTGCCGTCGCGACAAGAGCCTCAGCTACCCCCTCTGCTAGAAGCATGGGACGGGATGCCGCAACATCATTGGCCATGACACTGAAGGAGCGGATCATTCCAAAGACTGTACCGAGCAATCCGAGCATCGGGGCGATGGTGGCGATGTCGGCGAGCCAGGAGGCGCGCTGATTGAGCGTGGCAGCCTCGCGCCCTCCCTCCGTCTGGGCGATCTCGCAGAGTTGGGCATCGGTGGCCTGCGGGTTGCGGGCGAGAAATTCGAGCGTCCGTGCAGTGATCCCTGCCACGATGTCACTGTGACGGTTGGAGATGGCAAGTAATCCCATGAGATCCCCTTTATTGAGGAGTGCCTCGGCAGTGCTCATGAATCGCGATCCGGCGACAGCTCCAAGACGGAGTGTCACGAGATAGACAAGGAAGAGAGCCAGCGTGATGATGGAAAGAAGGAGAAGAGGCAGCATGACAACCCCTCCGGCAAAAAGAAGTTTGGCCAAACTATCTGGTGGTGTACCTTTTGTGAGCATCGGTAGCGAGCTCACAAGTGCTGACTCCGCAGCGGAATTGGTGGGACTTTGCGCAGGAGCTGATGGGCTCATAAACGCTGTCAGCAGTATAAAAAGAAAAAAACGGGCAAAGTTCATACAACGGTGAAAGTGCGGAAAAGTCCTGAGCATCGCTCCTAAGATAGCGGAGTCATTCCATCACGCAAGGATCGCTCACCCCTGTAGCTGCAAAATTCCATCTTCCAATTTGTAAATGGAGGAGTCGGAGGGGAGTGAAATCCCGCTCAGATCGGTTGTGGAGAGGAGGGCTTGAGAGTTTTTAGGAATCCCCTCGAGCAGCGCGTCACGGCGTGTTGAATCAAGCTCTCCAAAAATATCATCCAGCAGCAAGAGCGGCGGATGGTTGTTGTTGTGATGCAAGAGGGCTGCCAAGGCCAGTTTGAGTGAGAGGGCGATGGTGCGGCGTTGTCCTTCGGAGGCAAAGATTCCCGCAGCAAGGCCATTAAGGCTGATGGCAACATCATCTCGATGAGGGCCGACTTGTGTCTGGCGTAATCGGATTTCCTCATCGCGTGAGGCTTGCAGGGCTTCGAGCATTGGGAGCGTGGAGCCTGGAAGATACGAGAGATTGAGAGTCTCCCCCGAAATTCTACGGCAATCTTCTGCCACCAAAGGGGAGAGAGTTGCGACCAGATGCCGCCGTGCGTGAATGATTTTCTCACCAGCTTCCGCAAGAGGTATGTTGTAAGCCTCGATCTCGCGTCGTGGCTTTCCTTCACGCAACAGAAGATTGCGGGAGCGCAGGGCGCGGTCGAACTGCTTGAGATTGTGGGCATAGCTACCTGCCATCTGAAGACCCGCGCTATCGAGGAGTTTACGCCGTCGTTCTGCGGAGCCACTGACAAGGTTCAGATCTTCGGTGCCAAACCAGACGATGCTGCCTGTCGTGAGATACTCACGAGAGTTGGATTGAGGAATGCCATCCAGCTTGAGGGAGCGGACAGGCGGTGTGCAGGTGAGGGAAAGTCTGAGCGGTTCGCGTAATCCCTGAACCATTCCCTCCAGGGCGAAGGCCGTCTCTCCAAAACGCACCATCTCACCTAGGTTCAGAGTGCGAGGTGAGCGGAGTCTCAGAAGAAGACAGGCCGCTTCCAGGATGGTTGATTTCCCCTGGGCATTGGCACCGATGATGAAGTTGAGAGCGGGCCCGGGGGGGAATTCCAGGGATTGGAAACAACGAAACTCCCGCAGTATCAGATGATGGATTCTGCTCAAATCAGCGTATTTTTAACGCAGAACAGCAAGAACAGGGGTCGGATTAATTCCGAGAAAGAGGATCGCAGCACCGAGCACGAAGATCATACATTTCACCGTGATGGAGAGCGGAATGGCGGTCTCTTCAGTTGGTTGGAGCCAATACATGGCTCGGATGACCTTGAAGTAATAATAGAATCCCGTGGCCACGGTCACACAACCAAGGAGGACCAAGCCGTAATGACCTTCATGTAAGGCAACATCAAAGATGAGAAATTTACCGACAAATCCCGCTGTGAAGGGAATTCCCGCAAGCGATGCCATCGCAAGCAGCATGGCCCCTGCGAGGAGAGGGGAGCGGCGAGAGAGGCCGTTGAAGCGGGAAATTTCATCTCCCCCCGTATTGATCGAGACAATCATCAGCACTAGGAAGGTCAGGATGGTCATGGCCAGATAAGCGGCGAAATAAAAGCCAATGGCAGGTATCGCCATGAGAGAACCAAGGCTGGCAACTCCCATGAGGAGATACCCTGCATGCGCAATACTCGAATAACCGAGCAGACGCTTCATGTTGGTCTGAGGAATTGCAGCGAGATTACCAAAGAGCAGCGTCAATGCGGCCAAGAGAACGATCACCGCATTGAGTTTCATGGCCAACAAGGGGATCTGCTCGAGAACTAGCAGAAAGCGAATCAGCACAACAAATCCGGCAGCCTTGGAGGCGACAGAAAGAAATGCTGTGATCGGAGTCGGCGCACCTTGATAGACATCAGGCACCCAGAATTGGAAAGGGAAAGCGGCAATCTTGAAGCTGAGAGCGATCAGAATCAGCGCAATACCGAAGAGAAGTGAAGTGAGCGATGAGGGAGGAAGTGAGGCGATGGCTCCTGCAAGAGCTGAGAAACTTGTCGTTCCTGTGACACCGAAGATCCAGGTGATTCCGTAGATCAGAAATCCCGTAGAGAGTGCTCCAAGGATGAGATACTTGGTGCCAGCCTCAAGTGAAGCCTGATTCTGGCGCAGGTAGGTGACAAGGACATAGAGCGTGATTGTTGCCAGCTCCAAGGAGACAAAGACCATGATGAAATCGACGGCCTGAACCATCCACATCAGTCCCGCGCAGGAAAAGATCGGCAGAATGGTGAACTCACTGATTCCTCCACCTGGGCGTTCGGCAGGAAGATAACGCTCCAGAACTGGACGGAACGAAGGAGCCATCAGCGTCACGAGCAGTGTTGTAGCAAGCAGAAAACGGATGAAGAAAATCGCCAGAGGATCTGAAGTGACAAATGCTGCTTCAGGAGTCGAGCTAGCCGAACCATGCAGGGGAAGGAAACTCAGGAGTAGGATGACACCGAGACCTGCCGCGCCAAAATAGGCTAGGAAGTTTTTATCGGAGCGATTGGTGAACGATTCGATGAGCAGCAGAACGATGCCCAGGGCGACAACAGCAAATTCTAAGAGAAGGGTATTCACGGTATTAAATCAGTGGTTCCATCAGTGAGGCCTTAATGAGGGATGGCGGTACCCACCATTTTCAGAATGAACTGGGGATAGAATCCCGCGAGCATGAGAGGAATCAGAAGGAGAATGACGCTGTATTTGGCAGTCGGGGTGATGTCGGTGAGGGATTCCCAACGGGCCGCAATCGGGCCCCAGAAGATATTCCGATAGGCCCGTAGCATATAGATGGCAGAAATCACGACGCCCCAGACTCCAATCACGATGGCTAGGATCATCATAGGGAAGTGTAATCCTCCAATCGTGACGATGCCGAAATCATAGGAAGCAACACTGCCAAAGAAGACAAGGACTTCACCAGCGAAGTTGGCAAATCCAGGTAGCCCTACCGAGGCCATCGTGACAAATCCGAAAAGGATTCCCATGACGGGCAGAACCTTGGCCAAGCCGCCGAGTTCGCTGTAGTCGAGTGTTCCGGTACGCTGACGAATCTCTCCACAGAGCGCAAAGGCGGCAGCGACTGAGAGACCATGAGCGAACATCAGGATGGCTGCGCCGTGGAAGCCGAGGATGTTCATTGATGCCAAACCAAGGAAGATATACCCCATGTGCATTACGCTCGAATATCCGACCGTCCAGTCGAGGCGTTTCTGAGCCACGGTGACATAGCCGATGTAGCCAATATTTCCGATGAGCAGAAGCAATAGAAGCCAGTTAAATTGCTGGACGGCATCGGGGAAGAAGGGAAGTACGATACGGATTAGTCCGTAGAGGCCAAATTTTTTCAATACCCCTGCATGGAGCATCGCAGCAGGAGCAGGAGCGGAGGCGTAGGCTGGCGGAGCCCAGGAGTGGAAGGGAAAGAGTGAGACCAGCGTACCGAAGCCAACAAGTAGGATGAGATAGATCCAAGAAGCGGAATGCAGGATGCCTGCGGAGGCCATCTGATGGATCTCGCGGAGGTCAAAGGTTCTTAGCCCTGGAGGCATGCAGAAGAGGTAAAAGGCCAGCAGTCCAATCAGGAGGACAAAGCTGCCTGCGCCAAGATAGATGGTTGCTTTCCAGGCTGCTGCCTGGCGATCTCCGGAACCCCAGATTCCGATGAGGAGGAAGGTTGGGATGAGTGCGAGCTCATGGAAGGAATAGAGGAAGAGAATATCGAGAGAGGCGAAGGCCCCGATGACACCTGCTGAGATAAAGAGCAGAGCAATATAGTAAAGGCCCTCCTGTTTTTCGATTTTGGGGGCTACCCAGAGTGCGGAGAAGGTAACGAGAGTCGAGAGCAACAGCATCGTCATGGTGAGTCCATCAGCACCGAGAATCAGATTGATGCCGAGTCGTGGTATCACTGGAATTTCTGTGACAAATTGCCAGCCGCCAGCATGAAGATCGTAGCCAACAAAGAGGAGCAGCGAGACAATGAGATTGACAAAGGCAGCTCCCAAGGCGGTGCGACGGGCATTGGCCCCAGCTGCAATAAACAGCGAGGCAATCAGAGGAACAATAATGAGCAGAGGTAGAAGAAATTTCATGAAAGGATGAAAGGATCGTACTATCGGATATTCACAAGAAGGTAGATGAGGCCGATCACGCCGGCACCGAAGAAGAGTGCATAAGCTTGAATGTTGCCAACCTGAAGAAATCGCAGGGCAAATCCAATCGTCCAGACTGCCGTCGCGCTTCCTTGCACAAGAATGCCATTGATGAACCAACGGTCGATGAAGGAGCAGAGATTGGCAAAGCCACCTTGAACCCGCGCCACGATCCAGTCGTAGAAGGCATCGATGTAGAAGCGATTTTCAAAGAGCGGAATGCGGAGAGGATCTTTGGCTGGATTACGATAGAGAAGAAAGGCAAGAGCGATTCCCAAGGCAAAGGCGGCGAGGAAAATAAATGGAACGAAATGCGGGAGATTTTCTGGTTCTTCCAAGGAGCCAATCTGGGAGAAGAAGAGGTGCTGAATAGGGCCATAGCCAGCAACGATGGCAGGGATGGAGAGAATCAAGAGTGGAGCCACCATGACCATCGGAGATTCGTGAGCATGTTTGGCAGCTTCCGAACGAGGTGAGCCAAAGAAGACAACGAGAGCCTGACGGGCCATGTAGAAGGGAGTGAGTCCTGCCGCGAGAACGACAACCCAGAAGATGGCGCGATGATGTTCCCAAGCATGAGCCATGATGAGATCCTTACTAAAGAAACCGCTCAGACCAGGAAATCCCGAGAGGGCCAGCATTCCCGCCATGTAGGCCAGGAAGGTGAGGGGCATTTTGTTTTTGAGACCTCCCATCTTCCAGATGTCCTGCTCATGGTGCATTCCGAGAATCACCGAACCGGCACTCAAGAAGAGAAGGCATTTGAAGAAGGCATGAGTAAAGAGATGAAACATCGGCAGCGCAGCTGAGATGGCGAGACCTGCACCAGTGACCATGTAGCCAAGTTGGGAGATGGTGGAATAGGCCAGGATGCGCTTGATGTCATCTTGTCCGATGGCGAGAATCCCGGCACCGAGTGCGGTGATTGCGCCGATCCAGGCAATGGTTTCTGCTGCATCAGGAGATGCCATCACTAGAGGGAAGATGCGAGCGAGAAGGAAGACCCCAGCCGCCACCATGGTTGCAGCGTGGAGGAGGGAGGAGACAGGAGTCGGGCCCTCCATGGAGTTGGGGAGCCAGACATGGAGTGGGAATTGCGCGGACTTGCCAATAGTTCCACAGAAGATCAGAAGCACGGCAAGTGCGAGCATTACAGGATGTCCCGCAAAGAGATGAACGGAGTCATTGATGCCAGCGAATGAGATATTGCCTTCCGAGGAGATCCAGAGAAGAAGAATCCCCAGCATGAAGCCAAAGTCGCCAATCCTGTTGACAAGGAAAGCCTGCTTGGCTGCATCGGCTGCGGAGTCTTTCTGAAAGTAATGTCCGATGAGAATGTAGGAACTGACACCGACAAGCTCCCAGAAGATGAACATCATCACCAGATTTGCGGAGAGAACGATGCCGAGCATGGAGAAAAGGAAGAGCGCAAGTCCTGCAAAATAGCGGGTGTAGCCCTCCTCATGCTCCATGTAGCCGAGTGAGAAAATAAAGACCAGAGGCGAGATCGTCGTTACGATCACGAGCATCGTGCGGCTCAATGGCGTGAGGGAGATGTCGAAGGGAATAGTGAAAGCTCCCAGATCAACCCAGTTGAAGCCGTGGAGCTCGATTGTCTGACCCGACGCAAAAATGATCCATCCCCCGGCAAGGGCAATCAGGGCCGATAGTATCGAGAGACCTGTTGCGAGAGGCTTGCTGCTGCGCGTGACGAGCAGAATCAGGGCTGCTGCGATGAGAGGGGCGGTGAGTGTGATCCAGGCAATGATGCTCATGAAAAATGCGTTCAGAATTTTAAGGTGTCGAGATCCTCGACATGGGTGGTCTGGCGGGCCTTGTAGAGCGCGACAATGATGGCAAGACCTACGGCCACTTCAGCAGCGGCCACGGTGATGACAAAGAAAACGAGCACCTGAGCATTGTAATTCTGCTGACCATGAACCAAGCCGTAACGAGAGAAAGCGACGAGAGAGAGATTGGCGGCACTGAGCATCATTTCGAGGCACATGAAAATGATGATGATACTGCGGCGAAGGATGACACCACCGAGGCCGATGGAGAAGAGAAGTCCGCTTGCAAGGAGATAGTGAGCGAGTGTCGGCATAGCAGAAGTGGGATCGTATTCGATTTAGCGAAGGCTGCGGTGACTCAGGATGATGACACCTACGGTGGCAACGAGGAGGAGAACTCCGACGATTTCAAAGGGGAGACCGAAGGAGTGAAAGAGAGTGAATCCAACCGACTTCACATCATCCACCTGAGAGCCGGAGAGGAGAGGGAGTGGCTTGGCAAAGGCTGGATTGGAAATCACAAGCCGAGTTAGGATCGTGAGGAAGGCTGCCACAACAAGAGCTCCTCCGAGGGTGGCTCCGAAGTTGAGGCGACGGCTTTTTTCTTCCTTCAGATTGAGCAACATGATGATGAAGAGAAAGAGCACCATGACGGCTCCTGCATAGACAAGCACTTGGATGATGCCGATGAATGATGCGTCGAGAGTCACGAAGAGTGCTGCCATGCTGATGAAGGACATGACGAGACTCATGGCGCAGGAGACGGGATTGCGCAGGAGCACGACACAAAGGCCGAAGGCAATCATCAATGTGGCAAAAAACCAGAAGGCGGCGGTGAGCATGAAATTGGAAGCTAGAAGATCGGAGTTAAGAGTTGGGAGATCGGCTATTTCAGTTCGTTCCACTTAAAGACGAGTCCTGTGCGGACACCGCCGAGTTTGTAGAGCTTTTCCTTATCGTGAACCATGTCAGCACGATTCAGGCCAGTGATGGAATAATCTTTGCGAAGGTAGATCGCTTGTTCAGGACAGACCTCTTCGCAGAGGCCGCAATAAATGCAGCGGATCATGTCGATGTCGAAGGTGTCGGGGCGTTTTTCGACCTTCTTCCATTTATCCTCACTCGGAATCTCCATCGGCTTGATAGTGATGGCACGTGGGGGACAGATGAATTCGCAGAGCTGGCAAGCCACACAGCGATCCTTGCCATGTTCGTCAGAAACGAGTGTCGGGGCACCACGATACCACTCGGGGAGCTGGTCATCCCATTTCTCCTCAGGGTACTGCATTGTCACGATCCCTTTGCTAAAGATCGCCCGCTTCAGGTGATTCCAGGTGATAATCAAACCGGAGAAGATGGCAGGCAGATAGAACCGCTCAGCCAGAGTCAGTTTGGGGCGTTGGACGACAAATGCCATTTTAGATAATGGGGTTTGGAGTGAGATTTAATGGGATGCTCATTTATGCACAAGTGCGAGAATCAGGGCGGTGACAAAAATATTTCCAAGGGCAATTGGGAAGAAGCCAAGCCAGCCAAGTCTCATGAGTTGGTCATAGCGGAAACGAGGAAGTGTCCAGCGAATCCAGATAAAGAAAATGAGCAGTGCGGAGACCTTGGCGAAGAAGACTCCGATATTCACGAGTCCAAAGAGAACACCGAGAAGGCCAGGTTGAGAACCGTCGGGAATCAGCGGGCAGCTCCAGCCTCCAAGGAAGAGGGCAACAATGGCCCCCGATCCGGCAATCATTGCGGCATATTCTCCCAGGAAGAAGAGAGCGAAATTCATGGAGGCATACTCCGTATGATAGCCGCCGACCAGCTCCTGCTCTGCCTCGGGAAGATCGAAGGGGAGACGATTGGTCTCGGCAAAGATCGAGACGAGGAAGACCACAAACGAGATCATGAGAGGAATCCAGAGCAGAATGCGCTGAATGCTGATCCCTGCAATAAGCGTATGGATGATTTGTTCTGGATGGTGGAGCAGTGAAAGGGAGAATCCCTGGGGCCAGTAAGGGGAGACCAGCCAGCCATTCTTGACCTGCCAATCAACGATCTCATTGAGATTCAGCGAACCGCAGATCATGAAGATCGGGACAACGGAGAGACCCATCGAGAGTTCGTAGGAGATCATCTGAGAGGAAGAGCGGATACCGCCAAGGAATGGGAACTTCGAGTTTGAGGCCCAGCCAGCCAGCGTGATGCCATAGACGCTGAGGGAGGAGACGGCAAAGATGTAGAGCACACCGACATTCAGATCAGCAATGGTCATCTGAACCCCCAAGAGGGAACTTCCAAAAGGAAGCACTGCCAGCACGAGCACTGGTGGGATCATGACGAGCTTGGGAGCAAGCCAATAATAAAATCCATTCACCGAGGCGGGCTGGAAGTTTTCTTTCAACAGCAGCTTTAGTGGATCGACGATCATCTGACCGAGACCCCAGAGAGGAATATCTTTTTTCCCGCCGAGGAGTGTCATCGGAATACCAACGCGATTCGGGCCGACGCGATCTTGAATGAAGGCACTGAGGCGGCGTTCCGCATAAACAGTGACGGAGACGAGGCCGAGAATGAGATTCAGCAGGATGAAAGACTTCAGAAAAGTCGTCCAGATGAGGAATACCAAAGGGTTGGTCAGAAAATTAAGGATCAGATGAAGTGCCATGTCGTGCTCAGTGCAAATCGAATATATGGGGGGGAGACTACTGTCCAGAAACAAGCATGTCACTCTACAAAGCCTTCCTGCTTGAAAATTTTATCAAAACGGCCTCATGCTCCCCATTGTGAAGATGCACCCCCTCGGCTCTCAAGGTCTGTCGGTTTCCGAAGTTGGCTTCGGAGCGATGGGGATTTCCGACATCTACACATCGAGCGCGAGGCGTGATGATGCCGAGGGAGAAGCGACCATCGGTGCTGCTCTGGATGCTGGGATTAACTTGATCAACACGGGGGATTTCTACGGCATGGGGCATAATGAAATGCTCGTCGGTCGTGCCATTGCAGGCCGTCGCGATCAGGTGATACTGAGTGTCAAATTCGGTGCGCTGCGCGATCCCAAGGGAGGATGGCTTGGTTATGATACCCGCCCTGCTGCAATCAAAAATTTCATATCCTATTCCCTCCAACGCCTCGGCGTGGATCATATCGACCTCTACCAGCCTGCGCGCCTTGATCCGAATGTTCCGATTGAAGAGACCGTCGGTGCCATTGCTCAACTTATCAAGGAGGGAAAGGTAAAATATCTCGGCCTCTCTGAGGTTAATCCTGAGATCATTCGCCGCGCTCATGCCATCCATCCCGTCAGCGCACTGGAGATCGAGTATTCCTTAGCCTCTCGATTCATTGAGCGCGAGATCCGTGGAGTCTGCCGTGAGTTGGGCATCGGGATCGTGGCTTATGGAGCACTCTCTCGCGGACTTCTCACGGGCAAGGTGAATGGAAAATTCGAGCGCGGCGATTTCCGTGCTTTTACTCCTCGTTTCATGGGAGCAAATCTGACCTCCAATCTTTCCTATGTTGGAATGCTCGCCGATATTGCCATTGAGAAAGGATGCACGCCCTCGCAGCTTGCCATCGCTTGGCTCATGGCCCAGGGCGATGACATCATCCCGCTCATCGGTACAAGCAAACGCTCACGCCTTGCTGAAAATCTCGGCGCACTCCAAGTCCGTCTCAGCACGGCTGATCTCGCGCTGCTCGACGAAGCCTTTCCCGATGGCACATTCCAAGGGGATCGTTATCCGACGGCTGCCATGCAGAGCGTGGCAGGGTAAGGCTTAGTGGAACTTTGCAAAGTAATCGGCAAAATCTGTACGATGCACGGACAGCCTTCTTTTCCTACAGATCGGCAAGCTGAGAGAACGATCATCATCGGTGATGTGCATGGATGTCCTGACGAGTTGATGAAATTACTCGCTAAGGCGGAGAGTACTAAAAGTGACGAGATTCTCTGTGTGGGTGATCTTATCAGCAAAGGCCCAGATAGTCGCTCTGTGATGGAATGGGCGATGGGAACACCAAATGTGAGCTCTGTTTTAGGAAATCACGAAGCCCGATTTTTGGATCGCTGGCTTGATGGAAAGACTCCCAAACCTGATACCCCAGATTTCAAGACTTATCTTCAGCTGGGGGATCTTTATCAACCCTCAATGGAGTTTATCAAATCGTGGCCGCTTTTTCTCAGGAGGGAGTCTTTTTTTGTGGTACATGCCGGAGTTGATCCACGAATTTCGTCTCTGGAAGAGCAATCTCGCAACGATCTTCTCACCATCCGAGTGCCTGAGGGAATGAAGACTCCTTGGTATGAGTCGTATCAGGGGGATCTCCCGGCTGTCTTTGGACATTGGTCAAAAAACGAACCCGTCATCTGTGCAAACGCAATCGGACTTGATACAGGGTGTGTCTATGGAGGTGCTCTTACGGCACTGATTCTACCTGAGAGGCGGCTGATTAGTGTTCCTGCCAAGCGGGATTATCGAAAATAAAAAAACTTTCCTCATGTCTTCGACTCAACTCGCATCCTCTCCATCGCGACCTCAGATTCCGTTAGGGGGATTCCTTTCCGGTGTGGCTCTGACTCAGTGCGTCGATAGTGCCCTGCATCTTGCTCAGCCTCTTCTGATGGCTAAAATTTCTGGTTCCTTGGGCGGTGCCGCCTTTTTTTCTGCATTCGATACGGGAGTGCATATGCTGGGAACCTTTTTGGGAGGATGGCCCACAGAGAAATTTGGAGCCCGTCGTGTGCTCTTCGTTGCTACCTTTCTTCGCGGTGTTGCTCTGGCAGGCATACCGATTGCCATGAGCGGAGGTTTTTTAACCCTCATCTTTGCCATGAGCTGCTATACGCTTGAGGCATTGATTCGAGGTTTTGTCGATGCCTCCGTGCATACCGTGCCGCTCGAATTAGCCAGACATCAGGCAGACGAACTCGACCGGATCAATTCTCGATACGAGTTCACCTTTGATGTGGGGGGAGTCGTAGGGCCTCTGGTGCTTGGAAGCTTGATGTTGAGTTCCAATAAAATTATCCCGCACATCATTATCCCCATCGGATTTATTCTCTCAGCCGTGGCTTATTTTTTTATTCCTGAACGGCACAAGGAGGGAGGGGAGAAGTTGAAGATGACTCCTCACTCAAAGCATCATTTTTCAGGTGGATCGTGGACTGGAATCAAATATGTCTTCAGTAAATACCCCCTTCTTATTACCTGCCTCGGCCTCATGTCCTTCAATCTCTACCCGCTGCGTAAGCTCCTGAGTGCATTTTTTGCCAAGGGCATCTTGCATCAGTCAGCTTCCGTGGGTTACATCGGTGCCTCTTTTGCGCTAGGTGGAGTTGTGGGAGCATTAATCTATGCCGCCACCAAGCACCGTGATTCTGGCTACAAATGGGTGGCCTTTGGTGCCCTTGGAACCTTCATTCTGGCGGTGGGTTGGTTGCCTGCTAATCTCTGGATCATGGTGGCGGTGGTTTTTGCTTTTGCCGTCACCAATGTCTGTGCTCGCTTGGCTCTCACTCGAAAACGCCAAGAGCTCACTCCCCTGGAACATGCGGGAGGGGTGACTTCCGCCTCTCAGTTTGGTGTGAATGCCGTCTCCGTCGTCATCAAGGCATTAGTTGGAGCCGCTTTTACGCTGGGTCAAGGAGCGTATGGAGCCTTCATTTTAGTGGGGGGAATTCTGGCGACGATGAGTGTAGGACAACTCGTACTTGCAAAATATATGCCTAATACCAACCACCATCAGAAATGATACTATCCGGCTGGTTCTTTTTGGAGCGTGGCAGCGTTGTCATCCCTCTGGTTATCAGAACAACGAACGGCGGGAGCCGTGTTGTGGCCTGCGAAGCAGTCCGAAGGACGAGACCATCGGGAGATGGCGAGGCAAATAGCCATCGGTCTTTTGACTCACTCGCTCCCGCTCGGTTCGCCCTTCGGTACTCTCAGGGCTGCACATTGTGCAGTCTATCCAGACCGTTTCAACGGCCTCGTATTGCCTTGCCACACCCAAAAACTTCTTCGCCGCTAAAGTGCCATTTCTTCCTGTGATTGGTATAAGAAAAGCTGAAGAGAAGGTAAGGAAGTTCCAGGATCGACAGAGTGAGGACTTTTTGACAAAAGTAGTCAGTATGAAAAACATTCTTGCTCTTGTTTTTGCCACCCTAGTTCTTCTCACCCTCTCTGCCTGCCATACGATCAGCGGTGCTGGACAGGATATGAGTGCTGCTGGTCAGGATGTGACCCACGCTGCCCATAAAGTGCAGCGGAGTATGTCCTCGTATTGATTTTCTGCCTCGCGAAGAACGAGATCGGCGTTAAACTTTCCAATCTCGCTTTCTTCATCATCAGAACCTCGACTTTCAGGCTCCACTCACCGAGTCTGCTCCTTTCGTATTAGCGTCCATTCCATCTTTTCTTATGTCCACATCTTCACCTGCCTCTACTTTAGGCCCCGTCTCCCAGTTTCTCGAGCATCACTATCGCCACTTCAATGCTGCTGCACTGAAGGATGCCGCGCACGCTTACTCCGCCCATTTGGAAAAAGGTGGCAGCATGTTCTTTACGATCGCAGGAGCCATGAGCACGGCAGAGCTTGGACTCTCGCTTGCTGAGATGATCCGTCAGGATAAAGTCCATGCGATCTGCTGCACGGGGGCCAATCTTGAAGAAGATGTCTTCAATCTCGTAGCCCATGATTACTACGAGCGCGTTCCGAACTACCGTGATCTGACTGCTGCTGACGAGGTAGCATTGCTGGATCGCCACATGAATCGCGTCACTGACACTTGCATTCCCGAGATGGAAGCCATGCGTCGCATTGAGTCCGCCGTGCTGGCGGAATGGGTTGACTGTGATCAGCGTGGAGAACGCCTCTTTCCTCACGAGTTCATGTATCGCATCCTGCTCAGCGGGAAGTTGGAGTATCAGATTGATCCGAAAAATAGCTGGCTCATGGAAGCCGCGAAGAAGAACCTCCCGATGTTCGTCCCAGGCTGGGAGGATTCCACACTCGGCAATATGTATGCGGGCCATGTCATCAGTGGTGATGTGAAGAATGTCCACACCGTCCGCACAGGCATCGAATACATGATGAAGCTTGCCGAGTGGTACACGGCAAATTCCAAGCCTCTTGCACTCTCCGAGAATTCTCTCGCCGGAGCTGGCCGTCATGCTGATTCACCAGATGGCTCCATCGGCTTCTTCCAAATCGGTGGTGGTATCGCAGGGGATTTCCCGATCTGCGTTGTCCCAATGCTCCATCAGGATCTTCAGCGTCCCGAAGTTCCGCTCTGGGGATACTTCTGCCAGATCAGTGACTCAACCACCAGCTACGGCAGCTACTCGGGAGCCGTTCCTAACGAGAAAATCACTTGGGGAAAACTCGGTATCAACACGCCGAAATACATCATCGAATCAGATGCCTCCATCGTGGCCCCGCTGGTCTTTGCTCTGATTCTCGGCTGGTAATTTTTCGCGCAAAAGCACAAAAATCTCGCGCAGAGCCGCTGAGGCTACTCCTTGGAATGGAAGCCAATTTCCTTGGTTGGGAGTTCGGGAGGTTCGAGGAGTTGACGGATGGCATCGAAGACGATCTTAAATTGCTCGTCGTAGTGATTTTCCAAAATTCCAACCTTCCGAGAAAGTTCCTCGACGGAAAGGGCGAGTTGGCGCAGACGGATGAATGCACGCATAATGCCAATATTGACGGCCACGGCACGAGGGCTGCGAAGCACACTGGAGAGCATGGCAACACCCTCCTGCGTGAACGCATAAGGGAGATAGCGGCGACCGCCACGGCCTTTGTTTGAGGTGCCAGATTGGAACCTCAAAGAATCGGCTTCCTCTTGAAAAAGCTGAAACATGAAATCCTCGGGGAAGCGATCTAGGTTGCGTTTGACGGCACGGTTGAGAGCCTTGGTCTCCACGCCATAGAGTGCGGCAAGATCGCTATCAAGTATCACCTTGTGATTGCGGAAAGTGAGAATGAGCGAGGCGATGGAATCTAGTTGAGACATGGAAAAAGAAAACCGGAAGAAGGAGAGATGATTTGTCGCTAGTATTGACGCGTTTTAAGGACGCATAAACAAGAGAGCGGTGCTAATTCCTCGTCTTTAGTTCCACCACATCATGAGGAGAGGCTTCGCGCTGACCTGCGGAACTGACGCGGATGTACCGAGCCTTTTGACGGAGCTGTTCTAATTGCTTCGCTCCCAGATACCCCATCCCGCTTTGAATGCCGCCGATGAGGTTGGCAAGGACGCGATCCACAGGCCCGCACTCTTCCTTCAGGGCCTCGATCCCCTCGGCTGCAACCTTCCGTGTGGTATCAGCCTTGTCATGCCCATAACGCGCGGCACTACCGGCATTCATGGCGGAGAGGCTACCCATGCCACGGTATTGCTTGTAGAGTTTCCCTCCGACCTCTACCACCTCCCCTGGAGCCTCGGTGCAACCGGCAAACATGCTGCCGCAAATCACTCCCTGAGCCAGCGTGAGAGCCTTCACGATATCGCCTGACTTTGTAATACCTCCATCAGCGAGAATAGAGACCTTCTTCTCCGCCGCTGCCTTGGAGCAGACATAGAGCGCCGTCATTTGGGGAATACCAACACCCGCAACAATGCGTGTGGTGCAGATGGATCCTGGCCCCTGTCCAACTTTGATAATATTTGCGCCGCAGTCGGCGAGATACTCGACTCCGGCTCCACTGGTGACATTCCCAGCAATAATCGGAAGATTTGGAAAGGCATCGCGTAGAACCTTGACCGTATCCCCAACTCCCTTGCTATGCCCATGAGCTGTGGAGACAGCGACCACATCAATACCGCGTTCCACGAGTGCGCTGACATGATTAAGAATGCGTTCACGATCGAGTTCGCCAAAGGCATTGCGCGTTGCAGAAACAGCGGCTCCGCAAATCAAGCGGAACTGGGCATCACGAGCTGGCTTAAACTGGGCCTTGCGCTCCTGCGTGATCTTCTCCACATCACTCATGGTGATGAGTCCATGCAGGCGATCTTCATCGTCCACCACGAGAAGCTTATGAATCCCCATGTTCTCAGTGAAGAACTTATCCGCGAGGGCGATCGGATCTTTGCCTAGTTCCTTGCGGTGAACCGTGTGAACCTGACTGCGAGGAGTTAATGCCTCGGAAACTTTCTTCGCAGCATAGCGCGGCTTGAGCACATGGCCGGAAAGAAGACCAACGAGCTTATTCTTCTCATCCACCACAGGGAAGGTGCTAAACCTGAATTTTTTCTCATCAAGAAACTTCAGAATATCTCCGATGAGCTGGTCGGGAGAGACCTTGATTGGATCCTGAATCAGACCCTGAACATGGTATTTTACACGGCTGACCTGGCCGAGCTGCTCGCGCTCCGGCATATTGTAATGAATGAGCCCGAGACCACCATTAAGGGCCATCGCGATTGCCAGGCGTGACTCCGTCACCGTATCCATGTCGGCGGAAACGACAGGAATATTGAGCTGAAGGGTCTCGGTCAGGCGTGAATCAAGCAGTGTCTGACTTGGGAGAACATCAGAATACAGAGTTGCCAGCGTAATGTCGTCAAAGGTGAGCCCTGTCTCAGCATTCGCAGGAAAGAACGCATCGGCATTCTTGTAAAAATGATCGTCCAGATTGGAATTGAGCGTTGCTGCCATAAAGGAAATTGCCAGTCCTACGACATCTTTAGCAAGAATTTTCCAGAAATGACGAACTTCTCAGATCGCTGCAGCTACAGCATCACCCATGGCAGCAGTACCAACCTTGGTTGTTCCCTCGAACCAGATGTCTCCAGTACGAAGCCCTGAGGCAATCACCGTACGGACAGCAGCATCAATAGCATCGGCGGCAGCTATTTCCCCAAGCGAATGGCGTAGCATCATTCCCGCACTCAGAATCTGGGCGATCGGATTGGCGATTCCCTTTCCTGCTATATCCGGTGCCGTTCCACCGCTCGGCTCGTACATACCGAAGCGGCGAGCTTCTCCCTTCGCTTGACCAAGGCTTGCACTCGGTAGCATCCCAAGCGATCCTGCGATCATCGCCATCTCATCGCTCAGAATATCTCCGAAGAGATTCTCGGCCAACACCACATCGAACTGCTTCGGATTCTTGATGAGCTGCATCGCCGCATTATCCACATAGAGATGGGAAAGGGTGACATCGGGATATTCCTTGGCGATCTCGCTTACCGTGCGACGCCAGAGAATACCATTTTGAAGAACATTGGCCTTGTCGATGGAAGTGAGTTTTTTACCACGCCCCCGTGCTGCTTCAAAAGCCACGCGTGCAATCCGTTCAATCTCACTCTTCTTATAAACCATCGTATCGACGGCGATCGGATCGGCTGCATCGTCGCCAGTTTCTTTCAAAAATTTTGGCTCTCCAAAATAGAGTCCTCCCGTCAATTCACGCACGCAAAGAACATCCACCCCGCCAGCGACTGACTCAGGACGCAGTGGAGAAGCGTGCGCCAGCTCGGGTAGGCAGATACAAGGGCGGAGATTAGCGAATAGTCCGAAGTGTTTGCGAAGCGGCAGAAGCGCAGCGCGTTCCGGTTGCTCATTGGGAGGAAGATTTTCCCACTTAGGGCCACCCACAGAACCGAAGAGAATCGCATCACTCTCCTCGCAAACCTTCAGTGTCTCGGCAGGCAGGGCCTTACCCATCTCATCAATCCCAGCACCACCGACAGGCATCGGAGTTTCTTGAAGTGTAAAACCAAATTTTTTCTCCACGGCATGAAGAACTTTGGCGGCTTCTGCCATGACTTCGGGCCCAATGCCATCTCCGGCGAGTACTGCGATGCGATAGATATTGCTCATAAAGTCTGGCAATCTAAGCGATCCGAGCGACTTCAAGCAAGCAGAGGTGCAACGCGCAAGAAATGAATTGTGACGAGAATGTCACAGTAAATCATTTGTCTTTTTCTGAGATCTCCCGTTCAAATGGATGCTCAAGATTACTGTCATGACCATACCAACCACACTCAAGAGCCTCTTCATTCTCTCTGCTACCATCACGGCTTCTGTTCTTCCGCTAAATGCCGCAACGACAATCACCGGATCGGGTGCCACTTTTCCAGCTCCGCTTTATCTCCGTTGGGCATCTGATTTTCGCAAAGCGAATCCTGACACGACGGTGAACTACCAAGGCGTCGGTAGCGGTGCAGGGGTCAAGGACTTCATTGCTGGGCTGACTGATTTTGGAGCCAGCGATGTCGCTATGAGCGATGCGGAGATTGCCAAAGCTAACGGCAATGTTCTCCTGCTTCCTGCAACGGCAGGTACTATTGTCTTGGGCTATAATGTTCCAGGAGTCTCTGCGGGATTAAAACTCTCGCGCGATGTCTATGTCGGAATTTTCCTTGGCACCGTGAAATCATGGAATGATCCTCTGATTGCCAAAGATAATCCTGGGGTGACGCTCCCGAGTCTCCCTGTTACGGTCGTGGCCCGTTCCGATGGCAGTGGTACGACGGCAGTTTTCACAGCGCATCTCTCCGCAGTGAGTGCTGTTTTCAAATCCCAGGTTGGCGATGGAAAGTCGGTCACTTGGCCTGTCGGAGTTGCCGGCAAGGGGAATGATGGCGTGACCGCCTTGATTAAGCAAACTCCTGGAGCGATTGGCTATGTCGAGTTTGGCTATGCCGTGCATAACAAGCTCACGATGGCTTCCCTCCAAAACAAGGCTGGCAGTTTCATTGCTCCAACGATTGAGAGCGGTGCCGCAACACTTGCTTCCGTGGAGCTGCCTGCAAACTTAAGGGCCTTCATTACAGATCCTCAAGGTGCTCAGGATTACCCCATCGCTACCTTCACTTGGATCTTGGTGAAGAAAAGCTATGCTTCCGCTGACAAGGGGGCTGCTGTGAAGGCATTTGTGAATTACGGGCTTACCACAGGACAGAGCGTGGCTCCCGATCTCGGCTATATCACCCTTCCTGAATCGGTCGTCAAGAAAGTTCAGGCAGCTCTGGAGAGCGTGAAGTAACGCCTCGCTACGCGCAGGTAAAATAGATCACCGTGGAGGAGAAGAGCATCCAGACAAGGCCTCAGAGCCCGATCACGGGGGGATACCGCTCGCGGCCTGATCTCTTTAGGATGCTCTGCTGGATTGCCTCCTGTCTGACGGTGTTGCTGTTGGTGTTCATCATTGGTGAGATTCTGGTGAAGGCATGGCCTGCGATGCAGAAGTTCGGGTTTGGATTTATCACTGGCGTTCAATGGAGTCCAAATCGCGAGGTCTTTGGAGTGCTGCCTGTGTTGCTAGGAACAGCGGCAAGTAGTTTGCTGGCCCTACTCGTAGCACTCCCTCTAGGACTGGCCGTTGCCCTTTTTCTAAGCGAAGATTTTCTGCCGATGGGGATTCGGCAAATTGTGCGCTTTGTCGTGGAGCTGCTTGCTGCGATTCCTAGCGTGGTCTATGGGCTTTGGGGTATTGCGGTGGTGATTCCGCTGGTACAAAACTACGGAGGTATTCTGGCCGACAAGCTCGGATTTCTCCCGATTTTTTCGGGCCCCGTTTATGGAAATAGTCTGCTGACTGCCAGTCTCGTGCTGGCTCTGATGGTGCTTCCAACGATCACAGCCATTGCTCGGACTTCTCTTGTTGCCGTGCCTTACACCTTGCGAGAAGGAGCCTACGCGCTCGGAGCCACGCGATGGGAGACCATCCTCGGAGTGATTCTTCCGACGGCGGCTCCAGGGATCGTGGCGGCGAGCATTCTGGCCTTTGGCCGCGCTATGGGCGAAACGATGGCGGTAGCGATGCTGATCGGAAATAGCCAGCGACTCTCCTGGTCGCTGCTCTCTCCTTCCAACACCCTTTCCGCCTTGCTTGCCAATCAATTTGCCGAGGCGGATGGCATTCAGGTTAATGCCCTCATGTATGCGGCGGCACTGCTGGTGCTGCTAACGCTCGGAGTCAATATGATCGGCGAGGCTGTTCTCCGTCATACGCAAAAGGCCACAGCAGGGCTTCGATAATGAAAACTCAACCTGCTAATTTTTTCATAGGAGCTGGCAAGCAGACCGCTCTCTTCCGTCTGGTTGGGAATAAAATCCTCACCGGTCTTTGCATCGGACTCTCTCTGCTCACACTCGTTCCACTTATCTCAATTGTTGTTCTTGTGGTACATAACGGTCTGCCTCTTCTAAGCACGACACTCTTCACCCAGCTTCCGCCTGCTCCGGGGCTAGATGGTGGAGGATTTGGCAATGCCATTGTCGGGACTCTCGTGATGGTATTGATTGCCCTGGTCTTTGCTGTGCCGCTCGGAATCTTGGGAGCCGTTTACATCAATGAATATGCCCCGGTATCGCAGCTCTCCTCCGTAGTTCGTTTTGTGGCAAAGCTCATGACTGGCATCCCCTCCATTATCTGCGGTGTCTTTGCCTTTGCTGCGGTGGTGATGACCACAAAGCAATTTTCAGCACTTGCCGGAGGTATTGCGCTGGCCATCCTCATTCTTCCGACCATTCTGCTGACGGCGGAGCAGGCACTCCTGGGAGTCCCTTATGCCTACAGAGAAGCCTCTTTCGGAGTTGGAGCCACTCCCTTTCAGACCATCTGGCGTATCGTTCTGCCCGAGGCATTACCTGCCATCATGACTGGTGTGATGCTTGCTGTCGCACGCGCTGCGGGGGAAACGGCACCGGTACTCTTTACTGCGGCATTCAGTCAGGATTGGATTCATTCCTTGATGGGGCCCACGGCTTCGCTCTCCGTGCTGATCTATAATTTTGCCTCACTTCCTTATCCTCATCAGATCAGCATGGCCTGGTCTGCCTCTCTGGTTCTCGTTGCGCTAGTCACGCTGACCAATATTTTCGCCCAAGTAATTTTTAGTCCAAAACATAGGTAATCATCATGGAATCCCTACCAAGCGAAGTAAAACAAGAGACTGCTTCCGAGCCACGGATCGACACTCTGCCTGAACTCACGGATGATATTTCCCCTGGGGAGGCCAATTTCATCAAGGTCAAAGACTTTAAGTTTTATTACGGTAAAAAGGCAGCCCTGCATGGAATCAACTTGGAGATTCCCTCGCGCATGGTGACTGCCTTTATCGGCCCCTCGGGCTGTGGCAAATCAACGCTCCTCCGCAACTTCAACCGCATGAATGAACTCATTCCAGGAGTGCGGCACGAGGGTGATATTACGATCCACGGAACGAGTATTTACGATCCGAGTGTGGAGATCATCGCTCTGCGCCGTCGCATTGGGATGGTTTTCCAAAAATCGAATCCCTTCCCTATGTCAATCTACGAGAACATCGTTTATCCGCTGCGTATTGCCGGTCAGAAAAACCGCGCCGTGCTCGATGAGACTGTCGAACGCTGCCTGCGCTCAGCCGCACTCTGGGAAGAGGTAAAAGATCGTCTCCATGAGAGTGCTCTCGGTCTCTCAGGTGGACAGATGCAGCGACTCTGCATAGCAAGAGCCGTGGCGAGTCGTCCCGAGATTCTGCTCATGGATGAGCCTTGCTCCGCGCTTGATCCGATTGCCACAGCCAAGGTGGAGGAGCTGATTATCGAGCTCAAGAAGGACTTCACCATCGTCATTGTCACTCACAACATGCAGCAGGCGAGCCGCGTCTCAGAACTGACGGCATTCTTCTACCTCGGCAATCTCATTGAGTTTGATGTCACTCGGAAAATTTTCACCAATCCCTCGAAAAAACAGACCGAGGAATACATCACGGGCCGATTCGGTTGATCTCGAAACCTCCACTAATTTCCTCTCATGCTTACTCCTCCTCCACGCCCTCACACGCTCACGACATTTACCGCTGCTCTGGATCAGTTGCGTAGCAGCGTGCTGATGATGTCGAGCCTGACACAACGCAATCTCAGAAATTCCATCAAGGGACTCATGGAACGAGACGACGACTGGTGCAATGATACTATAGCGGACGATGAGGAGATCGACACACTAGAGATGCAGGTGGATCGCGAGGGGATCGAGGTCATGAGCCGTTATCAGCCGGTGGCTTCGGATCTTCGTGAGGTGATTTCCTCGATCAAGATTGGTGCGAATATCGAGCGAGTCGCCGATCAGGGGGTCAATATTGCCCGCCGCGCCCGCAAACTCAACGAGCATCCAGAGCTATCGGAGCTGCATTTGTTGGATGAACCAATCCAACACGCCCTCTCGATGTTTGATGATGCGGTCAGGGCATTTGCCGAACGGAATGTCGAGCTCGCCCGCACGATCAAACCTCGTGATAAAGAACTCGATGAGATGAACCGCAATGTCACCGACGATCTTATTGAGCGAATGCAGGATGATGCGGCGAATCTGAAAGCCTACCTGAATCTCATCTTTGTCAGCCGCTGTCTTGAGCGCATTGGAGACCATGCTGCAAATATGGCGGAAGATATTGTCTATGCAGTTCATGCCGAAGATATCCGGCATCTGGCGATGGAAAAATAAAGCAAGCTTCCGAATTGCCGAAGCTGGTGGAGCAAAAAGGGATTTTCTCCTTGAACGAAGAGGATGGCTCCCTAGCCTTAGACCATCTTTCATCATTAATGAGACTTTCTGACTTATTCTTTTGTCAAATGGCATCGTTGTCATCCTTCTGGTTATCGTTAGATAGCCATCAGTCTTCCGTCTTGCCCTTCACCAAAATATTTTCGTCATAAAGCCCCTTTATCTCTGAGAGATGGTCTATTTCTTCATCCGTCATGCGTCGTTTTTTCTTCATTCCCATCCTCCTTATTTGCGGTATTGGGGCACTTCATGCCCAGGTTGCAAATTTCAGCGATAAGCCGGTTGAGATTACGGCGGATGGCGACACGCGATTTGAAAATGGCGTGGCGGTGGCCGATAATAATGTTCAGATCCATTACAGCGGCACGGCCATCTATGCCGATCATGCGGAGTATAATCCCGACACCCGTGATGTGCTCCTCGTCGGCAATGTCCGTATCTACAGCGGCGAATCGCTCTTCAATGGTCAACGGGCTTTCTACAATCTGGAGACCAAGCAGATGCGCGCTCTGGTGTTTGATGGGAGCCATGCTCCTTTGAAATTCAGCTCCCTTTCAGCGAAAGGCTTTGGGACGCGGGAATTCACTCTTCGGGATTCGGATATATCGACTTCGGACTCCTCCATGCCTGACTGGCATGTGCATGCTCACACGATTCGCCTTTATCCTAATGACCGCGTGGTGCTTCTCAATTCGACTCTCTATGTCGGAAAGATTCCGGTCTTATGGCTGCCGTATGCTTATTCCAGTTTGAATCACAACGGCTTTCAGATCTCGCCTGGTTACGACTCCAACTGGGGTGGCTATCTGCTGACTGCCTACACCTTTCCTCTGGGGACTTCGGATAATTTCCTGGCAACGCTTCGCCAAGATTCCCGCACGCTTCATGGCTATGCGATCGGTTTTGATGCCAATCTCAAGTTCGGCAAGAACGACCGCAATGTCGGACAATTCCTCTCCTACTACGCCAATGATACCAATCCTGGCAAATTTAGCGATCCTCTCCCCGAGCCAACGAATCACAGCCGCTATCGCATAGGATACAAACAGCGGCTCTATCTCACCGATGATATCTACGCGACTTTTGACATCACGCGTCTGAGCGATCAGGACTTCATGCAGGATTTCTATCCGGTTGAGAATCGCTTCAATCCCCAGCCTGATAACAACATTACCGTCACCAAGCTGGATGACATCTACACCCTCTCGCTCGTAACTCGGTGGCAGATGAACGGATTTCAGGAAACAACGACGCGCAAGCCTGAAGCGGCCTTCGACTTCAAATCAGAGCCGCTCTTTGGTCTCCCGATTTTCTACGATGGGACGACGGCTCTTGGCCAGCTCGGACGAAACTATTCCAGTACAGTTCCTATCGGCTCCTCCAACGCACCCGAGAATATCAACTATGGAGCGACACGCTTCGATACCTTCCACCAACTGAGTGCGCCGCAGACCTTCTTCGGATGGCTCTCCACCGTCCCGACCGTCGGCATCCGTGGCACCTACTACAGCCAGGGGGGAGATTATCAGAATACGAACGGTGAGATCCTTCCGTATGCCTACAACTCGACTTCGACCAATACCTTTCACACGACTGGGGCCGTCTTCCGACCTATCTTCAATGCCAGCCTTGAGAATTCCTTCAAAATCTCACGCGCCTTCGAGGGAGTTCAATCTCGCTGGCTTGGCCTCGATGGACTGCGCCATGTCTTTCAGCCCTACAGCGATCTCTCCTATGTCTATGCCGGAGGGCCGAGCATCAACCAAGTACCGCAATTTGACCGACTCCTCCCCAATAATCCCAACGCAACAACGCGATCCGGCTATCAGCCTAGCTCGACCCAGCTAGAGCCTCTGAGCTTCCCTCAGTTTGCCGCGGTCGATGCCATCGACACCTGGGCCATCTGGCGGCTCGGTGTTCGCAATAGGCTCCAGACGCGGCGCGATGGCGAGAGTTATGATTGGTTCACTCTCGACACCTTTGCCGATGTCAATGGCATCAATCCCTACATCAACGGACCTGTTTCCAATCTTAATAATCTTATGACCTTCTCCCCTGTGAGCTGGTTCAACTTCAAACTGGGATCTCAGGTTCCTCTCGTTTCACAAGGCTTCACCGAGATGAACACTGACTTCAACTTCATGCCAATTAGAGAGGTGAGCTTCGGTGTCGGGACGCGCTACATCAATAACTATAACGGCACATCGGATAATAACCAGTATCCCTTCTCCGCCTACTGGAGGGTGAATGATCACTGGTCATTGAGCGCACAGGAAATTTACAACACGCAGCCAGGCCAAGCCAATTCTCTCATCTATCAACGCTATCTCGTCCATCGCGACCTCTCCAGTTGGATCGTCTCCTTTGGCGCAGAAGTCCGCAGCAATCAATCTTCAGGAACTCAAAATGCGCAGAATCAATACGGCGCACTCCTGACCTTCACGCTCAAGGATCTCCCGCAGGTCACACTTCCCTTGGCCTTCAGTGCAGCAAGCCAGGCTGGTTCCAGCCCTCTCTCTCCAACAAGCAGCGGACATTAAGGAACAGCTTGAAGGCTATTGGTTATTGTGGCTAGAGAGGTCTCTGTTCTAGGACTTTGAAGGCATCGCCAGCATCGCCTGGAATGCTGAATCGCTCGGAGAGAAGATGCTGTTTTTTTTCTGGAAGCCAGGTTTTCACAAATTCCCGTTGAGTCATGAGTGGGAAAGCTTTCCATCCCAATACCTCACCCCAGGAGATGAGGTCGCTGAAGTTGACATCAGCGGTGAGATCTTGTTTTCCAAAACGGGCATAGAGATCCTTTCCTGTGAGTCGCTGATGCCGCCAGTAGGCGCGAAGTGATCCCTCGGGGCGGCGTTTATACAGTTCATCCGCAATATCACCATAGTCAATAGTAAGCATGGCTCCTTCCTTCCAATCTCCACTCCAGCCGCGTAGCCAGTCACAGAAGGAATCATGCCTCTCCACGCGTTGCCCCTCGGAAAGAGTGCCAAATTGTGCGAACCAAGCATCCTCAGTAATTGCCCCAAGTGAGACTTCCGAGAGATTTCCTTGATCGCTGATCTTCACCCCTATTTCGTGCCAAACCCCCCTTTTTTTTTCAAACAGATGGCAGGGGAAGGCATCGACCAATTCATTGCTGAAGATCAAAGCCTTGCCTTGAGATTGTCTCAATGCCGCTTCCAAGGAATCAATCCAGCGCACCCCTCTCCAGCGCAGAAGCTGCTGCTGGGCTTTTTTTAAGACAGGTGATGTCTCATGAATTGTGTAACGAATACGCCAACGGATTTTCCAATTCAGATTTTGCAAGATGGATCGGCAGAGCGAGCCATTTCCTGCTCCAACCTCGATGATCGGTATTTGCTTCCATGCGAGTTCACCGGCTCGTGCGGTGATCCAAGCAACAATAGCTGGGCCGAGTCCGGTATCGAGCGTGGCACTGGTGGAGAAATCTCCTCCCGCTCCGACATCCCGAATCTGGGAGGCATAATATCCAAAGCGCGGATGATAGAGAGCCTCCTGCATATACCGCTCAAACGGAATCGCTCCGCCGCATTCCCCCTGAAGCTCCAAGAGAAAACTGAGGAGATTGTCAGCGGACACGGAACTTCTACCGTGTGAGCAGAGCCTTACACTCGGCGGTTTGCTGGGCTGGATCTATTGCCTGGAGAAGATCGGAGACAATCACGACGCGCCCTGCTCCGGCAGCCAGCACCTCAGGAAGATTGGAAAGTTTGATTCCTCCAATGCAAAAGATCGGGAGAGTGAGAAGGGAATGAACTTCCCTGATCGTTTCTGTGCCGATCGGAGCGTAATCAGGCTTTGTTGGCGTGGCAAAGAGTGGGCCGAATCCAATATAGTCGGGGGCTTCGCTTGCGGCTACAATGGCCTGATCGAGAGAATGGGTTGATTTGCCTATAATGGCACTCGGCCCAGCAAGTAATCGCGCCTCAGCCACGGAAAGATCATCCTGACCGACATGGGCTCCATCGGCATCGGCTTCGATCACGAGTTCTGGATAATCATTGAGGATGAATGTGACTCCACCCTCGCGGCAGATTGGAGCGATCGCTTGAGCCATGACAAGAATTTCTTCCTTGGATTCCTTCTTTGCCCGTAACTGAATGAGATCAATCCCTCCTGCAAGGAGGGCACGCGTCATTTCTGCAACGCGATCTGGCTTCACATAGCCTGTGTCAATAATCCCGTAGAGGTGGCATTCGGCAAGTGGCTTCATGAGAGAGGAGATTTTAGAGTGACTGGTGAAATCATAAATAAATTTCTTCCCTATTTTCTTGCCCTTTGAGCTGTAACTGTAGATTTTTGACCACTTGGCCGGATTCAACTTCGGCTTTTTTGCGAAACTATCATGTCGAACACTATTCTTGTAGGCTCCCAATGGGGGGATGAAGGCAAAGGAAAAATCATTGATGTCCTGACCGGCGAGGTCGACATCGTTGTCCGCAGCCAAGGGGGAAACAACGCCGGACATACCATCGTCGATGGCGATAAAAAGTATGTTCTCCATCTGATTCCTTCAGGTATCTTGCGTAAGGGGAAGGTCTGCGTCATTGGCAACGGGGTCGTGATTGATCCGATTGCCTTGGTTGTCGAGATTCAGGGATTGCGGGAACGCGGTATCACAGTGGATAAAAATTTACTCATTAGCGACCGCGCCCATCTTGTGATGCCGTATCATCGGGCACTTGATGAACGCCGTGAGGCTCTCAAGGGGAAGAATAAAATTGGCACAACCAAGCGAGGCATCGGTCCGGCCTATGGGGACAAGGCTGCTCGCACCGGTCTCCGCATGGCCGATCTCATCCGTCCTGAAGTTTTCAAACAAAAGCTCGCGCTTCGTATCAAGGAGAATAATGCCATCCTCAAGGGGCTTGGTGGTGAGCCGATTGCTGGAGCCAAGGTCTTGAAGGAATACATTGCGGCGGCCTCCATTCTGGCTCCCTTTGTGACCGATACAGTGACCTATCTTCACAAGGCGATGAAGGCTAAGAAGGAGATCCTTTTTGAAGGAGCGCAGGGAACTTTCCTCGATATTGACCATGGCACTTATCCCTATGTCACCAGTTCCAATACCACCTCCGGCGGTGCCTGCACTGGCTCGGGTGTTGCTCCGAACCGTATCGATACTGTTATTGGAGTCGTCAAAGCCTACACAACGCGCGTTGGCGAAGGCCCTCTTCCTACCGAGAATGAGGCTCTTGGAGATATGCTCCATGAGATGGGGCGTGAATTTGGAGCCACCACGGGACGGGCGCGCCGTTGCGGCTGGTTCGATGCTGTTGCCACCCGCTATGCCACTATTGTGAATGGTGTCGATGAGCTTGCGATCACCAACCTTGATGGGCTCGATGGAATCGCCGAGATTCATATCTGCACCGGTTATCAAATTGATGGTGAGGGCCCCGTGCTCCAGACTCCTCCTTCTGATGCAGGGGAGCTGGCTCGCTGTCAACCAGTCACTATTTCGATGCCTGGTTGGCTGACTCCAACGGATAAAATTCGTTCGTATAAAGAGCTCCCCGCTAAGGCTCGCCGTTATGCGGAGACTCTGGCCAAGCTGAGCGAGGCCAAGCTCACGATCGTCAGCGTTGGCCCTGGGCGGGAACAGACAATCATGCTTTGAGCGGTTTTGTCGTCTCGCTATACGAGTTTGTATAAAAAAGCGATGTCTTTCTTACCCTCCTCCCCCGACAAGGTTCCGAGGCATATCGCCATCATTATGGATGGCAATGGTCGCTGGGCTCGTGAACGGGGATGGCCACGCCTCAAGGGGCATGAGAAAGGCTCTCAGCAGGTTCAATGCGTGACGGAAGCCTGTATTGAGGCAGGGGTCGAGTATCTCACCCTCTATGCTTTCTCGACCGAAAACTGGCGGCGGCCCGAGGCTGAAATTGCCGGACTGATGCTTCTGCTGGAGCATTTTCTTGCCTTGAAGGTGGCAGAGATGAATCGGAACGGCGTCCGCCTTTCTACTATTGGTCGTACGCAGGATCTGCCAGAGGCTGTCCGCAAACGCCTTGAACGCGCGATTGTCGAGACCGCGCACAATAGCCGTATCACACTGACCTTGGCATTGAACTACGGAGGTAGGGATGAAATTGTTGATGCCGTGCGTAGCGTTGCCGCTGAGGTTCAGCAGGGAACATTGGCTCCTGAGGACATCACTCGCGAAATTTTCTCCAAGCATTTGATGACACGAGGAATGCCCGATCCAGATCTCCTGATTCGTACCTCGGGGGAGATGCGTCTTTCCAACTTCCTTCTCTGGCAGCTCAGTTATACCGAGATCCATGTGACTCTGAAACTCTGGCCTGATTTTGAAGGAGCCGATCTTCATGCTGCCATTGCCGACTACGCTTCCCGTGAACGCCGTTACGGAACCGCACAAGAGACCGCCTGAACTTTATGAACACTCCAAACCGCATTTCTCAGACAGTCTTGGTGGTCGATAGCGAGACTGATTTTCTTGACTGGGTGCGCCAGCAGCTCAAAGCCTCTGGAGTTCGTGTCATCACAGAAACCAGCCAGACGGCAGCCTTCAAGATCTTCTGTCTGGAAAAGCCCGATCTCGTCATTGCCGAGATGAGGAGCCATCAGCCGGGCGGTCTCGATTTGCTGGCCAAGATTCGCGCTGAGTCTTCCAACGCGATGGTCATCGTGATCAGTGCCTTCAGCACGACCCAGGCGGTCATTGAGTCGATGAAGCTGGGAGCCTTTGATTTCCTGCGTAAAGAATCGCTTCCCTTCACTCTCAAAGTAGTCGTCGATACGGCCCTCAAGGCTTCCGCCGAACTTCGCGCTGCCTCTCCGAGCAAGCCCTCGCTGACCGTTGAGCAATACCGCGACGATATCGTTGGGAGTTCGGAAGCGATGCAGTCGGTCTTTAAGATGGTGGGGCGTGTGGCCATGAGCGATGCCCCAGTGCTTGTGACCGGTGAGAGCGGCTCCGGCAAGGAGCTGGTCGCCCGCGCTATTCATCACTACAGCGAACGGAATAAGAAAAATCTGATTGCCATCAACTGTGCCGCCATTCCTGAAAATCTCTTGGAGAGCGAACTCTTTGGTCATGAGAAAGGCTCCTTCACTGGGGCGGCCACGCAACGCATTGGACGATTCGAGCAATGCAACGGCGGCACACTTTTTCTCGACGAGATCGGAGAGATGCCTCTCGCCGTGCAGAGCAAACTTTTGCGGGTGCTTCAGGAAGGGGAATTTTCGCGCGTCGGTGGTAATGTAACGCTCAAGTCCGATGTCCGCATCGTGGCAGCGACCAATCGCAATCTCGAACAAGCTATCGTGGCCAAAGAATTTCGTGAGGATCTCTACTACCGTTTGAATGTCGTCGGCATTCATCTCCCACCGCTGCGGGCTCGCTTGGAAGATATCCGACCACTTGCCGAATATTTTCTCTCACGAATCGCCAATCAGCAGCATCGTCCCCTGCTACAACTTTCCGAAGAGACCATCAAGACAATGGAAGCCTATCCGTGGCCAGGCAATGTCCGAGAGCTTCAGAATACGCTCCAACGAGCCAGCGTCCTGGCCACCAGCGATGTGCTTCTTCCAAAGGATCTTCCCCTTGGCCAGGTCAGCACGATTGGAGAAGCCCCTACACCTGCAATCCCAGCACTCTCGATTGAAGAGGCCGCAGAGGCACTCTTTATTGCCCTGACAAAGGAAGAGGGAGATCGGGAACTCTTGCCGTGGTTGGAGGAAGATTTCACCCGTCGAGCGATGGATCTGACAGGGAACAATCAGGTCAAGGCTTCCAAACTCCTCGGTATCACCCGTGCCACTTTAAGAAAGCGGCTGGAACGACTCGAAAATCCTGACGCTCCTCTTGAGGAATAGAGGAATAAACTCGCAGGGTATGGGAGCATGGAACGCCTGGCACGAGTCGAACGCCTGGCATTGGGACGGAGCAAAGATCCTCCCTTTTGATGGTGGCGTGCCCCTCTCAGATCGTGGCTTCCGCTACGGTCAGCATGTTTTTGAAAGTATCGCCATTCGTCAGGGAGTGACGCTGTTAGCTAAAGAGCATCTCGAAATTTTGAAAATCTCGGCGAAGCAACTGGGGATTCCCTGCTCACGCACGCTCCTTGCCAGCCTCCGCTCCTTTCTGGCTTCAGAATCGTTTCCTGATGGAATGCTCCGCCTTTATGTAACCGCAGGCCCGGGTGCTCCAGGCTCGCCAGTCAAGAAGCCCAGTTGCTATCTCGCTTGGTCAGAGGCAGAGTTTCCTACACCAGCCGAAATGAAAAAAGGGATGACGCTCACTCTGCTCAAAAAGTCTTTTCCTGGTGAAGGATGGGGTGTGAAGAGTGGAAACTATGCCGCTCACCTCGAGGCATTCCAACTAGCTTGGGATGCTGGTGCTGATGAGGGAATCGTCTGCAACGAGCAAGGCCGCATCATCTCCTGTGCGATGGGAAATCTGCTTCTCTGGCTCCCTGATAAAAAAAAGCAAACGACGCTCTGCACTCCCTCGCCGACTCTCGGAGCCCGTTCTGGAGCCGTGCTGAACTGGGTGCAACGACAGACTGCGGTTGAGGAACGGGTTTTGAAGAGTTTCGATCTGAGGCGGGCCGTCGCCCTTGCTGTGACCAATTCCCGACTTGGTGTGATGCCGGTGAGAATGCTGGATGGGAAAAATTTAAGCTACCCCGATTTATCTCTCACTCTCGCTTATGACTATCTTCAAGCTCATGACCTCTCATGATTTTTAGAGGGAGTCATGATGATCTGCTCGATGCTGCGGCGCAGGAGCCGCAGTTGCAGAGCTTGCTTGCATCTGTTTCTGCGGATGCCAAGCCGATCCTCTTGGGGAATATTTCCGAGCAGGCATGGCCCTTTCTCGGAGCGGTTGCCGCACGCCAGCTTGGTAAAAAATCGCCCGTTTGGTTTGTCTGCCGTGATGTCCGAACGCAGGAGGAATTTGCCTCGGAATTAGGAGCCTGGATTCGGCAGGCAATTCTTTTCCCTGATCTGGAAATTCCCTCGGCTGGCTTGGGTCTTCCCGATCCTGAGCGCGCCTCCGAGCGACTCTCTGTGCTGGGACGTCTGGCTGGAGGCGAGGCCTTGGCTGTTGTCATCACGGCTTCTCAATGGGAGGAATTGGTTCCCTCCGCAGGGGATCTCACAGGGAGCGTTCTCAATCTTGGCAAAGGGTGGAAAGGCTCGCCAGGCAAGGTCGTGACGCAGCTCTCTGATGCCGGTTATGAACGGGGCGCGCAGGTGACGCGTCGTGGCGAATTCTCCCTGCGAGGTGGCATTCTCGATCTCTATTCCTGGCAGCAGGAAATGCCATGCCGTCTCGAATTTGATGAGGAGGGAATTGCCTCAATACGGGAGTTTGATCTCGATACGCAGACTTCTGTTGGCGAGGTGGAAGAATGCTCCATTCAGCTCGGCGATACGGACAGAGCAAGTGTTCCGCTTTCTGAATATCTCAAGGCCGAAGATTTGATTGTGGAGATTGGTTGGGAACAGGGTGAAGACAATGTCTCACGCTCTCCTCGACTTCCTGTCAGGCGGCTTCTCATTTCCTCATCTCCGAGTCTTGATGAAGGGCACTCTCTTGCTTTTGATCCGATTCCTTTTGCAGCTTTTGGAGCGGGAGATTTCGTGATTGATGAAGCACGCAGAACGGAATTTTTCCGCCAGATTTCAAGATGGCAAGATGAAGGCTGGCGTGTGGTTTTGTTGAGTGCGACCGAGGGAGAGGGAGAACGATTTCGGGAACTGGCGACCACGGCAGAGCTCAAGAAAATTCCCGAGACGCGCCTTGGCGCAATCTCCCGAGGCTTCTGTTTTGCTTCGAGAAAGCTGGCTGTGCTGGCCGATGCGGAGCTTTTTGGTCGCTCTGCGAGTCAACGGCTACGCCGTCTTCATCAGCGCAAGGAACGGCAGAGGGCTTCGCGCTCCGCGATGGATTTTACCGAGTTTGTCGAAGGGGATCTGGTGGTTCATGCCGATCATGGAGTCGGTCGTTATCTCGGCTTGCAGCGACTCCCTTCCGCCGATGGGACGGAGGGAGAGGTGCTCGCGCTGGAGTTTGCAGGCGAGGCGAGACTCTTTGTTCCGATTGAGCAGGCATGGCAGGTATCCCGTTATGTCGGTGTGGGAAAGCACGCGCCCGATCTCTCCTCTCTGGGGGATGAACGATGGCAGAAGAGCCGCCAGGCAGCCGAGAAGTCCGTTTTCCTTTATGCAGGTCGTTTGTTGAAACTCCAGGCTGAACGGGAAACGGGGCAAGGTTACGCATTCGGCCCCGACACCCCATGGCAGCGCGAGCTGGAGCAGAGCTTTCCCTACCGTGAGACTCCCGATCAGTTGCGAGCCTTGATCGAGATCAAGCAAGATATGGAGTCGCGCAGGCCGATGGATCGCCTGCTCTGTGGCGATGTCGGCTTTGGTAAAACTGAAGTGGCTCTCCGTGCAGCCTTCAAGGCACTCATGGGAGGTAAACAGGTTGTTTTCCTTGCTCCAACGACCGTGTTGGCGCAGCAGCATACGAGGACGCTCCGCGAGCGGATGAGTGAGTATCCGGTCAAGATTGAGCTGCTGAGTCGCTATCGCACGGCTGCCGAACAACGGGAAGTTGTCAAAGGACTCGCTGATGGTTCTGTCGATCTGGTTGTCGGCACCCATCGTCTGCTCTCGCCCGATGTGATTTTCAAAGATCTGGGACTCGTGATCGTGGATGAGGAACAACGCTTTGGTGTGAAGCACAAGGAGGCACTGAAAAATCGTTTTCGTCTCATTGATGTCCTCACACTTTCTGCGACACCGATTCCGCGAACACTCTATCTCTCGCTGATGGGGGCACGGGATATGTCAGTGATCGAGACTCCTCCTCCGGCCAGACAACCTGTGGAGACGGTTATCTGTGCCTATGATGAACGGATTATTCGTGATGCGATCGAGCGGGAACGGGCGCGGGGAGGACAGGTCTATTTTTTGCACAACCGGATTGGCTCAATTGAAAAAGTTGCCAGCCGCGTGACGGAACTCTGCCCTGGATCACGGGTGCTCGTGGGCCATGGTAAGATGGAAGAGGGGATTCTAGAGGAGGTGATGAAGCGATTTGTGGAGGTGGAGGCCGATGTGCTGGTCTCTACGACGATTATTGAGAGCGGGCTCGATATTCCCAATGCCAACACGATCATCATCGACCGCGCCGACCGTTTTGGTCTGGCCGATCTCTACCAACTACGAGGGCGAGTGGGGAGAGGACGGCAAAAAGCCTACGCCTATCTGATGCTGCCACGGGATCTGATGATGGTGGGAGAGGCGAGAAAACGGGTGCAAGCTATCCGTCAATATTCGCAACTCGGTGCAGGATTCCGAATTGCCATGCGGGATCTGGAAATTCGCGGCGCGGGAAATTTGCTCGGCACCGCCCAGAGTGGACATATCGCCGCTGTCGGATTCGATCTCTATTGCCGGATGTTGCGGCAGACCGTGGATCGCATGAAGGGAAGCACTCCGAGTGATGCCATCCCGTTCGATCAGCAAGCCTTGCTGAGGCTTGATTTTGTAGCGCTCACTCGGGAGGAGCTGATGATGAAGCCCTCTGAAAAAGAGGGGGCTAGATTCCTTCGCTGTGGTGCCTTTATTCCCTCAGAATATCTTCCTGAATCAAGGCTCCGCATTGAGGCCCATCGCTCGCTTGCGGCGGCTCCTGATCTAGCTGCACTCGAATCCCTAGGCCGTGTCTGGCGTGATCGCTTCGGGCCACTTCCTGTGGAGGTTAACTATCTGTTGATGCTTGAGCGCATCCGCCGTGCTGCTGCCGCCAAGGGAATTACCAAGGTTGAAACCCGCCTTGAGAGACTGATGCTGACACGACGCGGCGACTTCCTTCTTATCGGTCATCGGTTTCCGCGCTTGACGGCTTCCAAGCCCGCTTCCAAGCTTTCGGAGATTTTACGCTTTCTGGAGGCGATGAAGCAGTAGGGTATGCCGATGCATGCTCTCCTGTGATTCCCTCTCAATGCCTCATGACACCGAACCGAATTTCCCTGACACTCCTATTTTTCCTCTCTCTGCTGGCAATCTCTTCTGTGAATGCTGCCGAAGAGGTGGTCAACGGCATCGCTGCTATCGTGAACGGAGAGGTCATTACATTTTCCCAAGTCCGTGAGCTGGCTTCCGTCCAGGAAAGATCAGCTACCGAAGTCTATCAAGGAGGGGATCTTGACAAGAAGGTGAAAGATATTCGTCAGTCAGCGATCAACGATCTCATTGATCGTGCGTTGATCTTGCAAGAGTTCAAGAAAAGGGAATTCAACATTCCCGACTACGCGATTGATGACAGCATTCAGCATATCATTCGTCAGGATTTCGGAGGAGATCGCTTGGCGTTTGTCAAAACTCTCCAGGCGCAGGGATTTACCATGTCCCGATTCCGCCAAGTGCAGAAGGATAAGATCACCGTCCAGGCGATGCGCCAGTCCAAAGTGAGCGAAAATATTATTGTCTCCCCCGTCAAGATTCGTGGCTACTACGAGAAGAACATAGCCTCCTACACAACTCCCGCACAGGTGAAGCTCCGTATGATTGTTCTGCACGAAGGGGGAAGCAGTGGGGGAGATGCCTCCACTGATGCTTCGGTAAACAAGAAACAGATGGCTTCAGAAATTCGAGCTAAGCTCGCCGGTGGTGCTGAGTTCGACAAGCTGGCCCAGATGTATTCTGAAGATTCGACCAATGAGGCAGGTGGTGATTGGGGCTGGATCGAGCGTAAAACCCTCAATGCCGATCTTGCTAAAGTTGCTTTCTCTTTGAAAAAAGGAGAGATCAGCCAAGTCATGATGGTTGATAATGCCTATTATATTCTGATGGTTGAGGATAAAAAACCGGCCATCACAAAGCCTCTCAAGGAAGTGCAGCCGGATATTGTCCAAGGTCTGATTCAGCAGGAAAAACTCAAGGGCCAGGAGCAATGGCTCCAGACGCTGAGAAAGAATGCCTACATCAAAATTATGTGATTGTGTGAATGAGGATTTGCCAATCATCGGATTGATTGCCGGTGATCCAGCGGGGGTTGGGCCAGAGTTATTGGCCGAAGTTTTAAAAAATTCTCCCAAGGATCTTTTTTCTCATGTGCGCCTTGAAGTGATCGGTGATCCTACTCCACTCACTCCAGGAAGTCCGAGTCGTGAAGGTTCCTTGCGAGCCATGCACTCCCTGGAGGAGGCAGCAAGGAGGGCTGTCTCAGGAGAACTGGCTGCCGTGGTGACGGGCCCTGTGAACAAGCGCAATCTACACAAAGTCGGTTTTTCCTTTCCCGGGCAGACCGAATTTTTTGCCGCCCGTGCCGGAGTTGAGAATTTTGCCATGCTTCTCGCTGGAGGCCCTCTGACCGTGGCTCTCGTGACAGCTCATGTCCCACTGAAAGAAGTTTCTAGTCTCCTTTCGACTCCTGAGATCGTGCGCGTTGGAGGATTGCTTGCCAAGTTTTTGCGACGGCGTGGCATTGCTTCACCGCGCATTGCCGTGGCTGGGCTCAATCCTCATGCGGGTGAGAATGGTGATCTCGGGGATGAAGAGGAGCGTGTGATTGCTCCTGCGCTTCCGTTGCTGAGGGCTGAGAATCCCGAAGCTTCGTTTTCCGGCCCGTGGAGTCCTGACACGATCTTCTGGCGAACCTCTCAGGGTGAATTCAATGCAGTGCTCTGCATGTATCACGATCAGGGACTCATTCCGCTGAAGCTCCTTGGTTTTCATGATGGAGTGAATGTCACGATTGGCCTACCTTTCATTCGCACCAGTCCCGACCACGGAACCGCTTATGAACTAGCTGGAAGAGGCATCGCACGCGCCGATAGCTTCCGCGCCTCTGTCAGCCTGGCAGCAGAGTTGGTGAGATCAAAACGAGCATAAGATTCCTTAATTTGATCTGGAAAACAGGAATGCAGGAAGTGAATGGAGAAAAAATTAAGGAGTGAAAATGATGCATCAATCAATCTGAGTTTGAAAATTTCGGGTGTATTTTTTTGTATTGTCCTTTCTTTCCAGACAGGATCTTAGGGTGGAACAGTCATCACCTTCATCGCAAACTCCCCCATCATCCCAAGCTTCCGCGAGTCCCTTGAGCGAACTCGTGGCCATTCGTCGCCAGAAGCTTCAAGCCCTCCGTGATCTGGGAGTCGATCCGTATGGGGCAGCCTTTGAAACGAGTGGCAGCATGGCTGAGATTAGAGCGGCCTTTGAAGAAGGCAAAGCAGTGAGTCTTGCAGGTCGTATCACGGCTTATCGTGACATGGGCAAAAGCCGTTTCCTCGATCTCTCTGATATTGGCGGAAGAATGCAGGTCTATCTCAATGGAAAGGAACTCGATGAGGCGACTCTTGCTGTCGCGGCACAGCTCGACATTGGCGATTTCATCGGCGTACGCGGGGAATATTTTACGACAAAAACGGGAGAGCCGAGCGTACGAGGCACGAGTCTTGTCATTCTTTCCAAATCACTCCGTCCGCTTCCCGATAAGTGGCATGGCGTTCAAGATTCTGAAACCCGTTATCGTCAACGCTACCTCGACCTGATCGCTAATCCCGGATCGCGTCAGACTTTTCTTCAACGCTCGGCCATCGTGAGGGAGATCCGCCGCTTCCTTGATGAACGCGGCTTTCTCGAAGTGGAGACTCCGATGATGCAGGCAATCCCAGGCGGTGCTGCTGCCGAGCCCTTCAAGACGCATCACAACGCGCTCGGCATGGATTTTTTCCTCCGCATCGCTCCAGAGCTCTATCTCAAGCGGCTGCTCGTGGCCGGTTTTCCAAAAGTCTTTGAACTCAATCGTAGCTTCCGCAATGAGGGCATCTCACGGCGGCATAATCCCGAGTTCACAATGTTGGAAGCCTACTGGGCCTATGCTGATTTTCAGCTCATGTCCGTTCTTGTGGAGGAGCTGGTTTGCCATCTCGCCGTCATGCTCGGGAATGAGGATCATCAGGTGCATCACCGCGATGCTGAGGGAAATGTGACGAAGACGATCAATCTTTCCCGTCCTTGGAAACGCGCCTCCTACACCGACCTTATCGAGGCGGCTGTGCCCGGTTGGTTCGCACTTGATAAGGCAGGCAAGCAGCAACGATGCGCCGAGCTGAAACTCGACATCTCTCATTGCTCAGAGGAATTCGAGATGACACAGCATGTCTTTGAAAAATTGGTGGAAGAAAAGACCATCGATCCCTGCTTTGTCACCCATGTGCCTAAGGAACTTGTGCCGCTAGCTCGTCTCAACGATACCGACCCTTCTAAAGTCGATGTCTATGAACTCATCATCAATGGTCAGGAAATCTCACCCGGTTATTCCGAACTGAATGATCCCGATTTTCAGCGTGAGCGATTGGAGCAGCAGGCGGGTGAGGAGCAGCAGAAAATCGATTCCGAATTTCTTGATGCTCTCGAATATGGAATGCCTCCCGCTGGCGGTATCGGCATCGGCATCGACCGTCTCGTGATGCTGCTCACGGGAGCGGAGTCAATCCGCGATGTGATCCTCTTCCCTCATCTCAAACAGCGATTGTGATGGAAGGGGGCTCTGCTGCATCGTGAGTGCAGAAAATATCTCAAAAGATGCAGATCCCTACCAAGGGCCGTTCGGGCTTTTCCCCGTGCCTTATTCCCAAGGAGTTTTCAATTTCCACTGGTTCAATTTCTACAATGCCATCTGCTTTCAGATTATCCTGGGAGCACCCATTGTTTTGCTCGCGAAGGATCTGGGAGCCAATTCCATCACGCTCGGTATTATTGAATCCCTGACTCCACTGATGACCATGTTGCAGCTCCCCGCAGCACGGCATCTGGGGAAATTCAGCTACCGTTCCTTTGCTCTCATGGGGTGGAGCTTGCGTTCCATCTTTATCGGAACTTCAGCAATCGTGCCGCTGCTCTTTTTTTTCTCCAAGGAAATGAGACTGGGATTGCTCCTGGGAGGTCTCTTCTTTTTCAATCTGATTCGAGGCATCTCCTCGGCGGCTTTCCTTCCTTGGATCACGGGGATTGTTCCTTCCTCCATGCGAGGCCGTTTTATCGGAGTTGATCACACATTTATTTATGGAGGCTCTCTGCTCACCATGCTCGCTTCAGCCCTCCTGATGCGTGGGCAGATTGAGCCGTGGCGTTACTCCATCGTGCTTTTGCTCTCGGTGCTGGGTGCTGTGGTGAGTCTCCTCTATCTGCGCCTGATCCCTGATGCCGATCATACCGAGAGAACGGCCACCTCCTCGGATCGGATTCCTCTTCTCACGATGCTCTCGCTGGTTCCCTTTCGGAATACGATCCTCTTCAGCCTGCTCTTTGGAACAGTGACCGGAGGACTCTCTGTTTTCCCAGTTGAGTATCTGCGAATGCAGGCCCATTTTTCTCCAGCGACAATCTTCGCGCTCTCCTCAGCGACCTTCTTTGCTCCGCTTCTGATCCTGCAACAACTTGGGCGTGTCGTGGATCGCTTGGGAAGCATCGTCGTCCTCCGTGCCGCGATTTCACTCTTTGCGCTGGTGCTCGCAGTTTGGTTTGCGATGTCAGCAGGGCTGATCTCCCATGATTGGAGAATCGTGCTTCTCCTGAATTTTCTCGGAGGCATGGGAGTGGCGGGCTTCAACCTGGCCAACCTCCATCTGGGAATGTCTGTTGTTCCCCCAGCAGGCAAGAACCATTACTTCGCCCTGACGACGGTCATTACTAGTCTTGGAATGGGACTTGTTCCTATCCTCTGGGGAGCGATTCTCGATGCACTCGGCGGCCTTGATCTGGTCGAAGGCCCCTTCCATCTCCGCAGACATAGCATCTACTTTCTAGGGATTTTCTTACTCTCGCTCATGACACTCCTTGCAAGTCGGATTTTGTTTCAGAAAGAAAAACGGCCAAGGTAACTTTCAACCTCCTGAGGATTCTTCCTGATTTCTTGAGTTCCTGATTTGACCCAGGCGCGTTTTCCTTTCTACTTCTTCGATGTCCCGTAGTTTGCCAGCACCGTTTTTCCTAGCAGCACGATACCTGAAGCCTAAGCGCACCTTTCTTGCCGTCATCACGCTGATCTCGGTAGTCGGGGTGACACTTGGTATTACTGTTCTTATTCTCGTGATGTCGGTGATGACGGGGTTCGAGAAGGAGTTGCAGCGCAAAGTGATCGGATTCGATGCCCATTTGCTGATTTCCAACAATGGCCTTATGGAGAATTGGCACACGGTCGCCGATAAGATCGTTAGTGCTCCAGGCGTGGTGGCCACGGCGCCCTTTGTCCAGGGGCCGGTCATTGTGGAATTCAATCATCAACGCCTCGCTCCTAAGATTCGTGCCATTGAGCCTGCGCTGGAGAAGAAGGTTGGGGATCTCTCAAAATTCATCATCGCGGGAAAGCTCGATCTTGCTGGAGATAATGCCGTCCTTGGCTCCGAGCTTGCACGCGCGCTCGGCGTACAGGTTGGAGATACAATCACGGTTTATTCTCCCAGAAATATCGGCGATGTGATGGAGCAGATTGATCGACTCAAGAAAAAACCATCGGGAGCTGACAAAACGACCGATCTTGATTCTCTGCGCCAGATGGTGCTGCCGACGGAGCTGCTAGTGACGGGAATCTTCGAGAGTGGTCGATATCTCTATGATAGCGAGTTTCTGCTTGTGCCGCTCCACACGGGCCAAGAGCTGTATGGACTCGGAGGTTCGGTGCATGGTCTGGCAGTGCGAACGGTCGATCCTGATCGCGCCGCAGAAGTGCGCGAGGGGGTGAGAAAGCTGCTGCCCGAGGAGTTCTCCTGTGTGACTTGGATGGATATGAATAAGGAGCTCTTCGATGCCATCGCGATGGAACGGCATGTGATGTTCTTCCTGCTGATGTTCATCATTCTCGTCGCTGCATTCGGCATTATGAATACCCTCATCACGATGACCGTACAGAAGACTCGCGAGATCGGTGTGCTCAAGGCTCTCGGTGCCAGGACAGGACAGGTGATCTCCGTTTTCTTGATTCAGGGAATGGTGATTGGCATCTTCGGCGTGACCAGCGGTCTGGCTCTCGGTATGACCCTGATTCGCTGGCGTAATGAAGTGAGTCAATGGCTTGCCTCAGTGCTCGGTGTGGAGATTTTTCCTCGCAGCGTCTATCAATTTAATGAAATTCCCGCCGAGGTGGTGCCCAGCGATGTCGCCCTTATCTGCATCAGTGCCTTTGTGATCTGCTCACTGGCGGCCTTGATTCCCGCCTGGATCGCTTCCCGCCTTGATCCGGTAAAGGCCTTGCGGTGTGAGTAGGGGAGGGAACTCAGAGATCAGAGGGCGAGAGAGAAGGTTGAAACCGGAAAGCTGAAGGGGAATTTTCAAAACCGTTCGTTGCTTCATCCTTCAGATTCAAGTTTCAACTTTCATCCATTCCGGCCCACTTTACATCACCTGTTCTCTCAGACCCTCTACTAGAAGAAGGAGACCGTAGAGAATTCCAGCCCAGCAAGCGAGGTTCCATCGCATTCTTTGCTCGCAGATCCAGTAGATAAGATCGCGGTGAAGGTAAGGCATTCCAACCAAGAAGAGTCCTATGAGTGCCCAGCAGTAAGCGAGCAGGGCCAAGGCAAAGTGGAGCACCCCCGAGTGCAGAAAAGTGACCTTCAATACGGGATTGGCTGCAAGAAGAAAGAGAAAGCCGAGTGAACGGGAAGAGAGAAAATCAGGGACAAATTTCCAGAAAAGAAATGCTCCTGCGATGATGCCAACAAGGATGAGGTTGCGCATGGAGGAGAACTCCCCAAGGTCGGTGGTCGCCACGATGGTAAATGTCCCAAGCGCTGAAGCGGCCAGCAATAGTGTGCCCCAGACGCGTGAACGCGGAAAGGCGCGGGCGGCTGTGATGCAGAACTCGGGCAAGAGCCAGGCAACGAGGTGGGTTCCGAGGAGCACTGCGCCGATCAGGATAGCGAGCAGTGGTAGAGTTAATGAAGGAAGAAAGGAGGAGTCCATAAAAAGTACGCGCTTGTTATCGAGATTATTAACGCTCTTGCCAAGCTTCACGCTCTAGGGCGACTTCGGCAGCTGCAACCTCGGCCTCTTTTTTACTGCGACCGGAGCCTTCGCCAAGAGGTTTCCCTTCCCAGACGACGCGACAGCGGAAGTGCTTCAGATGCTCGGGGCCGCTCTCTTCGAGGAGTTCATAAACTGGGGCGCACGGAGCGAGCGACTGAAGGAGTTCCTGAAGTTTGCCCTTGGGATTGATCTCCTCAGGTTCGGCGGTGACTGCCAAGAGATCCTTCTCCGCAACTTTCAAAATGAACGAGGTCACTGCTTTGAGTCCTCCATCGAGATAGATCCCCCCGACAAGAGCCTCGAAGGAATCACCAAGCGTTGAGGCGCGTTCACGCCCGCCGCTGGCTTCTTCGCCGCGTCCCATCATGAGATGCTCGCCAAGACGCAGGTTGGTTGCATGAACTTTCAGAGCTGTGCGGGAGACGAGTCGTGTGCGGATTTTTGTGAGCTGGCCCTCGGGGAAATCTGGGAATTTGCGAAAAAGCTCCTCGGTGATGACGAGCTGAAGGACAGCATCGCCAAGAAATTCGAGCCGTTGATTATCGAAAGGATAATCTTTCCTCTCCAGAGAGATGCTGGCGTGGGTTAGAGCTTCGGCCAGGAGGAGTGAATTTCGAAATTTGTAGCCGATTCGCTCCTCAAGCGGATTCATCAAATGACTAGCGGCAAGCTGTGTAGTATCCATGCAGCCCTCCAGTAATGCGGTCAAGTGATCTCGTCGCAAGCTCTTTCAGGTCAAAAAATAAATTATCGCCATCCACCGCAACCATATCCGCCCCCATGCCAGCCTGGGTTGCCATGCCATCCACCACCGTAGCAACCGCCATTGTAAAACCCGCAGCCATTGTGATAAGGCCAATAACCATAGCCCCATCCGGGGTAAAAAGCTGGAGCAACCACCACAGGGGCAGGCGGGTAGTAATAGACTGGGGCAGATACACAGGGGGCCCCAGGGAGTGGCCCTCTGGCAGGGGAGGGGGTTCCAATGGGAGCCACTCCATTGTAGGGATACCCAGGAACGACACAGCTAGAGAGCAGCAGTGTTGACACACTCAGGATTAGCACAATCCCAAGATGCAATCTGTTTCGGGTCATGAAGTATATAGAACAGCGATACGCCTCTAGCTAGAGAGAGCAGTGCTACTGATTCTGAGGCTTTTTCTGAAGATTCTTGTTCCCACCCTGATTTGGGTGGCCTCCATGATTCTGCGGATGTCCCTGTGAGAATTGAGGAGGACGAGTTACTTGAGCTGGGTGGTTGCCTTGAGGAGGACGATTGATCTGCTGTGGTCTGTTCCCTTGAGGATGATAGTTCCCTTGAGGGGGGCGGTTTCCAGGATGTGGCTGATTGCGATAATGGTTGCCCTGACCATTCAGATTATTGACTCGGTTATTGTTATTAACGATCCGATTGTTATTGATTTGACTGTTATTGTTAACCGTCCGGTTGTTGTTAACCAGCGTGTTGCTATTAATCTGAGTGGTGTAATTTTGCTGAATCGTTCGGTTGATTTGAACATTGGAGTTGTTCTGCCAGTTTCGGTTGCCTTGGTAGTTGGAGCCGCCGTAGTAGCGGCCATTGTAGAAGTTGCATCCGCTGCGGTAGGCCCAGAAGTTTCCTCCATACCAGTATCCATTACCATACCCTGCGTAGTAGGTCGGTGAGATCACGACAGGAGGAGCAGAATAGACCACATTGGCTGAAGCCACGCCATAGCCGTAGCCACCACCCGTGGGCGTGCCATAATAAGGGGCGGAAGTTTCACAGCCTGTGAGGAGAAGTGCAGCGAGAGCAACAACTGAAAAAAGGGATGAAGCGGTAAGACGAAAGATAGGATTCATATTTGTGTGTATGACAGCAGAGGTCACGACTCGGTTCAAACAAATCTCTTTGAAGCGATAAAAAATGTAGCTCGTCTCATTTTCATTTTGCATAACGGAATGACTACCGCTATATCTCACAACCCTGTTTTTTTGCAGGATCTGGATCAGTAGCTCAATGGTAGAGCAGTTGACTCTTAATCAATTGGTTGAAGGTTCGAGTCCTTCCTGGTCCACCATATTTTGTTCAGTATAGATAGAATATTAGTTGAATCGATATTGGAAAATCGATATTTCAATCATTTTTCCGGGCTGGTTTTGTTCAAAAACAATAAGTTGACTTTCTTGAAATCTTGCATAGTTTGATTCCTTAATAAGGAAAACTTATTCTTAAATCTTGAAAAACTCCTTCCATAGCTTCTTGATTGCTGCTCTTTGCGGCCTGTTTGTGGCTGGCTTGGTGCCGTCGGTCTATTCTCAAGCCAATCTGATTCAGAATGGAAATTTTACCCAGACGAACAATACGGGACTCTCGGGAAGTACGACCTTTATTACCAACGGTGGGCAGTTGGCTTACAATATCAACGCGAACAATTGGACGAATACGATTTCCAATTCAACAATCGGCTATACCTTCCTCTTCACGCCAGCATCATTCACCAATAACTCGAATGGTGTCACTGGCAATGGTGGTGCTTTAAATCTCTGGAGTTCTAATAACGGTGGGCTAAATGCAATTACCGCTCCTCCTACGAATGCCTATTACCCCACTGCTGGAAATATCATTGCTTCGGATGGTGCTTACGAGACGGCAGCCTTGACCCAGACACTGACGAATTTGGTAAAGTATCAACAGTATCTTTTGACCTTTTATTGGGGGGCTGCGCAACAGACGAAATATACTGGCACCAACAGTTCGGGATGGACTGTAAGCCTCGGTGGAACAAGTCAATCAACTGCTTATCAATCGAATGCTTCTATGGGGTTCAGTGGCTGGCAACAGTCGCAGTTCCGCTATACAGCGACAAATACTACTGAAACACTCTCCTTCCTTGCGCTAGGCCTTCCCTCCGGAGTCCCTCCCTTTGCTCTGCTGGGCAATGTGAGCCTGACAGCTGTACCTGAAGCCTCGACAGTGATTACAGGACTCCTTCTTCTTTCGGTTATTTGCGGCGGGGTAGTATTTAACTCGCAACGAAAAAAGAGATCGTAGCTGCTGGACTTCTAGGGTTTAATGAGGTAATGGTCGAAACCCATCAGTTAGCCGGACACGCTCTGAATTTGGGCATCAATGTGGCGAGGCTTGCCATCTGGCTCGTCCTGCTCGTGGCCATCTTTGTGCCGCTGGAACGACTGTTTGCACTGCACCCTGCAAAGATTTTGCGCAAGCAGGTGGGAGTTGACCTTGCCTGGTATTTCATCAATAGCCTCGTGCCCGCAGCCATCATGGCGGTGCCGCTTTCGCTTCTTGCGACTCTCCTGAGCGGAGCCAACCCTTGGGGGCTCTATTCTATGGTGGCCCTCTGGCCGATGTGGGTGAAGCTTCCGCTGATGTTTGTGGTGAATGATATTGGTGCCTACTGGGGGCATCGTGCCTCCCATGTCTATCCGCTGCTCTGGCGATTCCATGCCATTCATCATAGTGCTGAGCATCTTGACTGGCTGGTGAATACACGGGCGCATCCGTTTGATATGGTCTTTACTCGTCTCTGCGGTCTTGCCCCACTCTATCTGCTTGGTCTTGCCCAGTCTTCATCTCAAGGGATCATTGATCCTACTGTGGCACTGGTGATGATCTTTGGCACGATTTGGAGCTTTTTTATCCATGCCAATATTCGCGTTCGTCTGGGGGCTCTGGAATGGGTGCTTTCCTCCCCCGCATTCCATCACTGGCATCATACTAATGATGAGCATCGTGACCGGAACTTTGCTGCGATCTTTCCCTGGATTGATCGACTCTTTGGCACAGCCTGGTTGCCAAAGCACTGGCCTCCTGTCTATGGAATTGATGCAAAAGTCTCGCCCTCTCTTGCAGGACAACTGCTGACAGATGATTACTTTGTGGGTGGTGGTCATGCAAAACCACCCGTTGATTCTTCGGCATCGAATGAAAACCTCACGAGTGAGAAACCGGGAGTCGCTGAATAATCGCTTCCAAGTTTGAGCCAATGAATCCCCCGGAAGGAAAAGAGAACTCCGATCTTAATCGAGATGGTGAGGATTGGGATGAGGATCCGCCTCTGCCGCGTGAGCACGATGGACTTCTATTTCCTGGCACGGAAAAATGGTCGTCCAAACCGGCCAATCGTCGTTTTTTGGTGATCGTAGTGATTTTAGCGATCTTTCTCCCGTTGACTCTCCCTTTTGCTTATAGAGAGGTCAAAGGCCGCCGCGCTTGTGACCTCGTTCTTCAATCTTCGAAAGCATTTGCTTCGGGCGATATCGAATTGGGTAGTCAATTGCTTGGTGCTGCCTACAGGCTTGCTCCAGGAAATTCTTCCGTGCAGCAGGCCATGGAGCTCTATAATGCAGCCCGTGGTGACAACGCTTCGCTTGAAAAGCTTCTCACAAGACTACACTCCGGCCTCTCCGATAACAATGAGCTGCTTGGAATCGCCGAAATGGATGGCAGTAGGGTTCGTCAGATTGATCGGTTTGAGGCACTCCACCGTATTTCAGGAACACTCTCCTCCGAGCAGATCGTGAGACAAGCGCTTATTGTGGCGGCACAGATGGCCGAAAAAGGGGATATTGCTGGAGCCGCGTCTTATTGCCTCTCCAAGGGAGATGCGACAACGCCTGAATATGCAGGACGATTGAAGACGCAGGGAGCATTCTACCTTCTCTCCCTGCATCACGAGGCTGACTCGCTTCATGCCATCACGATCCTTCAGGAGGTTGCTCGTTCACATTCCTCCGCCTCCATCGCCGCCTGGAGAATGCTCGCCCAGATGGTTTTCACGCCGCTTCCAGAGACTAAAAACAGGCTCTCCTCTCAGGCCGTTCAGGAGCTTGTTGCTCTGCTGCCGCAACTCCACGGTGCACTCTTTTCAGATGTGCTGAGAGCTGCCGATATTGAGATACTCGCTGATCCTTCCCACGAGGAGGCTGTTGTGAATATGCTGATGAGCAAATACGCCAATGCCGATCGTCAGGAGATGCTCCAGCTTGCTTGGTGGCTCAATGCAAAGACTCTCTATGCTAAAACCATCGCCTACGCAGGAGAGGATCGACCTCGCAATGATACCGAATGGCTCCTGATCGTCCTTTGTGCCCATGATGCGCTGGGACATGGGGAGGAGCTGATCAAACTTGTTTCCTACGGTTCAGGTCAGGGAATTCCTGAGGCCATGCGCTATCTGATCCTAGCGAGAAGCGCTACATTGAAGGGGGACAAAAAAACAAGCGACGAGGCATGGGGGAATGTTGATGAATACCTCTATCTTGAAAAATCAGCGACCTTGGCCAATCTTGCCACCTTCGAGGAGCATATCGGGGAGCTTGATCATGCACGGCGAGCCTATCGTGAGATGGCTGATCGGAGTGAGACCAAAGTCGAAGGGCTGACGGGACTCGTCAGACTTCAATCTCCAACGGCTTCTGCGGAGAGCCTGATTCCTCTCTACGAAGAATTGACCAAGGCCAATCCTAATTCCATTGAGGCGATGGAAGATCTTATCTATCTCAAGTTTCTTTCAGGAAAAAATACTCCTCAAGATTTGGTGACCGCTGATAAACTTCTTGAGGCTAAGCCTCACTCGTTGGCTTGCTTGAGCATTGCTGCTTTAGCGCATCTTAAAAATGGCGACTTCAAGGGGGCGGCACAGCTTTATGAAGGCAAATCCATTGATTGGGCAACAGGGGCCGATCCTTGGAAGGCCATCCGATCTGCTGTCTTAAGAAAAAATGGAGATCCTATCTCTGCTGAAGCCATAGCCGCATCAATCGATCTTTCGAAACTACGACCGGAATCGCAGATGCTCCTTCAACGGAATTAATGCCATCGCGGAGATGGTGTTCATGGCTCCAAGCTAAAGATTTTATCATCACCCTGTTGACATTTTAAGAAAAATTCATAGGGTGCTAGATTGGCTATCACTCAATTAATGTATAAGTGGATCTAATAGCGAGCATCACTCAACTTCCAGCAAAAGCAAAAGTAATCGGACATCTCCGAGCTGCTTTCTGTTTTTTGCTGCTTGGATATGTTCTTGATCCTGTCCATGCAGCGACTTCTCAGTTGCTTGTGACGACAGCGGCATCCCCTGGAGCCTATAATTCCACAGTATCCAATACGGTTGTGGAAACCTTTGATAATCTGGCCAGTACTGGCAATAGCCCTGCCTTCACTAACACTCTCGTCTGGACGAATGTCGGTACCTTCACAGGTCTTACCAACAACAATGTTCAGTTTAATACCGCCGATCAATATGGTGGCGCTCCGAATCCGACAAACTCAGCCATTGATACCTCCTATCTCGCAGCATTTAGCAACTCTCCAGTCAAACTTTCGCTGAATACGAATGCCTCGTATTTCGGAATGTGGTGGTCTGCAGGGGATGCAGCCAATACGCTGAAGTTTTATAGTGGTGGCACCAATGGAACGCTCATTGCTACCTTCACTACCGCAGATCTTTCCCTGCTCTCTACGAACTACAACGGCAATCCGACGACCCAGTTCTCTGGACAAAATACCGGAGAGAAATATACCTTCCTCAATTTCTATGCCCAGCAGGGAACTTCTTTTGACACCATTGTTGCTACTGAGACCAATGCCTCGGGATTTGAATCGGATAATTGGACAATACGAAATGCTGCCTATGGACTTGGGCCGGGCGATGGACCGACCGATCCAGGAACCCCACTTGTGCAATACTTCGTAACGAATGGAGTGCAGACGATCAGTAAGAGCAATTTTCAGACGGCTGCAGATACAGTCGCTGTCCCTGAGCCTTCGCAGGTGGCCGCTTCGATTCTGCTGCTCGTAGGAGTGGCCGGTTTTTTGGTCTATCGAAAGCGGATAGATTCGCGTTTTGCTGAAGTTAATTTGTAATTCATTAATAAAGTAGACAGCAGCGAAATTAACTATATACTCCGCGGATGAATTTTTTTTCAACAAGAATGCAAAATGTCTCGCTGTGCATCGTGATGATTCTGGTCGTGTCGCTTTCGAGTGCAATTCAGGCCCAGACCAATCTCGTGCAGGATGGTGACTTCACCCAGACCAATACCACGGGAGTTCACACGACCGGTGCCACAACGAATGGGGGGCAGCTCTCTTACAATATCGGTGCAGTGGGTTGGACCAACACCCCGGCAAGCAATCAGGCGTATAACAATGCGTACGGTTACAACTTTCTCTTCACCACAAATTCCTTTGATAATACAAATGGGGTGGCGGGAAACGCTGGAAATTTTAATCTCTGGAGCACCAACTATGCAGGTGGACACGGGACACTGAGTTCACCTCCCACCAACGCTTTTTTTCCGACTCCTGGAAATTTCCTAGCGGCTGATGGTGCTTATCAGACTTCAAATATTCGACAGACCATTACGAGTTTGGTAGCAGGGCAGCAATACCTCCTCGATTTCCAGTGGGCCGTAGGTCAGCAGTATCGAAATAGTTTTACCAGTTCTGTCACAGCTCAATGGAATGTGAGCCTCGGCGATTCGCTCATGACAACACCAGTATATACCAATAATCCAGGACAGACTGTTTCTCCATGGATGGATGCTACGGCTGTCTTCACTGCGTCAAATAGCTCGGAAATTTTGTCATTCCTTGCAAGCGGAACTCCCAATGGTCAACCTCCTTTTGCATTGCTGGGAGATGTAAGTTTGGTTGCTGTTCCTGAGCCATCGCAGGTAGCTTCTTCGATTCTACTGCTCGCATGCATGGCTGGATTTCTAGTGTATCGGAGACAAAAAGCGGCGCGTTCTGCTTAGCTTATTTCATAAGCGATAAGACGGTTGACGGATGGAATTGTGGCGATAAGATGCGCTTATGAACTTCTTTATAATAAGAATCCACGGTATATCGCTTTATATGGTGATTCTAGTCATGTTGCTTTCAGCTAAGGCGCAGGCCCAAAATCTCGTGCAGAATGGAGACTTCACTCAGACCAATGCCGTGGGAGTACAGAGCTCTGGGGTGAGTTCCAACGGAGGTCAGTTGCTTTACGATATCAATGCAGTGGGCTGGTCTAATACCCTCAGTGGTTCAACTCCTGGATACAACTTCCTTTTCACCACAAATTCCTTTAGTAATACGAATGGAGTCGCTGGCAATGCTGGAAATTTGAATCTCTGGAGCACGAACTACGCAGGTGGGGGCGGGACGCTGAGTTCGCCTCCAACAAACGCCTATTTTCCTACTCCAGGGAATTTCATTGCTAACGATGGCGCCTACCTTACCACAGCTGTTCAACAGACAGTTACAAACTTGATTCCTGGACAAAGCTATGTTTTGAACTTTTATTGGGCTGCTGGTCAACAGCAGAGAAATACTTTTAGTAATTCCATCACTGCACAATGGTTCGCAAGTCTTGGAGGAACAACCAATGCTACTTCTATTTATACGAATGCTCCCCAGAGTGTTTCCCCTTGGATGCAATCTACGGCTGTTTTTGCAGCGACGAACTCAACAGAAGTTCTTTCCTTCTTGGCATCAGGAACTCCCAATGGTCAGCCTCCTTTTTCATTGTTGGGAGGGGTGAGCTTGGTCGCTGTTCCAGAGCCCTCGCAGGTGGCCTCTTCGATTCTGCTACTTGTCGGTGTTACAGGATTTCTAGTCTATCGGAAGCGACGGGGGACTGCTGCTACGGTCACAGAATAAACTGAGTTGTCGTTTTTGGTTGGAAAAGGGATTAGGCTGAGACTTACCGGATTGAATTCCGGTGAGAGCCATGAAAATCCTTGTTGTAGAAGATCACAAAAAAACGGCAAAAATTCTTGTCGCAGCACTTGCTGGCGAGGGATTTAAGGTGAAGCAGATAGGGCGTGGAGACGAGGTTTTGCAGGCAGTCAAAGTGACGCGCTATGATGCGATTATTCTGGATGTCATGCTTCCTGGACAGAATGGGCTGAGCGTTGTGAAGGATCTAAGAGAAGCGGGATTCACCACGCCGATCTTGCTGCTCTCAGCTCGCGGAGAGCTAAGCGATCGCGTGGAGGGATTGAACGCCGGGGCCGAGGATTATCTTCCGAAACCTTTTGCTCTTAGTGAACTGATCGCCCGGGTGCGCTCCTTGGGCAGGCGTGGAGCTGGAGGGCTTCGTCCTCAACTCAAGGTGGGAGATCTGGAGTTGAATGCGATGACAAGGCTTGTCACAAGGGGAGGAGTGAACATTGAACTCACGGCGAGGGAGTTCAGGCTCTTGGAATTTCTCATGAATGCCTCAGGGCGAATTTGTAGCAGGACGCTGATTTTAGAAAAGGTATGGGATTACCATTTCGATCCCGGCACAAACCTGGTCGATGTCTATATTCGTAAGTTGCGAGAGAAAATAGATCAGAACTTCGAGATCAAGCTTCTCCACAGCGTGAGACACGAAGGATACTACCTCAAGGCACCAAAGGAGGAAAAATGAGGATTACTCGCAAACTGGGTTTGGCTTATGCCCTCTTGGCATCAGTGAGTTTGGGGTTGGTTGCCTGGCTTGGTATTCATGAATTCGTCACCGAGCCGGTTGAATTCGCACGACGAGGTCTTACGGATATTCATAAAAATACCTGGCCAGAGTTATCCGTGGTTCTCTTTTTTGGATTCATGCCTGTTCTCTTGGCACTGGGATGGTGGTGGATGCGTCGCGTGCTAACACCTTTGAATCAAGTGGCGAAAACACTGGAAGCGATGGATGTGCAGAAAATGCAAACTCCGCTTCCCCGCACCATGAACGGCGATGAGGTGGACAAATTCTGTGAGGTTTTTAATGCCATGATTCTCCGCTTGAATGCCTCAATGCGGCAGATTCATACCTTCAGTCTGAGCACATCGCATGAATTAAAAACTCCCCTGACTGTGATGCGTGCTCAGCTGGAAATGGCTTTGAAAGAGGCAGGGGAAAAGGCTTCGCCGAGACCTCCTTGGATCGAAAGCCAGCTCAATGAAGTGCTACGAATGAGCTCTATTCTGGAATCTTTGATGCTTCTTACCAAAGAGAATATTGGTCATCAGGCGATTGATTGCTCCGAGGTTGGACTAAATGAGTTGGTCCGAGAGGCTGCCCTTGATGTCGAGATTTTAGGAAGCACCAAGCAGCTTGAAGTCGAGGTCAGTGTGCGTGAAGAGATTCTTGTGAAGGGCGATCAGCAGCGATTGCGGCAGTTGCTTCTTATTCTCTCGGAGAATGCGGTGAAGTATAGTCGCCCAGGAGGAAGGATCTCCTTTTCACTTAGCTGTATTGAAAAAGAAGCCGAATTGAGAATCAGTAATACAATATGTGACAATATCACAGAAAATCTTGAAGATCTTTTTGATCCCTTTATCAGGGGAAACAACTCTTCTCATCATCCCGAGGGATGCGGGCTCGGACTTCCGATCGCACGATGGATTGTCGAGAGGCACCAAGGAAGCATTCAGCTGAATGCAGAAGACCAAGGAAGTATCACGGTTATTGTACGACTTCCTGTGCTGCCTTGCCAAATCAGTGAAGTTGGAAAATGAACAAATCTTCATTTTTCATTCATGGACGCGTTTCTTCCTGGCGATACCTTTACCCCTATGAAGAGACCACAAAACCATATTCTGGCACTAGCAACGACACTTAGCCTTCTGGTGTTCGGCACAACAGCCCACGCAAGTCAGGCTTACGGCAGCATCAATAATTTCGATACGGTTAATGACACGGGCACGAACTGTCATGGATTTGAAATAGAGCTAGATGATTGTCATAGCACCGACATCACCTACACCTACGATTACAATCATTACGGTACGCCGCTGATTACTGAAGATACAACCTCAGCTCCCGGGCATACGAATGTCATTGTGCGGTATCAAGGCATCTTTACGAACGGTGCATGGTCGGCCTACACAGCCGTTCCTACCAATGTGATTGCACCGACGATGGGGCATCAGTTCACCGATCCCTCGGTCAATTTCGGCGGAGAACATTTTGGTGTCGGCTTTTACAAACCACTTACCAGTATCAAGTATCACTGGCTTCAGGACGACGGGAGTGGACATCTTGTTCTTGGCCCTGCTGTCAGTATCGCTACACCCTCGTATAATTACATCCCAGCTGTAGTAGGCGTGCCTGCTCAGATTCAGCCGGTCATTGTGCCTCCCCCTGCACCTGTGCCACCTCCGGTTGTGCTCGAGTTTGGTCATGCAACCTGGGTGAAGGAAATCACCACAACAGGTCATACCAACACAGGGATTCAACTTCGTGATCTTGTTTCTAATGACACCAACTATCCCACGATGAAAAATTGGGCAAATAGTGAGCCTACCCAAGTCGAGAGCGAATGGTCTATTCTTCAGACAGATTCAGGCCAGACAAATGGTGGGGCCAATGGGGTGCTGCAAGGAAATCCTGTTCCGGTGAATCAAGGCGATGATGTGGTGACGATGCGTTACGAGTTCTATCAATACCTTGGGCCTCTCGATCCACAAACTGGTGAAGCCCTAGCTGATACTGTGGCCGCTGATGGCATTCACGGAACCCTTACCTATAGCAACACCGTGGTGGTAGGAAAATTCCTCGGTGCCCAGATGTCTTCTGCAAATCCTTCGGCACCGGTTGGTGTTATTGACCATCTTCAGGATGGACAGGTGGGAACACAATATCCAAGCCGCACAGCGGTCGTGGCCGGCGGTGCACCCTTTATAGCCAATCTGACCAATGGAACTCTTCCTTCGGGTATGAGCTTCAATGCCGTGACGGGAATTATTTCTGGTACTCCTACGATCGCTGGAACTTTCCCCTTCACTATCAATGCAACTGATAATGTCCATCCCTCGGTATCGCAGAAATATATTCTCAGGGTTGCCGCTGCAGGAGCTGCCTTGCCTCCTCATAGCGTTGTTGCTGCGAGTGTGACACCAGCAAATTCGGGAACCATTACGGGAGAGGGAGATTTGCCTGATGGTCAGAATGACACGCTTGTTGCAATTCCCAAGGCAGGCTATTCCTTTGTCAACTGGAGCGAAGCAGGTGTGCCCGTTTCAACAGCCACAAACTACACCTTCAATGTGAAGGCCAATCATACCTTGGTGGCTACCTTCAAGAGCCTGCCAGCTCCAGCAGCACAGAAGATCTCCTTCACGCCTATTCCCTCGCACAAGGTGACCGATGGCAAGGTGACTTTGAGTGCCACAGCCAGCTCAGGACTTCCCGTGACTTATACGCTGGTCTCCCCAAACCATGCCTCCCTTGCGGGAAATGTCCTGACATTGAAGGCGGCGGGAATCGTTCAGGTCAATGTTACTCAAGGTGGCAATGCCTCATGGCAGGCAGCTCCTCCTGTATCGATTAGCTTCCTTGTCACGACGACCCCGCAAACCATTACCTTTCCAGTAATCCCCACTCACAAATTGAGTGACCTCAAGGTAACCCTCGCTGCCACAGCCAGCTCAGGACTCCCCGTTACCTATATACTGGGCTCCCCCAACCATGCCTCCATTGCAGGAAATATTCTGACATTGAAGGCAATTGGGTTAGTTCAAATCGTGGCCTCTCAGTCTGGAAATTCCGCCTATGCTCCAGCAACACCCATGACAAATATTTTCAGTGTGACGAAGTAAGATGATACTCAGAGAGGGAGGGAGATAAAAAATCCCTCTCTTCGTTTAATTTCCTTCGTGCGCAAGGGGCGTCGGTGGTTATAGCCTCAAACTCTTCTCATGAATGGCATACCCGAACTTCAGATCTTCAGCGGTTCCGCCCACCGCCAACTCGCGCGCGATATAGCAGCCTATCTCGGACAGCCGTTGGGTGATGCCACGGTGACTTCGTTTCCCGATGGTGAGACCTTTGTCAAAATCAATGACAATATTCGCGGACGCGATGTCTTCATCGTGCAGCCGACCTGTCCGCCGACGAATCAGAATATCATGGAGCTGCTCATCATGGTCGATGCAGTGCGCCGTGCGAGTGCCGACCGGATTACTGCGGTGATACCCTTCTTTGGCTATGCGAGGCAAGATCGCAAAGATCAGCCACGCGTACCGATCACGGCAAAGCTTGTCGCCAACATTCTCGTGGCCGCAGGAGTGCATCGCGTTCTGACGATGGATCTGCACGCGCAGCAGTTGCAGGGATTTTTTGATATTCCGGTTGATCACCTCTACGCGCTGCCGGTGATGGTTGAATATATCCGAAAGAAAAAATTTGAAAATCTCGTCGTCGTCTCTCCCGATGTCGGTGGTGTGAAGATGGCAAGTGCCTATGCCGAGGCTCTGGGAGCGGGGCTCGCTATCGTGGTCAAACGCCGCCGCAGCGCGACCGAAGTCGATGCGCTCCATATCATCGGTGAAGTCGAGGGTAAGAATGTTCTCATCGTGGATGATCTGACCGAGACAGCAGGAACGCTGACGAGTGCGGCAAAAATTCTGCGAACTCAGAAAGTTGGTGATATTTATGCTGGTGTTTCTCACGCTGTGCTGACAGATTTAGCGGTTCAGCGGTTGGAGGGTTCTGAAATCAAGGAACTCATCACCACCGATAGCGTCCCTGTTCGCCAAGGAACAGGGGATCGCGTGCGGGTATTATCCGTTGCCGAACTTCTCGGCGAAGGAATCCGTCGCATCCACAAAGGCGAGTCGGTCAGCTCGCTGTTCCAGATCAAGCAACCTTCTTAGTCGGCAAAACCGTAATCCGCAGTAGTAATCATCGTCTCCATCACTCGAATCATATGGCAAAACAGGTCAAACTTTCCGCACAGCTCCGCACCGTCGTGGGTCGTAATTCTGTCAAACAGCTCCGCACACGCGGATTAGTTCCCGCAGTGATCTACGGTCACAAGGATCAACCGAGCAATCTTCAGATCAACTATCGCGAGATCAGGGCTCTCCTCGCTCACGCTGTCGGCGAGAACATTCTCGTAGATCTTGAAATCACGAGTGAGAGCGGCACGACAGGCAAACTCTCTCTCATTCAGGAAGTGCAGCACCATCCTGTGCGCCGTGATATTCTACATGTCGATTTCTTGGAAGTTGCGACTGACGAAGTGCTGCATACGGAAGTTCCGATCGAGTCCTTCGGTGAGGCTGAAGGTGTAAAAAATTATGGCGGTCTGCTCGAACAGAGTCTCCGTACCCTCCATATCGAATGTCTTCCTAAGGATCTTCCCGAGATCATCAAGGTCGATGTCACAGCTCTGGCCCTCAATCAAGCACTTCACGTCCGCGACCTCATTCTCCCTGCGGGAGTCAAGGCGACCACGGATGCTGAGCTTACGGTCTTCATTGTGGCTGAGTCTAAGGTTGAGGAATCCCCTGTTGCGGGTGTTGCTTCAACCACCGGCCCTGAGGTGATTAAGGAGAAGAAGCCCGTTGAAGGTGCTGCTGCTCCTAAAAAATAACGCTTCAGAGTAAGGGCTTCATTATTTTCTCATGGGTGATTCCGCAGGAGACCAAGGTTTCCAACTGATTGTTGGCCTTGGTAATCCTGGGAAAGAATACGAAGAGACGCGGCATAATATCGGCTTTGCCGTCCTGGAAATTCTGGCACTCCGTCTCAATGTGAATTTTTCCAAAGAGTCCAAATGGGATGCTCATCTTGCCCGCTATTCTTCCTCACCTGGCTCTGAGCTGGCACTGATGAAACCAACCACCTTCATGAATCTGAGCGGCGAGGCCGTAGGAAAATATGCTCGTTTTCACCGTATTCCGCCAGCGGCAGCGTTGATCGTATCAGACGATGTATCACTACCTCTTGGCACTCTTCGTCTCCGCCGTGAAGGGGGAGCAGGAGGGCAGAAAGGGCTGAAGTCCGTCCTGATGCACTTTGCCACCGAGCAGGTGCCGCGCCTCCGTGTTGGTGTTGGGGGTGCCGAAGGCAAGGATCTCTCCGATCATGTCCTCTCCCGTTTCCTGCCAGAAGAACGAACTCCTGCAATGAATGCGATCTCCCGCGCTGCCGATGCCCTCCTCTGCGTACTCAATCAAGGGATGGATCATGCAATGAATCTTTACAACGCCAACACTGCACCTTCTATTATAAACACCACAACAAAACTAGCATGAACAACCGATACGAAATCCTCCTCGCTCTCAATACAGCAGGGAAAGAAGAAACCATTAAAGATACCATCGAACGCCTTGAAAAGGCCCTTGCCGCCGAGGGAGCCAAGATCGAGCAGGTGCAGAAACTCGAACGCCGTGAATTCGCCTATCCTCACGACAAGCTCAAGGGTGCCTATTTCGTCAACTTTGTCGTCTTGGCAGCTTCGACGGCTATCGATAAAATCCGCACAAAGCTCACACTTGATGACGAAGTCGTTCTTCAGAATTATCTCCGCAAGGGGGCCATCAAGGCTGCGGGGAAAGCCCGTAAATCCGCCAAAGTGGCAGCAACGGTCTAAAATAACGCACTAGCTGTTGCGGCTGAAGGCTGATAGCCTTCTCCTAGCTTCCAACTTTCTGCTCCTTAAAAAATGGCCAACCTCAATAAAGTGATGCTCATCGGCAATGTCACCCGTGATGCCGAGATCAAATACACCCCAAAAGGGAGTGCCGTGACGGATCTTGGGATTGCGATTAACCGTGTTTTCACTCCTGAGGGAGGAGATCGCCGTGAGGAAACCACCTTTGTCGATGTCACCCTCTGGGGCAGGCAGGCGGAGATTGCAGGGGAGTATTGCAAGAAAGGCCGCTCTATCTATGTCGAGGGTCGTTTGCAGCTTGATAGTTGGGAAGACAAAGCCTCCGGTCAGAAGCGTACCAAGCTCCGCGTTGTTGGCGAAAATTTTCAACTCCTTGGCCCTCGTCCTGGTGGTGCAGGTGGCCAGGGCGGAGGTGATGAAGAATATTCTGAACGACCACCGTATGCTGGCTCTCCGCAACGACAGACTCCACCAGCGAGCAATCAAGGTGGTGGAGGATTCAGTAGCGGTCGCTCCACGGCACAGCAGCCTCCCATCGAAGACGACGACATTCCCTTTTAGGCACCGCTTAAAATAATAGGCACCGCTTAAGGGGAATGGAGGGATAAAAGCTGAAAAGGTAGTAGAGGACAGTAGAGAGAGGACAGTAGAGTTGGCTGTTTTCAATTTGCATGGAGATGCAAAATAAAAAGTAGGATCGATTTTCCTTCAGGTCTCAGTCCTTCAGGTCTCAGATTTCACAACCTCAAAACTTTCTCTCCTCAAAAACGGGTGGCTGACGGGGCTCGAACCCGCAACAGCCGGTACCACAAACCGGAGCTCTACCATTGAGCTACAGCCACCATCGTTTCCTGCCTGATACTTTTGAAAAGGCGGGTTGACATCATGGTTGAGTCACGCCAGTTGTCAATCTCTGCAATGAAAAAAATTATCGTCCGGTGACAAAAATCACTCATTCCAACATCGGCTCCAAGGTGACGAGTAAAGCAACACCTAAGGCGACACCCATCCGTCGGAAGTTCCTTCTTTCTTCGGCTCCTTCCGAGCTGGCTTTGGCACGAGGCATTGAGATCGAGCAAGGATATATCGTCTGGGAGCGAGGGCAGGAACTTAGGGCGCGTCGAGAAGGGAAAGATTTTTCCCTCTCTTCTCGTACCCGCTCTGGCAATTCAGTAGCAGGAGAGGAGATTAGTATTACGAAGGCGGAGTTCGAAAAACTCTGGCCTTTTACTCTGGGACAACGGATCACCCGCATCCGTCATGTGATGAAGATTGGGCGGCTGCGAATGAAGATCGACGAGTTCACAGGCGAGCATGCGCCTCTGCGACTAGCCGAAGTTTTTTTTCCAGATGCAGCATCAAGTAAGGCATTCAAGAAACTTGATTTCCTCGGCGAAGAGGTTACACGCCGCGAAGAGTATCAGACCGCTGTGATGGCGATTCATGGTGCCCCAGAACCCTCAGGAATGTGTCAGCTTGGGATTCTTCCTTACACCTTCATCGACCGACGACTTCACATTCTCCTCATCACAAGCTCCTCTGGGAGTCGCTGGATACTACCCAAGGGGAGGCAGGAACCCGATATGACACCGCATGAGGTGGCCATTATGGAGGCTGTCGAGGAGGCAGGGGTGCTTGGCACGCTGCGACAAGATTTGCGTACGCGTTGCCAGATGCTTGATGGCCGCCATCTCCAGCTCTATGCGATGAAAATCTCCAAATTGCTCAAGAGTTGGCCCGAAGAGAATGTTCGCCGTCGCCGTCTTTTTCCCATCAGCGATGCCCTGGAAATTCTCGGAGATCCTGGCGTGGCCAAAGCCGTGCGCCGTTTGGCCGCCTCAATTAATAAGTAGTTACCCCCCCGATCAAATCCACTTGTGCTTGGGATAACGGCGGGAGAGTTCTGGTTTTATCTTGGGATAGGTCTCTTTCCAGAAGGAGGCGAGATCGCGCGTGATCTGGATCGGGCGGCGATTGGGGGCGAGGATTTCTATGGTGATCTCGGCTTTTCCATTAGCCAGCCGTGGAGCTGAGGTCACGCCATAGAGATCTTGAATCAGCGCGCTCATAGTCACTTGTCCCGTTGGTTTGTAGAGCAGACGAGCTTTACGGCCAGCAGGGAGTTCGTGGCGATCAGGGGCCAGGCGTTCAAGCGCGGAGCGTTGGGCGGAAGTCAGCAGTGATTGCAGGGCAGGAAGAGCAGGGCGATCTTTGACTTCTCGGTAGCCGACCGCTCCTGCACACCAGTGCTCCAAAGCGGCGAGGCGTTCCTCTTCGTTGAAGCTGGGGAGTTCCAATTCTGGATGATAATGGGCCAGCCATTGGACTCGCTGCATCCAATCCTCGGTCTCTTCCTTCCAAGTAGGGAGGGGAAGATCACCTTCGGCGAGGGCGGCTGCAAGAACCTTGGAGACTTCTGCTGAAGGTTGGGCATCGCGATGGATCGATTCGAGGACAAGATCACGAAAGATTTTCTCTGTCCGCTTCATCACGCGGTTGGTGGCGGTATCAAAAACGAAATCATTGCGATCGGTGAAATCCTCAGGGAAGAGATCGCGCAACATCTGCTCATCAATCGCTGTGGCCATTGAGAGCTGGGTGCGGACATCGCCACTTCCTTGTCCGATCTCGCTTATTTCCGCAGCCACGAGGAGTCGGCTTTCTGAGGCAGCACTTTCCTTCGTGAGAAGACCGCGTCGTCCATGAACAATGTCACAGAGATTAGTTCCTGCTCCACGCCTGCGCGCCACCTGGTCGGCAAAGCCTGCGAGGATGCATCTCGCCAGATTTTCATCCGGTGCTGCCGGAGCATCAATATCGAGTCCTTGGCGTTCCGCAAGAGAAAGAAATTGATCATAAACGCGTGCCGTTTGTCTCGCCGCATCTCCATGAACGGCAAGTGTACGACAACGGTCGGCGCGGAAATCATGCTTCTCTGCCCAGCGAAAGGCCCGGGCCATGACGAGGAAATCGGAGCCGCCACCACCAAAGAGATACTGGCGTTCTTCCTCGGTCTTGCGATCTGTACGCATCAGTAGGGGACGAGATTGGGTGAGTGCCGCCATGAGGGCCACGGCACGGACGCAGCCAAATTCCTGCGCTGCCAGAAGCATTCTGGCGTATCGTGGATGGGTGGGGAAGGAGAGCATTCGTCGCCCCATCGGGGTGATGCTTCCCTCATGGTCGAGAGCCCCCAGATCATGAAGGAGAGTCTCGGCACGGAGGAGTGCAGGAGTCTGTGGTGCATCGAGCCAACGGATGGCCTCCATGGAGGCGAAGCCTGCGGCTTTGAGCGTGAGGAGGACTTCGCTCAGATCGACTCGATGGATCTCAGGGGCCTCACGAGGAATGCGCCGTTGATGTTCGCGCTCCGTCCAGAGACGGAGGCAGATGCCGGGAGCAGTTCGTCCTGCGCGACCTGCGCGCTGATCGGCGGAGGCTCGGCTGATTTTTTCAATAAGGAGTGTATTGATGCCACGACGAGGATCGAAGCTTGCCATACGCGCCAAGCCACTATCGATCACTCCAGTAACACCATCAATGGTGAGGGAGGTTTCGGCCACATTGGTGGCCACGATGACCTTACGAGCACCACCCGAGGAGACCGCTGCATCTTGTTCGGCAGGGGGAAGCTCTCCATGAAGGGGAAGAGCCGCAATGCCGGAGGGGAGGCGCACTCGGAGCGTGGAAATGGTGCGAGAGATTTCGTAGGCACCCGGCATGAAGATGAGGAGATTGCCCGTTGTTTTCCTAAGCATTGTCTCAGCTGCTTCAGCAGCGAGATCCCACGGCTTTTCCTCTCCTGGCTCGCGCGTGAGATAGCTGATGTCCACGGGATGAGTGCGCCCGCTGGAGCGAAGGACTTCGCACGGCTGGAGATATTCGGCAAGGGCTGAGGTATCGAGTGTGGCCGACATGACGATAATTTTGAGATCGGGACGGCGAGTAGCCTGAAGAGCGAGTGCCTGTGCCAGCGAGATGTCGCTGTAGAGATGTCGTTCGTGGAATTCGTCAAAGAGCAAAGCACTCACGCCATGCAGATCAGGATCGCCGAGCATCTGGCGTACGAGGATTCCTTCGGTGACAAAGAGGAGCCGTGTGGCGGAGCTGGAGGCATCATCAAGGCGAATGCGATAGCCGACCTCATCACCGACGCGCCCGTTCCTTTCATCGGCAACGCGTGCCGCAAGCATACGAGCGGCGAGGCGGCGAGGTTGAAGGATGATGGCGCGATCATTACCCAGAATGCCTGCATCGAGGAGCATCTGAGGAATTTGTGTCGATTTGCCAGAGCCCGTGGGGGCCTCGACGATGAGGCGATTCCCAGTACGAAGTGCCGCAATCAGCGGTTCGCGAAGCTCCTCAATCGGGAGGTCTGTGCGGCGGATACTCATGGGAATGAAAGGGTGTTCGGTTCTGGCAACATGCAGCCCGAGAGTGTATCCTGAGACGATGTGGACTGGCAGACATTTTGCCATGCTGGCTTGGATGGCTCTTTGGAGTCATGGAGCTCATGCTGGGATTCCTGTGATCGAACCGATGACGGAGGCCCAGAAACTTGGCGCGGTTTTTTACGACCCTCTGAGCATTCCCTCTCCTGGGGAAGTTTTTGCTGCCTTGAACAAGGAGTGTCATCCCAATTGGTTAACCTTTGGAATTCCAGTTGCCGCGCCCGTGACGACTGATCGCAATCAGCTTGCCTTGGCAGTCGGTGTCCTTGTTGCCAATGGATATATCGCTGTCGAGGCGCAGGATGGGCAGCAGGTGAAGAATATTGGACGGGACATTCTCTCGGTGGCAAAGTCGCTTGGGATCAGTAAAAATCTGATGAGTCGTGGAAATAGCCTGATCGAATTTGCCAAAAATAATGCCTGGGATTCTTTGGCTGATGAATTAGAGGCTACCGAAAACGAGGTGAAGCGAACGATGGTTGAACAAAAAGATCGATCGCTAGTATCGCTAATCTCTGCGGCTGCCTGGCTGCGTGGGGTCGATGTGGCGACGAAGATCATTCTTTCGGATGACTCTCTTAGGGGGATTGCGCTGATCCGTCAGCCAGAGCTTGCGCGTCACCTCGCTTCCGAGCTTGAAGCGCTTCCCGAGCGAGTTAAAAAAAGACCTCTTGTTGTGCAAGTTCGGCAATGCCTTGATTATGTCGCTGTGCAACTTGAGAGCATGGGTTCCACTCCCGATGAGGAACGCCCTGTATTAAAAAATATTCATGACAAATGCACGCAACTCGTCAGTGCCATCTTCTCCCGATCCGGCATGGCGACGCTCTCCTCACCATGAACGCGCTCCCTTCCATCCTCTCCCTTCTGCTGACCGTGTTGCTGTGCGTGATGGATCATCTTGATGCGGCAACCAATCCCACGAGTACCCTTGCAGAAAGCGAGGAGGCTTCTTCTGAAGCGATCCCCTCTTCACCCAATCAGACACTTCCCATTCCTACCGAAGCCCACCGACTTGCCTTATTATCCGCCGAAGCCTTCGCCCATGAGGGATTCAGAATCAGAGATGAAGAATGGGCTTCCACTCTCGTTCCGGGAACGCCGCTATTTCTTACACTGACTCTTTTCTCTGGAAACCATTATCGGTTTGTGATGGCTTCCTCGACTCCCTCGGCCAAAATATCGATGATGCTTTACGATGCAAGCGGGTTGCCGGTTTCCTGCGAGCTACAGAAAAATTCTGAAGTCCAGAGTGGCTTCGTAGGCACAGCTGGAATCACGCCAGCGATCAGTGGGATCTATTTTCTTGGCCTGCAACTTCTTGAATCTCCCTCGGGAGTTCCTGTCGATTTTTCTCTCCTTTCTGCTTATAAGTAATCTCCCGATGTCACAGATCACTACACGCGAAACACTCACCGGTGCACCGGTAAAACATTTCTCCATTTTCCTTCAGAACAAGGTTGGTGCCTTGCTGGAGGTTGTGAAATATTTTGAACAACACGGAATTGTCGTCCTTGCGTTCTGCATCGTCGATTCAGCTGAATCCTCCATCGCCCGCATGGTCGTTAGCGACCCTGTGCTTGTCTCCAAGCTTCTGCATGAACATGACATCGCCTTTAGCCAGACCTCCGTGCTGGTCGTCGAACTTGCTGAAGGAGCCAGCGATCTCGGCCATGTTTTGAACTGCTTGCTCATGGCTGAGGTGAACATTCTTTTCAGCTATCCCTTGCTAGTTCGTCCCCGAGGTAAGGCTCTCCTCGTTCTCCATGTTGATGATAATGAATGCGCCTCCGTGGTGCTGCAAGGCGAGGGGCATGAAATTCTGACCCAAGCCGATCTTTCGCGATAATTACGATAAGATTGGAAGGTTGGGCGATGAGCGTTCTCGACTTTTTAAGAAAAGTTCCTGTAACTTAAATCATCACAGATTTTTTAGGAGGGGTGGTAGAGTGGTCTATTGCGTCAGTCTTGAAAACTGAAGTGCTGAAAGGCACCGTGGGTTCGAATCCCACCCCCTCCGCCATTTTTTGGGTGGGATGAGAACCTTGGTTCGATCACCATGCCGCGATCAGCGGCATACGGTTATGGCGAAGCCAAACTGCAGCACCCTTGCGAAGCAAGGGAAATCCCACCCCCTCCGCCATTTTTTGGGTGGGATGAGAACCTTGGTTCGATCACCATGCCGCGATCAGCGGCATACGGTTATGGCGAAGCCAAAATGTAGCACCCTTGCGGAGCAAGGGAAATCCCACCCCCTCCGCCATTGACCCTCGGTCACCCGCCAACCCGCATAAAAACTAGGTTTGGCATTTTGCTGGATTCTTCAAAAATGCTGCTTATGGGCCAAGTGTCCCCAACACTGTCCCTGCTTGAATTGGGGAAAGGTTATCTATCCGAAGAAAAGCAGAAGGGGACGTTAACGAGAATCTGCTGACACTGAAAAATCAAGAGCAGCAGAAGCGTTGATCCATCAGCGCAATCGGCAAGCAGGGAATGCCAAGCCGCAAGTAGTCACCGTTGAGATGTGTCCTTATAAAGACACCATCAAGCATTACTCCTTGATTAACAAAATACAATGCACTGCTTCATTTCCTTGACGGATCAAAAAATGCTGAGGGTTGGTTTTGCAGTCCTCGCTGTAGCATTTTTCACCATCTCATTTCCATCGGCTTATGCGGGTGATGGAAAAACAGAACAGCCTCCCACTAAGGCCCCCGCCTCTCAGGGACTCTCCGGTTCTGATCTCTATGCGATCAATTGTAATCGCTGTCATGAGCAGCGTTATCCCAAGGAGTTCACGGCCACCCAGTGGACCACACTCATGCTGCATATGAGAGTTCGTGCAAATCTCACAGCATCCGATGCAAAAAAAATCCTGAAGTATCTTCAGGGGCAGGCAGGGAACTAATCCGATGAATAACAATACCATGAGTTTTCAAAACAAATTGATGAGGGTAGTCGGTGTTGCCTCACTTTTCTGCATCGCTCTCCCTGCCATCGCAAAGGCGCAAGTCAGTGCGGATGATTTCAAAAAGTTGCAGGAGCAGGTTGCTCTCCTTAGTCAACAGGTTCAGAGTCTGCAGCAGACGAACTCTGCTTATCAACAGAAGATTCACAACCTTCAAGAACAGGTAGGCAGTACGAAGGAGATTGCGAAGAGTGCCGAGGCAAAAGCAATGTCAGCAGAAGAAAAAATCAATGAACCGGTTGATCTCTCGGCGCAGATGGCCAGTGCCGCCTCGCATAATTTTGTCCTCTCGGGAGATGCCGAGGTCACATTCGGAAGAACGGCGGGATTCAACAGCGGATCGTTCATGATGGCAGACTTCGCTCCGATTTTTCTCTATCGTGCGAATGACAACATCCTCTTTGAAGCCGGCTTTGATTTCATCCTGCAAAATGGTCAGACCACGCTTCTCAACGGGCAAACTGTTGATACCGCCAACAACACCACAGTTAATCTCAGCTTCGCCACGATTGACTACATCGTGAACAACTACGTCACTCTGGTGGCCGGTGAAATGCTGCTGCCCTTGGGTACCTATTCGGAACGATCCGCTGGCTGGATCAACCAGATTCCCGACGCGCCGTTGCCTGTTGCTGTTCTGCCTCAAGCCGGTGTGGGTGCACAGCTCCGGGGAGCTATTCCTCTCAATCAATCTGGACGCTCGTTTACCTACGCAGCGTATGTTGCCAACGGCCCTAGCTCCGTGGATGGAACAGGAAATTCCACCTACAAAGATTCCACGGGAGCGGTACTGCCTAATCTTGATTTGGGGGGGAATACTGGATTCAGCAGCAGCGGTAACCAGCAAAATCTGAATGGCAGTGCGAGTGGCGGTGGAAGGATTGCATTCTTCAATGCCTTTAAACCTCACTATGATGTTGAGGTTGGACTCTCAGGTCAAACGGGTCCCTACACAACTTCCAACCAGTATTATTCGGCTGCCGTTATCGATGCCTCGATCCATCTGAGTCCCTATTTCACTCTCAAGGGTGAGTATATCAATGCTTGGGTTCAGACAACCGATGTCGGAACCTATCAAGCAGGTGGTTTCTGGTTGCAGGGAACTTACAAGCTGGCTGCCTTCAACTCGGATCTGCCTTTTATCAACAACCTCGAGTTGGTGGCGCGCTATGACACGGTCAATGATGGGCTAGGAACTAAAACCCAACGCTTCACGGGAGGATATATCTATCACTTCTCCAATACGCTCATGCTGGAGAACGATTACGAGGCACTCAGCAATCAAGGGCCGAATCCTCTCCCAAGCAGTGCCTATGTCTTCCAGCTCTCTTACGGATTCTAAGGAAGAAAAATCCTCGTAGCTTCTCACAATGTCAATGACAGCACTTTTTCCAGCCAGTGATCCGATTCCGCTGCCGGCACCGGTTTGGCTTTTCAAAGTGTTTCATGATCTGACGCTAGCACTCCATTTCGCCTCACTCTATCTTCTGATCGGAGGTCTTTTCCTAAGCATCGCATGGAATGTACTAGGACATGCCAGAAAGTCGGCCGTGATGATTGAGGCATCGGGAGTGATTCTCAGCCGACTGCCAATCGTGATGACTTATGTGATCAATCTTGGTATTCCGCCGCTCCTCTTTACGCAGGTGCTCTATGGAAGGGCTCTTTACACAAGCAGCATCCTGATCGGGGGATATTGGATCAGCGTGGTCTTTGTCATCATGGCGGCCTATGGAATGCTCTACCGTGCAGACAAAGTCTCTGCACAAAAGCGGGCTTGGTGGGGATGGGGAATTGCCTCCCTGATTCTGGTCATGTATGTGGGGCGCATTTACTCGATCAATATGACGCTGATGCTACGGCCCGAAGTTTGGGCTGGAATGTACGATGCTACGGCCACCGGCAGTCATCTTCCTCCTCATGATCCGACGAGCCTGCCTCGCTTTGTGCTGATGATGCTTGGCTCTCTGGCCTTTGGTTCTATTGGAGCTGTTCTGTTTTCCACAAAACGGGTTCTTGATCCCCAGGTGCAGGTTTATTTACGCATCCGTGGAGGAGTAATTGCGGCTCTGGGATTGATCCTCTTGGCTGCCTCAGGAGTCTGGGTTTTCCGCACACAGCCTGAGTATGTGCAGCAAGGATTACTTTCCTCCGGTTTCTATCATCCATTGATTTTAGGTTGGCTGGTGCTCTTGGGCGCAAGTGCGCTCGGAGCACTCAGCTTCCTGAAGAAACCCGGCAAACTCCCTCTCTTCAAGTGCCTGCTAGTCGTTTTTCCCTCCCTTTTGGCCATCGGGAGCTTCGTGATCCTTCGAGAAGGGGTGAGAGATATTACGCTGGCACATAAGGGATTTGATGTGTGGCAGAGTCCGGTGAATTGCAACTGGCTGGTGGTGATTCTTTTTGTCGTCTCGCTGGTCGCAGGTCTTGCCGGAGTTGCCTGGCTGATCGGTGTGATCAGAAGTGCCAAACCAGCCGAGGAACATTATGCCTGAAAAAATCCTTTCCCGCGATCACCCAGGAAGTGGTGATGGTTCTTCCGATGGATCTGAATCGTTAGCTCCGATGGACAGGCGCGTCTTTCTGAAAGTAGCTGCCTCCGGTGTCGGAGCCTGCTATGCAGCCGCCATCGGATATCCGATTTATCGCTATCTTGCCTCACCGGTCGAGACAGCCTCTGAGGTTGCCGCAGTGAATCAGGTGACGCTCCCTGATGCGATCAAGATGCCGGTCAATACAGCCCTCATTTTCAAGTTTGGAGTAAAGCCGGCCATCCTAATTCATCATCCCGACAATACTTGGACGGCGCTCACGGCTGTCTGCACCCATCTCGGCTGCACGGTTGGCTATGAGCCGAGCCGACAGGTTATCTTCTGCCCCTGTCATGGCGGCACATACAACGCCACAACGGGGGCTAACATCTCCGGCCCACCACCGAAACCGCTGACCGAATTCAAGGTCGCCACTACTAATGGACAAATTGTCGTTACCAGATCCTAAGTCTCCCACCGGAGATAACTCTTTCACCGGCAAGGTCTATTCCTGGGTCGATGAACGCCTCGGGATTTCAGAGATTGCGAAGCTGGCTACCAAGAAAAGGGTTCCCGAGCACCAGCATTCCTTCTGGTATTACTGGGGTGGTATCACCCTTTTCTTTTTCATTGTGATGTGCGTCTCGGGAGTGTTGCTCCTGCTCTATTATCGTCCTGGCGATAGTGCGTATGAGTCGGTGAGACAGATTACCTATGACATCAAGTTCGGTTGGCTGATTCGTTCGACTCATTCCTGGGCTGCAAACCTGATGCTTGCCTCGGCGTTTGTGCATATGTTCTCAGCTTTTTTCATGAAGGCCTACCGTGCCCCAAGGGAATTCATCTGGTGGAGTGGTGTGATCCTGCTGCTGCTGACGATGACCTTTGGATTCAGTGGGTATCTGCTTCCGATGGATTCACTCTCCTACTTTGCCACCAAAGTGGGGCTAGCCATTCCGGGGGTCATTCCCGTGGTGGGGCCTTGGATTTCAGATCTGATTCGGGGTGGGCCTGAGATCAGTGCTTTTACGGTCTCCCGCTTCTTTGCTCTGCATGTTGTCATCATGCCCGCTCTTTTCATTCCCCTGCTAATGTTCCATCTCGGACTGGTGCAGAAAGAGGGGATGTCGATTCCAGAAAGTGAGTTGGAGAAGCCAGCAAGCGAGCGCAGAAGCATACCTTTCTTTCCCAACTTCGCCATGCAGGATCTGGCCATTTGGCTGATTGCTCTGAATGTCCTGGCACTCTTTGCCGCTCTTTTCCCCTGGGGACTTGGAGAGGCTGCTGATGCACTCAAGCCTGCCCCGATGGATATTCATCCTGAGTGGTATTTCATGAGTTCCTTCCAGACATTGAAACTTTTTGGGGCCTGGTTTCCTGGCGAGATCGGAGAATTCGTCAGTTTGGGACTCTTCGGATTGGGACTCCTCCTTTGGTTCTTTATTCCCTTCTTTGATCCCACCACCAAGGGCGGTCTCCGTGGTCGCATGGCGACCTACTTCGGCATGATCGTTCTTGGTATTCTGATTATCACCACCGCTTGGGGTTACTGGGTTCTCCCCGCCACGCACTAAGAAAGCACTGAAGATATGAACTATCCCGTCTGGCAGGTTCCCACTATTGGATCAGGTTTGGTGATTGCCATGATCGCCATCACGCATGTGATGATTTCGCATTTTGCCATTGGTGGCGGATTTTTTCTTCCGATGGCAGAGGCCAAAGCTTTGAGAGAGGGCAACAGGGAATGGCTGGTCAAACTCAAGGGATACTCCAAGTTCTTCCTGATTCTTACCGGCGTGGTGGGTGCCATGACGGGAGTCGGCATTTGGTTTTCCATCGGACTGGCTAGTCCCTCGGGAACAAGCCTTCTGATCCATAACTTTGTTTTCGGTTGGGCAATCGAGTGGGTGATCTTCATGGTCGAGCTGACCTTTGCCGCCGCCTATTATTACACATGGGATCGCATTCCTGAAAAGTTGCACCTTCGGATTGGAATCATCTATGGCATCGTCTCCTACTTCACGCTGGTCATTATTAATGGCATCCTGACATTTATGCTCACGCCAGGAGCTGCCTGGTTGAGTGTTGCAGGAACAGGCAATGAGTCTTCAATGTTCTTTCAAGGATTTTTTAATCCCACCTACTGTCCAAGTCTCGCTCTGCGTACCTTGGTTTGTATCGCACTAGCAGGAATCTATGCCTTGCTCGTCTTTAGTCGGATTGATGGATACAAGGAAGGGAAGTTCAAGACTGAGATGATTCGCTGGGCTTCCAAATGGTTGCTTCCTGCCTTCTTTCTGATGCCGGTTTGTCTCTTTTGGTATCTCTGGAATGTTCCCGCAGGTCAACGCGAACTGATGAGTCTTGGAATCTCAACAATCGGAGCTGGAGTCTTCACCCAGATCACACGCACGGCCCTGATTGCTCTCATGGGATCGGCAACGATAGGCGCTGTCATCTACTTTTTGGCTTATCAGAATCCTCGGGAGTTCAAGTTTGGTCATGCCCTAGCGATTTTCCTATTGGCCTTTCTTGTCACAGGATCGACGGAGGGAGTCAGGGAGATGCTCCGCAAACCGTATGTGATCAATCAGTTCATGTATTCTAACGGTACCCGGCGCAATCAAGTGGCTACATTCAATAGCGAGGGTTATTTGACTCACTCCCCGTGGGCAGCAAAAGGGGCAACTCCTTTAGATCCGCCCGATGAGGACGAGGTGGGACGGCGGATGTTTATGGGGCAGTGCATGTCGTGTCATACCTTGGATGGTTATCGGAGCATGACGAAACTTCTTCAAGGACGAGATGATCAGGCGATCACCAATATTCTCGAAATGCTTCACAATCCCAAAGAGGGATCTCCCTATGTGAAGTTCATGCCTCCTCTGGTGGGTAGTTCAGAAGAAATCGCAGCACTGCACTCTTATCTTAGCAAACTCGTGAACGGCTTCTAAAAAACACCTGATTTATGAAATTCAGTAATACAACAACATACAAACACCCCATGATGAAAAAAACAACACTCCACCTCTCCCGCTTCGCTGCGCTCGCGCTTAGTCTAGGAGGCTTTGGTTCCCTCAATGCACAAACCGATCCGGCAGCAGCCGCCCGTATTGCTGCTCTCGAACATGGTCCGACATCAATCAATGTCTCTGCCTATCCGCAGGGTATTCAGGACAACTATGAGATCTTCACTCAGAAATGCACCCAGTGCCATAAGCTGAGTGTTCCTATCAACTCCAGCTTTGCGACACCTGACGAATGGTCAGGCTATGTCAAACTGATGATGCACAAGGTGGGATCGAACATCGGCGGTGACGATGGAAAGAAGATCTATGAGTTTCTTGTCTTTGATTCCAGTGTGAGGAAAAAGGCACTGCTTGATTCCAAACTTGCCAAGATGGATCCTGCTCAAAAAGCGGCGGCGGAAGCCAAGATCAAGGCGATTCATTCAAAATACGGTGGCTAGGAAATCACCTGAGACCGCCATTCAATGAACATCATTTGTGTCGGTCTTAATCACCGCAGCGCCAAGGTGGCGAGTCGAGAGAAATTTTCCGTCGCCGATCATGATTTGTTTGAGGTTTCTGAACAGCTTGGAGATCTCGATGGGATCAGTGAATCAGTGATTCTTTCGACATGCAATCGGGTGGAGCTTTACGCTGCCACCCAAGATACCCACCGTGGATTGAGTACACTCAGTCAATTCCTGAGTGATCGGGCGATTGAGCACCGGTATGATGCTGATATTTTTTATGAATATGACACGCCTCACAGTATCCGGCATTTGTTTCGTGTAGCATCCGGTTTGGAATCCATGGTATTGGGGGAGACGGAAATCCTTGGCCAGGTAAAGAAGGCTTATACTTCGGCTTCAAGCAACGGCAGGACGGCAAAGCATCTGAATAAGCTTTTTCAGCGTGCTTTCCAGGTGGCCAAAGAAGTCAGAACGAATACTCGTATCACAAGCGGCAGTGTCTCGGTGGGTTCAGCGACTGTGGATCTTGCAGAAAAAATATTTGGCAACCATTTGAAGGATTCCAGAGTGATGATTTTGGGGGTAGGGGAGACTGGCGAAATGGTTCTGCGAACACTCAGATCTCGAGGAGTCAGTGATATTTCTGTCTGCAATCGCTCTTCTGAACGGGCTGAGATCCTTGCTGCGAAGATGGAGGCTTCTGTCGTTCCTTTTGGCAGATGGGAAGAGAGTCTTGACCCGATTGACATTCTCATTTGCTCAACGGCCTCTCCTACCCCTTTGCTAAACCGTGAAAGTCTGGGGCCGATTATGAGGCGGCGTGCGTATCGTCCGCTGTTCATTATTGATCTTGCAGTCCCTCGGGATGTCGATTCCTCGGCAAAGGAGCTCGAAGGAGTTTATCTCCACGATCTTGATTCAATTCAGGCGATTGCCAAACAAGCACGGCAAGTGCGCCATCGGGAGCTTGCGCGGTGCGAAGAGATGATCGAGCACCATACGGATGATTTTTTGAGTTGGCTCGAAAAGAAACCGCAAGAGACCAGATCAGCTCAAAACTCGCGTCTCCTGCCAACGACAATCGCACCGCTCCTCTCTTTGGAAAATCTGTATGGTGCAAACGCCTGATCAGTTTCCAGAATCAGCAAACGAGAACAACCTTTTATGAACACACTCATAGCCCCTCCAAAACAAGTTGAGGTGCTGCGTAGAACAAATTTTCAATCGAGGAAAAGTCTTGCGATGAATAGTCGCGATCGATTTTTGGCTGCCTGCCGCTGTGAGCCCGTGGACAAGGTGCCTGTGTGGCTGATGCGCCAAGCGGGGCGTTCTTTGCCGGAATACAGGGCCCTCAAGGAAAGATATTCCTTCATAGAACTTGTGCGCACTCCAGAACTTGCTGCGGAGGTAACGCTTCAGCCGATCAGGCGTTTTGGATTCGATGCCGCTGTGCTCTTCAGTGACATCCTTGTGGTGCCAGAGGCGATGGGACAGTCGTATTCCTTCCGAGAAAACGGGGGAGGGATTGAAATGGAGTTTGCTGTGAATTCCAAGGAGCGCATCAAAAGTTTGAATTGTGACGGCGCTATCGAGCGATTGGAGTATGTCCGACAGGCGATCTCCATGATCCGTTCCGAACTCGGCGGAAAGACGGCGCTGCTCGGCTTTGCTGGTTCCCCTTGGACGCTGGCGCGGTATATGATTGAGGGGTCCAGTTTCTCAAACACCTCACTGGCCAAGGAATTTTATTATTCGGAGCCTCGTTTGTTCGAGGAGCTGATGGAAAAGATCACGCGGGTGGTCACAGAATTTCTGAAAATGCAAATCGCTGCCGGCGCCGAGGCTGTGCAGATTTTTGATAGTAATGGGGATGCTCTTGCCGACAATGCCTTTGAAGAGGCCTCTGGCCTCTGGATCAGAAAAATCATATCAGCCCTCAAAGGGAAGGTGCCTGTAATCCTCTATTCCAAAAACGCGGCGGCACGGCTCTCATCCCTTATTGCAACCGGGGCCAATGTGCTGAGTCTTGATTGGACTCAATCGCTTTCCGAAATGCGAGGATTGCTCCCAGGAAAGGTGGGAGTGCAGGGAAATCTCGACCCATTTCTTCTCACTACTTCACCGAAGATCATCTCGAAGGAAACAACTCGCATTCTGAATGAGATGAGTGACAACACTGGTCATATTTTCAATCTTGGACATGGTGTTCCTCCGAATGCCAAACTTGAATGCATGGAGGCCCTGGTGCAAACAGTGCGTTCCCATTGAGGAACCGCTCCTGCTTTCACGCAGGCGAGGAAGATTTTTAGAATATGATGACGACGCTGCAAGTGGATCTTGATTTGGTGAGGAAGCACAATATTGCTGGGCCTCGCTACACCAGCTACCCACCGGCAACGAAATTCACCGAGAGCTTTTCCCGTGAAAAATTGCTGCGGCATATCAAGAAAAACAACAAGACTCTGAGGGATCTCTCTCTCTATTTTCATATCCCGTTTTGTGAGAGCCTTTGCTGGTTTTGCGGATGCACCACGGTCATCACCCGTGATCATAAGAAAGGTAAAACCTATCTTCAACATCTCGAACGAGAAGTCCTTCGGATGATGCCTCTGCTGAACAGTGAGCGTAAAGTCGTTCAGCTCCATTTTGGTGGTGGATCGCCGACATTTCTACGCCCCGATGAAATCAGGTCGCTTGGAAAAATCATTCGACGGAATTTTTCTCTTTCCCCCGATGTCGAAGCAAGTGTGGAAGTCGATCCTCGGCGTCTCACCAAGGATCATTTGCTGGCACTGCGAGAAATAGGTTTTAACCGTGTCTCGATGGGAGTGCAGGATTTCAATCCAAAAGTGCAAGAGGCAATTCATCGCGTGCAACCTAAGGCGATGACACAACAGTCGATGGACTGGATGCGTGAGTTGGGATTTTCTTCGGTCAATCTCGATCTGATTTACGGATTGCCACATCAGACTCTGGAATCATTTGATCAGACTCTCGAGAATGTTCTCGAAATGCAGCCAGACCGTCTCTCTGTTTTTAGCTACGCCCATGTTCCATGGATCAAACCGGCGCAGAAGATCCTTGCGCAAAAGATTCTTCCATCTCCTGAGACTAAGCTGGAGCTGCTCCGTTTGGTCATCGAAAAACTGACGGCAGGCGGCTATGTCTATATCGGCATGGATCACTTTGCCCTGCCGAATGATGAGCTTGCGGTTGCGCAACGGAACAAGCAGCTTCAACGCAATTTTCAAGGTTACAGCACCCGTTCCGGCACCGATATTTATTCCTTCGGAATGTCGGGAATTTCTCAAATTCCTGATGCCTACTGGCAGAATGTGAAAGATCTTGGGAAGTATGAACACGCCGTTGGCGGAGAGGAGGAGCTTTGGCAGCGCGCCTATTTCCTCACACGGGAGGATAAAATCCGCAGAGAGATCATCATGCGGGTGATGTGTGATCTCTCGCTTGATTTCGCCTCGATTTCGAAACGGCTTGAAATCGATTTTGAAGATCACTTTGCAAGTGAACTAAAAGCGCTGGATTCTTTTTGTGAAGATGGTCTGGTGAGGCGAACTCCTGCGGGATTCCTTGTGACAGAATCAGGACGACTCTTTATCCGCAACATTGTCATGTGCTTTGACAACACTCTTTCCCCGTCAGGTGGTGGAAGGCATTCCAAAACGATCTAAAGCGCCGATTTTTTCAATGAAATCCGTAGCGATCATTGGAGCAGGAATCACGGGACTGACGGCGGCCTATTACCTGCGTCGGGCCGGAGTTGCTGTGTCGATTTTTGAATCCTCTAACCGTGTGGGAGGAGCCATCCGTTCGACGCGCCGAGAGGGCTACCTTGCCGAGAGTGGGCCAAATACCATCCTCGAAACATCTCCGATCATTACCCAGCTCATTCATGATCTTGGGCTTGAATCGCGACGGATCATTCCCGATCCGAAAATGAAAACGCGCTTTCTGGTGCGTGATAGGAAGATGATTCCAGTTCCCTCTTCTCCGTTTCAATCTCTCAGTACGAAGCTTTTTTCTCTGAAAGCAAAACTGGCCATTCTTCGTGAACCGTTTGTTTCTAAATGCAGCAAGGGAAAAGAGGAAAGTATTGCCGATTTTGTGCTGAGAAGGCTGGGATCCGAATTTCTTGATTATGCCATTGATCCCATGGTCGGTGGAATCTACGCAGGCGATCCCAGCAAGCTCTCCGTGAAACATGCTTTTCCCAAACTCATGAACCTGGAAAGTGAGTATGGTTCGCTCATCATGGGAGCGGTTCTCGGTGCCAGCAAACGGAGAAAGAGCAAGGAAGTTGCCAAGGATCGTGCCCAAGCCTTTTCCTTTGACGAAGGTCTGGATGTGCTGCCCAAAAAACTTGCGGAAGTCCTTGGCGATGCAATCCAACTGAATGCCTCGATTCAAAAAATCAGCCGCACGCAGAATGGATGGAAGCTTGAGATTCTTAATGGAAAGGAGAAGACGAGTGTTGAATTTGACGCTGTCATCTATGCCGGTTCGGCATTCAAGCTGCCCATGCTCTGTGTTGAGACGGAGGAGGGAAGGCTTAATCTCGATGCCTTCTCCGAAATTCGACATCCGCCGGTCTCGAGTGTTGTCCTCGGATACCGACGGGAAGATGTGACTCATTCCTGCATGGGGTTTGGTGTTTTGGTTCCTAAGGTCGAGAACTTTAACATTCTTGGGACAATTTTTTCATCCTCTCTTTTTTCCAACCGTGCTCCAGAAGGAGGCATCACCCTGACGAGCTATCTTGGAGGCGAGCGCGATCACGATCTCGCATCGCTCTCATCTGAGGAGCTCTTTGAAATAACCCATCGCGATCTTAGCGTGCTCCTTGGAATCAAAGGAGAGCCAATATTCCGACATCATTCCTATTACCCAGAGGCGATCCCTCAATACAATCTCGGCTATGATCGTTTTCACAATCTGATGGAGAAAATTGAGAAGAAGGCTCCAAATTTCTATTTCGCAGGAACCTATCGCGATGGCATTTCCCTCGGGGATGCCATTCTCTCGGGGCGACGAATTGCGGCACACCTTGAGCAATCCATCACCTCTAATTTTACAGCATGAGCAAACAGGGCGTTTTATTGATCAATCTCGGTTCACCCGACTCAACGGCCGTTACCGATGTACGGAAATATCTGGGGGAATTTCTCATGGATCCACGGGTCATTGACTCACCCTGGCCAATCCGTTGGTGCGTGGTGAATCTGGCCATTCTCCCAACGCGTCCTGCTCAATCTGCCGAGGCTTACGAGAAGATCTGGACGCACGAGGGCTCTCCCCTGATCGTCACAAGCCGTCGTGTGAGAGAGGCTTTGCAGGAGCAGCTTGGGGAGGAGATCTCCGTGGAACTCGCCATGCGATACCAGAGTCCCAGCATTGAATCAGCCCTCACCAAGCTGCTGGAAGATGGAGTGACCGATCTGCTGGTTTTTTCCATGTTCCCGCACTATGCGATGTCGAGTTTTGAAACCGCCGTGGTGCGCGCTCAGGAGGTTGCTGCGAAGATTGCCCCGCAGATGCGGCTGAAAATTGCGAAGCCGTATTATAACGATCCCGATTACATTGCGGCCCTTGTTGCCAGTGCCGAGGAGCCACTGGCAGCTTCTTACGATCATCTGCTTTTTAGCTTTCACGGTCTTCCTGAGAGACATTTACGCAAGACTGATCCGACAGGAGGTCACTGTCTTACAAAACCTGATTGCTGTAAGCTCCGGTGCGAGGCTCACAACACTTGTTACCGCGCCCAATGCTTTACAACCGTTCGCGCTTTTGTAGAGGTGGCAGGCATTCCCGAAGAAAAATATTCCGTAGCCTTTCAGTCCAGGCTTGGGCGAGATCCGTGGCTGAAACCTTACACCGACGCCGAGTTCAAACGACTGGCGGAACAAGGAACAAAGAAGCTGCTCGTGATCTGCCCTGCTTTTGTAAGCGACTGCCTGGAGACGCTGGAAGAAATCGCAATGCGTGGAAGGGAAATATTTATTGAAGCGGGTGGGAGCGATCTGGAGCTTATCCCCTGCTTGAACGAGCATCCCTTATGGCTTGCGGCGTTGGAGAAAATCGTCAGACGAGAATTATCCTAGGAGTATTGAAGGCTTTTTCGAAAACTGCGCCAAGAGGAATAAGGAAACGAGGCGAGTATCATGAGCAGAAGTTGGCTTGCCATGAATCCAACAAGCCACGGCAGGGCCTTATTCATAAATCCGTAGGAGTGCAAACCGACGCCCAGCATATTCACTCCAAACCATGAGAAACTTGTGATTACATTTCCAAAGAGAGCCATCATCATTAATCCTCGTTGTTTGATGTAGCCTCCCCAGCGGGCGTGGAGTGTGATGGCACACCATAGCACGATAAGGAGTGCACCATTTTCCTTGGGATCCCATCCCCAGAATCGTCCCCACGATTGATCTGCCCAGATTCCCCCAAGAACCGTTCCGACAAAGCTGAAGAGCGTTGCAAAGCAGAGCACCCCATAGGTCATGCGCGTCAGTGATTGGGCTGATTCTTTAGTCAGTGAGCAGGTGAAAAACCCTCGGAGCACATAGATCATCGCCAGAGTGCCTGCCAGAAACATTGCTGAGTAACCCGTGGTGATCGCGACAACATGGGTAGCCAGCCAGATATTCGTGTCGAGAACCGCTTGTAACATTTCCAGCGTGTCACCACTGCTGGCAAGATGATGGGCAATAATGAGGGTCGTAAATCCTATGGCAGCTGCACAGATTGCACCAATTCCATCGCGAAAGATTTTTTCCAGAATCAGTCCGATGATCACCGTTCCCCATCCAATGAAAATGGCTGAGGAGTAGAGGTTGGTGACTGGCGGGCGTTCCTGAAGATACATTCGGGAAACCAAGCCGAAGGTATGAATGGCCAGTGTAAGCAGTAGGAGATAAAACGCACCCTTGTTTAGTTCCTGAGTCCAGCAGAGCCACGAAATGCAGATCACAAGAAAGGCAAACACATAGAGACCCATTGCCTGATAAAACGGGTCAAGTTGGTTAAAGAGGAATTCATAGGCTGCCCGATGCGTCGCACGTGCTTCATACTGCGCCATCCATTGGGAGAGGGAGTCTGCTCGGATGTTAAACGATTCCGCATCACCTGCTCGGTAAGCATCGCCCAACGCTGCGTAGTTTACCGTGACAGAACTGATCCGGTCAGTGCTGATCGAATCTAGGAGGCTGGCCCCTAGAGGAATCCATTTTGCATCGGGCGACGATTTATCATCCCTTGGTATGGCCAGGATGTAGGCCATGTCGGACATGGTTTCGTAGCGGTCAAAATATTGAGTGAATTGATCGAGAGCTTTCTGATTAAAACTTTCACCCTTGGAGTGCCTGATGGTGGCCTCAAGTCCGGCGGGGATGGATTTCTGAAAATCAAGAATCTCCGCTGAAAAATCTTTTGTCTCGTCCGGGTAGAGGCTGTTTTTAAGCCGCTGATAAAGCATCAGCGCATTGCGGAGATTGGAGATGGCGATTTGGTAGGGAGTGCGATTTGCCGAAGTGATCTTTTCAGCCTGCTGCGCCTGCTCGTTGATCTTTCCCAAAAAAGGAGAGAGCGCGGAAAACGGGAAATATTTGCGCTCGTTCTGCTGCCAGCCAAAAAGCCCGAGCACTTCGGGATTATTGATGACAAATGCTGGGTAGTTATCGGCAATGCTTGCACGGAAGAAGACATCCGCTAGCCAGTCAGTGGGTTGAAGGATTCGACCATCATCAAGACGGAGCGATTGCTTGCCATGAATGATAAGTAGGGAATTTCTGGCAACAGTATCGAGCGGTTTTATACGACCTTCGGAAAGCACTGGTAGTTTACCAAAAGTGACGAGATTGCAAGTGCAGGGCAAGGTTTGTGATGGCCTTGAGTTGGAAGCAATCCACGCTACTCCAATCAAGAAAACGAATAAGGGAAGGTAGCGTTTCATGCTGCGGGCATCAGATGTTCCTTGATTTTACCACGACGCAAAAAGGCGAAAAGATGAGAGCCAAACTGGAGAAGCATTCCCACAGCAACGATCCCGCAGGCAAGGTAGGGGGCGATAAAGACAGGATTATCAACGACCTGAAGAATGGTCGCTGTATCGTTCATCTCGAAGCCTGATTGGAAAAATGTCTCTCCGTGGTATCGTAGTGGATGATTCATAGTGATGAGCACTTCACGCATTTCTCCTCGCCTCGGATCAGAGAGAAAAAGAGTGCTCGCAAATTTCTTCGCAATTTCTGTTCCGGGAAAATGTTCATGGCTGAACTTACGGAGCGTTAGGCTGTAAGGCTTATCATATCGCTTAAGTCGGAGCTCAAGACTCCAGGTTTTTCCCACAGCGTTGAATTTCTGGGGTGTGGTGATCCTGTCGGAAACAAGCCAGGTACCAAGCGAAGATTGCAGGCTCTTAGTTCCCTGAGCCGCATCTTGGGTCAGTGGAAGAATCTCAATTAGGGCACTCTCCGAGTCGCGCCGATTCTCAGCAGTCACATGCGGAAGGTCGGTGACTAGGAGTTTTTTCCCTTCTCCTTGAGTTGAGGCTCCTTGTTCCTTAGATGATGCCTGCACAGGATGGAGTTGTGAATTTTGATAAAATCTACGCACGACAATACGAAACGGAATGCTCTCATGGGAGATGACTTCGCCGCTTTTTAGCAACCCATCGGGAATTGTTATCCCCTGATCAACTTTTGTTTGCGTTGTATCAGAGATTGCCAACTCCATGGAGCGCGGATCCTCAGAGTAATTTTTTGTCTCTCCAGGTGCGAGCCGCATGAAACTCTCCGTAGAAAACAAATCGGTGAAGAGACCTCCTGCCAGCAGAATGATCAGCCCGCCATGAATGAGCTGAATCCCCAGCTTTTTCCAAGTCCATCGAAATCTGCTTACATGGGCGGCAATAAGGTTGAGAAGCAAGATGCCTCCCAGGAGATGCCCCCCCGGGAAGAGTGGAATTTTCCACCCTTGAGAGTTCTCATGCCACCAGATGAAGAAGCTTTGAAAAAAACGAACCTGTACATCGTGCCCCCCTAGATTGACCTGAGCAAGGGTGCCGACAAAGACAAGGAGAATCATGGCGGCCAAGCAGACGATCGTGAGCTTCAGAGATGCAAAAAAACCAAAAATTCGTTGAGGCATTGTGTTGAGCTTCCAGAGTGCCTGGCTATTTTTTGCGGCGGATGAGGCGGTATTCCGTAGGGGGCATTCCGACCATGCGTTTGAAGATATTGTTGAATTGAGGAATCGATCCGAAGCCCGAGGCAAAAGCCACATCCGAGATCCTCAAGGCTGGCTCCAGAAGAAGAGCTTTGGCCTTCTCCACGCGCACACGAGCTGTATAATCGGTGAGCGTCATGCCGGTGGCCTTCTTGAAGATTTTGCAGAAATGAAAACGGCTCACATGGACATGCTGCAAGACTCGCTCAAGCGTGATCTCCGAGTCATAGTGAGAGCAGATGAATTTCTTGGCATTGCTGACTGCAAGAGGCTCTGCAGTCGAAGTGGCGATGGAGTGTTGCGTGGCATCCTGGGGGAGATGCTGTGCAAAAACATGAAGTAGTTCGGTGATGGCGCGGAATTTTTCACTCGGCATGACCTCGGTTTTGAAATAGGCCGTGCGCACTTTTTCTTTCCAAATCGGACCCAGGCCGCCACCGATTCGTTTCACCAGCATCTCAAAATTTACTTGAGAGGGTTCTTCCTTAAAGACCTGACCGCTGATTAGGGTGCCAATATGGCGTCTCCCGTTGAGTACAGGGACGGCAACTTCTGTGAGTCCTGCAAAGCAACTGTTCTGATGAGGAATGAGTTTGCCTTCGACTTTTCGTTTCACGCGCTTCTGCGTTTCTCCGCAAGCTTTGCAACCGAGCGGAGTTTTAGCGATGAGAGCGCAGAGAGCATTCGGAGAGTTCGAGACGGCAAGGCATAGTTTTTTTGCGTCAGGCGGAACGAGTTTGAACGGGACTCCTGTGGCCTTGAAAAAAGAATCCTCGTAGTCACTGAGGAGGGGGAGATTGGTCAGTTCCTCGAAGGCTCCTTTGGTGGGTGTATTCTCTTCGATGCGAGCAGCGTTTTTTTGATTCATGGGAATCTCTTTAGAAAGATAATACCACGCTCCCAATCCGTGAATCTTTTTCTGGATATCGATAGGTTCAAAAACATCGGCTGCCTTGGCACCAACAGGGCTTGTCCTCATGCCTCGAGTCGTGTCATGATTGAGGTGTGGACAACGAGTTGTATCAGGCTGTGCTTCTTCAGCACTCCAAGAGGCCGAAGAATTTTGGAACGATGGAAGTTCCGACTCATGCCGGAGAGGGGCATAATGCCTTGTGTGGCGATGAAATTTCTCTGGCTTTGAAAATGGAGAACGAAGTCGTGAGCGAGGCCAAATTCACGGGAAGTGCCTGCGTGATCTGCACCGCCTCGGCTTCCATGATGACAGGCGAAATCACTGGGAAAACCTGCGCTCATGTCAGAGAACTGGCGGCCAATTTCCGGAAGTTGGCAACCTCGGGAACAACTGAGGATCTCTCTCCATCGCTTCAGATCTTGGGCGGGGTGCATCAATTTCCGCAGAGGGTCAAATGCGCGATCCTTCCTTGGGAGACGCTGATTGCGGCTTTAGATCATCCCTTGAGTTGATTGCAAGTTTTGGATGTCAGCCACCATTTGGAGTGGTTGTTTTTGTTTGACGCATTCAAAAACCACAAGATATATTTATATCGATATGAAAATTCCCAACATGGGGGGTGTTCCTGAAGTGGTTCCGGCAGTTCAGCCGGAGCTTCCAGGATGTGTGCGGAAACGGAACGGCTCGCTTGTTCCTTTCGATCTGGAGAAGATCACAGAGGCCCTGACAAAGGCAGGGGAGGCGACCGGGGAGTTTAAGAGGGAGATGGCCAGCAAGCTTTCCTTGCAGGTGATTTCCTACATTTCCAGTCCACCTGTTCAAAGAGTGCTCCATGTCGAGCAGATCCAGGATTTTGTCGAACGAACTCTGCTGGAAAATCGACTCTTCACCACAGCCCGTGCCTACATTGTCTATCGAGAGCAGCATAGGCAGATTCGTGAAAATCGTGCGGCAATGGTCGATGCAATCGGATCGGTGACGGAATATATCGATCGTTCTGACTGGCGCGTGAATGCCAATGCCAATCAGGGATTTTCCCTCGGAGGAATGATTCTTTCCGTTGCGGGAAAAGTCACCGCTAACTACTGGCTGAGTCACATCTATTCTCCACAGATTGGAAACGCTCACCGTGAGGGTGATCTGCACATTCATGATCTCGATATGCTCTCGGGATATTGTGCGGGATGGTCGCTTCGCCAGCTTCTCTGGGAAGGTTTCAATGGCGTGCCGAACAAGGTGGAATCTGGCCCTCCAAGACATCTCCGAACTGCGATGGGGCAGATGGTCAACTTTTTGGGAACCCTTCAGAATGAATGGGCAGGGGCGCAAGCCTTCAGCTCCTTTGACACTTACCTTGCTCCGTTTGTGCGGCAGGATGCCCTTGATTATTCGAGCGTTAAGCAGTGCATGCAGGAGTTCATTTTTAACCTGAATGTTCCCTCGCGATGGGGCACACAGACCCCCTTCACCAATCTGACCTTTGACTGGGTCTGCCCTGAGGATCTAGCAGGGGATCACCCGATGATTGCTGGGAAGACGATGGAGTTCACCTACGGTGATCTTGCCGTCGAGATGGCAATGCTCAATCGTGCTTATCTTGAAGTCATGATGGAGGGGGATGCCAAGCAACGGGTATTCACCTTCCCTATACCGACTTACAATATCACCAAGGATTTTGTTTGGGAGGGAGAGAATGCTGATCTTCTCTTTGAAATGACGGCAAAATATGGACTCCCTTATTTTCAGAATTTCCTCAACTCCGACCTCGAACCACGCATGGTGCGATCCATGTGCTGCCGTTTGCAGCTTGATCTGAGGGAGCTGCTCAAGCGGGGTAATGGTCTCTTCGGTTCCGCCGAGCAGACCGGCTCCGTCGGTGTCGTCACACTCAATGCAGCCCGTCTCGGCTACATCTGCCGTGGCAGTGAGCGGAATCTGCTAGCCGAACTTGACCGACTGATGGATCTCGCCTCTGAGAGTCTGGAGCTAAAGCGCAAGGTGATCCAGCGGCACATGGACGAGGGACTTTTCCCTTATACCAAACGCTATCTCGGAACGCTGAAAAATCATTTTTCGACGATTGGCATCAACGGGGTGAATGAATGTATCCGTAATTTTTCCGGTGGCTTCGAGGATATTACGACCCCTTGGGGAAAGGAGTTTGCCGTGCGTCTTCTCGATCACATGCGGGAACGGATGACACAGTATCAAGAGAGCACAGGCCATCTCTACAATCTGGAGGCCTCGCCAGCCGAGGGAGCCACTCATCGTTTTGCCAAGGTCGATCGGATCAAATTCCCCGATATTCTCCATGCTGGTTCGGAGTCTGCTCCTTACTACACCAACTCGACTCAGCTTCCGGTGGGCGTGACCGACGATCCCTTCGAGGCATTGATTCATCAGGAAGATCTGCAACGCCGTTACACCGGTGGGACTGTCCTCCATCTCTACATGAACGAGCGCATCTCCAGCTCTCATGCCTGTCGTGAGCTGGTGCGCCGAGTTCTCACGCGCTTCCGTCTTCCCTACATCACAATCACGCCAACCTTTTCGATTTGCCCTCATCACGGCTACCTAGCAGGAGAGCATCCCTTCTGTCCGAAATGCGACGAGATCCTGATCGAGAAGAAACGCGCTGCAGCCAACCAAGCCGCCTGAAATTCATGAAAACAAACACCCCCGTGCTCGAAGAGAGCGAACGCCAGCCCTGCGAAGTCTGGACACGCGTGATGGGCTACCATCGCCCGGTCTCTCAGTTTAACCGTGGCAAGAAAGAGGAGCACGCCGAGCGATGCCCCTTCGTCGAGCCTTCCTCCATGATTCCTCACGACACGCCCTTTGAGTCTTTCGCTGCCTAGCTCTGAAGCCTCCTGCGGTAAAAAGAATCTCCCAATCGCGGGATTAGTTCCTTTTTCCAGCGTCGATTTTCCAGGAGCCTTGGCTGCTGTGCTTTTTCTTCAAGGGTGCCCGTGGCAATGCCGCTATTGTCATAACCCGCATCTGAGGAGCTTTGAGCCTGAGACTGTGGGGCATCCAGAGCCTCTCTCGCATTGGACTTGGGAGAAAGCATTGGGCGTTCTCCGAGAACGAGTCGGATTTCTGGATGGCGTGGTTTTTAGCGGTGGAGAACCGACCGCTCACGCGACGCTCTCTGAAGCAATCAAAGAGGCGCGTGCGCTTGGCTATCGGATTGGGCTTCACACGGCAGGGGCTTATCCAGAGCGGCTGAAAACGATACTGCCTCTTCTTGATTGGGTGGGGCTCGACATCAAGGCCCCGCTTGATGCCCGCTATGATCGCATCACAGGGATTAAAGATTCATCCCGTCCTGTGCAGGTATCGCTTTCTCTACTCCTATCTTCAGGCATTCCCTATCAGCTCCGTACAACCTTGCATCCGCAGCTCCACTCCTATCAGGATCTCAAAGATCTTAATGGGCAACTTGCATCCCTTGGTGCAGAATCAGCCGTAATCCAGCAATTCCGAATCCAGGGTTGCGCCGATCCCGAACTCATCGCCTCTGCGGCATGAGAGAAACCAGGAGATCGGATTCTCAAAGGATGAATATTTTTGCATCATGAACTATCCCAAAATCATTCAAGGTGGCATGGGAGTTGGAGTCTCTAACTGGAGGCTCGCCAATGCTGTGGCACGATGCGGAGAGATGGGAGTCGTCTCTGGCACAGCACTTGATGCCGTCTTTGCTCGCCGCCTTCAGCTCGGAGACTTAGGCGGGCATCTTAGGAGGGCCTTGGAGCAATTTCCTTTTCCTGAAATGGTGAGGCGTTTGCTCGACCGTTATTTCATCTCTGGAGGCAAGCCCGAGCAGCAGCCCTTCAAGGCGATTCCGCTTCACTCCGACCGTGATCCGCAGCATCTCATGGAGCTGACGGTTCTAGCGAATTTCGCCGAAGTCTTTCTTGCCAAGGAGGGTCATGATAACCCTGTTGGAATCAATTTTTTGGAGAAGATTCAGACTCCCACGCTTCCTTCGCTCTACGGAGCGATGCTTGCCGGTGTGGCCTTCATTCTGATGGGGGCGGGGATACCAAGAAGTATTCCTGGCATCATGGATGATCTTGCTCTCGGGAAGCCTGTCAGTCTGAAGCTTGATGTCGAACAGGCTCTTCCAGGCGAAGAGTTTTTTGTGACCTTCGACCCACAGCTCTTCTGCGGAGGAAAAGCCCCTGTGCTGCAACGCCCCAAATTTCTCGCGATCGTCTCCTCAGCAACCTTGGCCATGTCTCTTGCCAAAAAATCGACTGGCAGCGTGGATGGTTTCATTGTGGAGGGAGCGACTGCTGGCGGGCATAACGCCCCACCTCGCGGGCAGATGCAGCTGAGTGAAAAAGGGGAGCCGCTTTACGGGGAACGGGATCTGCCTGATCTTGATAAAATCAAGGCTCTCGGTCTTCCCTTCTGGCTGGCCGGCTCCTTCGGAATGCCAGGAAAACTCAAGGAGGCCCTGGCTCTCGGTGCTGCTGGGATTCAGGTTGGAACGGCCTTTGCCTTCTGCGAAGAATCGGGCCTCACCCCCGAACTCAAAAACTTGGTTCTTGAACAGAGCCTTTTGGGTGATGTCAACCTTTTCACCGATCCGACAGCCTCGCCGACTGGTTTTCCCTTCAAGGTCGTGTCACTCGAAGGAACTCTCTCTGATGATACAATCTACCAAGAGCGAAAACGCATCTGTGATCTCGGCTATCTCCGGCACAGCTACCGCAAGGAGGATGGGACGGTTGGATTCCGTTGTCCCTCGGAGCCGGTGGAGAGTTTTGTGAAAAAAGGAGGCTCGCCTGATGAGGTCAGTGGTCGCCGTTGCCTCTGCAACTCCCTTCTCGCCAGCATCGGGCTTGGGCAGCAACAACCAGGAATGGAAAAAGAGCCGCCGATCATCACCGCCGGAGATCAGGTGACTCAGATTGCTTCCTTCCTGAAACCGTGGGGTCGCACCTATCCGGCATCAGAAGTCATCAAACAGTTGCTGGCTTAACAGCTTCCTACGGCGAGAGGCGATTGATTTTCCAGGCCATTCCTTCGCGTGAATAGCAGAAGCGGTCGTGCAACCTGTCATGGCCACCTTGCCAGAATTCCAAACGATCAGGAACGACGCGGTATCCTCCCCACCCTTCCGGTTTGGGAACCTCGCCATGAGCAAACTGAAGTTTGAGTTTCTTAAATTTTTCCAGAAGGATTTGCCGAGATGAAATAATCTCGCTTTGATCCGAGACCCAGGCTCCGAGTCGGCTGCCAAAGGGACGACTGAGAAAATAGGCGAGTGATTCCGCAGCGGAGATCTTTTCTACCGATCCAGAAATTTCGACCTGTCGTGCCATCGTGATCCAGGGAAAAAGAAGGGAGGCTTGGGGATTCTCAGTAATCTGCCTCGCCTTGCGGCTCCCGTAATTCGTGAAAAAAACAAAGCCCCGTTCATCGTAAGCCTTCAGAAGCACCATCCGGCAGGAAACTCGTCCTGCGGTATCCGCAGTTCCTAGGGTCATGGCATTAGGCTCAGGAATCGAGGCTTGGCGAGCCTCCTCAAACCAGGCACGAAACTGCTCCACTGGATTCGGATGAAGACTCTCTTCCTGGAGCGGCTCTGCATTATACTCCTGGCGATAGTGATGGATGTCGGAGGAGGACTGCATGAGAGGTCTGAGCTTAAGGATGAATCTGGCGAGTGAAAATAGGATTCGTCATGGCAGATCTGCGTGGTGATGCCCTATACTGCATGATATGGAGACCTCAATGATTCGTGAGCAATTCCCATTTCTGCGGGAAAGCGTCAAAGGCCACGACCTCATCTATCTGGATAATGCCGCAAGCTCTCAGAAGCCAGAGCGGGTGATTCGCAGGATGAGTAGATTTCTGGAAAGCGAATATGCCAATGTCCATCGAGGAATTCATCTTCTCAGTGAACGGGCCACGAATGCCTATGAAGATGCCCGTCGCGAGCTGGCCAGTTTCTTGAATGCAGAATCAGCTGAGGAAATTATCTTCACGCGTGGCACCACGGAGGCGGTCAATCTTGTCGCCAATAGCTGGGGGCGTACCAACCTCACCGCAGGTGATACGATTTTGCTTACCGCAATGGAGCATCATGCCAATCTACTTCCCTGGCTACATCTGGCTCGGGAGACCGGGGTCAAGGTGGAATTTATTCCGATTCTGGAGAATGGGGCAGCTCTTGATCTGGAGGAGGCAGCGAGGCTGATTGCCAAAGCACCAAAGCTCTTTGCCTTTGTCCATGTCCCCAACACTCTGGGATTGGAGAATCCGGCTAAAGAACTTTGTCGTCTGGCTCGCGAGGTCGGCACTACTACCTTTCTGGATGCAGCCCAAAGCGTCGGGCATCAGCCTGTCGATGTGCAGGAAATCGGCTGCGATTTTCTAGCCTGCTCCGCGCATAAAATGTGCGGGCCGAGCGGAATCGGTGCTCTCTGGGGACGCAGGGAGTTACTGGCCGCAATGACACCGTGGCAATTGGGAGGAGAGATGGTTGACCGTGCCTATTACGACAAGCCAGCGATTTATCGAGATCCTCCGGCGCGATTTGAAGCAGGAACCCCTCCCATTCTGGAAGCAGCAGGGTGGGCTGAGGCGATCCGATTTCTCAAGGAAACGGGTCTGGACCCAATTCGCGCCCATTCCGTCGATCTCGCTAATCAAGCCTCAGAGCAGCTTCGTGCAATCGAAGGGCTTCGCATCTTTGGCCCAGAAAATCGCCAATCGGGTATCGTCACTTTTTCGATCGAGGGAGTCCACGCACATGATGTGGCTTTCTTTGCCAATGAACGGGGGCTTGCGCTGCGTGCCGGACACCATTGCGCTCAACCATTGATGCGGATGCTTGGAAGCCCCTCGTCAAGCAGGGCGAGCTTCTATCTCTACAACACTACAGATGAGGCCCAATCTCTTGTCGCTATTATCGAAGAATGCGTCCGCTTTTTTAGGGCTTGATAAAGGTTATAGGTTGGAAGCAGCGAGGCGGCGGGTGTTATCGAAGGTTATTAGAGAGTCTCTAGAATCTGTCCTCTGACTTCTGATCTTAGGTTGCTTCAGCAATCTATCCCCACTCTGCGGAGCCTCTCCTCCACATGGGCAAAGTGGCGTTGTGGGGCGCAGATTTTCTCGAGTTCGTCAGGGGAGATGTGGCTCATGACTTCTTCTTCCTCGCGGAGGGTTTGGAGAAGAGGAATTTTCTCCGCCCAAGTCCGCATGGCGGCGCGCTGGACGGCTTCGTAGGCGTTCTTGCGAGCCATGCCACGGTCGGTGAGTTCGAGGAGGACGGCTTGGCTTCCATAGAGTCCGTGGGTGATCTCCATATTCCTCGCCATGTTCTCAGGATAGACGGTGAGGTCGCGCACGAGACGGGTGAGGAGAACGAGCATGTAATCGAGCAGGGTGCAGGAGTCGGGCAGGATGATTCTCTCCGCACTGCTGTGGCTGATGTCGCGCTCATGCCAGAGGGCAACATTTTCCATGGCGGTCTGAGTATTGCCTCGTAAGACACGAGCGAGACCGCAGAGGCGTTCGCCGGTGATGGGATTGCGCTTGTGGGGCATGGCAGAGCTGCCCTTTTGGCCTTTGGCAAAAGCCTCTTCGACCTCAAGTACCTCGGTGCGCTGGAGATGACGGAACTCGGTAGCCCAGCAATCGATGCTGCATCCGATGAGGGCGAGCGTGGTCATGAACTCTGCATGACGATCGCGCTGAATGATCTGTGTGGAGATGGCAGCAGGCTTGAGACCGAGTCGCTCGCAGACGAAGGCTTCGACCTTGGGATCGAGGTGGGCATTGGTGCCGACAGCACCGCTGAGCATTCCGTAAGCGACGCGCTCACGGGTTTGCTTCAGGCGTTCAATGGCGCGGCCAAACTCATCATACATGACTCCGAGCTTGAGTCCGAAAGTGACAGGCTCGGCATGGATGCCGTGGCTGCGGCCAATCATTGGGGTAAATTTGTGCTCCTTGGCCCGTTCTGCGATGGCCTTGCGTAGCTCCACTAGATCCTCCAGCAGAATGTCGGCAGACTCGCACATCTGCACGGCGAGCGTGGTGTCGAGGAGATCGGAAGAGGTGAGACCGCGATGAATCCAGCGGGCAGGCTCGCCAACATGGACGGCAACTTCTTCGAGGAAAGCAATGACATCATGATTTGTCCGCTTCTCGATTTCCTTCACCTCGGCGATGCGAAACGCCCCTTTTTCACGGATCGTCTTGGCATCTTCCTTGGGAACAATTCCCAGCTCCGCCATCCCCTCGCAGGCGAGGGTCTCGATTTCGAGCCAGATTTCTAGTTTCCGTTGCTCCGTCCAGAGGGAGCGCATTTTGGGGAGGCTGTAACGATCAATCATCGCAATAGACTACCCAAGAGAAACCGCCAAGGAAGTTTCTTTTCCTTAGGGAAACGCTGATTTAATCGCATAGAGACTGTTGCGGCAAGAATGGGCCGCAGGCAAGGCGGCTTTGCGCGAGCATCCTCTTGCGGGCTGTAAGCACAAAGCCTACACAGTCTCCGGCACTATTATCGCCGCAACCCCTTGGGCTGTGGATAAAAGACTGATTTTCTGCGTTGCTTGCTGGGGCAAGACCGCTAGGGGATTGCCACTGCTCTTCACGCCTGAAAAATCAACCTTTTGTCCTACAGCAGTCATCATGGGATTAAATCAGCGGTTCCCTAGCGGCTTATTTGACGAAAAATTTGGCACCCTCAAGCCTTCCCCCATGTTTCCCCCCGGAGCCATGAAAAGGGTGAAGGTGCCAGAAAGTAGTTATGCCAATTTCAGTCTTTTGGAGCCATTGCGTGTTTTGGCAACGACATTACCTTTACGGAAGAGGTCGGCAAGAGCTGCGACAGTTTCGCGCTCATTACGGGCGTAGTCTGAAACAGTGGCGATGAGTTCGCCGAGTGAGAGGGTGATTTTCTTAGTGGTGGTGTATGATTTCATAGTGATGACTTTCTGTAGAATCAGACACACGAGTGCGCGTGGCGTTCATTGATTTTGAGAATGATTTTACGATAGTCTCTGCATCTCATTGAGGTGTGGCTTGAATGGGAACTCCCGTTGCCCTAATCAAGAAGCAGGCATGTCCATTTATCTTCGTACCCTCCGTTATTTCCGTGCCTACACGGGGCAGACTCTGCTGGCTGTGCTGCTGATGGCGGCAGGCATCGGATTCAATCTTCTGACACCGTGGCCGTTCAAATACATCGTCGATGGCATCTTGCAATCGAAGAAGGCCCCAGGAACCGCAGAGGCTCATGCAGTGATTGCTGCGTGGTTTGCTTGGACGAATGTCTCGGGCGCAGTGCTGGCTCTCTGCACGGTCATGGCCCTGATCGCGCTGCTCTCTGGGCTCGTGAATATGTTCTCCAATGCGCTGCTGATAAAGATCGGTCTGAACGCGCTCCTGCATCTTCGCACGCAGCTCTACACCTGCCTCCAGTCTTTACCCTTGCAGTTCCACGATGCACGACGGAGTAGCGATTCTTCTTTCCGTGTGGCCTATGATTCGCAGTCGATTCAGACGATCTATAACAAGGGATTTGCGACGATCTTCGGGGCCATCGTGACGCTGGTCGGAGCACTCGCCATTATGTTCCGCATGAATTGGCAACTAACGCTGGTTTCGATGGCTGTGATTCCGCCGCTTTACTGGGCCATTCAACATTATGGAGAGCGTATCCGTACTGAATCCACGACGATTCAGGAACGGGAGAGCGATCTGCTTGCTACGACGCAGGAGGGGCTGGGATCAATCAAGATGGTGCAGGCTTTTGGACGAGAAGCCTTTGAGGTGCAGCAGTTCGTCCGCCACGCCACGCGAAGTCTGGAGGCCAACTTTCGTCTGAATATGACCTCGATGCGCAGCGCGCTTGTCGTGACAACGCTGATGGCTGCGGGAAGTGCTGCAATGTATTACGAAGGCTCAATTCAAGTATTGAATGGGAGTCTTAGTATTGGAGATCTGACGGTTTTTGTGACTTATCTGGCGACACTCTATCAACCGATTCAGCAGCTGACCTACACGGCGTGGGCCTTGGAGGGAGCGGCAGCGGGAGCGCAACGGTGCTTTGAGATTCTGGATCGTGAAGAAGAGACGAAAGATGAGCCTGGGGCCGTTGCGATTACTTCCGCAAAGGGTGAGATCACGATGACGGGCGTTGCCTTTGCCTATGATCCTAAGGCTCCGGTACTCGCTGGAGTCGATCTCACGATTGCTCCTGGTGAGACGGTGGCTTTCGTGGGTGGAACAGGAGCGGGAAAGAGTACTCTGATGAGTCTTGTTCCTCGTTTCTACGATCCGACGGCTGGGGTGGTGCGACTCGATGGGTATGATCTCAAGACCGTGACAAAAGCCTCGCTCCGCGCGCAGATCGGAATGGTGCTTCAGGATACGCTCCTCTTCTCCAGCAGCATTCGCGAAAATATTGCCTATGGCCGTGAAGGTGCAACTGAGGCCGAGATCATCGAGGCTGCGAAAAAAGCACAGGCGTATGATTTTATTATGGCGCAGCCGCAAGGATTCGAGACTCCAGTTGGAGAACGCGGCGGACATCTGAGCGTTGGGCAACGGCAACGCATCGGCATTGCGCGTGCATTCCTCAAGGATGCTCCGATTCTCCTGCTTGATGAGCCAACCTCCGCGCTCGATCCCTCCACGGAAAAGGCGATCATGGAGACCATTGCCGAGCTGATGCGTGGCCGGACAACGCTGATCATTACGCACCGTCTCTCCACCGTCCATCATCTCGGGCGGGTGGTGTTGCTTGAGAATGGTCGCATTGCCGAGCAGGGGACAGGCCCTGAGCTACTCGCACTCAAGGGATCGTATGCTCGTCTCTACCGTGCCGCAGGTCATGAGCCGAAATCTTTGCCAACTGATCCTCAAGATTCTCAACCCCAATTATTATGAGCAGAAAAAAAATCATCGTCCTCGGTTTCATGGGAGGGATGCCCATTGCGGGAGTCATCTGGCAGCACATTCACTACATTGTAGGACTTCAGCGACTTGGCCATGAGGTCTATTATGTCGAGGATACTTCGAATTACCCTTACAATCCCGTCGCCTTTGACATTAACGACGACTGCTCCTACGCCGCCCAGACGCTTGGCAAGCTGGCGGAGACCTATGGGTTTCAGGGGCGTTGGGCCTACTGTGCCCGTTACAAAGAGCCGATGGAGTGTGTCGGAATGTCACTTGCTGCTCTCAAAGCTCTTTATAAGGAAGCCGACTGCGCCCTGAATATTTGCGGCTCGCATGATCTGAACGACGAAATCAATTCGACCCGTCATCGCATCTATGTCGAGAGCGATCCAGGTGTGGAGCAGATCAAAATCGACCAGGGCGAAGCCGAAACGATTGATTATCTCAAGGCCCACCGACATCTCTTCTCGTTCGGTGAGAACATCGGCACTCCTGCCTTTGCCGTGCCAACGCATGGTTGGAATTGGCTCACCACACGACAGCCAGTCGTTACCGATCTCTGGTGTCCCACACCCGAGGCTCCGGCACCCGATCCAGAATCTCTCTTCACCACGATCTGCAACTGGTCAACGAGTGGAAAGAAAGACATTGTCTGGCAAGATTCCAATTATCTCTGGAGTAAGTCGCTCGAATTTCTTCGCTTTGTCGAGGCTCCACGGCTTTCTGGTGAGTCTTTTGAAATGGCGACCGATATTAAAAAAGAAGAGGAGCGAGAGCTTTTTGTAAAAAACGATTGGCGGCTCGTCCTGCCCCATGATCTCAGTGTCGATTGGGATGGGTATCGTGATTACATCCGCAATTCCAAGGGAGAATTCACCTGCGCCAAGGATCAATATGTACGGCTGAACACAGGATGGTTCAGCGACCGCACGGCTTGCTACCTCGCCTCGGGCCGCCCTGTTATTACGCAGGAAACGGGATTCACGGCTTACTACGGAGGCAAAGAAGGATTGATTGCATTCTCTTCGATGGAAGAAATCGTCGAAGGAGTTGCTGCAATTCGTGCTGATTACAAGAAGCACAGCAGAGCGGCACTGGAAATCGCGCGGGAGTTTTTTGAAGCGACAACCGTTCTAAGGAGTCTTCTGGATCGAGCTGGAATATGAAAAAACCTGTCTTTGTCGGTTGTGGCTTTGCGGCGAAGTATCCCGAGGGTGGGGGGAATTTTTCCGTGCCGCTTCAGTATCTCACCGGTCTCAAGCGGATGGAGAGTGAAGGCTTTTGCGGAATTTGGCTTGAGGTTTTGAATGAAAGCGGTGATCCCGCAAAGGATGCACATTGTATTCGTACCTTTCAGCGGCGCATGGCTCATTACGGCCTGGAATATTGTCTGCTGCTGAAGCCGGCTCAGAAAGAGAAAGGCCCAGAAGAGCATCACCTCGACCAGATGAAGGTTTTTGGAATGTCTGCAGCTACACTCAAGGAACTCGCGCCCCATGCCGCGCTTCTGAATCTTAGCTATTCTATCAAACCGCCGCTGGCGAACCTCTTTGGCCGTCGTCTGCTCTGTAGCCTTGATCCGACCGAGGTGCTCTTTTGGATGGATCAGATGGAGATGGGCCAGTCATGTCATGATGAGTTCTGGTCGATCGGTCTCTGCATGGATCAGATTGATTCACGCCTGCCCAAACCTGTCGTTAAATGGCAGAGCTACTTTCCACTCGTAGATACGGAGTTGCTCCAGCCCCAGCCAAAGCCCCAGTCAAAGCCCCAGTCAAAGTCAATAGGCCCAGTCAAGTTCACGACGATCGGTCAATGGTATTGGGATGGGAATATCGAGATTGGTGGGGAATGGCGTGATTATTCGAAGCAGGCGGCCTTTGCTCCCTACCTTGATCTCCCACAGCGCGTACCCGAGGCGACCTTCGAACTCGCCATGAATCTCAATCCTGGCGACCCCGAGCGCAAACGCCTCCGTTCTCTCGGCTGGCGTTTGGTGACTCCTCATGATCTCACACGCACGCCTGCTGCCTATTATCGCTATCTTGCGGGGGCCACGGCAGAGTTCACGGCGGTGAAGCTCGAGGCGATCATGGGAAGCGGCTGGCTGAGTGATCGCGCAGCAGCATTCCTTTCGCTGGGGCGTCCCGTGGTTACGGAGCCAACGGGAGCAGAGCAGTTTCTTCCGAGGGATTCAGGAATGCTCTTTGTGCGCAATCTCGAAGAGGCCGTCGAAGCCTCCCATCGCGTGCTCAAGGATTGGCCTACGCTTTCTAAAGCAGCCCGTACGACTGCCGTCGAGTGCTTCGATTCCGTACGGAATCTGAGGCTGTTTTTCTCGTAAAAAAGATCTCGATTTTTCAAAAATAAATTTCCCTATGAAAATTTTCCCTATCATCATCGCTTTTGCATTGGTAGCCCTCCCGATCATGAATGCCGCAGAACCCTCCATCACATCGAAGCCTTTTGGCACCACCGCCAACGGCAAACTTGTCACGGTTTTTACACTCAAAAATTCCAAGGGTGCCACGGCAACGATCATCGACTATGGCGGCACAGTAACCTCGCTCACGATGCCGGATCGTAAGGGGAAGTTTGGCGATATTGTTCTTGGATTCAAAACACTCGCTGACTACGAAAAAAAGAGCCCCTACTTTGGTTGTCTTATCGGACGGTTCGGTAATCGTATTGCCAAAGGATCGTTCACTCTGGATGGCAAAACTTATCAGGTTCCGATCAACAATGGCCTCAACTCATTACATGGAGGACTCGGGGGATTCGATAAGGTTGTCTGGGATGCCGTACCAAGTCTTACAAAGCAAGGCCCTACACTCAAACTCTCCTACATCAGTAAAGATGGAGAGGAGGGGTATCCTGGAAAACTGAGCGTTACGGCGACCTATACCCTCAGCAATCAGAATGCACTGAGGCTTGTCTATCGTGCCACGACGGAGAAAAAGACAATTATTAACCTGACTCATCATAGTTATTTCAATCTCTCGGGTCAGGGCAGTGGAGATATTTTGGGACATGTGGTGACGCTTCGAGCAAGTCGCTTCACACCAGTTGATAGGGATCTTATCCCGACAGGTATTCTGCAGCCGGTGCAGGGGACTCCTTTTGACTTTCAAAAAGCAACTCCCATCGGTGCCCGCATCAATCTTCCTGATCCGCAGCTCAAATTTGCCAATGGCTACGATCAGAATTGGGTTGCTGATAAATCATCGGGCAAACTTGGCCTCATTGCCAAAGTCGAAGATCCCAAGAGTGGCCGCGTGATGGAGACACTCTCCACGGAACCGGGATTTCAATTCTACACCGGTAATTTCCTTGATGGGACTTTGATTGGTAAAACAGGAAAACCGTATCCTTTCCGCAGCGGCTTCTGCATCGAACCGCAGCATTTCCCCGATTCTCCGAATCATAAAAACTTCCCCTCGGTTGTCCTCAAGCCTGGAGAAACCTATAAGAACACGATTATTTACCGCTTCTCGACAAAAGCCTAAAAAAACCTAAACTTCCGCACTTCCCCCATGATAAATACAAACTCCAGCCAAGATCAGAGTAACACTCCCTTCATCATCCTCATCAGCGCGATTGCGGCGATTGGGGGATTTCTTTTCGGCTATGATAGCGGTGTCATCAATGGAACAGTTGATGGCCTGAAGGAGGCCTTTCATTCGGATAGTCTCCTGACGGGATTCAATGTCGCCTCCACGCTGCTCGGATGCGCGGTTGGTGCCTTCATTGCAGGAAATTTGGCAGACAAATTTGGTCGTCGCCCGATTTTGATTTTCTCCGCACTGCTTTTTGCGATCAGTGCCTGGGGTGCCGGAATTTCCACTACCTCGACGGAGTTTATTATCTTTCGCGTGCTAGGAGGGTTTGCTGTCGGGGCCGCAAGTGTGCTTTGCCCCGCCTACATCAGCGAAGTCACGCCTGCCCGCTATCGAGGTGCCATGTCTTCTATCCAACAGGTAGCCATCATCTCTGGTCTCTTCTTTTCCTTTCTGAGTAATTACTTCATTGCTCATAAAGCGGGAGGTTCCGCCCTGAATATCTTTGCTTGGGGAATGCCTGCCTGGCGTTGGATGTTCTGGGTGCAGTTGATTCCTTCGCTGACCTTTTTCCTTTCACTCCTTTTTATTCCTGAAAGCCCTCGTTATCTTCTCGCTGTCGGCAAAGATAGTGTTGCGCGCACGGTTCTCACAAAGCTCTTCGGTGCTCATGAGGCTGGGGACAAAATTCGAGAAATTCATGCGACAATCAATAGCGAGCATCCGCCGAAATTCTCCGACCTCCTCGATGTCAAGGGGCTGCTTGGTATTCGTCCGATTGTCTGGGTTGGCATTGGACTGGCCGTGCTTCAGCAGTTTGTCGGCATCAATGTGGTCTTTTATTACGGCAGCGTTCTCTGGCAGTCGGCTGGATTTTCGGAGAGTGATTCGCTGCTTATCAATGTCATTAGTGGAGGTGTTAGCATTGCTGCCTGTATCGGCACCATGCTCCTGATCGACAGAATTGGTCGCAAGCCGCTCCTGCTCATTGGTTCTGTCGGTATGGCTATTACGCTTGGAGCTATGGCCTGGGTCTTTGCCACTGCGGGTAAAAGCGCAGATGGTCAGCTTCACCTTGCTGGGAATGCAGGGCCGATTGCTCTGGTTGCGGCCAATCTCTATGTCATTTTCTTCAATCTCTCCTGGGGCCCTGTCATGTGGGTGATGCTCGGAGAGATGTTCCCCAACCAAATCCGTGGCTCCGCTTTGGCTGTCAGCGGTCTGGCACAGTGGTTGGCAAATTTTGTCATCACGATGACATTCCCTCTGATGCTAACCCATATCGGATTGGGGGGAGCCTATGGCCTCTATGCCTTTTTTGCCCTGATTTCCGTGCTCTTCGTCCTCAAGGCAGTTCATGAGACCAAAGGAATGGAGCTGGAACAGATGGAGGGGTAATTGGGATAAAGAGAGATTTATATCTGGCTGTATCCCATAAATATGGGAATATGGTTTTATGAAAACAACCTTGGAGCTTCCCGATGAACTGTTCCGTCAGGCAAAGGCGACTGCTGCCAGCAATGGGCTCTCGCTCAAGGATTTCTTTACCGAAGCTCTCGAAGCCAAACTTTCCAAAAACAATCCTGTAGAGCCCAAGCCTTGGATGCGGCATTTTGCTTCTCTAAGGCACTTGGGAAGTGAGCGGATGATGCTCGAAGCACGAATTGCTGAGGAATTTGAATCCATTGATTCCGAAGAGGCATCTCTTTCTCAAGAACTCAAGTGATCCTTGATACCAATGCCCTCTCGGCCTGGCTGGATGGCGATCCCAAGATCGGCACTGTTCTTGCACAAGCGAGTCAGCTCCTGCTCTCACCAATAGTTCTCGGCGAATATCGATTTGGGATTCAGTCATCACGACATCGCAGGGAATATCTGGAGAGAATTTTAATGATAGAAGAAGATATTCCGACTCTCTCTATTGATGGTGGGACTGCTGGTTATTATGGGGTGGTGCGGCATGAACTAAAACGCCAAGGAACACCGATTCCGTGGCATGACATCTGGATTGCAGCCCAGGCGCGTCAACACTCACTTCCCATTCTTTCTCAAGATACACATTTTGATTCCGTTTCAGGAATTCAACGCATCGCGTGGTAATCTTGGTTTGGAAATTGCTTTAGGGAAGTCGAGACTTGAAAAGTGTTGCATTTGTGATACAACACCCAGATGTCACACTCCGCTGTAGTTCACGCTAGAATAGACTGCGCGACAAAGGCCGTAACTGAGAAGGTGCTTGATGCTTTGGGAATGACTCCTACTGAAGCGATCAGGCTTTTTTATAGACAGATTGCTCTCAGAAAGTCCTTTCCCTTAGAATTGCATATTCCCAACAAGCTAACAGCTTCAGTTCTTACAAAAAGCGATAACAATCAGGATATTGAGGCTTTCGATACAACTGCTGATCTTTATGCCTCGTGGGACAAATGAGGCTCACTCAAACAAGTCAGTTTAAGAAAGACATCAAGCGATTGCAGAAGAGAGGTAAAGACCTTTCAAAAATTAAAGTTGTTATCAATCTTCTCCTTGAAGAAATACCGCTGCCTCACAAGAACAGAGATCACCAGCGTGGAGGCAATTGGAGTGGGCATCGTGATTGCCATATTGAGCCAGATTGGATTCTGATCTATAAAATATTGAAGGATGAGTTGCGTTTGGAAAGAACCGGAACGCATGCAGATTTATTTTAAACTTATGAATAAATCGGCACGGATGGAGGCTTTTGTGGGAACTCTTGGAGTCTCTGCTTCCGGTGATGCCTCGATCTTCGATCCCTGCTATCTCGGCTACTTCGAGTGCTTCAATACTCAACGCTACTACGAGGCGCATGATGTGCTGGAGCATCTCTGGCTCAAGGATGGTAAAGAAGCCCCAGACTATGCCTTTTACAAAGGACTGATCCAGCTCGCCGGAGGCTTCGTTCATCTGAAGCTCCAGCATGAGAAACCCGAGCATCCCAAGCATCGGAGGCGGCTGCATCCGGCGCGGCGACTTTTTCTGCTCTCTGTTGAAAATCTGAGTCCCTATACTTCTCCCCATCGGGGAATTGATCTTGAGATCTTTCTCGCACTGGCACGATCCATGATTGCTCAGATAGAACAAAACGAATTTCAAATTAACCCCTGGAATCCATCAAATCCACCGATTTTTACGCCTCCAAGTGTTATACCGTTGCCAGAAGCTCATTAAATTTTGCACAACTCTTTCGTGTTCGGAACTGCCACACCTCGTTTTAATAATCCTCGTCTCGGACTTGCGGCTGGGCTGGCCCTTGCGGTGATCCTTCAACTCTGTGGCGGATGGATCGATCCTTACACGACGCAGGTTATTTTATTTGCCGCGATCAATGTGATTCTTGCTGTCAGCCTGAATCTCGTCATGGGAGAGACGGGGCAGTTTTCTCTCTGCCATGCGGCCTTTATGGCGGTTGGTGCCTACACTTCGGCGATGCTTACAGGAAAGGCTCTGCCCGCGCTGCTGCCGCATCTTTCCTGGACAGGTACCTCGTGGGCTTCTCAGCTTTCATTTTTTCCCGTGCTGCTGATTGCGGGACTCATTGCTGCACTTGCAGGTCTGATTGTCGGTGGGCCATCGCTGCGACTGAGGGGGGATTATCTGGCGATGGTGACGCTTGGATTTGGTGAAATCATCCGAGTTCTTTTACAGAATTCCAATGCCGTCGGCGGTGCTCGTGGCCTGGATGGCATCCTGCCGACGACCAATCTTTTTTGGGGTGTCGGAGCCGCTGTGGTGACACTCTACACGATGATCTCGCTCGTGCGCTCGACTTATGGGAGGGGATTTCATGCGGTGCGTGACGATGAGATCGCCGCTGCTGCGATGGGAATCGATACGACGAAATTCAAAGTGACGGCCTTTGTCATCGGGGCTTTCTTTGCTGGCATTGCAGGAGCCCTCTACGCCCATGCGGTCGAGTTTATTAGTCCCGAGGGATTCAGCTTCATTCAATCTTTTGAGATCATCGTGATGGTGATCCTGGGCGGTTTGGGCCGTCCGATTGGTGTAGCCGTGGCTGCCATCCTCATCACACTCCTCCACGAGTGGCTGCGCAATTATTCCCAATACCAAATGGTGATCTATGCACTCATCATTATTCTCTTCATGATCCTCCGTCCGACAGAAATGCTGGTGCCTCACTTTCGTAAGATCATCCGGTTGGTCATTAACAAAAAATTCATCCGAAAAAAATTTATGAAAAAATGTCCATACTGTGCGGAAGAAATTCAAAACGAAGCGATAAAATGCAAACATTGCGGTGAAATGCTAAAAGAAGAAGATTTAGCATCACCGAGTAGTGGAAATTCACAAGCTAACCAAATGAAAACTAAGATAAGGGAGGGGTATTTTTTAATCTTTGGTGGAATAATTGGGTTGTTATATTTCTGGATTTTTTTTGATATTTCAGTTGATTTCGCTCCAAATATATTTGGACAGACTATTGAAACAGGGGAACGAGTCGTAAATTTTGGATTAATGCAAGATCAGCACAATGGGATGATTGTTAGTTGCGTGGCTATTGCCTTCGGACTATTATGGATAACTATTGCACAGCGAGCCTCGAACAAAAAATAAATATATGAAGAATACAGGTGAAGATTTCGACATAACAGATGACTCAAATATCCTTAAAATTGACTCGCCTGCGGCTCACTTATTAGGGCCATATACCGTAGTCTTTAAGAATATTGACGAGCGCTGGGCGATTGTTACTCTTGAGTGGGATGGAAATCCCCGCTTAGGCATTAGATGGTTTTTTGGAAATGGAGGCAATCCATTTTCATCCGGTAATGGTACATGGTTGGTAATTCCACCTTCTCTCAGCAAAAACATTTTAGCTGGCCTGCCGATAGATCATGCAATTGCTGGCAGGCTTGATGATTTCCTTTGTCGAAAGATTAAATGGGACCAACTTATTGCCTAACCCCTATAAGAAGGGTCAAGTGATTGCGAAATAATGATTGGACAGCAGAAAATCCAAAGCGTTCTCTGAACTTGAAAGCTACCATCATCATAAGCATATCTCAGTTCATGCCGTTAGCACCCTAGACAAACTTGCCTCATGAGTGATCCGATACCGTTGTTAGAAGCTAGAAATTGCTCACTCCGATTCGGCGGTATCGCTGCTCTGACCAATGTTTCCCTGCGAATCAATCGGGGCGAGCTGGTCGGATTGATTGGGCCAAACGGCGCCGGAAAGACCTCCCTCTTCAATATCCTTACGGGGGTTTACCAACCGACTGAAGGAGAGGTTTTCTTTGAAGGCCGTTCGATGAAAGGTCTTCCGCCACACCGTATCAACAATCTTGGCATGGCTCGTACCTTTCAGAATATCCGCCTCTTTGGTTCCCTTGATGTGCGGATGAATGTCCGCACCTCCTTCATTGCTCGGATGCGGAATGGAATTTTTCACACGGTACGGCGAGGTCGTTCTTTCCGCACGGAGGAAGCGGAGATTCATGACGAGGGAAATCGCCTGCTCTCTTATTTCGGACTTGAGAAGGCCGCCTCGCTGCCGAGTCGCAGCCTTCCCTACGGAGATCAACGCCGTTTGGAAATCGTTCGTGCGCTGGCTACGAAGCCTCAACTTCTGCTTCTCGACGAACCAGCAGCGGGAATGAATCCGACTGAGAAAGAGGAACTCAAACGGCTCATCGGACAGATTCGCTCCGAATTTGGAACGGCCATCCTGCTCGTGGAGCATGATATGAAAGTGGTCATGGGGATTTGTGAACGCCTTATCGTTCTCGATCAGGGGCGTCTGCTTTCTGAAGGAACGCCTGCAGAAGTCCGAGCTGATCCCAAGGTGATCGCCGCTTATCTGGGAGAGGAGTCTGTATGATACCAGAAATTGCAACACCCTTGCTGGAGGTTTCCAACTTGAATGTCCGCTATGGCGGCATCCATGCCCTGCATGATCTCACCATCAAAGTTCCCCAAGGAAGCATCGTCACCCTGATTGGTGCTAATGGAGCAGGAAAATCAACCACGCTACGGACAATCTCGGGGCTTGTTCCGGCAGCATCAGGATCGATCCGTTTTGCAGGCAAAGAGATTGTCGGATGGCCTGCTCATAAGATCGTGGCCGAGGGCCTCGCCCATGTGCCAGAAGGACGGTTGGTTTTTCCAGAACTTACCGTGAAGGAGAATTTGATGATGGGGGCTTATCTCCGAAGGGATCGGAAGGACATCGCTGCCGATCTCGAATGGGTGGGTGATTTCTTCCCCCGACTTCGTGAACGCATTACCCAGCTTGCCGGAACTCTCAGTGGTGGGGAACAGCAGATGCTCGCCATCGGTCGCGCCCTTATGGGGAGACCCTCCTGCCTGATGCTCGATGAACCCTCTCTCGGTATCGCGCCGTTGCTGGTCGAAACCATCTTTGCCCGTTTGGTCGATCTGAATCGTGAACGGGGGATGACCCTCCTGCTGGTGGAACAGAATGCCTCCTTGGCCCTCAGAGTCAGCAACTATGCCTTTGTGCTGGAAACGGGTCGCATTCAACTGGAAGGCCCCTCTGCGGAATTAAAGAACAACCCTGAGATCAAGGCTGCCTACTTGGGACATTGAGGAGAGAGGGAAGGGCTTTTGGGTATTAGAGAGAAAACAAAAGCAAATCCTAAGTTGTCCAGTCACTTTCGATCTGATACCAAATTTCCGTGAAACTTATAACACAATCTTTTGTCGTTTTGTTGTTGCTCTTGGCTGGAACCGTTTCAGGAGTGGCTCAATCAAGGGAGGAAATGGAAAAATGGTTGTCGGGACTCCAGCTTCAGCAAGGACAGGTCATTATTCAGAACGGCTCTGTCACCATTGATCTTCCTGATGCGTACCGATTCATTGGCAAAGAAGATGCAAAAAAAATTCTAGAAGATTTATGGAGAAACCCCTCTGATCCCACTGTCATTGGGATGATCGTAAAGAAAGATTTCTCACCAACACGCACTGGCTCTTGGGTTGTCGTCATGCAAGATGATCCGTCCGGATATGTCAGTGATAAAGATGCCTCTTCCATTGACTACGATGAAATGATGTTAAAATTAAAAGCAGAGGCTCCTGAAATAAATAAACAGCGGGCCGAAAAAGGATTTCCATCTGTGGACATCATCGGTTGGGCAGAGAGGCCCTATTATGATCAGCAATCGCACAAACTCTACTGGGCTAAGCAGCTCAAATTTACCGATAATGCTCAAGATACATTGAACTATGATGTTCGTATTCTTGGCAGGAAAGGAGTTTTGCAACTCAGTGCTATTGCTGGAATAGATCAGCTAGAGGATGTCAAAGCAAATATGCCTTCTATCCTCAATATGGTAAATTTTAAGGAAGGAAGCAGGTATGTTGATTTCGACCCAAATACTGACAAAATGGCTGGTTATGGACTTGCTGCATTGGTGGCCGGAGGAATAGCTGCTAAAGCTGGTCTTTTTAAGGGGCTGCTTATTGCTCTCCTTGCATTTAAAAAATTTATCATAATGGGCTTTGTTGCTCTAGCTGCCTACTTCAAGCGTATTATGGCATGGGTAAAAGGGATTTTCGGGAAAAAAGCCCCCTAAACTTCTGTTTTATCACAAATGGATTTCTCTCTTTTTGGATTATTGTCTTGGTATCTGGTTTTTCTATTTTCACTGGTAGCTCATGAGGCTGCTCATGCTTATGCATCCTGGAAATTAGGGGATCCAACGGCTCATCAAGGTGGTCAAGTGACGCTCGATCCTTTTCCCCACATATCAAGAGAACCTATCGGAACGGTCGTAGTGCCCCTTCTCATGTATTTTCACAGTGGGTGGATGATTGGATGGGCAAGCGCACCGTTTAATCTGGAATGGGCTCGTCTTTATCCAAAACGACAGGCAGTGATGGCATTTGCTGGGCCAGTCGCAAATATAGCAATTGTATTGGGATGCTTTCTTTTCATGAAGGTAGGGATCGTGTTGGGCTTTTTTAGTGCTCCTTTTTATCCTGATGCCGAGCATTTGGTCGTTGCTCGCAATGCTGACTGGCTTTATGTGCTGGCCCGATTTGCCAGTATAGCCTTCTACCTCAATACAATCCTCTTTTTATTCAATATGCTTCCAGTACCCCCCTTGGATGGATGGTCTGTTCTAAAGCTCATTCTTCCCAATGCAATGCTTTCGATTCATAAAAAAATTGGAGAAATTCCTGCTATGCGATGGGGAGGAATCCTTGTTGCTTGGTTGATTTTCCCGAAAATAGGAAGACCTATTCTTAGTTTCGCAGAACATTTGATCGGAATCTAGTTTGATGGAGCGTGAATGGGTTTTGTTTAGGTTAAAACCTTCTTCGTCTTGCCCTCACGGAGGATTGCTGGCTAGTGTTGAGGGCTATGTCTTTCCTTGCCACCGCTTTTCTCCTTCTTGATGCCACTGCCACACCGGCTCCCAGCCCGCTGATGCAGTTTGCTCCGTTGCTTTTCATTGCTGTCATTTTCTACTTCCTGCTGATCCGTCCGCAGCAGAAGCAGCGTAAGGAACAGATGCAGCTCATCTCCTCTCTCAAGACAGGTGACAAGGTGGTCACAAGCTCTGGAATCTATGGTCTGATTTCCAATGTCAAAGAGACGACCGTGATGCTCAAGATCGCTGATAATGTGAAGATCGAGATCGACAAGGCCGCCATCGCCACCGTCACGACCCGTTCAACGGATACTTCGACAGAGGCCCTGCCTGCTTGATTTTCACTCGATCAATTCCCTTTGATTTGTAAAGTGCCTCCCTTGCAGATTTTTATTTAGACCTCCTAATCCCATGACCCCGATCCTCACTTTTATCTTCGGCCTCGTTCTTCTTGGACTTCTTGGCTGGTATCTCGCCACAGAGAGCGATGTCAAGAAACGCTGGCTTGGCCTTGTTCTGACAATTCTAACGCTCTATTTCTGCATTGATTCGGCAACTCCGCCGGAGAAGAAAATTCGCCTCGGTCTCGATCTTCAGGGAGGTACATCCTTCCTCCTCCAGCTTGATCCGCAGAACGGGGAGAAGATCACCTCCGATATGCTCCAGCAGGCGGTTGAGGTCATTCGCAAGCGAGTTGATAAATTCGGCGTGAGCGAGCCGGTGATTGCGCCGCAAGGAGAGAATCGTATTTTGGTTCAGATTCCTGGGCTTGATCCGGCACAGATTGAGACAACTCGTGCAGAGCTTCAGCAGGTTGCAAAACTTGAATTTGCCGAGGTGCATCCTGATTCTGCGAGTTTGATCGCCCAGATTGACAAGGGGGATGCCATCGTTCCTCCAGGCTTCGTCCTGCGAGAGCATAGTGAAGAGATCGAAGGCAAACAGGTTGTCGAACGGATGCTGGTGAAGAAAGAAGCTGATCTTACTGGAGATCATGTCACCCGCGCCTTTGCCTTCTTCGATCAGGGTGGATGGGGAGTGTCGCTGAATCTCGATAACGAAGGAGCAAAATCCTTCCTCGATGTGACGACAGATCTGGCCCCTCGTGCTGGTCGTCTTGCTATTCTTCTTGATGGAAAAATCCAGAGTGCCCCCTCCGTGAAGAATCCTATCGCAGGCGGTCAGGCTCAGATCACAGGCCGATTTAAGGAAAAGGAAGTTCGTGAGCTGGCGAGTGTTTTGGAGAATCCACTCCGCGTCCCTGTTCAGATTCTGGAAACCCGTAGCGTCTCTCCGACGCTCGGAGCAGACTCCATCCATAGCGGTGTCACCGCCTGTCTCGGAGGACTTCTCTTGGTCACAATCTTCATGGTGATCTATTACCGCTTGGTCGGCTTCATCGCGATCGTTGCATTGCTGGTGAACTGCGTCATGATCGTCGGAGCCTTGGGAATGTTCCATAGTGTGCTGACCCTGCCTGGTATTGCTGGTCTGATTCTGAGTCTCGGTATTGCCGTCGATGCGAATGTGCTCATCTACGAACGCCTCCGTGAGGAACTCGCTGCCGGCAAGTCGCTTCGTCCTGCCGTTCAGTCCTCTTACAGTAAGGCTTTCAGCGCGATCTTCGATGCCCATGTCACTCAGTTCCTGACGGCAGGCATCCTCTATTGGCTCGCCAATGGCCCAGTCAAGGGATTCGCCCTGACGCTGACGATCGGTATCGTGGCCTCCATGTTCTCCTCGCTACTGGTGACCTATACCTGCTTCGAGTGGGGCTTTGCTCTCAAGTTTCTTAAGAATGTCTCCATGATGAACTTAATCCGTTCCAAGGGATTTAATTTCCTTGGTGCTGCTAGACCCTTCATCATCGGTTCCGCAGTGCTTGTTGTTCTGAGTATCGCTATCTTTGCTGCTCGTGGCAGTCGAAACTTCGATGCTGATTTCAAGGGGGGCGATCTCATTGTCTTCTCCTCGAAGAGCAAGGTGACGACGGATCAGGTGCGTGAAGCCCTTGCCAACTCCGGCTTGCAAAATAGCGTGATCCAGGCCGAGCATGTCGGCAATGATGACCTCATCAGCATTCGTTCCGAATATGGAAATGCAGAGAAAATCGAGGCGCGCCTCAAAGAGAAGCTTGCTTCATCCGGCCTCACCTTCGAGCAGACCGAACACATCGGCCCTCTGGTTGGTAAAGAGCTCGCAAACAAGAGCGGCTGGGCCTTGGCCCTTGGATTGCTGGGTATTTTCCTCTATGTCAGCCTCCGCTTTGAGGCCTCCTTCGCCTTTGGTTCCTTGATCGCGTTAGCTCATGATCTCATCATTACGCTCGGTTTCTTTGCCCTCAGCGGTCGCGAACTCTCCCTCATCATGGTGGCGGCGATCCTGACGATTGCCGGATATTCTATCAACGATAAGATCGTCGTGTTCGACCGTATCCGTAGCGGACTCCGTGACCGTGGCATTCGTTCCGTTGCCAAGGTGATGAACGATTCGATCAATGAGACACTCTCACGAACGATTCTGACAGGCGGCACGGTTCTTCTGACCGTATTAGCTCTCTATTTCTTCGGTGGCCCAGTGCTCAATGACTTCGCCTTCTCCTTTGTGGTTGGCGTGATCGTCGGCACTTACTCCTCGATCTTTGTTGCCGCGCCGATTGTCCTTTGGTGTTCGAACTTCAGCAGCAGCAGAAAAAAAGCCGCCGTCATCGCCGCCTAATTTTCTCTAATACTTCCAGTCTCACCACCTATCCCTATGTCTCTTCTCGTTCTCGGTTCCATCGCTCTCGATACGGTCAAAACTCCTGTCGAGGAACATGACAACCTCCTCGGAGGTTCGGCCTCCTATGCCTCCGTGGCCGCAAGTTTCTTCACTCCGGTGAATCTCGTCGGCATCGTCGGCGATGATTTTCCTAAGGAACACTTGGCCTTCTTTGCAGAACGAAAGATCGACACCGAGGGGCTTCAGATTGTGCCAGGCAAGACCTTCCGCTGGTCGGGCGAATATCTCTGGGACATGAATCAACGCGAGACGCGTTCTGTTGAGCTGAATGTCTTTGAGAATTTCTCGCCAGAACTTCCTGAGTCATATCGCGGTGCTCGGATGGTGCTGCTCGGCAACATCGCCCCCGCTCTCCAGAATCATGTCCTCGATCAGCTCACACGCCCCCATTTTGTCATCGCAGACACGATGGATCTCTGGATCAACATTGCGAAGGAAGAGTTGTTACGCCTCATCGCTCGTGTCGATATGCTCATTCTTAATGACAGCGAGGCTCGCGAGCTGACAGGTCAGACGAGCCTGATCCGTGCAGGGAAGCAAATTCGTGAGATGGGGCCTGCCTTTGTGGCTATTAAGAAGGGTGAACATGGCTGCCTCCTCTTCGGAGAGAATCAATTCTTTAGCTGCCCTGCCTATCCGCTGGAGGATATTCATGATCCCACCGGAGCAGGCGATTGCTTCGCAGGTGGTCTTGCGGGGTATCTCGCGAGTCACGATCTCTTCGCCAGTGATTCAGAGAAAATGGAGGTTCCTTTTGAACTCCTTCGTCAAGCAGTCGTCGAGGGAAGTGTGCTGGCGAGCTTCAATGTCGAGTCGTTCAGCATGGATCGTCTGCGGACTGTTTCGCCCAAGGATGTGGCGGAGCGGTATGAGATTTTCCGCACCCTGAGTCGCTTTGAAGCGATCTGATTTTATCGACTGATCCGAATCCGCGCTTTCCTCTGGGAGAAATGCGTAGCAGAGTGAGGTGATCATGACGAAGCCCCTCCCTCCCGACGCGCCATTCACCCCTATTGGTCTCTTACCGATTCATCTCAGCTCTGACCATCTCTATCCGCTGATCGAGTGTCGGCATCGTGATCCGCATCATGTTTTAGGAATCAAACGCCAAGATGCAGGCTGCCTGGCACGAGTCTTTCATCCCGGAGCAGTCTCAGCGGCACTGCTCTTTGATGATGGAAATAAATTGAGTCTCATCAAGGTTCATGCGGATGGCCTCTTTGAGGCGTTCTCTGCTGAGGAACTTCCTACTTCGCCAGACTCCTACAAAATCGAAATCACCTTTGCCGATGGATCGCTGAGTTCTTATCGTGATCCTTACGCCTTTGCCCCACTCTTGAGTGAGTTTGATCTCTACCTCCTTGGGCAGGGGGATCACCTGGAGTCATACCGTCACCTTGGAGCGCATCCCCGAAGTGTGGAGAAAATTTCAGGAACTTCCTTTGCCGTCTGGGCACCGAATGCGCAGCGTGTCAGCGTGGTCGGAGATTTTAATGCTTGGGATGGTCGTCGTCACATGATGCGTCGCCTCGGCATCTCAGGGATCTGGGAAATTTTTGTTCCTGGAGTCGAGACAGGGAATCATTACAAATTTGAGATTCGCGGCCCGCAAGGAAATGTCTTTCTCAAGACCGATCCCTACGCCTTCTATGCCCAGCACGATCTTCGCACAGCTTGCATCGTTACGGATCTTACTCGTTACAAGTGGAACGATTCTGACTGGATGGAGAAGCGCGCCAAGAGCAATGCCTACACTGAGCCGATGTCAGTTTATGAAGTCCATCTCGGCTCCTGGAAACGGAAGCCCGAGGACCACGACCGTCCCCTCAGCTATCTGGAGCTGGCCGTCGATCTGGTGGCCTATGTGAAGGAAATGGGATTCACCCATGTCGAGTTCTTGCCCGTCATGGAGCATCCCTTTGATGGCTCCTGGGGTTATCAGGTGGTGAACTTCTTCGCCGCGAGTAGCCGTTTTGGAACTCCTGATGAATTCCGCTCACTTGTCGATGCCTTGCATCAAGCTGGAATTGGCGTGATTCTGGACTGGGTGCCGGGACATTTCCCCAAAGATGCACACGGCCTTGCCCGTTATGATGGCACTGCTCTCTATGAGCATGAGGACCCCCGCGTGGGTGAGCATCGCGAGTGGGGGACGCTGATCTTTAACTATGGTCGCAATGAGGTGAGGGGATTCCTGATTGCTAATGCCCTTTTCTGGCTTGCGGAGTTTCACATCGACGGACTCCGTGTGGATGCTGTCGCCTCCATGCTCTATCTTGATTATTCACGCAAGCATGGGGAATGGCTTCCTAACTGCTTTGGAGGTCGTGAGAATCTGGAAGCAATTGAATTTCTCAAAAAAGTCAACACTCTCTGCTATAGCCGCCATCCTGGGATCGTGACCCTTGCCGAGGAATCTACTGCCTGGCCCGGAGTCTCCAAGCCGGTCTATGAAGGAGGTCTTGGCTTTGGCTTCAAATGGAACATGGGTTGGATGAATGACTCCCTGCGCTACATCGCCCGCTCACCGATTCATCGGAAGCACCATCAGGGAGACATCACATTCTCGATGCTCTATGCCTATCATGAGCATTTCATGCTGGTTCTCAGCCACGACGAGGTCGTGCATGGAAAACGCTCGTTGATGAATAAAATGCCGGGGGATGATTGGCAAAAGGCTGCCAACCTCCGAATGTTCCTCTCCTGGATGTGGACACACCCAGGGAAGAAACTTCTCTTTCAGGGCTGCGAGATCGCCCAGTGGCGCGAGTGGAATCATGCTCAAAGTATCGATTGGCATCTACTCCAATATCAGCCTCATGCAGGAATGCAGCAGTTGGTGAAACGGTTGAATGAAATCTACCGCAGCGAGCCAGCCCTCTCCCTGCTGGATGACATGCAGGAGGGATTCCAATGGGTCGATTTCCGTGATGCTGAAAACTCCGTCTGGATCTTCCTTCGCAAGGCTCCACAGGAGAGCACGGGCCGCGATCTTTTGGTGATTGTGAATGCGACACCGGTTGTGAGACATCGTTATCGTGTGGGGATTCCGCGTCCCGGATGGTATGAGGAGATCTTTAACTCTGATGCGGCTCTCTTTGGAGGGAGCGATTGTACAGGTAACTCCAGTCGTGATTCTGAGTGGGTCTGGGCACATGGATACGATAATTCTATCTCCATTAATCTCCCTCCGCTCGCCACACTAATCCTGGTTCTCCCTAGAGAATAACTTTTTGCAATGAAAATAATTTGTTAAAAAGCATTACTATTTTTAAAAATCTCTTGACCCAAAAGAGAAAGAGAGAGATATTCACATTGCAGGAAACAAAACCCTACACCCCCAAAACAAACCCCAAAATAAACCTAAAATTAAATCCCATGAAAAACCTTAAAAAATTCAGCAGCCGCCTCCAGCAGCTTCGGGCCTTTACGCTTATCGAGCTTCTGGTCGTTATTTCGATCATCGCCATCCTGGCATCCTTGGCACTTCCTGCCATCACCAGTGCTCTCACCAAGGGCAAAATCACTCAGACTGTGAGTAACTACCGTCAGCTCTACATTGTCACCCAGAGTGCATCCCTTGATAACCAGACTGCTGGTACAACGAATGCAGGATTTCCTGCTGATGTTGGGGGTACCGCAGCTCTTTGGCTTCAAGGTCTGACCAATGGAAATTATCTATCTCCAGCAAACTACAGCAATCTATTCAATGTAGCTGGGGTTTCTAACACAACCCTCGTTTACATGGTAGGTGCTGGTAGCAGCAATACAGATGCATTCCTCAGCAGTGCAAATCTCTCCAACGGAACATTCAACTCCAATCCTCCTTACAAGTTCCTAGGTGCTGCAGTGGTTACTGTTGGTGGCGCAGCCATCCAGATCAACGGTACCAACTACAATACCAACTCCATTCAATGGGGCACGAACTAAGATTTCTCTAGCTCTCGAGACTTAAAAATATAAGAGAGGGGGAGCTATATAGCTCCCCCTTTTTTATTCTCATTTTCTTATATGTTTCTACCCCCCCCCCATTTCTCTGTGAAAAAAAGAAACGCGGCCTTCACGCTCATTGAGCTGCTGGTCGTTATCTCGATCATCGCCATCCTGGCATCCTTGGCACTTCCTGCCATCACCAGTGCTCTTACCAAGGGCAAGATCATCCAGACTGTCAGCAACTACCGTCAGCTCTACATTGTCACCAAAAGTGCATCGCTTGACAACCAGACAGCAGGTACAACGAATGCAGGATTTCCTGCTGATGTTGGGGGTACCGCAGCTCTTTGGCTTGCAGGTCTGACCAATGGAAATTATCTATCACCAGCAAACTATAGCAATCTGTTCAATGTAGCTGGGGTTTCTAATACAACCCTTGTTTATCTGGTTGGATATAGTAGCAGCAATACGGATGCCTTCCTGAGCAGTGCCAATCTTTCAAATGGAATATTCAACTCCAATGCTCCCTATAAGTACCTTGGTGCTGCCGTAGTTACTGTCGGTGGAGCAGCCATTCAGATTAATGGTACTAACTACAACACCAATTCCATTCAGTGGGGAACTAACTGATTGATTTTGTTGCAATAGAGTTTTCTAATCTTACTTTACTACTACCCCACCTTTTTATTTAAAATAAAATTTATGATATGAAAAAGCTCCCTCCAGCATTTACTCTTTTGGAACTTCTGGTGGTTATCGCAATCATAGGAATCCTTGCCTCTGTGGCACTACCTGCAATTAATACTGCTCTTAAAAAAGGGCAAATCCTCCAGACTGTGAGCAACTACCACCAGCTCTACACTGTGACTGAGAGTGCTTCTCTTGATAATCAGGCCGATGAAACAACAAATGCAGGTTTTCCTGCTGATGTTGGAGGCACGGCAGCAACATGGCAGGCTGCATTAATTAGTAATAATTATCTTTCCGAAAGCACCTTTAGCAATTTCTTCAATGTGCAGGGACTCACTAATTCCACCGCAGTTTATATTGTCAGCTATAAAAGCAGTAATACCGATGTCTTCCTAAGCACAATGAACTTTTCCAATAATACCTACATCACGAATGTTTCTCCTTATAAAGCTGTTGGTGCTGCGCTTGTCACTGCAGGAGGATCAGCTCTCTTGATCCTTGGAAGCAATTATAACACCAACACCTTTCAGTTTAGTACAAACTGATTTTTACCTCGTTCTCAATATCGACAGGAGGGAAATGGATGGTTCCTCTTTTTGTCTCTGGACACTGGTCACATTTTCAGGGAAATTTTATCATTCTCTTGTAATTTGTAATTCATCATGGCCACCAAATCAAAATCCAAACTCTCTAAGAAATCTTCAAGTCCTATAGCTTCTGAGCGTGGTGTCGTCATGAATGGTGCCGAGATTCTAGTTGTGGCCCTTGAGCGTGAGGGAGTAGATTATATCTTTGCCTATCCAGGCGGCTGTTCGATGCCGATCCATCAGGCACTGACCAAATCGACCAAGATCCGCACGATTCTCCCTCGCCATGAACAGGGTGGTGGATTTGCCGCTGAGGGATATGCTCGTGTGACAGGCAAGGCTGGTGTCTGCATGGCTACAAGCGGCCCAGGGGCCACGAATCTTGTGACCTGCATCGCCGATGCCTACATGGACTCTATCCCTCTTGTGGCGATTACCGGTCAAGTGCCGCAGTCGATGATTGGTCGTGGTGCATTCCAGGAGACCGATTTCTTCGGAATGACTCTTCCTGTGGTGAAGCACAGCTATCTGGTGATGGATATCAATGATATTCCGCGCATCGTCAAGGAGGCCTTCTATATTGCCCAGAGTGGTCGTCCAGGTCCAGTGCTCATTGATATTCCTAAAAATATCCAGACGGCATCGGCACATCCGATTTTCCCCAAGAGTGTCTCTCTGCGGGGGTATAATCCTATACGCCTAGCCGATGAGCTTGCCCTTCAGGAAGTTCTCGGGATGATTGCAGCAGCCAAGAGGCCAATGATCTATTGTGGTGGAGGTGTGATTTCTGCTGAGGCATCCAAGGAGATGCTAGAGTTTGCCGAGCGTACCCAGATTCCCGTGGCTACAACCCTGATGGGAATCGGCTGCTTCCCTGAAACGCATCCGCTTTCGCTGAAATGGCTTGGTATGCATGGCACGGTCTATGCCAATAATGCGGTCAATGAAGCCGATCTGCTTCTTGCCATCGGTGTGCGCTTTGATGACCGCGTGACTGGCAAAGTGGAGAAATTCTGTGAACATGGCACGATCGTTCACATTGACATCGACAACTCCGAGATCAATAAGAACAAAGCGGTGAAACTTCCTATCCTAGGCGATGTGAAGGATGCCTTGACTCGTTTGAATAAGGAGCTGGATCGCGCAGGAAGCAAACCGGTGAAAGCTGGCCATACCCGTTTCCCTGCCTGGTATAAGCAGATCGCGCAGTGGAAAAAAGAACACCCGCTTTCCTATAAGGATACACCCGATGCCATCCAACCGCAGTTTGTGATCGAGACGCTCCTAGAGCTGACTAAGGGAGAAGCCATCATTACGACTGGCGTGGGACAGCACCAGATGTGGGCTGCTCAGTATTATAACTTCACCGAGCCCCGCACACTCATAACCTCGGCAGGCCTCGGCTCCATGGGCTTCGGCTATCCTGCTGCTCTCGGTGCCAAGCTAGGCCGTCCAGACAAACAGGTTATCGACATTGATGGCGACGGCTCCTTCCTGATGAATGTGCAGGAATTAGCAACCGCCCATATTGACGGCATCGCTCCTAAGGTGATTATTCTCAATAACCAATATCTCGGCATGGTGATGCAATGGGAGGATCGCTTCCACGGTAGCAATCGCGGCCATACCTTCCTCGGTGATCCCAAGGATCTGAAACGCATCTATCCCGACTATCTCGGAATCTGCAAAGGCTTCGGAGTTCCTGCGGAGCGCGTGATTCATAAGAAAGATCTCCGCGCCGCCCTGCAACGGATGCTCGATTCCAAGGAGACCTTCGTCCTGGATGTCATGACTCCCTACAGAGAGCATGTGCTCCCGATGATTCCGACGAATATGACCTATAAGGACATCATTACGGAGTAACCTTATTTCCTCGGTGCAATAGCGGCGAGGACGGCATCTGCGTCAACAAGATCGTCAAAGAGGAAGTCAGGATGGTGTGAGGCAAGCTCCTCTCTGCTATGATGCCCTGTCGCCACAGCCACGGTAACGGCACCGAAGGCCTTACCGCAGGCAATGTCGCGTGGTGTATCCCCGATGATATAAATGTGCTCGGGAGGAAATTGTTCCCCATACACCTCTAGGGCACGAGAAATGGCCACAGGGCCGAGTTTATTGCGCTCGTGATGATCGTTGGCATAGGCACCGAATCCAAAATAATGCCAGACTCCGTAGTGCGTGAGCTTGACCTCGGCTCCGGCTGCAAGATTGCCCGTGAGGAGGGCCAGAATACAATCAGGACGATCCTGCATCTGATCTAGCAACGGGATGATGCCGGGCAGCAGGCGGCCTGGATGGAGGGCTATGCGTTCTGCAAGACGGGCAAGATAGCAGTCGAGCAAGCCCATGATATTTTCCTCGTTCACCTCCACTCCGGCAAGAGTGAGAAGCTGGCGTGCAATGCCGGTATCGGTATTGCCGCTCATGACGATTGGCGAAAAGTCAATCTCCTTGCCGCAGAAGTCCTGCACGGCGAGCTTGAGCGAAGCCTCACCGGCTCCACCTGAAGTAATCAGCGTGCCATCAATGTCAAAGAGGTAGAGTCGGCGAACAGGAGACTCCTGAAAGCCATTTACTCCGCTATTCAGCATGATGGTTTTCGGTCGCAGGTTTCGACTCGGAAGTTTCGAGAGTTTCTACCTCATCCTCTTCGCCTTCATCGTCGTCAGAGTCCTCAACATATTCTGTTTCGATTTTGGCAAAGCGACGCTTCCGTTTGTTTGCAGGAAGGGGGCTCATCGTCATGCCGACTGCACGACCGACGAGCTTCGGTGGCATATCGACAAGTGCCATCGTTTCGAGATCCTTTTTGATCTTCTCCATCATCAGCATACCAAGATCCTTGTGAGCGTTTTCACGGCCACGGAACTGAAGCTGGATTTTGAGTTTGTTTCCCTTGTCGAGGAATTCCTCGGCGTGGCGCAGCTTCGTCTCGTAATCGTGCGCTCCGATCTTCACACGGAACTTAATCTCTTTGATCTTCGTCGCGCTGTGCTTGCTCTCTTTTTCTTTTTTGGTCAGCTCATACTTGAACTTGCCAAAGTCTGCAATGCGGCAGACGGGAGGGTTGGCTGTAGGGGCAACCTCAATAAGGTCAAGGCCGTATGATTTGGCTTTGCGAATGGCCTCATCGGTTCTGAGGATGCCGAGCTGTTGGCCTGTAGAGCCAATGATGACGCGTACTTCGCGGGCGCGAATACGGTCGTTTATACGAATGAATGCTGGATTAATGGTGCCTCCGTGCGCCTAGTAGCGCGCAATGGTGAGTGGCCCCGCGCTGGAGGGCGCGGAGACCGGGGTTTGGATAACTGCCTGCGGAATCAAGGAGATCAAGCAACAAAAAGACTGGCCCGCTCATACGGTGAGCGTGCGGTCGCGGATTTCGGATTCGAGGCGTAGGATGAATGCATCTGATGAGCTGGCCCCCTCGTCGCCGTGTTTGCGGCTACGAATGGAGAGTTGGCTTGCGGCCTCCTCTTTAGGACCTACTACGATCATGTAGGGCACCTTCTCGATCTGGGCAAGACGAATCTTAGCTCCAAGTTTTTCTGAAGAGAGATCGGCGGTGGCGCGAATCCCTTTTGAGGTCATCTCGGCGACGATTTTTTTTGCATAACCCGAGACTTTTTCAGAGACCGGAAGGATGCGGGCCTGCTCGGGAGCAAGCCAAACAGGGAAGTCTCCAGCGAAATGTTCGATCAGTACACCAGTGAATCTCTCCAGTGATCCGAAGGGAGCGCGGTGAATCATGACGGGAACATGGGCTTTGCCATCAGCTCCCGTGTAGGAGAGATCAAAGCGAACAGGAAGGACATAATCGACCTGAACAGTACCGAGTTGCCATTCGCGGCCAAGGACATCTTTTACCACAAAATCAATCTTTGGCCCATAGAAGGCTGCCTCGCCTGGCTCCTCTGTGAAGGGAACTCCGAGAGTCGCTGCGGCATCGCGGCAGGCGGCTTCTGCCAGATCCCACTGAGCGGGATCGCCGGTAAATTTGCAGCTATCGGGATCGCGCAAGCCAACGCGCACGCGGTAGTCGGACATGCCGAGGGTGGTGAGAACGGTCTTAACGAGGTTGAGGCAGCCTTGGACTTCGGCGGCTACTTGCTCCGGTGTGCAAAAAAGATGCGCATCATCTTGAGTGAAGCCGCGCACACGGGTCATGCCATTCAGCTCACCCGATTGCTCCCAGCGATAGACGGTTCCGAATTCGGCAAGGCGTACCGGTAGGTCGCGATAGCTGTGTGGTTTGGAGGCGAAGATCTTGATGTGATGAGGGCAGTTCATCGGCTTCAACATGAAGCCGTCGAGAAGCTGCGTCGGATCCATGACGCGTTCAGGGGCTACGATTTCCTTGCCGGCACGGGCATTAAGCGAGGCAGCAAAGGATTCGGAAACGGCTTCCAGTCGTGCTGTCATCTCAGCACAACCGCAGCCCTCTTCCGTGATGCGTGCGAGTTGATCGGGCTCAGGAATGGCAGGGAACTGTGATTCCTTGTAATAAGGAAAGTGCCCCGAGGTTTTATAAAGACCGATCTTACCAATGTGCGGAGTGAAGACCTGAGCATAGCCTTGCTTGGCTAGCTCGCCGCTGATGAAGTTTTGCAACTCTTGACGGATGATCGCTCCCTTGGGTGTCCAGAGGATCAGTCCTTGACCGACGGCATCGTCAATGTGGAAGAGCCCGAGTTCCTTGCCGAGCTTGCGATGATCGCGTTTCTTGGCCTCTTCGAGCAGAGCGAACCAATTTTCCATTTCCTCCTGCGAGGCAAAGGCGGTGCCGTAGATGCGCTGGAGCTGAGGGTTCTTCTCATCCCCTTGATAGAATGCACTGGCGACATGGGTGAGGCGGAAAGCAGCGACCTTGGAGGTATCGCCAACATGGGGGCCTGCGCAGAGATCGGTGAAGGCTCCGTTGCGGAAGAGCGTGATTTCTTCTCCCTCAGGAATGCGTGTGATGATGTCGAGCTTGAATTTGCTGGGAGCTGGGCGGGGCGTCAGTCCGGCCAGTTCACCTCGTTCTCCCATGGCTAAAGCCTCGTCACGGCTGATGACTTCGCGCTGGAAAGGCTGTGCCTCGGCGATAATCGCAGACATCTCTTTTTCAATGCGGTCAAAATCCTCGGGACTGATGCGGTGCGGCAGATCGACATCGTAATAGAAGCCATTCTCAACGGGAGGGCCTGCTGCGAACTGGGCCTCTGGCCAAAGGCGCAGGATAGCATTAGCCAGAATGTGGGCGCAGGAGTGGCGGATGGTTTCGAGTTCGGTCATTGAGAGAGGATGGGAAAAGGGGTGAGGCAGGAAGAAAATAGGAAACGCTAAAAAGCTAAAAATCTGAAATCAGAATGGAAAGAAAATCCGTGGTCTCGGAAATTCGGTTCTATTCAATAAGGGAACTTGGATATCTTTCCAATAGGGGCACTTGGATTTGAACCAAGGACCAACCAGTTATGAGCCGGCTGCTCTAACCGCTGAGCTATACCCCCGAAGGTGAGCCAATTACCCTATCTTCAAAATAGGTGGGAGGTCATGCCCAAAAACTTCTTCTTTTAAAAATTTATTAAGGATGTGTTTGTTCAAGGAAAGCGGTGGGCTTGGCTTGATTGGAAATTTCCGCTGCATTTCCCTCGGTAGGATACTCGCCACACTGGAGGGTGAGCGTCTGAGGCACTCCATCGCGAACGATGATGACTTGGACTGATTCCCTTACTGTGAGGTAGAAAGAGGAATCAAGGATGTCTTCGGGATTACAAATAGCATGGTTGCCAATTGCCACGAGCGTATCACCGGCGCGTATTCCGGCAGCTTCAGCAGGGCCTCCCGGTTCGACGGAGACAATGCGGGTTCGGGATTTGTGCTCAGGTACTGCGGCCAATTCGACCATAGCTCCCACCCAACCCGGAGCAACAGCTCCGTATCGGAGTAGATTCTGATGGAGTTGTTCAATGGCGTTTGAGGGAAGAATCGTGCAGTTGCCTAGCTGCGGGTTTCCCGTAATGACGACGCCGAGAAGATTTCCTGAGAGATCGAGAATGGGAGACCCTCCTTCACCCTCAAGGAGTGGAATGCTAACTGAGAGATGCGTGACGCAGAAATAACGGTCTCCTTCGTGATTTTTGGTTCCGTTGATCGTTCCAAGGACAGAGGCGAGCGGCTGTTCACGGGGATATCCCATACTGATGACAGGCGTGAAAACCGTAGCATTGGTAAAGGGACGAGGAGGGAGGAATGTTCCTGCATTGCCTGAGACATTCGTGTCGGCGGATTTTAAGAAAGCGATTCCAGTGCGAGGATCAAGAGCTAGCAGTTTGGCAGAATTGGTTTTGCCATTCTGTTCTATTGTAATGTCATGTGCTCCTTCAACGATCTCTGCCAGTGTGCAGATGGTTCCGGTCGGATCAATATAGAAACCGGTTCCGACAACCTCGCCATGGCCATCGAAGCAGCGTACGCGAACAACAGAAGAGGATTCCTTGCTAGCGACAGTTACAAGAGCTTCGGCTACTTTTGCAGAAAGGGAGTCGGAAGTCTCTGGCTGGATCTGCGGAGGAGGATCTGCAAGGAGTGTGGATGTGAGCAGCAGACAGAAGGTGGCAGTCAGGTTAAAGGCCAAGCTGGCAGAAGGGAAGGGTAGCTTCAAGGGAGAGGTCTCCTTCAAGTGCAATTCTGTTGCGGAAGCTCCAGAGCCTTCGGCGGAGCCGCTTTGATTAAAAACTGAGCGGCGATTCATGGCTCGCCGTGTGGGCTTGCAGCATATAGGAGGGAGGGAAAGGCTGATCGGAAGAAGCTACTCCGGTATCAATTCCAGCGCGAGGTAGGTCGATGCGGAGTGAGACTGGTTGCGTTTTCTGAATAGTAACAGGAACCTGTGAAGTGAAGCTGGTGTTGTAGGAAACTGGATAAGATGCAAGTGAGGAAGAAGTCGGCACACTAGCGGAAGGAGGCGTAAACTTTAAAATACCTACCGCCGCCACAACAGCTACAGCAGTGGCCCCCGCATAGGCAAAGGCAGGGACGCGAAACTCGGACATGAAAGAGGAGAGTCTTTCCAGTATCAACGAACTCAAGGAGGGTTTCAGAAGTTCTGCCCGTTGGCGGCGATGAAACTCTCCGAGAAAATTTTCATAATACCCTTCTGGGGGCTGTTCATAGCTCTTGAGCCGAATGATGCGGTGGATGGATTCGTCGGTGCTCATGGATTTACGGGGTTGAGTTCAATCATCAATTTTACTCTTTACTCTTGTATATTCTTAAACTCTTGAAGGTAGTTTTGCAACTGGCGGTGGGCATAAAATAAGCGAGAGCGGACGGTGCCTTCGGAGATGTTGAGGATTTTAGCGATTTCTGCATGAGGAGTTTCCTGAATGTCGAACATGGTGACCACAGCTCTATGTTCATTGGACAACTTCATCATCGCAGCGTTCAATTTTTTTTGAAGTTCCTGAACGGAAATTGCATCGCGAGGGTCTCCATGGCTTGTCGCAGCGATGAAGTCAGGGTCATTTTCAATGCTGCTATCAGGATCGTTCAGGCTCGGATGCTGGCGGCGTTTTCTTTTTTTAAGAAAGTTGATCGTCATGTTCACCGAGATGGAATGCATCCAGGTCGAGAAACTCGATTTGCCGCGAAAGCTACAAATGGAGCGGTATGCCTTGGCAAAAATATCCTGGAGCAAGTCGTTTGTATCCTCGTGATTAGAGGTCATGTTGTAGATGAGTCCGTAGAGTCGAGGTGTGTACTTCACGACAAGCTCATCGAAAGCAGACGGATCGCCCCCTTGCGTTCTGGCGACCAGCTCCGGGTCGTTATTTGGGGAATCCAGCTCGGCGGTCATGGGTAAACCTTTAGAAATATCAGGAAAGAAGGCACTATGAAATTTCTTTCCGTATAAATATTTTCATGAGAGCACGACCTCTTCCTTGTGCTCCTTAGAAGCTGCAATTATGATGATACCAATCTCATGAGTAGTCCGGCAATCTCTCCTAAAGCTCCCTCTTCCACACCAATACCCTGTTCGTCCCTCGCTCGTTGCTGCCCCCTCCTGTTTTCATCTATTGGTCGCAAGTGGATCGTGGCGATCACAGGTGTCGTCCTTGTTCTTTTTGTCTGCGGGCATCTGCTCGGCAATCTCTCGATCTTCCTCGGGCCCGATGCGATCAATACCTATGCCAAATTTCTCCAGGGTCTTGGTGAAATCCTCTGGGTGATCCGCATCGGTCTGCTGACTTGTGTGGTGCTGCATATTACTTTCACCATCCTTCTCTGGATGGAGAATCGTGCTGCTACTCCGCAAAAGTACGCGGTGAGCAATACGCTCAAGACGACTGTCTATGCGCGCCATATGCGCCTGAGCGGTCTGGTTGTTCTGGCATTCGTCGTCTTTCATCTGGCCGAATTCACGCTTCAGGCGTTCAATCCCGAGTTTAAGGAATTTCATGACGAACTAGGCCGCCATGATGTCTATCGCATGGTGATCGCAGGCTTCTCCAACTTCTGGATCAGCGGATTTTACATCATCGCCATCGGACTGCTGGCCATGCATCTGAACCACGGTATCGCGAGTCTCTTTCAGACGCTCGGGCTTACAACGGCCAAGATGCGACCGCTCTTTGAAAAAGGTGGAGCGATCATCGCTTGGGGCATCTTCATCGGGTACATCTCAATTCCTCTTTCTGTGTTGCTAGGCATTCTTCGTTACCCCGATGTCTCAGGCTGCCCCTTCTGTCACTAATTTATGATACTCGATGCCAAAATCCCCGAAGGTCCAATCGAGCAGAAATGGACCAACTTTAAGAACAACGCAAAGCTGATTAATCCGGCGAATAAGCGGAAGTTCAAGGTCATCGTTGTTGGCTCAGGACTCGCCGGAGCTTCCGCCGCAGCAACTTTAGCTGAGCTGGGCTATCAGGTCGATTGCTTCTGTTTCCAAGATAGTGCGCGCCGCGCTCATAGCATTGCAGCCCAGGGCGGAATCAATGCCGCCAAGAACTACCAAAACGACGGTGATAGCGTTTGGAGGCTTTTCTACGACACCATCAAAGGTGGAGATTTCCGCGCCCGCGAGGCTAATGTCTATCGTCTGGCCGAGGTCAGCCGAAATATCATCGACGAGTGCGTCTCTCAGGGCGTTCCCTTTGCCCGTGAATATGGTGGCGAACTCGCCAATCGCTCCTTTGGAGGAGCCCAAGTCTCCCGTACCTTTTATGCCCGTGGTCAGACGGGACAGCAGCTTCTGCTCGGTGCCTATTCCGCATTGACCAATCAGATCGGACTCGGTCGCGTCACCATGCACGAACACACAGAAATGCTCGATCTTGTCTTGGTCGATGGCCACGCCAAGGGCATCGTCACTCGCGATCTCATCACGGGAGAAATCACGAGCTATGCAGCTGATACCGTGCTGCTCTGCACAGGGGGATATGGCAATGCTTTCTATCTCTCGACTAATGCCAGAGGATGCAATGTCACGGCAACTTGGCGTGCCTACAAGCGAGGAGCAGCCTTTGCCAATCCTTGCTACACACAGATTCACCCAACCTGCATTCCTGTAGCAGGTGATTACCAGTCCAAGCTCACCCTCATGTCGGAATCCCTCCGCAATGATGGTCGCGTCTGGGTTCCCAAGAAAAAAGGGGACAACCGCGAGCCTCAGGATATTCCTGAAGAGGAGCGCGATTACTACCTGGAGCGTAAGTACCCCAGCTACGGCAACCTTGCCCCCCGTGACATCTCTTCCCGTAGTGCCAAGGAAGCCTGTGACGATGGGCGCGGTGTCGGCCCAGGCGGACTCGGTGTCTATCTTGATTTCTCGGATGCCATCAATCGACTAGGTCGCCATGTCATTGAGGAACGCTATGGAAACCTCTTCGAGATGTATGAAAACATCACCGGAGAGAGTGCCTACGAACGCCCGATGCGTATCTATCCCGCCATCCACTACACGATGGGTGGACTCTGGGTGGATTATAATCTGATGAGCACCATTCCTGGGCTCCATGTGCTCGGAGAGGCAAACTTCTCCGATCATGGCGCGAATCGCCTCGGTGCCTCTGCTCTTATGCAGGGATTAGCTGACGGCTACTTCGTCATTCCTAATACGCTTGGCGAATATCTCTCCTCCCAATTTGGCGGAGCCAAGATCACGACGGATCTTCCAGAGTTCAAAAAAACCGAAGAGGAAGTCCGAGATCGCGTTAATCGACTTCTCTCGATTAATGGTAAAGTTCCCGTCGATCACTTCCATCGCGAGCTGGGACTAATCCTTTGGAATAAGTGTGGTATGGCTCGCAGCGAAGAGGGGCTAAAACAGGCCATTGTCGAGATCAAGGCACTCCGGGCGCGTTTCTGGAAGGAAGTCTCCGTACCTGGCGTCGGAGCTGATTTGAATCAATCCTTGGAACGCGCAGGCCGCGTTGCTGACTTTCTCGAATTTGGCGAACTCATGTGTCTCGATGCCCTGACCCGTGAGGAATCCTGCGGTGGCCACTTCCGTGTCGAGCACCAGACAGCGGATGGCGAGGCCCTGCGCCATGACGACAAATTTGCCGATGTGTTTGCATGGATGTTCCAAGGCGAAGAAAAGCCACCCGAGCTTGTCAAAGAACACCTCGAATACGAGGCCGTGCACCTCGCAACACGAAGCTACAAATAGAACAGCACCCGCGCCCCATAGATCCTACAGAATAGATCCTCTACCGACATGAATTTTCATCTCCGACTCTGGCGTCAGAAATCAGGCGAAACCTCAGGTGCCTTTGAGAATATTGATGCCAACAATATTCCCGCTGAGTGCTCCTTCTTGGAGATGCTCGACATCGTCAATAATCGACTCGTGGAGGCAGGCAAGGAGCCCGTGGCCTTTGAGAGCGATTGTCGCGAGGGTATTTGCGGAACCTGTAGCGTCGTCATCAACGGCATTCCTCAGGGGCCCGATCGGGGAGCTGCCTGCCAGGTTTATATGCGGAAATTTGCGGACGGCGACACCATCACCGTCGAACCCTTCCGTGCCGGAGCCTTTCCAATTCTCAAGGATCTGGTTGTTAACCGCAGTGCCTACGAACGCATCATGCGTGCCGGAGGATTCATTACGGAACACACCGGTGGAGCACCTGATGCCTCTGCGATCCTTATTGGTAAGGCTGTTGCCGATAAGGCCATGGACGCTGCTGCCTGCATTGGCTGTGGAGCCTGTGCTGCGGCCTGTCCGAATAGCTCGGCCATGCTCTTTGTCGGAGCTAAAGTGACGCATCTTAATCTCCTGCCTCAAGGTAAGCCCGAGGCTAAAAAACGCGCTCGCGCGATGGTTCGTGCGATGGATGAAGAAGGCTTTGGCAACTGCTCCAACTACTACGCCTGCGAGGCCGTCTGCCCAGCAGGAGTCAATGCGAGTGTCATCGCCATGCTCAACCGCGAGTATATTCGTGGCGAGGTGAGTGAAGCTGTTGGAGCGATTGATTGATGTATATATTTGAATTGCAGGGTATTGACTGTAAAGTTCAGCTGCATAAAACTATATTATCGCTAACAAAATAAAGTATCATTCCGAGTTCCCAAGCTGGAACGGCATTTGCTTATAGTAGCGACATCTTCTAAAAATCCCCGACACCTTGAATTGCATTCCGGCTTTTCAACGGCGAAGGGCGGTAGCGTGAATGAATTGTTGTTTGATAGTGTGATGCTTGCCTCCGGCTTATGAAAACAACTACACTGTGATCTTGATTTAAGTTTAATATGAAACCATCCACTGCAAAAAACTACCGCAACGGGTATGCCCTTTTAAGCCACATTCGAAAACAATTCGCTTTTTTGGCAATGGTTTTTGTTTTAGCTCTTTCATTAGGAGGCTGCACATTTCTTCCTAGCAATGGGCCCTCACTCTCGAGAGTTAAATCTTCCGCTCAGTCAGTCAAAGGTGACGGAACCTATGTTCTTATCCCCTTGAATCAAAGGACTCTTGAGATTCTGAATGACAAAATTGTTTCTCAACAGCCCCGTGCTGATCTGACACCTCATAGTGCTGTCATGCAAAAGATTTCTGCCCAAGGGACACCAGCACTTCTCGGAGGTAAACCGAGCGAGTCTTTGGTTCAGGGAGATGTGGTGAATGTCTCTATTTACGATGCAGGAGGAAGTCTTTTTGCCACACCTATTCTAGCCAATGGATTGACTCAGACGGGAGCCATTCAGCATGATCTTCCCCCGCAAATGGTGGATAGTTCGGGAGAGATTATGGTTCCCTTTGCCGGTCGCATCATGGCTAGGGGAAAAACACTTACTCAAATTCAGTCGGATATTCAGGATAACCTAAAAAATAAAACTGTAGATCCTCAAGTCGTGGTGACTCTTTCTAATCGTGTAGGAGGGAATGTGGTTTCCATTCTTGGTGATGTCAAAACGCCGACGCAAGTCCCTGTTTCTCTTGCTGGTACACGCTTATTAGATGCTCTAGCTGCTGCGGGAGGGAGTACTGGGCATGAATATGAGACTACGATTAGCGTGAGCCGTGGAGGGAAAACTCGATCAGCACTCTTATCGGAGATTTATGAAAACCCATCCAAGAATATTCCTCTTCAATTTGGTGATACTTTGATTGTGCGGGTACGCATTGAGAATTTCCTTAGTTTTGGAGCCAATGGACGGTTGGCTGAAATTCCATTTGAGGACGATCATCTGACCCTTAGCAAGGCTCTTGCTAAGGTGGGGGGAGCAGATGACAATCAGGCCAATCCTTCAGGAATTCTTATTTATCGCGTTGAACCTCGCCAAACGCTTATTGCAATGGGACTGCGACCTACTGACGATGGCTCATCAACTTGCCCTGTGATCTATCGACTTGATCTGACCCAAGCTGATGGGTTTTTTGTGGCTCGGAATTTCACGATGCGTGATCATGATATCATCTATACGACATCAGCAGGAAGTGTTGGTCTGCGGAAGTTTCTCGGTCTAATCGGAAGTATTTTTGCCCCAGTATCTCAAGCTGGAGGTGCTACAGCCGGTGCAGCCAGTGCTGCTTTGGCTCTCTAAAATTTGTTATATGTCTTCATCTGAAACTGTAGCTCTGCCTAAATCACAAACTGTAACCCCGGTACCAACCGCAGTTCCTTCGGTTGCGCCCGCTCCAACGCCCGCTCCTGCATCTGCATCTGCACCAAAGCCCGCTCCCGCGGCAGCAGTTTCTAGTGATTCTCAGACAACTCTCTCCACACGAGACGATGAAACTGCCATCGAGGAATCTCAAGGGAAGCCTATCTTTATTTTCATTCAGATAGTTGTTAATCCTCTGAGGAATTTTTTTCAAAGTTTTGGGAATAAAATTCTTAAAATTGAGCAGCCTTCCTTAAAGAGTCTTTTGGTTAAAAATCCTGGGAATAGCCAAATCATTCCCTCAATAACACAGCTCTCAACTGATGGGGAATCAGAAGGAGAAAGAACCGTAAAAAAAATCCCCTGGTCTCCGCTCATTATAATCGGAGTGCCAACTTTCCTCGCCCTAATTTATTTTGGCTTTATTGCGAGCGATCAGTATGAATCCTCAGCGGACTATGTTATTAAGACCCAGACTACTAGTCCGGCTCAAAACTCTGGTATTTCAGGTATCCTAAGTGCGGTTTCGGGAAGCAGCGGGACTCAGGATACGACTGGCTCTGCAATGGTTATTGCTTATGTAGGGAGTGCTCAGATTCTAAAAGATATTTCCAAGGAAATTGATCTCCGCACTATCTATTCATCCAAAGATGTAGACTGGTTTTCACGCCTTAAGACTACATCTAGTCTATTTAAAAATCTGTCAGGTCATAAAACGCGGCGCAGCACTACAAATGCAATTTCAGACGAGGAGTTACTCAAATACTGGACGAATAAAGTGACTATGGTAGATGGACTGGCCCCTGGTACCACGACTCTCAAAGTGCGTGCATTTAGCGCAGAGGACGCCAAAAAAATTGCCGATAAAGTTCTCTCTTTAAGTGAAATTCTAGTCAATCATGCTTCAGAACGAGCCGTGCAGGATGCTGTTATGTTTGCACAAAAAGAGGTAGATCTTGCTCATGACCGCGCCATGAAGGCTTTTGATGAACTTAAGGAGTTTCAAGCAAGGGCCAAGGAAGTTGATCCTCAGGGCTATGTACAGGCTCAATCGACGATTCAGGGTACTCTTCAGAATAATCTTTCAGTTCTTCAAACTCAGATGAATTCGCTCCGCAAGCAACTTCCTGATGAGGCACCCGGTATCCAGCAAATGAAAGTACAAATTGGGGTATTGCAAGATCAGTTGCTTTCGCAGAAAAATAACGCCACAGCCACTTCAAATGGAAATTCTGCTTCTGAAGTCATTACGGAATTTGGAAAGCATCAGCTCGAAACCCAGTTTGCATCACAGGATTACCTGGCAGCATTGACAGCTTTGGAGTCTGCACGGATCACAGCAAGCCAACAGAGCCGTTATCTTGAGGCTTTTGACCCTCCCAACCTTCCGGATGCTCCCTCTTATCCGTGGCGTTTGTATGATATTATAACAGTATTGGCTGTTAGTTCTCTATTTTATGGCGTTTGGAGTCTATTTATTGCAGCCGTGAAGGAACATCAACATTAGTCGATATTGATTTAATTTTTCCGGCTTATAAAATTTTATAAAATACCATTGTTTATCTGATGAAACATGGATATTCGGAGCGAGTGCTACCACAGTTTGTTATCCCTTGTGGTATGTATGGGGCAATGATAGCTATATGGCATACAAGTCCCTATCTTCAGCGATATTTTCCGTTGCATCGAGGAAAAATAGGGGACTACTGGAGGTATGCGGCATGGTGTTCTACAATTGGAACAAAGGAATATGCTTTGCTTTCAAAAATTCCTGAATGGAATTCTGATCTTTCAAAACAGGCTGAATTGCCTGTGTTATCTGGAGATCAATGGAAGGGTGGGTTTTCCATAAAAATGTTGCTCGATGCAGTTGCTAAGTATGGGTATGCTTTTAATCCTATTCTTAAGGAAAAAGAAGCTCGGCGGAATATCGCTGTATCTTACTGGCGGGGGGGGAGATTTCAAATACAGGCACCTCCTATTGCCGATTGGCAAATTCAATTTCTTAAAAATAAATTTAATGATATCACAGGATTAATTGCTACTCTCTACAAGCCAAAGTTGGATACAGGGAAATCGATTCCAGAGCTTATAAAAAAATTTGGTCTTGAAGATATTGACGAACTTTTGAAAGCAACTTCCTCTAATGAAGGAAATTCGACATACAAGAAAGTATATCTACCGGATGGAATAGGGAAGGGCGAGTTGAGGATTCCTACTGTTGTGAGATATCTTGTGAGAAAAGTGGCAGGATTGAGGAACAGGAAGCCAACTGAACTGCAACTCTCCCTAGTAACTCAAAAAGTCTTTACCGAAAGGTCAATTCCGTCAGTTAGAGAACCTTTTGGAGTGAATCTTTTTGGATATGCAAAGGGGGAACTAGGAATTGGTGAAGATGTACGCATGATTGCCAAAGCATTAGATCTAAATAATATACCATTTTGTATTATTAATATTAAACTAGGAAAAAATATTTCTCAAGCAGATGAGTCATTTTCCCATCGGCTTGTTGATAAACCTCTCTATGGGATCAATATTTTTTGTCAAACAGGAATTGAGATGAGTCGTTATGTTTGTAAAGAAGGACTTGGGGCTTTTCGAGATCGCTATACAATTGGCTTCTGGCCGTGGGAGCTTCCTCATTGGCCGCAAAGCTGTGAGCACTCTTATGCATGTGTCGATGAAATCTGGGGGATAAGTCGTTATACTACAGAATCGTATCATTCATTCACTCGTACAGTGAAAAAGATGGGCTTGCCGGTCGATATAGACGGTATTGGACATGAAGAGCGACATCATTTTAATCTACCGGAAAAGGCCTATCTATTTGGATTTTCCTTTGATATCCATTCGAGAACTCATCGCAAGAATCCCCAAGGAATTATCCAAGCCTTTCAAAAAGCATTTCCTAATGAGGGAACTGAGGAAGTTGGTCTGGTGCTGAAAGTGAATCATCCTAAAACCTGGTGCTTTGATTGGATGAAAATTCGTCATTTTGCTAGCCGTGATCCACGAATTCATATTATAGAACAATCCATGCGTAGATCTTCTGTACTTGCTCTTTATAATACATTCGATTGCTTTGTGTCGCTGCACAGATCTGAAGGATTCGGAAGGGGAATAGCAGAAGCAATACTCCTAAAAAAACAAGTTATCACTACAGGATTTTCTGGGAATATGGATTTTTGCAATGAATCTCGTGTCGCTCTTGTTAGGTCAAAGATTAAAACGATAAAAAAAAATGAGTACTTTTGGTCGGAGGGGCAACAGTGGGCAGAGCCTGATATTGAACATGCAGTAGAATTGATGAGAGATATTAGAATCCATCCTCGTGATACATCTTGTGTTAATAACAATTCGATGCCCAAAAATTGCGGTGAACGGTATAACCAACGATTCAATGAAATTTATAAGCAGTATTATACTAATTAACCGAACTGATAAAAATTAAATATCAAATAATTAAAAATTTTAATAATGTCAACTCCAATAGAAAATCATAACAGCATATGGGAATCATTTGAAATTCAAGGGCGTGTTATTGGAGCTTTAATATTGCGAGAGCAGCTAACAAAATTCGGCAGGAATAACATAGGTTTTGCTTGGATGTTTGTTGAGCCGATGCTTTTTACTATAGGAGTTACGTTATTATGGAATCTTATTGGTATCCACAAAGGGTCGAGTATTCCGATAGCAGCATTTGGCCTCACGGGATACTCCTGCGTACTTCTTTGGAGAAATATGCCTAGTATTGCAGAATCTGCTGTTAAAATGAATTTGCCACTGATGTACCATCGGAATGTTCGAGTCATAGACTTGTTCATTGCAAGATTTCTATTGCAAATTGGAGGAACGAGCTTATCTTTTTTTATCCTCGGAGTTGTCTTTACTTGGGTAGGTTTGATTCAACCTCCAGAAGATATTTTAAAAGTTATCATTGGTTGGTTAATGATGGCATTCTTTGGAATGGCCTTGGCAACCTATATTGGTGCACTAGCAACTGAGCATCATTTCATAGAAAAAATATGGCATCCATTTTCTTACATTATGTTTCCACTCTCGGGAGCAGCATTTTTAGTAGATGCTATACCAAAGTCATTTCAGAAATATGCATTACTTATACCCATGGTTCATGGATCAGAATGTATTAGAGATGGATATTTTGGCAGCAAATTTTTAGCACATTACGATCTTTTATACATGGGTATTTTTTCCCTTGTGCTATTTTGGTTTGGCCTGATACAACTTAAAAAGGTAAGTAATACCCTAGAGCACTAATGTTAGAATTAAAAAACATAACCAAAAAGTATTCCATTCAAGATGGAACAAAAACTGTACTTGATAATATTTGCATGCAAATTAAAAAAGGTGATAAATTAGGTATTCTAGGGCGAAATGGCGCAGGAAAATCAACGCTAATTAGAATTCTGAGTGGAGCTGAGTTGCCAACACAAGGGAGTATTAATAGGAAAATGAGTGTTTCATGGCCCCTTGCGTTTGGAGGAACCTTTCAGGAGCAACTAACAGGCTTGGATAATATGAGATTTGTGTGTCGCATCTATAATATAAAAGCTGAAGATAAAATTCCATTTGTACAAGAATTTTCCGAATTAGGTAAATATTTTCAAGAGCCAGTAAGAACCTATTCCTCTGGAATGAAAATGCGTTTAGGCTTTGCCATATCGATGGTCGTAGAATTTGATTGCTACCTAATAGATGAAGTGATGGCGGTAGGAGATAGAAGGTTTACAGAAAAATGTCATAACGAACTCTTTGAGAAAAGGAAGGATCGTTCAATGATAATTGTATCTCATGACGAAAATTATGTAAGAGAGCATTGTGATATCTTAGCAGTGTTAATCGACGGAAAAATTTATCATTTTTCAACTGTCGACGAAGGATACAACTTCTATGCTAAACACATGTCAAACTAGCCCTGCTGTCAATTCATTACCCCCCAATCAAAATGGAACTACAAAAAAAACAAATAATAGGATCACTTATATCAATTAACCGGTTAGAAATAAAAAATACGGAACTAAGATGGTATCTTGATTCGCCGCTCGAAGAAAGTCTGTTATATTTAGGTAATACTGTCACAGTGAGGGGATGGGTTCTGACCTCAGATAGTCAGATTCATCCCCATATCTATTTATATATAAAAACAAAATTGTTTACCTACTGCTATCCACTTAATGAGAATCGTAAAGATGTAGTCGAAGCAATTTTAAAATCACCCGATAACAACCACCCAATGCTTCTGTGTGGATTTAATTATGAAGTTTCCGCTGAAGAAATCTGTGATGATTTTCAAATAGGATTCGAAATTAAAGGTGAAGCAAGTATATTTGCAAATATCATATCAAGAACAATTTAAGTAAAAAAACAAACTGTTGTAAATATCTATTAAAATGAAAAAAACTCGGCAAACTAATATAATTACGAATCGACCGAGTAAATTAGTCCATGCATCTGCTGATAAACCTACGATGATTTTGGTCTTGGGTATGCATCGCTCTGGGACTAGTGTTTCGGCTAGACTCATGGAGTGTCTTGGTGGGAGTAACTCCACCAATCTAATGCCTCCCACGACTGATAATAAATATGGTTATTTTGAAGATTCCGATATAAGTAATTTTAATGAAAATGAACTGATGCCTGAGTTGGGAGTTAATTGGCAGAGTGTTCAATTCGCAGATTGGAGCACTCTTAATTCCTCAGTGCGTGGTAAATTGGGACTTAGAGCAATGGAAATATTAAGGAAAAACTATAACTTTTCCAACTCTATTTCTATATTAAAGGATCCAAGAATAAGTGTATTATTACCATTTTGGTTAACAGTATTGACCCATGCGGGCTTTAATATTAAAGTTCTCTGTGTCGTGCGAGATCCGCTTAGCGTAGCTCGATCTTTGCACAAACGAGATGGTTTGTCTATAACGCATAGCGGTATGCTTTATGCAACATCATGGTTATCAATACTATCTAATATACGCGATTTGCCTGTATCATTTGTAAAGTACGATGGTATTTTAATAAATCCAAAGAAATGTATTACAGAAATTGCCAAAAAGCTTAATATATTATCACCTTCCGAATTAGAGGATAATATCCATCAATTTACGACTGCTTTTTTAAGAGATAGTGAGAGACATAGTACTGTATCTCGAGAAGATGTCATTTTAGAACCTGATTTACCAGTAAGTGCTGTGCAGATATATCAATCGTTGCTTGATGCTGCCGAAACTCAAAGCGTTCAAAAAACCACAAAAATAGTTCAAACTGAATTTCAAAAACTCAATGCGACAAATGTTCTTTTTAAAGAGTACGATATCATTTATTCAGAGTCAAGGCAATTATTGAACCGATATAAGAATATCCAACCATCTCCTGTGGATTCTTTTACAAGAGAACACGCGATTATAAGAGGCGAACTAGTTGATAAAATATCTTTACTTACACTCGAGAAGAGTGAATTGGTTAGTCGAGCTGAAATTTTGGAAGGTGAGAAGTGCGAAATCCTGGAAAAAATGGATCAGGCAATAAGTCAGCAACGACATGAGCAAGAAGAATTATTTGCTAGGCTAGCTGATGAAAAGGAGAGAGCAGATAAACTCGATAACAAAAACAGAGAATTGGAGAGTCGAGCTGAATTGTTGGAAGGTGAGAAGAGCGAAATCCTGGAAAAAATGGATCAGGCAATAAGTCAGCAACGACATGAGCAAGAAGAGTTACTTGCTAGGCTAGCTGATGAAAAGGAGAGAGCAGATAAACTCGATAACAAAAACAGAGAATTGGAGATCCGAGCTGAATTGTTGGAAGGTGAGAAACACGAGCTTCGCGAACGAATTGATCTACAGAAATTTAATAATGAAGGGTTGCTGTCTATTAATATTAAAAAGCATGCTCTTTTAAGAGGTGAATTAGTTGATAAAATTTCTCTACTCACACTTGAGAAGAACGAATTGGAAAGTCGAGCTGAAAAGTTGGAAGGTGAGAAGTACGAAATCCAGGAAAGAATGGAACAGGAATTGATTCAGCAAAGAATTGCTAAGGAAGAGTTGCTTGGCAAGCTGAATGATGAAAGGGAGAGAGTTGAACAACTAAATCACGAGAAGATAGAGATTTGCAATAGATTAGATTGCGAGCGCCATGCAGTATTTGAAGCAGAGAAGCGTGAGATCCAGGAAAGAATGGATCAGGAAATAAGTCAGCAACGAATTGTTGAGGAAGAGTTGCTTGCTAAGTTTGCAGAGGAAAAAGAGAGAGCAGAAAACTTGAGTTTAGAGGTGAGTGAATTGCAGAGCAGAGCTGAAAAGTTGGAACGAGATAAGCGCGAGATCCTGGAAAAAATGGATCAACAGCGAATTAATCATGAAGAATTATTAAATAGTTCCATTAAAGAGCACGCACTTTTAAGAGGTGAACTCGTAGATAAGATTTCACTAACAGCTTTCGAAAAGTCTGAATTGGAGTACCGAGTTGAAAAGCTAGGGGGCGAAAAGCGTGAGATCCAGGAAAGAATGGATCAGGAAATAAGTCAGCAACGAATTGTTGAGGAAGAGTTGCTTGCTAAGTTTGCAGAGGAAAAAGAGAGAGCAGAAAACTTGAGTTTAGAGGTGAGTGAATTGCAGAGCAGAGCTGAAAAGTTGGAACGAGATAAGCGCGAGATCCTGGAAAAAATGGATCAGGAAATAAGTCAACAACGAATTGTTGAGGAAGAGTTGCTTGCTAAGCTGAATTTTCAAGAAAATCAAAATAAAGAACTTTCTGAAAGATTAGAACAACTATCCGTAGAATTTTCTGAACAAGAGAGAAAAAATGAATCTTTAAATGAAGTAATAAAGAAACTTCAATGTGAGTATGACGGATTGAGTAGTAGTCATGAAGAAATATCGAAGCTTTTTATTAGAAAAACGGAGGAACTGAATGAATTAGAATTAAAGACTGCGGAAGAACTAGAAAGTTTCAAAATGAACAACAAAAAAGTTCAGGAGGAATTAGAAGCTAATAGAAAAATAATAGAACAGGTTCATTTTGAGCATACGAAGATGCAGGCCATAATAAATAGTTGTTATATAGATTTTGAAAATTACGAGAAAGATTCTGAATTGTTGCAATCAAAAGATGAAGAAATAAAAAGACTCGAACAGCAATATAATAAAGAGTGGAGTCTTCGTGAAGAAATGATAGAGCTTTTTAATAGAAAAACAGAGGAATATAATGAATTAGAATTGAAGTCTGTAAAAGAACTAGAATATTTTAAAAGGAAGAATCAGGAAGTCCGAGGAGAATTAGAAGAGAACAAAAAAATTGTAGAACAGCTTCATTATGAACATGCGAAGATGCAGGAAATAATAAGTGATTGTTATATTGCTAATGAAATAAATAATAAAAACCATGCTGATATGATTGAAGATAAAATTATTTTCAGCAAACTTTTAAAAGAAAAAGATTTTGAGATAATTGAACTCTACAATTGGGCATCTAATATTTTAGAGAAAAATCAAATCCTCACTAATGATTTAGCTGAAGTAAACAAAATAGCTGATGATAATATTAAAAATGCAATAAAGTACAAAGCGTTGTACAAGGAATACGAAAAGACAATTAATACAATCGCACCAATAAAATTATTGCATCAACAATTGTCTCTAAAAGAAAGAAAAAATAAAAATAAAGAAAATATTATAGCTATTGAGAATTCAAAACTATTTGATGAAATATATTATCTTAATTGTTATCCCGATGTTCTTAAATCAAAAACAAATCCTATAAAACATTATGTGGTTTTTGGCTATAGAGAGGGAAGAAATCCTAGCAAAGATTTTAATACTAATGAATATATAAAAAATAATCCGGATATAGATTTCGAAGAAATCAACCCATTTGTACATTTCATCCAAAAAAGCAGTCACAACATTAAAATATCAAATGAAATATAAACTTACGCCTGAAGACCATGATTTAGTAGTAAAATCTGGATTATTCGACCCGAAGTGGTATTTAGAAAATTATACTGATGTCGTTAAATCAGGACTGGATCCCCACCGTCATTATTTAATAATCGGAATATTTTTAGACCGCAATCCGAATTCTGCATTTGATGCACTCTTTTATCGAAGAACTAGAGAGTTGAGGGATGACGAGTATCCTGTTCTTCATTTTATAAAAAATGGCATGGACTACAGTGTGCCAACAAAGAATACAGAGGAAAAACATGGAGATGATCAGGTATATGACCGATCAATCATGGGATACATAGACTATCCTCAGGAAAATGAAAGAGTTGGAGGTGATTATATTAATATAGGTGGTTGGTGTTCAATTAGAGGTGAAGTTATAGAAAAAGTTACGGCACGCCTGACTGATTCCAAAAAATCAACTCTTTTAGAATTTGGAAAAACTAGAGTAGATGTTAAAAATGTATTTCCGAATTTCAAACATTTTAATGTTGGTTTTATTGGTCACATATATCCCGATTTTACAACGGATGAATCGGTGTTAACTGTTACAATTGAGTCGATTTCTGGTACTGAATATAAAATTTCCTGTAAAATAAAAAAGAACCCTCTGTTGAACGAAAAAGTTATTAATAAATATTTCTGTGAATCTGCATTAGCGCAAAAAATCAACAACCTAACTATAATATGAATAGCGATAATAAATTTAAATTTTATATTTCAACCCAGTCAAATCAATTTTGGAAAGAAATTGGAGAAGTATTTGTTGATTCCTTTCGGAAGAATCATTTTGCCACAGAAGTCTTTTATGATGAAATTCCCGATGAGATCAACGAAAATATATATAATATAGCTGTAGGTGGACACGAATATTTTCACACATATATAAAAGATCCAACTTTAATCAAGGAGGTTGCGAAAAATATGGTTGCGCTCTCAGGGGAGCAACCTGGTGGACAATGGTTTGATGCAAATCTTTTTTTGATGAAAGAATGCCGTGAATGTTGGGATATCACTGCATCTGGAACAGAAGCATTAATAACTAGTGGAGTTTTGGCACGACACCTTCCTCTTGGCATGAGTGATTTCTTTAGATCTAAAAACTCAGAATCTGCGAAAGAGATTGATGTTTTGTTTATGGGATCCTTAACTACTTCTCGCGCAAAGCGGATTGCTGATTATGGCGTCTCACGATTTTCGAATAAAAATCACTTTCAGCTAGTGGAATTGTCTTATGCAAAAACATCAGGTGATAGGACATATCTTGATAATAATTTCAGAAATGACTTGGCTGCAAGAAGTAAGATTATATTAAACTATCACGGTCATCTAGTGCCTTTTTTTGAATGGCATCGTGCCTTAATAGCAATTGCTAATAAAGCACTTTTCATATCAGATATAGTTAGAAACTCTGAGCCGTTACACCCCGGCGAACATTATATAACAGCAACAAGTAAATCGATTAATCTCGCTGTTGATTTCTTTCTTGAAAACGAGGAGTATAGAAATAAAATTACATCGAATGCTTTGACCTTTGCAGAAACTCAATTCTCTTCGAAAGATATTGTGAGATCCTTTGTTACTGGAGAGAATAATCTTTCTCGTTGCTCTAAGGAAATTTCTATCTCAAGCAGAGAAATTACAGAGCTTTTAAGGAAGTATATTAAAGCTAAAAACAAACAGTATTTTTCAAATAGTTTTTTATCTCATTGTTCTGCCAAGCAACCTTCTGTTCGAAAGAAAGCGAATAAAACTCCTATCAGTGAGAAAAAAATTAAAATTACTAGAAATCTAATCAAGGAAAAAGAGTTACTCCTTATAAAGGATGCCTTTGAATGTTTCAATTATAATTATGAAAAATATCAAGATGATAAAATTGAAATTAGTGTCGTTGTATCTCTCTACAACTACGAATCAACAATCTGCCTGGCACTCGATTCACTCCTCTATTCACTAGACAATCCTGATCACTTGGAAATCATAGTAATTGATGATTGCTCGACTGATGATTCTTTTACTGCAGCTCATGAATGGCTCGAAAATGCTCCATGTAGAGCTAAAATGATTAGAAAAAGACTTAATACAGGATTTATTAGTTCTAGAAATATTGGGATTCGTGAATCATCAGGTGAATACATTGCGGTTCTTGATGCCGATAATGCCTTTTTGCCGGATGGGTTGACGCGATTGCTGAGCAAGGCAATTGACACAAATGCCGATGCCTGCTACGGAATTATTATAGCGATTGATGAATCGGGTAGTCCTATCGGACTCTTGTCCTCACAAGGATGGGATCAGTCTAGGCTTGTCTATGGTCCCTATATTGATGCCATGGCCCTATTTAAAAAATCAGTACTCATCGAATTAGGAATGTACGATGAAAAAATGTATGAATATGGATGGTTTGGATGGGAAGATTATGAATTCTGGCTTCGAATGGCCGATCATGACAAAAATATTCAATTCTTACCGAATTTCGTAGCATTATACCGGAGTCATTCAAGTTCGATGATCAATGAGACAAATGATTCTATGGGAACTATTACCGAATATTTAAAAAATAAATATTCTACTCTTACACAAAAATACGGTGGCAAAAACATGATCCTAGGATTTCCTAGATAATCTTTTGATTTGGTGACACCAATTCCAAAAAGTAAGTCGCAATGAATATTAGGTTAATACATCAATACATCAATATGTATCATCGATATGAGAGAACTGGATTCTCTCATGCAATGAATCCAAACGATACGGAAAATACGCAAAAAGTTGATAAAGCTCTATACTTTCAAGTAGGAAGAAATGCCCTTGATTTATGTGTGAATGCACTTTTGTGGAACGACTGTGAAATTCCTAAAACAATTTTGGACATGCCATCTGGTTCAGGTCGTGTTTTAAGACATCTTACTGCCTATTTTAAGGATTCTGAAGTTCATGCAAGTGATCTTTATGAACATCATCTAAATTTCTGCAAGGAAGAATTTGGTGTTCATTCAATTTTAGCTACTAACGACAATCAACATGCTTTATGTGCTAAAAAGTATGATTTAATATTTGTCGGTTCATTGCTGACGCACTTACCACTTTCAGGATTTAAATCAGTGTTAGATTTCATTGCTAATAATTTAGCAAACAAGGGAATAGCACTTATTACATTTGAGGGGCGATTTTCGATTTTCGCTCAACAAAAAACTAATTGGAAATTTGTAAGTGATGAGTTGTTTGATGTCGCCTACCAAGATTATTTGAAACACGGCTTTGGATTTGTTGACTACAATCAATTCGAAGAAATGTCTTATAAGCAAGATAACTATGGATTTGCGCTTTCGAGTCCAAGTTTTGTTATTCAACAGATTTTTGCTCACGAAGGACTCAGACTTTTATCCTACAAAGAGCAAGCATGGAATAACCATCAGGATTGTTGTGTGATCCAGAAAATTGATGGATATTTACAAACTACAGCAGATGTATGAGTTCTGTTCTCATTAAGAAGTCCTGGGTTCTTTGTTGCAAATTCAAGTGTTTTGTGTTAGAATTTTATTAGTGTAAAAGTGGCAATCTATTACAATAAATCAATCACAAACTTCTTCCGGTCATGAAGAAACTCAAACTGTTATATTTTGATATCATATTAGTATTTTCGATCTGCATTTTTTGTGGAACATCAAATGCATTAGCAACGAATCCTTCTCCAACAAATTCCCTTCTCCAACAATTCAATGCTCTCGGGGGATATCAGGCTTATCTCGCTGCAAACCTGGGCCTTTTTACGAACAGCGGAATTTGTGATGAGACTTCTGCTTACAGCCATTGGGTACTATTTGGTAAAGCACAAGGTCTTTTGTTTGATTCAGGTAAGCCACGGACTGATCGCCCTGACGGGTCTCCAGATACGAACTATGCCATTGCTGGGGGATTTTGTTGGGCCTACTTATCCCATGGGTACACTTACAAAACATTAGTTTTTATTACCCAAGATGCTCCCAAGCCAAATGGATGGGCAGGGCCTAGCCTTTTGCTAAAAAAAGGGGATCTTTTTGATTTGGGTCAAATATATACGGCAGCTGCCTATCGACAGGCAAACCCTGATGTTGCGACGGCTATGGATAAAGGTCTTTTTACTAATTTTGCTTCGATTACCGATCACTATGTAAAATATGGATTTAGGGAGGGAAGATTGGCGAGTACAAACTGGACGAAGGCGCAACTCAATTCATGGAACGATGCTGCCTATTTAACTGCCAATCCTGATGTAAAAAAAGCCTTTGTGACGGCTCAAAGTCAAGGCTGGACTCTCTATGGTAAAGTTGGATTCGCTCACTTTATGAATTTTGGTGATTGGGAAGGGCGTAATACAGGTCAAGTTATGACGGGACGCCAACTTGAAATTCAATTAAAAAGAAAATTTGATGAAACAGGGTACTTAGCAAGAAATCCCGATGTTGCAAGTGCCGTTCAGAATGGATACTATACTACGGGACATGATCACTTTCTCCAGCAAGGTCAATATGATTATGCAAATGGAAATTTAAATAGAAGACCTAATAACTATTTTAACAATAATTTTTATTTGGGTGCCAATACAAATATAGTATCAACAGTCTGGGATTTGGGGACTAATTCAGTTATCACAAACAATATGCCGCTCTACCCCACAGCCTGGGATCAATGGTGGATGACGGGAGCGAATGGTGGGCTGGCTGGACTTCCCATAGAAGTCGAATTTGATGCTACAAACTATCTTATTCAAAATCCTCAACTCACAAATATCATTGGTGTTGGATTAACTTATCCAACTCCTTACATTCACTATGTCAATGTAGGGCAACAAATGGGGCTGAACCCTAATGCCTATTTTGATGAGAAGAGCTATTTGGCTAGTAATCCAGGTGTTACTAATGCAATCGGTCTCGGGATTTATACATCTGGTTATGATCATTTCCAGCAAGCTGGTAAATACCAGTATGCTCAGGGATACAATAATTATCGCCCTTACAAGTGGTTCGACAATAGCTTTTATTTGTCCAACTACCCATCAATTGCAAAATTGATTCCAGGAACTTATGCGACGGCATGGGATCAGTGGGTGATGGTTGGAGCAGCTCAAGGGAACCTAAGTCTTCCTGTTGAAGTGGGGTTTGATTCTAATTATTACACGAGTACCTATACCAATGTCGTACCCTTGATTGGCCCGGGGAAGAGTTACGCAAACGCTCTAATGGAATATGTGCAGCTTGGACAATTTCAAGGATTGAATCCCAACGCTTGGTTCAATGAGAGCTACTATGACAGCTATTATCAACTTCAAAGCAATATTACTTCGGGAATGTTTACAAGCGGATATGATCACTATCAGCGTTTTGGAAAAAATCTGGGATACAGAACCTATCGTTCCCTCAATGGAGTTCTTACAGTAGGTTCGGGAGTCAATGATTATTCCACTGTTCAAGATGCCATTAATGCTGCCGTAAATGGCGAACAGATCACTATTCCACCAGGGATCTATACTAACGGAGGCTTTGGGATTTTTGACAAAAGCCTGACAATCGGTGGTGCTGGACAGAATCAAACATTTATCCAACCTGGTGTTAAAATAGACCCGGCGGTAATAGCTGCAACAGGTGGGGGGATAGGAGTAATTTATGGATCAACAACCTTCCCTACAGTGAACATCAGCGGAATTACTTTCCAATTAGGAGATAACAGAGAAACAAGCACAAACTATTTTAATGGTGTTGCTGGTGCCCTCACGATACGGCATGCTAAATCAGCCATAAGTAGCTGTAATTTTATCAATAATAAATCCCATACAGGAGGAGCAATGATCTTTGAAAACTCGCCTGGCTCCACTGTGAGCAATTGTGTTTTCCTGAATAATAGCGCCGAGCGTAACGGAGGAGCAATAGCTGCATTTTCGAATGGATTGACTTCCATAACGGGGTGCCTTTTTCAAAGCAATATTATGGGAACAAATCCCTATAATTATGTTCATAGCGGAAATACAGGAGTCCATAATTCCGCAGGATTTAGTGCTGTGGGTGTTCCCTATAGTGCTGGTGCTACTGCCAAAGATGGTGAGTTTTATGATAGAAATGATACGGGTGCCTTTATTGAAAGTTCAAATCCTGTTGTTGGCCCTGTCTATGTAGGTTACTATGAGGGGCCTCTGGGAGGTGCCATTGCGCTCGATAATTCCAGCCCTCTGATCCAAGGGAATAGCTTCAGTAATAATCAGGCAAATTTTGCTGGTGGGGCTATCTACATGCTTGAAGGGGCCGCCCCAACGATCAATTCCAATACTTTTTCTGGTAATCAATCCAGCCGTGGTGGTGCTATCTATAGTGAAGCTGGTGCAGTTACGGCTCTGATTACCAGTAATACTATTATCAATAATAAAGCACCTGCCGATGCGAATTATCCTGGTTCAGGCCAGGGAGGCGGGATTGCACTCTACTACAACAGTCAGCCAAATATCTCTTCGAACAATATCTTTCAGAATAATACCGCAGGTTACGGGGGGGGAGCGATCGGTATATATGAGTCCTCATCAGCGCAGATCAATGGAAACTCATTCTTGAGTAATACAGTCACTGCCACGAATGGTAGTGGTACAATAGTAGGGAGTGACGGGAAAACAAAATTCAGTCAATTTGGAAACGCGACAGGCGGAGCGATTGAGGTTGAGGTTGGTAATGCATCAATTGGGAATAATAGTTTCAAAGGGAATAGTGCTCGACTTGGAGGTGGGATCTTTGTTTCAGGAAATGCGCTAATTTCCAGTAATACACTTCAAAATAATTTCGCAATTCAAGGAGCAGTAGGAATTTTTGCTGGAGATACAAATCTCATTGGTAGTGGAATTTACTTAAATAATCCTGTAAATTCAACGGTGCTAAATGCTATTGTAAATCATAATACATTTAGTGGAACTAATTCCCCTCACGACATCATAATGACAGGGTATAATCTCAATTCGGCTTTTCAAGTAACACAGCCTGGAGCCGATATAATCATTTTTCAAAATAAATGATAAAGATGGCGGCCATAGATGGTAGTGTTCCTTTGGTTCTGTGTTTTTAATCGCCACCTTATTCTTACTTGCTCCACTGGTTTTCCTATTCATGAGAAAATATATTACAGGTGTCGTGATTTGCCTATTTTTGGCACTCACACCTGCTTATTCAGACCCTCTGGTCAAAGGTGCTGATGTTGGTTGGCTCCCGCAAATGGAGGCATCGAACTACAAATTTTATGATGCCCAAGGAGTTCAAAAGGATTGCCTTCAGATCTTAAAAGAGAATGGTATCAACACGATTAGGCTTCGCGTCTTCGTGCATCCTTCTTTAGATAAAAAAAACGGTCATTGCGGTAAGGATGAAGTGGTTGCAATGGCCGTTCGCGCCCAAAAAATGGGGTTCAGAGTAATGATTGATTTTCACTATAGTGACACATTTGCCGGTTGGGTCACACAGAAGAAACCGATAGCATGGGATAATCATAGTTTTGGGCAACTACTCAATGATGTCTATGATCACACCACGGATGTGCTGACTGCTTTGAAAACTAATGGAATTACTCCTGAGTGGGTTCAGATTGGAAACGAAATGTCAACGGGCCTCTTATGGCCGGAAGGCAATACCTATCACTGGGATCAGCTGGCGCAATTAGTCAATAAAGGCTATGATGCAGTAAAGGCCATAGACAGTCAGACTAAAGTGGTGATCCATCTTGAGACTGGTGGAAACAACGAAAAATTCAGAAATTTCTTTGATAATCTCAAAAATCATGGAGGGAAATGGGATGTCATTGGAATGTCGTTTTATCCAGATTGGAAATTTAATGTTTATGGGGAAACCATTGATAAATTAGGTCTGAATCTCACTGATATGGCTTCCAGATATGGAAAAGAAGTGATGGTTGTGGAGGTCGGAGGAGAGGTTAATAAACCACAACGCACCTATGAAATGTTACTCGCAGTTCAGAAAAAGGTAAAGGAGGTTCCAAATGGAATGGGAATTGGGGTCATCTATTGGGAACCGGAGGGAGAAGCAAGCTGGAGTGGGTATGGCTTTAGCTGCTGGGGAAAAGATGGAAAACCGACAAAAGCGCTCACTGCATTTGCGCAAAAAATCCTCTAAGCAAAATTCTAATCTGATGCCTGAGCAAGAAAACACTTCAAATAACATTAAGAAAAAACTCTTTATTCATGCAGGGTTTCACAAAACGGGAACCACTTCAATACAGAAATATCTTTGGGTATATAGAGAAAGATTAGCAAATAATAACTTTTATGTGCCAGAATCGTGCCGGACAATAGCTGACGAATGTGGTCATCATGCCATCCCAATGGAGTTAATTAATGATCCAAGGTGTGGAGAAGATTACGGGAAAATCAATGACCTTATCGAAGAAATATCAAAACGCCAAGAGAGTAACTATATCCTTTCCTCAGAAGATTTTTGTTCTGTTTTAATTAACCGTGGTATATTTCATCAGTTTAAAGATAAAATAAAAGATCTTTTTGAGGAAGTGCATTGGGTAATTTATTTAAGAAATCCAACTCAATGGCTTGAGTCACTGTATGGGGAGTTAATCTGGCATGGGGAGATCGATTGCGGATTTAGTAATTTTATTAGGAATCCGAACTTAGAATATCTCCCTGCTCTGATTCCTTGGACAATTATTTCAAACATAAAAAAATTAGAGGGAAAATTTACTGTTAGATTATTTGACGAGGCCAAGAAAGGAAATCTCTGCCATGATTTCCTGAAGACCATTGGTTATCAATCAGAATTACCAGATTGGGAACAATTGAACAATGAGCGTCGTTCAAGACTACAAATTGAATTCTATCGACGATTATTAAAATTGAGAAAACATGGTTTTATCAGTTTTTCGTATCTCGAAGAATTGAATTGCTGGAATTTTTTCCCAGAGCAAATAGGCGCGTTGAGAACGGATTATGCTCTCAGTGAAAATATTAACATAAAATTGTATGAAGAGTATCGAATGGTGTTTGAGTCTGCTGGAATTGAACATTCATTAGAAGAATTTCTAACTCCTAAAAGCTCATCAAAAAAATCATCCAAAAAATATTTAACACGGGGGCATATTTCCTCGTTGCACCGAGCAATTATAACAATCCTAAAATCGAAAAAGAAAAATATTTTAGAACTTCAGGATAAAACAAGAGATTTATTGCCATCATTATTAAATAATACAGTTCCTCAACAAGGATGCTTTATCGGGTTTTATCATCATAAAAAAGATCCTTCAGATGAATTTTTACCAGATTCTATCAAGCAAAAAGTAAATCATATAAAATTGATTCATCATTTGCATGTATATCCTTTTCTTGAGGGCCTTGTTTTCACTTCACCACAACATGGAATTGAGGATAGGGACTTGAAATCAGTTCATCTCGGTGGTTTTATTTCTGTAAATAAAAAACAAATAAATAAACCTCAATTACTTGTTAAAGGAAAATCTTCCTCAATTGAAATAGATGTTATCCTTAATTCTGATTCAGAAAAGTCAGAATTACTCTCCTATCAATTCGCCGCTGAAATTCCGGCAGCTGATTTATTAGAAGGGGTTGCTATTTATATTAAAGTAAAACAATATGTTGAGTATGTAACTGATATTAAAATGACAAATAGGACAAGTTTGTAAAGGTATGATGAGGGGAGATCTTTGATGAATCTCGATTGGCATTCAAAATACAGATTCTCTATAATAGTTCAGATCGGTGATAAAACAGGCGCACTTCGCTCACTGAATTGGGCAACTGAATTGGGAGAGGATATGGTCTCCCTGGGTATTAACGAGATCGCTCTTGGGGAGATCAATGGTGAGAGTGCTTTTAGAGACGAGAAAGAATTTCTCCGATGGGTCAGAGAATCTGAGCCTACGACTACAGGGCAATGTCATGAATTCTTCATTCTCAAACCTAGTGATGTTGATTTCGATGTTCAGTTTTTTCCCTCTCTTCTGGAGGCTTTGGATGGGGGCTCGTCAGGACTTACTGATATTGTCGTGATTGACAGTGCATCACGCTGTCCCTCATCTGGGGTAGTGCATTCCCCTATTCATCTGCCTGGTTGGGATCCTGATTTCGCCCTTGTTCACGACTATCTTGCTTCCGTTTTTGTCGTTTCACGGGAGTATCTCGCACGATTTCTTCGGAGCGATAGATCGATTTCGAGTCTCAGGGATTGGCTTCACCTCGTCGCGCTTGCGTCCCGTCAGCCAAGGGTGCTGCATCTGGACTCGATTCTTGTATATCGTCAGGAGTTATTCTCGGAAAAATTTGAACCCCATCACGCTTCTCCAGAAGTTCTTCCGATTGATGATAGTAGGATCTCAGTCTCCCTGGTGATTCCAAATAGAGAAAGTCTTCCGATGCTTAGGAAGGCATTGGCCTTTGTCGATTATTTGCAAGGGGTTGATCTGGAGCTGGTCATTGTGGATCACCAGAGCAGAGATCCCGAGCTGTTCACATTCTACCGTGAGTTGGAGAAAAGGTTTCCCTTCAAGCTCGTTCACTATGAGAGAGGATTCAACTACTCGGTGATGATCAATGCTGGCATCGAGGCATCATCATGCCCCGTGGTTGTGATGATGAACAACGATGTGGAGATTACCTATCCTGAGGCCTTCCGCCAGATGGTTGCTCACGCCATGAGACCTGAGGTCGGGGTCGTGGGATCGAAGCTGCTCTACCCCGATGGAAGAGTTCAGCATGCAGGAGTCCATTTGGTCGAGAGGGGGCATGCTGATCATATCATGAGATTTGTACCAGGAGATGACGCGAGGGATCTGGGGATTCTCTCCACAATCAGGAATTATCAGGCAGTAACGGGAGCCCTAATGGCTTCGAGGAGGGAGATCTTCGATGAAATGGAGGGGTTCAATGAGGTTTATCTGCCGATTGAATACAATGATGTCGATTACTGCCTGAAGGTGCGTGAGAAGGGGTATCGGGTGATCTGTCTCCCTCTGAAGGGAATCTATCACCATGAATCAGCATCACGGGGCAAGGAACTTGATGCAATGGGGCGTATGATTCGCTCCGAAGCAAGCCGCTACATGGCACTTCGCTGGAGAGCAGAGTTTCAAAAAGACCCCTTTCTTAATAAGAATATTGATTACGCCCCCGCGAAGTCATGCTAACCCGACTTTTCTATCGGAAAGAGGCAGTCAGGCTGGGACTCTTTGACCCGGACTGGTATTGTAAGTTGCATCCAGATGTTGCCAGTCACGGAATAGATCCCTTCAAACACTATATACGACATGGCTGGCAGGAAGGGCGTATGCCTTCGCCAACTCTGGGCGAGGCATTTCTAAGGCAGGTCATGCCCGATCTGGTGAATGCAAAGCGTAATCCCGTGGTGGAAATCCTCTCAAGGATTCGTCGTGGAGTGCTTTCCGAGGATGGGCTGATAGATGTTTTAACTTCCCAAGATCGCATTGTGAGCCATGCGACTCGTCTCCAGCCTGGCGTGACGGTGGTTGGGGTGTTTGGTGATCAAGGAAAGATGGGGGAGGGGGGTAGAATTGTTGCACATTTACTGGAGGCGGCGCAGGTGCCATGTTCGTTTTACAATCTTTTACCAGCAAATGAAATTGACGAAGAGTTTAAGTCAAAATGTCTTTCGGTCATGGATCGGAAGTCGACGATTTTTGTCGTAGATGCTTCCACTGCTCGTTGGGCGATAAGCCATCTTCGGCCAGGGCGACTGAATATCCTCTTGCCGTGTCCGAGTCTTGGTAATCAAGTGCGAGGATGGGGAGAGGTTACCAACGCATTTGACGAAGTCTGGTACGATGGTTCAGTGAAGCTGGATGAGATGTCGTTTTTGAGTGGAAAATCCGAAATTTTTAAACACGGCCCATTCCTTTCGTCCGCTCAAAGAAATGGCATTTCCCTTGATCTTGCGGGCCTTGGGCATGAATTTACGATATTACTCGAAGCGAGGCATTGCCTTTGATCTCATGAATACGAGAATCAGGTGGCATATGGTGTGCTTCGAACTATCTCGCTAATTTACTGATAATAGAAAAATGTCATTAACCCACCTTCAAAAACTCGAGGCTGAGAGCATTCACATCATGCGAGAGGTTGTGGCCGAAGTTGCCAACCCTGTGATGCTCTATTCGATTGGGAAGGATAGTGCAGTGATGCTGCATTTGGCGCGGAAGGCATTTTATCCGGCGGTTCCACCATTTCCACTGCTTCATGTGGATACACGCTGGAAGTTCCGTGAAATGTATGAGTTTCGTGATCGTATGGTGGAGTCCATTGGGATGAAGCTTCTGGTGCATATCAATCCCGACGGAATTGCACAGGGGATCAATCCCTTTACTCATGGATCGGCGACCCATACGCACATCATGAAGACGGAGGGACTCAAGCAGGCCTTGGATCAGTATGGATTTGACGCAGCCTTTGGTGGTGCGCGGAGAGATGAAGAAAAATCCCGAGCCAAGGAGCGTATTTTTTCTTTCCGTTCAGCACAACACCGTTGGGATCCTAAGAATCAACGCCCTGAACTCTGGGATCTCTATAATACCAGAAAAAACAAGGGAGAGTCGATCAGGGTATTTCCACTCTCGAATTGGACGGAGCTTGATATTTGGCAATATATTTATCTCGAACAGATTCCTATCGTCCCTCTTTACTATGCCGCTAAACGACCAGTTGTGGAACGGGATGGTGCTCTCATTATGGTAGATGATGAGCGGATGCCGCTTCAGGAGGGGGAAGTTCCTATGATGAAGAGTGTGCGCTTCAGAACGCTTGGATGTTATCCTCTCACGGGGGGAATCGAGTCCGAGGCAAATACGCTGCCTGCCATCATTCAAGAAATGCTTTTGACAAAGACCTCCGAACGACAGGGGCGGGTGATTGACCGTGATTCTGGGGCCTCCATGGAAATGAAAAAACAGGAAGGCTATTTTTAAAAATACAAAATCTTATAATGGCTCATAATTCAGATCTCATCGCCTCGGATATCGAAGAATATCTTCGTGTCCATGAAAAAAAGCAGCTCCTGCGCTTCATTACTTGCGGGAGTGTGGATGATGGCAAGAGCACCATGATTGGACGACTGTTGTATGAATCCAAGATGCTCTTTGAGGATCAGTTGGCGGCAGTTGAGTCTGATTCCAAAAAATTTGGGACGCAGGGAGAGGGTATCGATTTTGCCCTACTCGTCGATGGTTTGGCTGCGGAACGCGAGCAAGGGATTACCATTGATGTGGCCTATCGCTTTTTCTCGACGGAAAAGCGAAAGTTCATCGTTGCTGATACTCCTGGCCATGAGCAATATACGCGTAATATGGTGACGGGAGCTTCGACCGCCGATGTCGCTGTCTTGATGGTGGATGCACGCAAGGGAATCCTCACCCAAACCTGTCGTCACAGCTATCTGGTCTCCTTGATTGGAATCCGTCACTGTATTGTGGCAGTGAATAAAATGGATCTGGTGAATTACGATGAGTCTGTTTTTCACAAAATTTGCGATGATTATCAGGAGTTTTCCGCGAGCTTAGGGATTGAAAATCTCTCCTTTATTCCGATGTCAGCAATCACTGGAGAGAATATTGTGGAGCCGAGTTCCAACATGCCCTGGTTTCATGGGAAGACGCTCCTAGATCTTCTCGAGACGGTTGAAATTGATGATGAGAGGATGCAGCGGACTCCATTCCGAATGCCGGTACAATGGGTGAACCGCCCGGATCTCGATTTTCGCGGATATGCAGGCATGATTGTTGGGGGAGAGGTTCAGGTTGGGGATAGGATTAGGGTTCAGCCTTCCGGCAAGGAAAGTCGGGTGACACGCATTCTGACTGGCGATCTGGATCGCTCCTGCGCTATTGCCGGAGAGTCAGTGACGCTGACATTATCCGAGGAGGTCGATATTTCCCGGGGAGATATTATATCAGCTGCGAGCGGGCCTGCGGAAGTGGCCGATCAGTTTGAAGTTTCCCTCGTTTGGATGCACTCGGAAGCCATGTTGCCTGGACGGCCCTACTTAATAAAAATCGGGGCATGCACGGCAACAGCTTCGGTGAGTGAGATAAAATATCAGGTTAATGTCAATACGCTGGAACATCTTGCTGCCAAAAAACTCGAACTTAACGAGATCGGAGTTTGTAATTTAACGGCAAGCAGTCCGATTCCATTTGATCCCTACCATCAAAACCGCAAAACGGGGGGATTTATTCTTATAGATCGATTTACCAATGCAACTGTCGGGGCAGGGATGATTCACTTTGCACTTAGGCGGGCACATAATATTCATCTCCAGCATTTTGATGTCAGCAAAGGAGTGAGATCCGAGAGCAAACAACAGAAGCCGTGTGTGCTTTGGTTCACTGGTCTTTCAGGTGCTGGTAAATCGACCATAGCAAACCTTGTGGAGAAAAAGCTTGTTCTGAGAGGATGTCACACCTATCTGCTTGATGGGGATAATGTGAGGCATGGACTGAACAAAGATCTTGGTTTCAGTGACGAGGATCGAGTTGAGAATATTCGCAGAGTTGCAGAAGTGGCCAAGCTTATGGTGGATGCAGGACTTATTGTTCTCACGGCTTTCATTTCCCCCTTCCGATCTGAACGGCGCATGGCTCGCGCTCTGATGCAGGAGGGCGAATTTCTGGAAGTCTTTGTAGATACTCCTCTTGAGGTTGCGGAAAAACGGGATGTGAAAGGTCTCTATAAAAAAGCGCGTCGTGGAGAGCTTAAAAATTTTACTGGTATTGATTCTCCTTATGAGGCACCGGAATCGCCTGAAATTCATCTTCAGGCGGGTTTGGACAATCCTGAGCTCATGGCCGATAAAATCATTGAGCATCTCGTGATTGCTAAGTTAATTCGGTAGTCTTTATCAGATGAATTTGAGTTTGCTGAAATCCTCCGTGATCGAGCGATTTCAGGTGCCAGGACAAACTGCATCAGGAAGTGCGAGTGAGGGGTGGTTCTTCCTGAAGGGGGACGAGGTTCAAGTGAAAAAATTAGGACTTCAGGCTGTGATAAGAGGGCTTCAGAAAAATCCTGAAGCCTTTTTTTTGTATTCGGATCATGATTTTATTGACGCGCAGGAAAGAGTCTCGTTTACGATGTGTCAACCTGCTTGGTCTCTCGAACATCTTAGATCAAAAAACTATATTGGTTCGGCTTTTGCGGTTCGTGCTGATTATACGGCACGAGTTTTCGGAGTTAGCGAAGGAGATGTCGCTTCTGCCCTTACGGCAGAGGTTTCAAAATGTGGATGGCATGATTTGATTCTGCGTCTCACGGAGAGACTGAAAGAAAATCAGATTTGTCACCTTGACGAGGTGCTTTTTCATCTTCCGAGTGACTGGAGGTGGAATATGCCAGCAAGGATGGAAACCTCTGTTTTAGCAGTTCAAGCGCATTTGGATCGCCTGGGAGTTACCGCAACTGCCGAGTCGCAGCTCGGAGCAAGAGAACTCTGTCGCGTACGGTATCATCTCCCTGCGAATCCACCGCTGGTCAGCATCATCATTCCAACGAAGGATCAGGTAGAATTATTGCGAAGATGCGTGGAGAGCATCCTTGAAAAATCGACCTATCCGAATTTTGAGATTCTCGTGGTGGATAATGCCAGTGTTCACCCTGAGATGGTGCATTATCAGGAAATCCTCCGAGGAGAAAAAAAAGTCCGTGTGCTTCGCTACGAGAAGCCCTTCAATTTTTCGGCGATCAATAATGATGCCGCTAGGGAGGCGAGAGGTGAGATTATTTGTCTCCTCAATGATGACACAGAAGTGATCTCCGCTGATTGGTTGGAGACCATGGTGGGGCATCTGATCCAGCCGGGAGTTGGCGTGGTCGGAGTCAAACTGCTTTTCCCGAATGGAACCGTGCAGCATGGAGGTGATGCAGTTGGTCCACGAGGAGCTGCCGATCATCTGCATTCAGGCATCAGAGCGGATGAGCCTGGATATGCAGATCGTGCAGTGGTGGCGCAGGATCTCTCTGCTGTGACAGGGGCCTGTCTGATGACACACAAAGATCTTTACGAACGCCTTGGTGGGCTCGATGAGCTCAATCTGCCGATCGCCTACAATGATGTGGATTACTGCTTGCGAGTTCGGGAAGGTGGTCATCATGTGCTCTGGACTCCTCATGCTCTCCTAACCCATCATGAACTCTCGACACGGGGTAAGAACCGAAGTCTCGCCTCTTGGATTCAACTCTGGAAAGAAAAGCGCGTCTTTCGCAAGAGATGGCAAATTGGCAAACGCTACGATCCCTTCTATGGCAAGCAATTTAATCAGAAGAAGGCTGATTTTGTAGTAAGATAAAACAGATGAAGGAATCATTGGTTTTTCTTACTCTCACTCTTCCTGAATTCTTGAGTTCCTGATACGATGCTAGATGCCTTGGGGTTTTAATCCGTAGCAGTTTTCTTTCTCCATCCAATTTCAAACCATGACTTTACGAATCTCAGCTATTTCTGAATTGAACTTGCTATGAGACTTCGTCCTTTGAAATCTCAGCCTCTTTACACAGGGGCATCGCCGAAGGCCATCCTTTTGCTGGAGCCGCGGGAGATACCAACGACTTTTTTTTACATCCGATCGAGAATTCCAGAACATTTGGGAGGGAAGTCCACAAAGAGATTTGATAGTACAAAGGCTCCATCGAAATCCCTGAAGATCGAGCCAGATACCTGGGTCATCATTGTCAGACATGCCCGTCGCAGTTGGCTCAAAGTGTTGCGACAGAACAGAGACCTGCTGGTCAAAGTCACTTATCTCAAAGACGATGACATTCCGGCTGTTTTCAATGCCAATGATCTGCCTTGGCATTATTCGCTCTGGACGGGGTGGCGATTCCTCACGACGAGAGGGCTTCTGGATAAGGTGGTGAGTGAAGTCGTGGTTTCCACGAGGGAGCTCGCAGATCGTTACCCTGAGTCCAAACCGCTTGTCTGGGAGCCTCATTATAACGATACAAGCGTTATGCCTCCCACAACCCTAGTTTATTTTTATCACGCGACCCTGACACACGCCCGCGAAATGAAATGGCTTGTTCCGATTGTGCGGCGTGTTCAGAAAGCAGTTCCCAACGCCTGGTTTGAGATTATCGGAGATGGCTCGGTGGCCCGTTTGTTCAAGGGGATCCCGCGAGTGCGATGCGTCCATCCGATGGATTGGCCTATCTATCATGAGTATCTGGGGAGCGTGTCTTTCGATGTAGGACTTGCTCCGCTGATGGATTCGGCTTTTAATCGCGCTCGATCCCACACCAAGCTCTACCAGATTACGAGGGCAGGAGCGGCGGGAATTTATTCCAATGGTGTTCCCTATTCCGAAAAGATCGTTCATGGAATTACCGGACTTCTGATTGCCAACCATCGTTATCTTTGGGTGAGAACCATCATTGCTCTGCTCAAGGATGCTAACCTCCGGAAGGCCATTCATGAAAATGCCAAGGTTTGGTGTGATGATTTTCAAAAAACAGGGGACGCTTGTTCTGGATTATCTGATGGGTCGATAAAAAATTCTGAAGTCGATTCTATTGCAGCATCAGCCATTCTCACTAGAAGCCATGCATGATCTAGCCTTCCCCAGAGATCTGATTTCAGAGTGGGAGGAGACCAAAATCTATGGCGATAGCGGTTCCCAAAAAGTCGTTCTCTTTCTTCAAGGGCCGAATTGCAGTTTTTTTCATCAACTTGCTGATCGGCTGGAGAAATATGGTCATCGTTGTGTGCGGGTGAATCTTTGCTTTGGTGACTGGATGCACTGGAGACGGGAAGGAGCTTTTAACTACCGTGGCTCCTATCGGCATTGGAAGAAATACATGGCTGATTTTCTGGATCGGGAAAATGTCACTGATCTAATTCTCAATGGAGATAAACGACTTTATCACAAGACGGCAATCAAGCTTGCCAAGGCGAAAGGAATTCGCGTGATTGCCACGGATTTTGGATATCTGAGGCCCGATTGGATCACCTTTGAATCAGGCGGAATGAGTGGCAGTTCCCTTTTTCCAAGAGCTCCTGAGTGTATTAAAAAACTGGCTGATGAGGTGCCTGAGATTAATTTTAAGGAGCTCTTTCTGGATGACAATGTGGCCTTTGCTAAGGCTGAGTTTGTATCCACTTTTATGACCTGGCTCTGCCATGGACTCTATCCCAACTACAAACCATTTCAGGCAGACAATCCCTGGCTGATTGGTTTGGGATTTGTCAAAACATTTTTTAAGAAACGCCTCTTCCAAAGCCGGACAAGAGCGACGCTGCGTAAACTCAGTGATGAGAATCTAGACAGGCCTTTTTATCTCTATCCGCTACAACTGGAGAATGATTTCCAGATCCGAGCTTATTCCAGTTACCCAAATCAAACCGTGGCAATTGAAGAGGTTCTTATTTCCTTTGCCGAAAATTCACCGGAAAATACTCTCCTGGTTTTCAAGGTTCATCCTTTGGATCCAGGTCTTATTAATTGGAGAAAAACGATCAAGGCACTCTCCAAAACGGTCGGGATTGCGGATCGCATTGTTTTTTTACCAGACGGCCCGCTGGCAGAACTACTTGTGAATTGTTGCGGAGTTGTAACGATCAATAGCACAGTTGGACTCAAGGCCATCCAGCATGGGAAAAAAGTCAGAATGATGGGGCAGGCAATTTACAATGTCCCGAGATTGGTTTTTCAAGGAAGTTTGGATGATTTTTGGCAATCAGACTTTCAGGTGGATTTGGATCTCTTTGGTAACTTTATCAAAGCCATAGCGGCATCAGTGCAGATTCGTGGAGCCTGGTTTTCCGAGGAAGGCTTGGAGTCTGCAGTCAGTGAAGCCGCCTTGCGAATACACCTTGATATGGTCAATCAAGTTTTTGTGGGAAGTTCTTTGACGATTGGCAAACAGGAAACAGTTGCCTAGTTTTCATGCCATGAAGTCATTTTTCTCTCATCCCATCAGACTGCTTTTCCTACTCAGCCTCGGCTTGGCCTCTTGTTCCAAAAAACAGGAGGTTGGAATTCCCGTTGGCCAGTTTGCTTCTCTCACAGGCGGACAGGCTACCTTTGGTCAAAGCACCGATAAGGGAGTGCAGCTTGCGCTTGAGGAAATCAATGCTTCGGGAGGTGTGTTGGGGCAGCCACTACGAGTCATCACCAAGGATAATCAGTCCAAGCCAGGGGAGACTTCGACTGCAGTACGAGAGCTTATCACGCGAGACAAGGTAGTTGCATTGATCGGCGAAGTAGCCTCAGGGCGTTCTTTGGAAGCAGCCCCTATTGCCCAACGAAGTGGGATACCGATGATTTCTCCAGCCTCGACAAATGAGAAAGTCACTGAGACAGGCGATCATATTTTCCGAGTCTGCTTTATTGACCCTTTCCAAGGAACAGTCTGCGCAAAATTTGCACGCGGACTCAAAGCGACCAAAGCCGCCGTGCTCGTCGATGTCTCCAAGGACTACAGCCTAGGGCTTGCCAAGAGCTTTAAGAAAGAGTTTGTCGCTGAAGGTGGGAGCATCACCGGAGAGCAGAGCTACAGCGGGGGGGACAAAGACTTCAGCGCGCAGTTGACAGCAATCAAAGCGGACAATCCCGATGTCATTTTTCTCCCTGCCTACTACACCGAGGCTCCACTTATTATCCGTCAGGCACGGCAGCTTGGCATCACCGTTCCATTCGTCGGTGGCGATGGATGGGATTCCCCTGAGCTGGTTGGCGTGGGAGGGGCTTCTGTCGAAGGGTGCTATTTCTCCAACCATTTCTCCAATCAGAGTAACGACCCCAAGGTCGTAGCTTTTGTAGAGGCTTATCGCAAAAAATATGGAGGCGATCCCGATGCCATGGTCGCTCTGGGCTATGATTCCTTATACTTGCTTGCTGATGCTATGAAACGGGCAGGCACGACCGATCCAGCAAAGGTAACTGCGGCCATTGCTACCACCAAAGAGTTTCCTGGAGTCACAGGGAAAATTACGCTCGACGATCATCGCAATCCCACCAAGCCTGCTGTGATCCTTCAGGTGAAGAATGGAAAGTTTAGCTATGTCGAGACAGTTGCTCCGTGAAGTGGCAAACCTCGGCAATTATCTAGTGACCTACGCTTCGCACGCTTAGCGAGTCGATTTGAAGAGCGAGAGCCTTTTCGGCAATTTTCAAAAATCCTTCGGAAGAGTCCGTGAGGAGAATATCAAGGCGCGGATTTGACTGCGATGAAGCTGATTCCTGAGCGAGAGAGTGAACTGCCAAGGCGCAGTTTTCGGCTGAATCAACCAAGACAACCGAGTCGCCGCAGATCCGTTGAATCGCAGGTTTGAGCAGGGGGTAATGCGTGCACCCGAGAACCAAGGTGTCGATTCCTTGCTCAAGCATCGGATCAAGATAGCGATGGAGAATGGCATCGGTAACACTATCTTCAAGCAGCCCTTCTTCGATGAGTGGAACTAGCAAGGGGCAGGCTGAGGAAGTGACCTGAGCCATTTTATCCTTAGGGAGAAGCCGTTCGATAGCTCTGGCATAGGCACCGCTACCAATAGTGGCCTTGGTTCCAATGACACCGATTCGACCAGTGCGTGTGGCCCTCGCGGCAGCAGCAGCACCTGGCTCCAGTACACCAATCATCGGAATCGGATAGGATGAAGCAAGTGTGGGAACAGCCAGTGCCGAGGCGGTATTGCAAGCCACGACAATCATTTTGGCTCCCTCAGTCACGAGAAAATCGGAGATTTCACGGCTATAGCGCGTGACTGTTTCAGCACTCTTTCCTCCATAGGGAACTCTAGCAGTGTCACCGAGATAGAGAATCCGTTCGAGTGGCAGGGCTCGCCTCAATGCGGCAACAACTGTGAGCCCTCCTATCCCCGAATCAAAAACACCAATGGGACTTTTTGAAGGATTTTCTTGGAAACTTTTTTGCGACATCAGCCTGCTAGAATCTTCTCTCTCTGGCCTCTCAGGCAAGGAAGAAGAACCGATCATGGAAGAAATGACGCGGGGATTGGAAAGGTGTCTTCAAGCGATTGTTGAGCCCAGAAGGTTTTTTCCAAGGGAGTTTGATATCCCTGCACAAGAACTTCCGTGCGGAGAGAGTGCGGTTCTTCATCTTGCCACTCGGCTTTGACGAGCAGACTCACACCCTTGGCAATTTCTACATCTGTGCGGTATTCGCCAGAGGCGATAGCATTGCTTTCGCTGAGTAAGAGTTGGCCATTTTGTATGACGAAGCAATGCAGAGGAGGTGGGGTTGCATGAACCAGGAGAATGGCATGGAGGGAGGCGATGATCTGGGGGGATTTCTCGGAAGCCAAAGATGATCTAGTCAAAGTGATTGGCGTGAGGTGGGCAAAAATTTTAGTGCCCTCTATTTTCCAAATGAAGCAGGCAACCGCGCTTAGGAGAACAAGTGCTGATAAGCACCAAAGCAGCAATTTTCCCTTCAAGAAATCGCCGTAAAGAAGTTATAAACCCCAAAAGCAACAAGTAGCCCTCCAGCAATCCTTGAGCAAAGAAGGAAACGATTGTTGCGAAGCAGGAGACCTCCTCCCACTCCAAGTGCGTGAAGGAACGAAGTAGCGGCAACCATTCCCATCAAGAAGAGTGCGGGAATCATTCCTGCACCCATTTCGGAACCATGAGCATAGCCGTGGCAGAGTCCGCAGGCTCCTACGAAGAGTGCTGCAATCCAGACTGGTGGACACCATGCCATGCCGAGTGAGGCTCCAAGGATCACGATGGAGGCGAGGATGCCTGATTCCACAACTGCCAGATGGATGCCGGAGATTCCCAGCATCGCACCGAGAATCATGGAGCTGACAAAGGAGAGAGGTAATAGCCAGAGAGCACGAGAATCCCTTTCGCTCATTTGCACTGCCCAGAGACCGACTGCAATCATAACAAGAAGGTGATCGAGACCTGTGAAAGGATGAAAGAATCCAGCCTGGGCCGCGCTACTTAGACTCTCGCTGTGGAAGATGGCTGGATGAGCCATTGCCGAAGAGGCGGAGAGTGCAAGAACCAGAAGCGAGAGGAGGCGTTTCATAGATTGCTTTTTTGTAGGTTGTTTTTGGATTATGCTGGCACAGGAGCTGCGAGTCCACCAGTTGGAAAATCTGGCTCTGCTGGTTTGCTGACTTCTGCCGTGGGAGTATCGGTTGGCGGCGGTGGGAGCGGTGGTGGCTTCTGGGCAATGACTGGCGGATTGCGCATGTAACCGAGATTAATAAGATCGGCGACTTGGGAACCTTCGAGCGTTTCAAATTCCAGAAGGGCCTTGGCAATGAGTTCTACTTTGTCCTTACGGGCTTCCAGAAGCTCCGTTGCCTGCGCGTAGGCATCGTCAATGAGGCGTTTCACTTCAGCATCAATTTGCTGCGCGGTGCTTTCGCTATATTCACGGGCTCGTGAGACATCACGGCCCAGGAAGACCATTTCGTTTTCCTCGCTGAACCGAATCATTCCGAGGCTGCTCATTCCCCACTCGCAGACCATACGGCGTGCGAGTTTGGTTGCCTGAGCAATATCACCCGAGGCACCATTGGAGACATCGCCGGTGAACATCTCTTCGGCAATACGGCCTCCCATCGTCATGATGAGCATGGCGAGAGCCTCCCTACGCTGAGTGGCATATTTGTCCCCCTCGGGAAGATACATGGTGGCTCCGAGATATTGCCCGCGAGGGATAATCGTAACTTTATGGAGTGGATGAGTGTGATCTATGACCACCGTGAGAAGGGCGTGACCAGCCTCATGCCAGGCGGTGGAGGTCTTCTCCTGTTCACTCATGGCCATGCTGCGGCGTTCCTTGCCCCACCGAACTTTATCACGGGCCTCTTCCAGATCGCATTGTTCGATAGCTTTCTGGCCCTTGCGAGCGGCCATCAGGGCGGCTTCATTGAGAACATTGGCAAGCTCTGCTCCCGAGTATCCAGGGGTGCCACGAGCGATGAGGCTAAGGTCGGCTGATTCGGAGAGCTTCACCTTCTTGGCATGAACCTGAAGGATCTGCTCGCGCCCTTTCACATCGGGCAGGGAGACTGTGACCTGACGGTCGAAGCGGCCCGGACGGAGAAGAGCCGGATCGAGAACATCGGGACGGTTCGTTGCCGCAATAATGATGACTCCATCCTGGGCATCAAAACCATCCATCTCGACAAGAAGCTGATTGAGCGTCTGTTCGCGCTCGTCATGCCCGCCACCGACACCATGTCCGCGATGACGGCCCACCGCATCAATTTCGTCAATGAAGATCAGGCAGGGTGCATTCTTGCGACCTTGTTCAAACATATCACGAACTCGTGAGGCTCCGACACCGACAAACATTTCGACAAAATCTGATCCGCTGATGTTGAAGAAGGGAACATCGGCCTCTCCTGCGATGGCGCGAGCTAGTAGAGTCTTTCCTGTTCCAGGGGAGCCAATCATGAGCACTCCTTTTGGAATACGGCCTCCGAGTTTTTGAAACTTCTTGGGATCGCGAAGGAACTCGACCAGCTCCTGTACCTCATCCTTGGCTTCTTCGACTCCGGCCACATCTTTGAAAGTGATCTTGTTCTTTTCGCGGGCCAGCATCTTGGCTTTGCTTTTGCCAAAGTTCATCGCCCCTTTGCCTGCCATCTTGATCTGAGACCGGAAGAAGAAATAGAGGACGACGAGGAAGAGAAGAATCGGAAGAATATTCAGGATGGTTGTCGAGAGGAGATTGGACTCGCGGCGGATATTTGGTGTGATGCCATAGCTGGCGAGATCCTTCTCCAGTGTTGTCCCGTTGAAGGGCATATAAACGGCGGTCTTAAAGGGGGTTGGGATTGGCTCGCTGTTCGGTGGTGTCACCTTACGATAATATCCCGAGAGAGTCTGAGTGTTACTTCCTTCCTCGACAATCAGGTCAATCGGCTTGTCTTGCGTTGAGATGATTTTTCCCTCTTTGAGAAGGCTTTCAAATTTGGAGAGCGTTATCTCCTCGGTATTGACGAGTCCTGAGTCACGAAAAAGAAACGCGCCGCCAATCAGCGAAAATGCGATAGCCACCAGAATCAGGGCTTTCCAATTAAACTGCGGTTCCTGCGCCCCTGGTTCACGCTGGGGGCGTTTCTGGCTGGATGAATTGCTATCTTTAGGGGCGGGTGTCTCGTCTGGCATTGCGGTAGATTATTAACTATTCCAGATAACACACTCAGCTGCCAATGCAAACTGCACCTCACTTCATTTCTCCAAAAATTATTCCAGAAGAGAAAATGGAGAGTAAAATGCCTCTCCTCGGCTCAAAAGCACTCATTGTTTCCATTCATGATGTATCAACCGCAACGCGCAGCATCGTAGAAAAAATGATTCGCGATCTTGCAGAGGCAGGCGTGGAAACAACTTCTTTGCTGATTATTCCCGATCATCATCACCAAGGGTGCATGGATGCTGATCCTGTTTTTTCTCCCTGGTTGCAATCCCAAATACAACGGGGACACGAGCCTGTCCTTCATGGCTACTATCATTTGCGTCCGCAAGAGAAGGATGAAAATCTGGCCGTGCGCCTCATCACCCGTTCCTACACAGCGGGAGAGGGAGAGTTTTTCGATCTCTCCTTTGATGCTGCCTCGAATCTCTTGCGAAAGGGGAAAGCGGTTTTGAAAAAATGTGGCATTGAATCGCAAGGCTTTATTGCTCCTGCTTGGTTGCTGGGAAAGGAGGCTGAGCGTGCGGTGCGTGCTGAGGGATTTCAGTACACGACGCGCATCGGAACGATCCTCGATCTGAGGAGCAGAGAGCTGTTTTCTGCTCGTAGCATGGTCTATAGCGTGCGCTCAGGATGGCGGCGTGCGATGAGCCTGATCTGGAATGAAATACTCTTCCTGGGAATGAGAAATTCTCCTCTGCTTAGGATCGGCCTTCATCCTCCTGATTGGCAGCACCCAGCTATCCGTGCTCATATTCTCCGCTGTATCAACGAAGCTGTTGCCCTCCGAGAAGTGGTGACTTATGGAAAATGGCTCGCCCGCAGAGCAAACTCCGTTCATGAACAGAGGCAACCGTAACGATTATGGCACGCGTCGATCTCCATCTCCACACTCGGCATAGCCGTCGCTCTCCAGAGTGGCTGCTTCGTAGGCTTGAAGTGCCTGCCAGTGTTTCTAGTCCGATAGAGCTTTATCGGAAGCTCCGAGCCGCAGGGATGGATTTTGTCACATTCACTGATGATGACTCCATCGCCGGATGTCTGGAAATTGCCGATCAGCCTGGAGTCTTCCTAAGCGAATCGGTGACGGCTGTTTTTCCTGAGGATGGGTGTCGTATTTCTCTCCTCGTCTGGGGAATCAGTGAGCAACAACATCGTGAGATTCAGCAGTTGCGAGCCAATATCTACGAGCTTCAGCAGTTCCTAGAAGCTCAGGAAATCGCTCATGGTGTCGCCAGTATGCTGCATGGACTGGAGGATAAATTAAAGCCGCTACACCTGATGCGGCTGGCACTTCTCTTCCGTCACTTCGAGGGACTCAATGGTCGGGAGGATGGGATTCTTTCCACAATCACAAGGCATCTCCTGACGCTGACCGCTGAGGATGTCGAACGCTTCAGTGCGATCACAGGACTGCAACCGACCCATTCCGAAGCATGGAGAAAGGTTTGGTTCGGAGGCTCTGATGATCATGGAGGAACGCATCCAGGACGCGCCTACACCGAGCTGCCACATTCGGCTGATCTCTCCCAACTCCTCGATCATCTGTGCGAAGGCCGCTGCCATCCGAGTGGAAAATTAGGAACCCCGCTCATGGGGGCTCTCGATACTTATCAGGTGGCATTTTCCTATGCTAAGGAGCGGCTGAAGGGGCACTCCGCCTCGCCGACGCTCCGTTTGGTAGAGAAAGCTTTTGCCCGATTTATGGAGGGGAGCGATCCGACGACCTTCACGGCAGGGGAGAAGTTTGCCTTTCTGGCTCAGGGAATCGCCAGCGGGAAAATCTTTGAACTCGCCAATCCTGGCCCTCGCTCACTCTGGAAAGAACTCTCCGGTGCGCTGAGTGAACCAGCCATGAGATCCGAACTCAATCGGGAGTTAGAAGGAGTGCAGGAGCCGAGCCGCCGAGCCTTCCTCATGGCCAATATGATGGCAAGCCGTTTGGCCTACAGGCTGACCATGCAATTCCTCCAGCAGATTCTGGAGGGGCGTTTTCTTGAGAGTATTCAAATGATCGGCCCCGTGGTACCGCTGGTCGCGTTGCTGAGTCCCTATCTCTATGCCTTCCGAGCCCCATCCCGACAGCGTCTGCGGGAGGCTGCCAAGCTCATGCGCGGTTCCTTGCCTACCATTCTGCAAAACAAACGCCGTGCTTGGTTCACCGACACACTCGATGATGTAAATGGTGTCTCCACGACCATTCAGCGCATGAGCGGAGCGTTGGTTGCATTGAACAAGGGAATCGAAGTGATGATCTCCCGCAAGGAAGTTTCGCTCGAAGGGATTCCTCTGAAAAATTTTCCACCCATCGGTGAATTTGAACTTCCAGAATACGAACTGCAAAAGCTCAGTTTCCCCCCGTTGCTCCAGATCATTGATTATCTCCAGAGTGGGAATTTTACCGAAGTCATCATCAGCACACCGGGGCCGGTCGGCCTTGCTGCTCTCTGTGCAGCACGGGTGCTTGGTCTGCCTACTACGGGAATCTATCACACCGACTTTCCTGAGTATGTTCGCATTCTCACCGAGGATGCCTTGATGGAATCACTGACCTGGAACTACATGCATTGGTTCTACGCCCAGCTCGACACGATCTATGTGAACTCTGATCACTACCGTCAGTGCTGGGTGGATCGCGGTATTGCCGAGGAGCGATTGAAGATCCTTCCCCGAGGTCTGGATACCGGCCTCTTTCACCCGGCCAAGAAACAGGTTGATTTTTGGAAAAAGAGAGGGCTGAGGGAAAATGAAATCGGGGTGCTCTATGTGGGGCGCGTCTCCCGAGAGAAGAATCTTGATCTCCTCGCCGCTGCTTTCCGTCGCTTACACACAGCAGGAGTGCCTGTACGCCTTTTGGTTGTAGGTGACGGCCCTTATTCAGGGATGATGAGGGAGTTGCTTCCCGAAGGAATCTATACCGGAAGCCTGCATAAGGAAGAACTCGCTGCTGCTTATGCCTCGGCAGACTTCTTTGCCTTCCCGAGTACGACGGACACCTTTGGCAATGTGGTGATCGAGGCTCAAGCGAGCGGTCTTCCCGTGATCGTCTCTGATGTGGGCGGCCCGAAGGATCTCGTGGAAGATGGGGTTGATGGATTCATTACCAAAGGTCTCGATCTCGATGCTTTAACAGGAGCCATTAAAAAACTGACTGCCGATACCACCCTGCGTCAAAGCATGGGAGTGGCTTCTCGTGCCCGTGTCGCCGAGCGGGACTGGTCTCGTGCAGCACGGCTCTTCTGGGAGGGAAGCGAGGAGTAGGGGGTATTCAGAGGGCAGAGGTCAGTATTTGCTCCACAAACTCGCAGTTGCGAATGGTTGCGTTCTGGTGAATCTCCAGAACTTTTTTACCAGTTTCGATCATTTGAACTTTGAGATTGGGATTGAGGAGAAGCTCGCGAATTGCCGTGATGAGCATTTCTTGATTGTCCACGCGGCGCATGGCCTTGGCTGTGCAGAGTTGGGTGGCAAGAGGTTCGAAATTTCCTGTGTGTGGGCCGATGAGAACGGCAGTGCCTGATTGCAAGGGTTCGATCATGTTTTGACCTCCTTTGTTGAGGGATGAAGGGAGGCTTTTGCCGACAAAGACAATCGTGGCGAGCTGATACCATTCTGAAAGCTCTCCTGTCGTATCAAGTAAGAGAATGTCTGACTTCTCTTGTTTTTCTGAAGAGCGGAGAGCTACTGAAAGTCCAAGTTGTTCTAACGAATTTAGAATGGAAGCGCGGCGTTCCACATGCCGAGGGGCGATCATCAGACGAAGGCTTGGGAATTCTTTCCGCAACATGAGAAAGGCTTGTGCGATTTCCTCTTCTTCTCCCTGGTGGGTGCTTGCTGCAAGCAGGATCGGATCTTCAGGATTCCAGCCTAAGAAGGAGGGGAGTTTGAAAGGGGGGGGGGCGGGAGTTGAGTGTGTGTCGTATTTGATGTTTCCCGTCCAATGGAGAATCTCATTACGAACTCCCAGCGAGATCCAGCGAGCCAGATCCTCCTTTTCAGTGAGAGTGATAAGATCAAGTTGATTAAAGAGTGGGGCTGTGATGGCGCGAGCCCATCGGAAGCGTTTTTCTGAACGCTGTGAAAGGCGAGCATTAAGCAGAGCAACAGGAATACCCAAAGCCTTGCAGGCAGCGATCCGATTGGGCCAAAGATCAGCCTCAATCATGAGCAGGGCTAAAGGCTGGAGTTTTCTCACAAGGCAACGGGTAATGATTGGGAAATCAATGGGACTAGCCAGAGGCTCCAGCCACTCTGCGGCATGTCGATTCAGGATTGCCAGACCTGTGGAGGTCGTCGTGCTGATGAGAAATTGGGAGGCGGGATTACGGGCATGAAACTCTGTCGCAAATTTCAACGCGATTCCGACTTCACCGACACTTACGGCATGAAGCCAGATTCTTCCTACGCTGATTCTTGCCGCCGTCTTCTCATCTATAATTCCAAAGCGTTGAGCAAACTTGTCCTGATATCCTCCACGCTTCCAGATGCGAAGCAAGTACGAGGGAAGGAGAATCAGAACGAGCGGAATGAACAGGAGATTGTAGAGAGTGAGGGAGAGCCTTCTCATCATTGTTTCCTTAGAATCAGAATGCGTGATTCGCCGTAGGTGCGATCGGAAAGAATCTCCCATGCAGTCAGTGAGGGGAGGGGTTGTCGCCGTTCGCATTCCAGCACAAAAAGCCCCTCGTCCTCCAGCGCGCTTCGGAGTGCTAGATGGGAAAGTAATCTGTCAGCTGGGTTATCGGGAATCGCCTCTCCCTTCCTGCTTTTGACATACGGGGGGTCAGCGATAATCAGATCGGCGCATCCAGGGGTGGTGTAGAGATCAAGAAAGCGAAAGACATCCATTTGCTGAACGCTCCCTTGAAGATGCGTTGTCTGGAGATTTTTCCGAATCACTCCGGCGGTCGGGCCATGATGCTCCACAAAGATTGCAGAGGCTGCACCTCTGCTCAGGGCCTCGATTCCCAAAGCTCCACTTCCTGCAAAAAGGTCGATGACTCGGGCCTCTGGCACGCGTTCACCAAGTGAGGAGAAGATGGCACCTCGCACACGATCCATCGTGGGACGGGTTTCTTTGCCGGGAGGTTGAAGATTCAGACCTCCTGCTGAGCCTGCTATGACACGCATGAAATCAGTGCTTCTTCAGTGTTTGGCGGGAGGGGCTCCAAAAAGCCCTTGTAAGAATCCACCCAGCCCTCCTCCGATATGGATGCCTGTTAGGCGTTCGAGAAGATCGGTTTTCGGATTCTGTGGTGATCCCGAAATATGAAAAGTCACTTGGGAATATCCTGGTTCGGGTGCTTGCGAGAGCTGTGATCCCAGGAATCCTCGAATGCGTGAGGTGATTTTTTCATTAAAGAGCAATCGTGCCTGGAGGTTCATCTCTCCTGTGAGATTGAAGGGGCCTGTGGCATCCAGGATGAGATTTTCGGAATGCAGATTCAAATCATCAAGATGAGGTACACCAGCATGGATACTGAAGAGGCATTTGCTTTCCGAGAGTCGTAAGAGCCGGAGTTCATCAATCTGAAGGATTTCTCCGATCTGCCTGAGAAAATCGGCTGGTTGAAGGATTGCATCACGGCAAAGGAGGCTGCCATTTCCCTCCATGCTCGCTCCCGATCCTGCGATGCCGGAGAGTTGGAGGCTTCCTGTGATACTGCCTTGCGCTGAGGAACTGTCGAAGGAGGCATCGCTAAGAAATTGATTCAGCGTGGCTCCCGAGAGTGTCAGTTCTGTTTTGTAGCGTGAGGCACTTGGTGAGAGATCGAGAGAGAATGACCCTTCGAGTTTTCCTCCCCCCATGACCGATGTGAGATGATCGAGTATAAGGCGTGCTGGATTGTCGGTGATGGAGATGGGAGCTCGAAGATCATGGAGAATGATCCCTGTTCCAATCGTGGTCTCACCCATTTGCAGAAGACCATTCCAGCCACCTGCACAGGTGTGATCTCCTTGAAGGCTAATGTTACGAAACGAGACGATGGGGCGATTCTCAATATTGAGAAGAGTGAATTCGCCATCAGTGATGCTGAGATGAGGGAAAATGGTCGTTACCCCGACAAGAGTCGTCTGGGAAGGGGGCTGGGCTGTATTTTGAACCGGTTGCTTGACCGTAGGCGAAGGCGCGGGGAGTGCTACACCGTTCTGAATTTGCGGAGTCATTCGGAATGATGGAGCTGCTAGGCAGGCTGTGTTGGCAAGGGATGCCTGCATCACAGGATGAGTCAGTGCGAGCTTGCAGATGGAAAATTCTCCTTTGAGCAGTCGGAAGTAGCAGGGACGGATGATAGCCGAGTCTGCGGTGAAAAGTGAAATTTGCCCTTCCGATGTCGCGCTGAGTCTCTCTAGTTTCAGGCTTCCTGTGGGAGTCACGGTAACGCTGCCAATCGAGACAGGGATACCAAGAGCCGCCGTCAAAGAAGAGTGAATTTGCTGCTGAATCCTCGGTGTCTGGAGATAAAGATTCAAGCTGATCAGTCCTGCTACCGGAATTCCCAGGAGCAGAAGCGCAACGAAAATCAGGGGCTTGAGGCGGATACTCACGGGAACAAAATAGTGTGAGGATTCAAAAACCGGTAGATATTTATTGGGGAATGATAATTCATGAGGTTAACCTTCTAGATCGTGAAAAACACCCTCGTTATTTTTAATCCCGCAGCCCAGAGCGATAAAGCTGCGCGACTCGTCCGTCGTTTGGAGCAGTTGAGCAATGGCGTGGAAATTCGCCTGAGTGCTATGCCGGGCGGAGCGGAGCAGCTTGCGAGGGATGCAGTGGCGGAGGGATTTACCACACTGATCGCAGCAGGAGGTGATGGTACGATCAATGAGGTGGTCAATGGAATAGCAAGTGGAGTAGCTAGTGAAATAGCCTCAGGTGCTTCTGGTATTTCAAGTTCTATTAGTAAAAATTCCATTCGTCTTGGTATTCTTCCCGTGGGAACGATGAATGTCTTTGCGACAGAGCTTGGCATTCCTCTCAATTCAATAGAAAAAGCTTGGGAAGTCATCACGCAGGGATCTGTTCGTCAACTCGATCTTCCTCGTGCTGGGTCGCGCTGTTTTGTTCAGCTTGCAGGCGTGGGGCTGGATGCCGAGGTGGTGCGTAGGACGAGCAGAGAATCTAAAAAAGCTCTCGGCCCTATGAGCTATCTCCTCTCACTAGCCCAGATTGCTGGAGAGTTGCCTCCACCTGTCACTTTGGAGTGTGCCGAAGGGATTGTGCGTACAGGATCGTTTGTGCTTTTTGGGAATGGGCGTTTCTATGGAGGCCCGTTCAAAATGTTTCGCAAGGGATCGCCCTCGGATGGATTGCTCGATGTGCTGGTCTTCAAGAATCAGAGTCCTTGGGATCTTCTCCGCTACATGCACGCAATCCTTATGGGTCAACATGCTGACCTGAACGATGTGGAGTATTTTCAATCGCATGAGATTGCCCTTCGCTCAGAGAAGCCCGTGCCCTACGAACTTGATGGCGAAATGGTAGGATACCTTCCTCTGACTGTCACCGTAGATCAAGGGGCACTTGCAGTACTTACCCCGCAATAGCCAATTCATGGAACGCATCCGCCATTCTCCTGTGACACTTATCTTGATGGGGATCAGTCTCGCGCTCTTTCTTTCTGAGCAACTTTACGAATATTTTTTTGCCGCCTCGCTCTATCCTGCACTGGCACTCAGCAGGGAGGGATTGGCTAATGGGGATTGGTGGCAGCTTCTCTCCCATGCTTTTCTACATGGGAATTTGCTGCATCTGATTGTCAATATGGTCGCAATCTGGTTCACAGGCCCCCTGCTTGAGGAGCTGCTTGGAGGATGCTACTATCTCCTGCTCTTTTTAGGAGGAGCACTTGCTGGAGGGCTACTTCAGACTTTTGGAATACCAGGGAGTGTGAATCTCGTGGGAGCCTCGGGTGCGGTTTGCGCACTCTTAGTCGGTTTTGCAACCCTTCTCCCGCGACTGGAAATCACTGCGCTGATTTTCTTTGTGATTCCTGTGCGAATGCGTGCAGCCACGCTCGGATGGCTTGTCATGATCGGCTCACTTCTTTTCTGGATCTTTGGAATTGAACAAGGAATAGGGCATCTCGCCCATCTCGGCGGGGGAATCGCCGGATTTGTGATCTGCTGGATTTATAAGATCCGAGGGATAGTCAGACCGCTGACTTCTGATCTCTGACTACAGTCCCTTCAATCCTTGGAGAAGGAGTTCGGCATTGGTCTTTGTCGTCTCCAGATTGAGAGCCAGGATCTGCATGGCTTCACCGGCAGGCAATTCCGAAAGCTGTCGTCGCAGAAGTGCCACACGCTCAAATTCATCAGGATGGTAGAGAAGCTCCTCGCGCCGTGTTCCCGATTTGGTGATATGGATCGCAGGGAATATGCGCTGCTCCATGATTGAGCGATCAAGATGGATCTCCATATTACCTGTCCCTTTGTATTCTTCAAAAATCAGATCGTCCATGCGGCTATGTGTCTCCACAAGGGCCGTTGCGAGAATGGTGAGACTCCCTCCCTCCTCAACATTGCGGGCTGAGCCGAAAAACTTCTTGGGCCGTGCCAAGGCTCCGGAATCGACACCGCCGCTCATGGTACGGCCTTTGCCTGGCATGTTGTTGTTATATCCTCGGGAGAGACGGGTGATGCTATCGACAAGAATCACGACATCATGCCCCAGCTCAACAAGGCGTTTTGCCCGTTCGGAAACCATTTCTGAAACCTGGACATGGCGAGAGGTCGGCTCATCAAATGTGGAGCTGAAGATATCGCAATCAAGGGCACGACGCAGATCGGTAACTTCTTCTGGGCGTTCATCGACAAGCAGAAGCATGAGGTCAATTTTTGGATGATTGGCTTGAATGGCCAGTGCGAGGCTTTTCAGCATCATCGTTTTGCCAACTCGTGGAGGGGCAACAATGAGCCCTCGTTGCCCCATGCCGAGTGGGGCTATGAGATCCACGGCGCGGGCGGTAGGATTAGTTTTCCCTGGCTGCTCAAGATAGATGCGCCGATTAGGAAACATTGCTGTAAGTTTGTCGAACTCTGCTGGGCTCTTCCATTCACAAGCCGGAATTCCCTCAATGCTTGTGAGTGAATCAAGGCCAAGTTTTCGATTGCTAAGCAGGCGAACGCTGCCTTGGAGGCGAACTCCAGGTCGGAGTTCATATTGGCGCAGAAGTGGGACTGGAACAGTGAGGTCGCAGACGGTCGGTTGAAAATTAACCAGTGGCGAACGGAGAATTGGAGCTTCTGGGGCGAATTCCAGAATCCCTTCCGCAGTAAGCAGACCACCTCGTTTGAGGTGATCGCGAGCCAGATCCAGGATTAGGTGATGTCGCGCGGAGTCGGTGTGAATGATGAGATTCCGTTCCGTCGCCAAGGCAATAAGGGCAGCATGATTCAGACTTTGGAGCGAAGAGAGTGTCAGAGGAGGAGGCGGTGGTAGCGATGGTGATGCTGGAGAATGGGGGGCATCAGCAGGCGCGATCGACGGCTCGGAACTGGAATGCTCTGCCTGTTCGGTGAGCGGGTTCATAGGGAAAGAAGGTGTGAGGCCAGAAGATGAATTTGGTGCTTGAGAGCAGAGTGCGACCCATCATTCCAGATGAGATAATCAGCTTTAGAAATTTTGATTTCTGAGGATTCCTGCATCTTGATCCACGCCTCGATTTCATCTGAATTTAGGGAACGGAAACGGTGGAGTCTCGATTCTCGAATGGTATCGGAGCATGACACAACAATCACTTTATCGAAGAAGAGTTCTAAATTTTTTTCGTAGAGTAAGGGGATTTCAGCAAGAAAGATGGAAGAGTGATTAGATCGGTATTTGGCGGCTTTTGGTTTCCAAAGTATTTCAAGTCGTGGGTGAAGAATGTTTTCCAAGGCTGTACGAAGGCTCGAATCACGACTGATGAGTTCAAAAATTCTGGAGCGATCCGCCGTTCCATTCTCCTGATAGCTAGAGGGGCCTAAAAGACTGATGATAAGCTCGCGAACTTCCGTGTTATGGTCAAGTAAATGGCGATTCTCCCTGTCAGAGGAGTAAATCTGATCTTCTTTTATAGCAAGTAATGGAGAGAGAAGTTGCAGAACCTCGGACTTTCCGCTGCCTATGGTACCTGTAATGGCCAAAGCCGACATATCATAGAATCAGGCTTCCCAGATGGGAAGCCTTAGGGAACCAATCTTTGGCCATTTTACTTCGTCGAGACTGCGGGTGAATTCACAGTAGGTTGGGCGATATCCTGAGGCAGGCCAAGAGGTTTCACAATTTCTGGTTCCTCATCATCATTCCGGCGAGGTTGGCCATCTGCATCGAGAATTTTAGGGGTAACAAAGATGATCAGATTTTTCTTCAGCTTCTGATCGACATCAGAGCGGAAGAGTCGCCCTGCCATAGGAATATCTCCAAGGAAAGGAACCTTATCCTGCACTTTTTGGACATCCTCACGAATCAGACCTCCCAGAGCGATTGTCTGGCCATCCCAAACAGTGACAATGGTGTTTACCTCACGAATGGAAAATACCGGTTGGTTGATAGTATTTGTGGATAAAACTTGCTTAACAGGGGTCAAGAGGGTTCCTGCGGATTGAAGTGTGGTCGTGTACCCAACGGAATTGATCGTGGAGCCATAATTGATAAAACCATCAAAGTCTGTGACTTTAGGGTTGAGTTCTAGGTCAATGGTGTAGCCATCAGGGCCAATTGTGGGAAGTGCTTCCAGAATGACTCCTAGTGGTTGCATCGTGAAGTCACGAGGGAACGAGGGAGTAATAGTCGGGGGCAGCTGATTGGCGACGATTGTACTACCTCTACCATTATTGCCATTTTGATTTTGAGTGCTAGTAGGAATGGTAGGCGGGTCATACTGCTTGGGATAGATAAACTCATTCACGATCTTGACCGTGGCCTTAACCCCGCTTTTTGTCGTTACTTTTGGGGCAGACATCAGATCGATACCCTTTTTCTGATTCAGAGCACGAATGATAACCTGAAACTGAGGGTCGGTATAGATTCCTGAAATTGAGAAAACACTCGGAGCTGCAGCAGTACTATCGCCGCCGTTATTGGCCAGAAGGGCATCGATGGAATTGCCCGAAATTGCCTGCCCTCCAGAACGAAGAGCACCGACCGAACTCATTCCCGAGGAACCTGCAGCCCCCCCCCCCGCTCCATAAACACCTCCGCCTATACTAAATGGGCCAAGTAGCCAGTCAAAAGAGAGTTCTTGAAGATCGTTTTGATTGATCTCAATAAATTTGGTGGTGATATCGACTTGTGATGGAGCGACCCCCATAGCTGCATCGACAAGGGCATCAATCTGATCCAGATTGTCCCTGGTATTGCGGACGACAAGCTTACTTCCCGCTGGCAAATAATTGGCACTGGCTCCGGTGGGGAATTCAACGCCTTGGGAGGCTAGATAATCCTGGGCATTATAACGCTGTGCTACACGGGGGAGATTATTGGTGCTTTCTCCTGCACCTGCTTGAGGTGTCGATGCGCTTGCATCTGCAGGTTTAGGAGGGATAAAAGTTGGAGGAACCTTGTATTCTTTCGTGACCAGAACATCAGTCGGTTCCGAGAGAGGAACAATGGATACGGCGTAGGGGTCAATTTTAAGTTTAAGATTGGCGAGTTTACTCAGATAGTCTAGGGCCACAAAAAGGGGGACATGGTTTAGAGCTAAGGTGACATGAGGCTCTTCACTTTGGGCTGTGGCAGTAGGAGTGGTAGTCGCTCCTGGTGCGGCACCAGGAATGGCAGGTTGTGCAGGAACAGGTACACTAGCACTCTGATTTCCAAGTTTTAGGAAAATATTGACTCCCTTCTTAGCGGGATCTTGCTCAATGCTTTTCTGCTTCAGATATTCAATCGCCTCACTGATTGGAGAATCATTGAGGTCAATTTTGGGAATGATGATTGTGTTGAGTTTAGCTACAATCTGATCTGTGCCACGGATATCCTGCTGACGACCGACTGATTCGGTGGAGCGATTCTGGTTAGCATTGCGAGGCGGGCGTTCCCAAGCCTTTTCCACCTGCCAGAGCATCTGGCTGCGAGTCTCATTGTAGGCCTCGTCGGCATATTTATTCGTGGCGTTGTGAATGACCTCCATCCCTTTGCGGGCGGCAATATTATAGGGGTCAATTACAAGCACGGCATCATACTTCTTCATAGCCAGATCAAAACGGCCACTTTGTTCCAATCCTGAAGCTTCACGCAAAAGCTTTACAACCTGATCTCTCTGCGCGGCAGACTTGGGAGTCACCGTTTTATTGAAGACATTCGGCTGTTCCAGATCTGACAATAGACGGATAGCCTCCTTGTTGTTTGGATTAACTGAGGGAAGAAGAACTAATTTGGTAGCGGTCTCAGCATCTTGATAACGACCGTTCTTAATGAGTTCCCGAGAATAGTCCAAGGCTATCTTGGTGTAATCAGAGATGAGAGATTTTCTCTCAGTGCCTACAGCATCACCGCTCGGAGCCATATCAAGTGCTTTGGAAGCTTGCTGGTAGGCTGCTTCCAAATTGTGTTGAGCGCGTTTGTCGAGAGCTTGGTTCATCAAGGAACGAGCTTGGAGAAGACTTTCTTGACTGCGGACAACACTGCGTTCGTTTTGCTCAGCTAAAGAGGCAGGGATTTCCGAAGAGGAGTTCTGCGCTGCAAGGTTGGAAAAGCCTAATAATAAGCTTAGCGCAGGAATGATCAGGCCATGACTGTGGAAAGAGCGACTTGATCGAACGATCAGTGGCTGTATTTCAACTAGTGGCGGTTTTGCTTCAGCTATCATCAGTGGTACCGAGGTCTCGCAGGGGAAGTGCTCGGAGGCGGACTGCTCGGATAAGGGAGTATGCATGGTAAGAGGGGAATTTTGTTTCATCGAACGGTTGCGGTAGAAGGATCTCCGGTGACAGCTTCTGAAGCAGCGGCCTTGGCATCAGGCACAAGAACTTCCTGATTATCTTCCACTTCCTTGACGAGAGGCTGTCCTGCGGGATCTAAAAGACCTGCCGTAACAAAGATCAGAAGATTGCGCTTGATGCGTTGATTTGCTGAACTGCGGAAAAGTGATCCAACCATGGGGAGATCTCCCATAATCGGGGTTTTATCCTGCACCTTCTGCACATCCTCGCGCATCAATCCCCCGAGAACAACAGTCTGTCCATCATAGAGAGTGACTCGTGTATCAACCTGGCGAACGCTAAAGACCGGTTGGTCAATCACATTGGGGGTGAGTTGGACAGTCTTTGTGCCAATAATGGTATAAAACTGGCCTACTCCCAGATAAACGGGGGCTGTGGTTGAAATGGGTGAACCATAGTTTACAAAACCTTCGAATTCTGTAATTTGCGGAGAGAGTGCCAGTTCAATTGTGTAGCCATCAGGACCGACTGTTGGTTCGACTTCAAGCTGAACACCGCAGTCACGCGTATCAAAAGTTGTAGGAGTAGCAGGGGTAGCTGGGTTGACAGAACCTGAACCTTGAGTAGCAGGAACTGAGGGAGGAGAGTAATCTTTTGGATAGGGAAATTTACGAGTGATATTGATGAGTGCTTTTTTCCCGCTTGTTACTGTAACTTTAGGAGCGGAGACGAGATCCACCCCCTTCTGTTGATTTACCGCCCGTAAAACAACCTGAAACTGGGGGTTGGTAAAGACACCGGCCAAGGCAAGAACTCCTGCGGCGGGGCCTGCGGGAGATCCAAAGAGCAGTCCATCGAGAGCATTTGCTGTGATGGCTGTGGAACCGGTACGGTTGCCTCCAGTCAGATTACCCGAAGTTATATTTCCGCTTCCATCGACTCCTGCGGCTCCCGTGGGGACTCCCGATGGATTCACAAAAGGATAGTTGCCAGCACTGGAACTCCCTTGATTCCCCGTTGTTCCTCCACTTCCATAGACACCTGATCCTCCAGAGAGATTCAATGATCCCAGTAGCCAATCAAAGCCGAGTTCCTGAAGGTTGTTTTGGGTTACTTCCAAGAAACGAGCTTCAATTTGAACCTGGCTTGGCGGTGTTGCCAAAGAAACTTCCACGAGAGAGTCAATCAGATCAAGGTTGGCTTGGGTATTTTTGACAATTAGTTTACTGCTAGAAGCCAGATAGGTTGCAGTCGATCCTGATGGGAAGGTGACCCCTTGGGATTCAAGAAATTCTCGCGCTCCTGATCTGCCGACCGTACCTGGTGTTCCTGCTCCTGCTGCACCAGCTGCTCCTGCGGTGGCTTGTGCAGAAGCACTCGGAGAGGCGGCACTGGAGATGAAGCTGGGAGGAACATTATACTCCTTAGAAATTAGGTTCTCCGTTGGTTCTGAAAGGGGAACGATTGCCACGGCATACGGCTCAATCTTGACTTTCAGATTGGCAGCAGAGGCAATATATTTGAGGGCCTCACCGAGAGGTATGTCATTAAGGGCAAGGTTAATTCTGGTGCCGCCATCCACGGATTCCTTGCTCGGGTCAAGCTTCAGGACGATATTCACACCTTTTTTGGAAGGCTCTGTCTCTGCTGTGTCGAGTGTGCGGGACATTCTTTGAAGTTTGTCGATCGCATCTCGGATGCTCTCATCTTGGAGTGAGAGTTTTGGAATGCGGATTTCTTCAAGTTTCCGACTAATTCCACTTGTTCCTTTCATGTCTATCGGGCTTTGTTCGATAATGGAAGAGGCGCCGGTATTGAATTTTGGCACCGGTAGCTCCCAAGCCTTGGCAACATCGGTGAGCATTTGGCCGCGGCGCTCGTTATAAGCTTCGGAGGCGTAAGTAATACGCTGTTTATTCACTTGTTCCATCCCAAGGCGAGCCGAGGTGTTTTCGGGGTCGAGATTAAGAACTTTCTCGTAGTCCTTAAAAGAAGCATCGTACCTTCCCGAATCGTAGAGCCCCTGGGCCTCGCTCAGGAGTTGCTTGACCTGTTCCACCTTGGCGATGAACCCTGGAGTCATTGTGCGGTTAAACTGATTGGGGTCACGAAGTTCTTTTTGAAGAGTCAAAAGTGGCGGATATGAAGAGCTGTAAGGTTTCTCAGTTGAGGTAGAAACAACGAGTTCGGCATCCTCAAAACGCCCTTCGGAAATTCTCTGCTTAGCCAAGGAGCAAGCTGCCTTGGAGAATGTCTCCATGGCTAAGGTGCGGAGTCCTTGAGTTGCATCCCCACCTGAAGGAATGGCATCCACAGCGCTTTTCGAAAGAGCGAAGGCCGATTCAAAATCGTTATTGGAGAGCGCAAGGGTAGCCTTAGCTGTTTGGGATTGAGCCCAAGCACTGCGTTCTTGAAGAATTCTGATTTGCCGTTCGGATTGGCCAATAACACCACTTTGTTGAGCTTGAAGCGGTATTGTTGGTAGCAATGCAAGGAGAAAAAACAGATGTCGATTCGTTAAACCCAAGCTATCAAAAAATGAGTGATTTCTTGGGGAGTTTGCTCTTACAGCGTTTTCTTGATCGAAGGGAGTTCTCAAGGGATGGATGGGTGTCTTAATCACGGGAGGAATAACGGAAATCATGTTGGATTTATGGGGGGAGAGGAAAGCGAAAAGTATGGGATCAGAAAATAAGTGCCCGAGGAATAAGTAGCTGTGGCTAATGAGGAGGCAACTGCGCTGGAGGTTGAGTGGCAGGAGCAGGAGTGGAAGCTGGACTAGAAGGTTTGATGGTAAAGGATTTACCCTCTTTTCCTATCAGAATACCATCGCTGGAAAAATCTTCGAGTTTATAGGTCTCTACATATTTTCCATCAAGGCTATGGAGATTGAATTCCTTGCCCCGCTGTACAGTGATGACTTCTTCAGGTGCACCAACAAGCTGATAATGAAATGAGACACTCTCGATCAGCTCAATTGCAGAGGGTTTATACTCTCTAGAGCCATATTTTTTAACCAAGATATGTCGTTCTCCAGTAAGCGTGTTTTCAAGGGTCAGTTCACTGACATCATATTCCGTATCATTGATGACCTTCTTTTTCTCCTGATAGCCTATAACTTTTAGGAAAGGTGCTCCGGGCACAGTATCTCCCTTGGCAACATTTCTAGTGGACATTTCTAGGCGGTTTCCTTTTTCTGGATTAGGAATTGGCTGGCGCGGACGAAGCTCATAGAGCGTCTTCCCATTGTCATCTTCTGAGTCCAGAAAATCAAAGGTAAAGCTACTTTTGCGAATGTCTCCATCAGAATAGGTCAGTTTGGTCTGAAGGGGGGGGAACTGGTCGGGATTATTGGGATCTGTGCCAGCCTCATATTCCTCCTTGACTGTAAAACCCTTATGCTTTGGATCAGCGTCCAGAATATGGATATCTGTGTAATCAAGCTGATGATCAATCAACCATTTGTTCGGAATGGGAGGATAAAGAGGCTCATTTCCCTCCATGGGATCAATCAGCTTTCCATCCTTAAGTAAGTAGGGGCGAGAGATCAATGGAGAGGCACCATCTTCTCGAGATTGCCAAGCAACGGGTTTCTTTAAGATTTCAAGTGCTGCCACTGCACTCACTGAAGGTGGTGGGGCTGGTGCTTTAATGGCCGTGGTCGCCAAGGCATAGGCCGTGAGCGAATCTCCAAGTCCGAGTAATTGAGGAACAAGGAGTGCCGCTGAGCCCAATAGCGTAAGGGTGGCAATGCCAAGAATAATCCAGTGATAGTGGCGTGTCAGTAAATCTTTCATAGCCGGTTATTTAAGTGAATCCGGTGCTTGTTGTGACTGCGGAAAATCAAGAATCCGTACTTTCAAGGAAACATTCAAGGACTCTCGTCCTACAATAACAGGAATACGCTGTATCTGAGCAGTTCCATCAGTTGGAGCGGCGGCAGCTCCGTCAGCTGTCCCGGCTGAGTTTCTGTGAGGAGGCTCTGTTCCGCTGTTTTGTACCTTGATATCTTCAATAATCATGAAATAGGGAGCCGAGGCGATTGCATTGATCGTCTCCCTAAACGCAGGTTGACTACACCGCATGGTGAACCTCACTGAGTTCAATGTCTCATACGGTTTAGGGGCAATGTTCTTAGGAGTGGTACTGCCGGTAAGGGAAGGGCCTGTTTGGACTCTTGAAAATTCAGCCAAGATGACTTCTTTCTTACTAATGATGGTCGTTGCGAGCCAATTTAAAACAGAAAGTTGTCGTGCAAGGCTCGAAATTTGCTCAGGAAGTGGAAGTCGGTTTTCAAAATCATCAAGCCCAAGATAAAACGAGGGAGGAAGTGTTGATCCCTTATTTCCTGCAAGGGTCTTGATAGCTGTGACCTGCGTCCTCAGGGTATCTTGAAAGAGTTGTGGTTGATCTTGTACCTTGGCTTTTTGAATCTCTCCGAAGGGAAGGATGGTAAAACGGGCCATCGCTGTATTCAGATCATTCAGATTTGACTTACTCTGGTTCAGAGTGATGTTGAGTTTTTTAAGATTGGAATCACTGGGAAACGGTTTGATCTTGGCAAGTTCAGCGATCTTGGCTGCTTGGGCATCATAGTCATCCTTCGCAGCTCCGTAGTCACTCCATGCATTCCAGCTGAGATATCCCAGTCCGGCGACACCGATGAGAAAGACTAGGGCTATTGAAGCCGCTAGTTTATTTTCTACAAACCAAGTCTTGATATTATTCATTCTCTTAGAAGTTTTGCGGGGATTACGGAAGCTGAGGGAGTGCCGTAATGGGATTTCGCAATGGAACCATCAGTGAGAACGGATAGGCCCAGTATTCTCCATTGGGACTGCCTCTTTGTGTGATGATTTTGGATTTCTCTTTCTCTTCAATTGAGAAAAGATTTGAAGTTTGAAGAGCTGTTGCAAAATCATCAATGACAGATGCTTGTCTCGGATTATCTAAGTAGAGTCCTCGGACAGAGATGGCCTTGACTGTCGTGCCAGTGCTATTGGGTGTTGCAGGCTTCGATTTGTCAATGATTGGTTGGATTTCTGTGATCCAGAGAAAACGAGAGGGAATTTTGATACTCAACTCTGCGAGAATCGCTGGATAAACCTCTCGCAACTGAATCAGATTTAAGAGCTGCGATGCTGTCTGATCCAAGGCGTCGAGATCTGCTTGCTGTTTCTTAATAACAGTGGCGACAGCACTTTCATCAGTGATAGCCGAAGCGATTTTGGCTGTTTCAGTGCGTGTGATCGAAGTTGCATAAAGGGCATATGCATACCAAGAAGCCAGCGCAATAATCACAAGAGCAGTTGCTCCTGCGAGCCAAGGAAGTCTGATAGCAAGCTCCTTTTTTTGAATAAGTGAGGCAGGGAGTAGATTGACAGAGGTGCTCTTGGCACTTGTGGACAGAAGCGCTCCACCGAACAGTTCCCCTAGGCTATTGGGGTTGGATTCAATAAAAGTAGCTGCCGTGGAAGAATGTACGGTCGCCTCAGTAGCAATTTCTCGGAGGGGTTCAAAAAACGCAATTTGCTTAAGAAGTTTTTCCGAAAGAAACTCTGCCAGATAAGGCATAGAGGCCATGCCCCCGGTCAGTAGAATGACTTTAGGATCAGCTCCCCCCAATGTGGAGCGATAATAGCTCAGGGACTGGCTGATTGCCGCCTGAGTTTTTAACAATGCATGACGCGAAACACTTGCAATATTGGCATCAACAGGATCTTCCGGCGGTGCAAATCCCGCACCGAGACCTACCATTCCACGCGCGACTTTTAACTCTTCAGCTTCCTCAAGAGAGAGATGCATATCTTTAGCAATGGCCATCGTGACAGCCAAACCGCCAGAGGGAATGCTGCGCGAGAAGAAGGAACCTGGAGCAGAAATAATCAGATTCGTGGTTCGAGATCCAATGTCTAAAAGTACCGTCGTAGTAGTAGAGACTTCTTCAGGATAGGCATCGCGGAAGGCATCGAAGAGGGCAATAGGGGCCGCGGTGATGGAGGTAATCTTCAGCCCTGTTGAGGAGATGGATTTGCAGAGTTCCTCGAGAAGATCAGATTTGATTGCGATGAATACAACATTCGCAGCTCCTGTTGCGGTATGCCCCATAATGACATAATCCCAAACGACTTCCTCAAGGGGAAAGGGGATGTTATGCTGGGCTTCAAATTTGATGACCGCATCCATTTGGTCGTTGTTCCCTGGAGGAACTTCCACAGGAGCAACGCGTGTGAATACTGTATGGGCTGGAAGGACCAGTACTATCTTGGCGGATTTCAGCTTCCACTCTTTGAGAATTTCCTTGAGTCCGATTTTAATCTGATCCGGACGAGTGGTTTCCAAGGCGGGGTCTAGGATAAGTTCCTTTTTCGCAGCCCTAAGGAGCTTCAAACTACCTTTGGGCAGAATCGCAAATTCTGCCAGTCTCAGGGACTGCATACCAAGGTCGAGAACGAGAATCTTTTTCGTGGAGGGCATGGAAAAATCTATAAGAGAAAAGGTCTAAAAAGAAAGAGCGGGGGAAGATGTGCTCACTGGCTGTTCTGGAATTTACGGCTTTTTGATAGGTTCGTAATAGTCCCAGTAAAGTGGTTGAAAAGGAGTTTGATCCTTGTTGAGAAGATAACCGCTGGTCTGCTGCATCTGTGACCACCAAGCTCCAGAGCCTTTATAGCTCTTCTCTGCTACGATCTTTCCCTGTTCCGTGATTGTAACTCCTGCATCAATGACTGCGGAATCTTTAGATGAAGGAACTTTTCCTGAGAAAAACTGCTCCAGTGCTCTGGGGCTGACATACATGACAGATTTGACATCTCCTTGCTCAGTCTGCTTTGAAGGAATACCCGTATGCGTCACCTGTCCACTCAAGAGTGATCCTTGAGGAAACGCGGCACTCTTATTGGCAAGCAATACATAGTAGTTAATGACTACATCGTCAGAATACTTCTGAGTTGCGAGACGAGGCTTCCAAAAAAAAGAAACTTCAACCTCCATCCATTTCTTAGGATTTGAGCCTGATTTTGGAATGCCGCTGAAAGTAATGACCGGAGTCGTCGGCATAGAAATATCGATCTTGTCGATCTGAAAATCAGTGGCGGGGATCTGTGCTTCAAGCGAAGCGCCGCTACCGAGAAAAATGGTGCCACACAGAAAGATTCCAGAACAAATTGAAAGACTTGGGAGTCTCAAGAAACTAGTTGAGCGCATGAGAAGAGCACGCATGAGAGGAGGAGTTGTCACGGAGGGAGGACTTATAGTTGGGGAGTAGCTGGGTATTCAGGCTGAAGATTGGCAAAAAATCCAGAACGATATCTCAATCGCTGCAATTTTCTTGTTGTTCTTCTTGGCGTCTAGTGTGCCCCCTTTCGAAAGAGGACGGCAGGTATGGTTTGAATAATGATCCAAAGATCGAGACCGAGTGTAGCATTGTCGATGTATTCTATATCAAGCTGTACCCACTCATCAAAGTTTGAGATTGCATTTCTGCCTCGGATTTGCCATAGGCATGTCAGACCTGGTCGTACACTGAGGCGTCTTCGATGAGCTCCTGTTTCTATCTTTTCGGTTTCGTAATCAGGGAGCGGGCGAGGGCCGACAATACTCATCTCGCCCCAAAGTACATTGAATAGTTGGGGAAGCTCATCAAGGCTTGTACGGCGGATAAATTCGCCGACGGGTGTTACCCGGGGATCTTTTGCAATCTTAAAAGCTGGGCCCTTCATTTCATTCTTTTCTGCGAGTTTTTCATGCAACTCTGGTGCGTTGACTCCCATGGAGCGGAATTTCAGAATGGTGAAACGCCTTCCTCGTTTTCCATTTCGAACCTGGCGGAAAATTACCGGTCCCGGAGAGGTTAGCTTGATAGCTGCCGCAATGAGCAAGCCTACAGGCAGAAAGATAACGATGCCAACAAGGGAACCGATGATATCCAGCAGCCGTTTTGTAAATGAATACCAGAAATCGCCTGCCGATCTTCGGAAAACAAGAGCGCGATTCTTCCCGGTAGAAGTGATCGTGGGGAATCCTCCAAGCCCGGTGATGTTTTGGGCAAGAACCCAGATTTCTAGACCTTCGGATTCAAACTCAAATGGAAGATCGGCATTCAGTGAAGATTGGGGCGAGACGAAAATGACTCGCTCAGGTGCGAAGCTTCTGATATTTTTTTTAATCGTTTCAGCGTCAAGAGTGTTGAGATCAAAATGCCTGGCAATCTGAAGGATCTCACTTTCTGAGGGATTGAGCCCTTCGACAAAATTATCAATATCCTCAGTTAATCCGACGATGGCACTTGGTTCGGAAAATTTCCCATTCTCGAATGGGATAAGAAACAGATTTTTCGTTACCCAGATACGCAAAACCAAAAGCAACGGGGAAAAACTCAGGAAGAGAATCAGCACCGATCGGCTGGGGATTTCCAATTTGCCAAAAATCGAAGCCACACCAAGAATCAGAAAAAGCCAGAGACTGGCTTTGCCGATTTTAAGAAAATAGCTTTCGTAGCGTTGCGTCAGGGGATTGTCATAGAATCCCTGAAGATCCAGAAGGAGAGGGGCTATGGGAATGATGACCCCCATCATCCAATAAGAATGAGAAAAAGGTGGAATTTCCAAAAATCCATCGAAGACAATGATTCCCGATGTGCGCAGTTGATAGCTGATCCAGAGGCACGCACCTAGGAGAAGTCCGTCTGCAACTAATGAGAGATCCTTGGAAAATTCCTGCTTGCGGTTCACAATGATAAAAAAACGAACCTCCTTACTAGTATGTCTATCAAATCCCGTCAAACATTGAGCCTTCAAAAACTTATTTCCTTAGGGCGCACACTTCTTGTTGGAACGGTGCATGATTCGCTGGGGCTGACTTTTGTCAATGAATTCAGAGCATCTTCGGGTAAGATCAAAAAAAACCTTCCCTTGGATATTTTGGAGGTCCGTCTTGATTCTTTTCCTATGAGCAGCCTGCCCGAATCTTGGCCGCTGCCAGTGATCGCCACGGCGAGGCATCCTGATGAGGGGGGGAAGAAAAACCTCTCGCAGGAAAAACGCGAACGACTCCTCCGTCTTGCATTGCCTTGGGCCTCCGCTCTCGATATCGAGCTTTGTTCAGCCGTGCCGATGGCTCCTGTGATCGCTGAGGCGCACCAGCATGGCCGCACACTCATTCTTTCCCATCATGACTTTGCCACGACTCCCCCGCTAGCCGATCTCAAAAAACTGGCCCTGCAAGCAGCGGATCAGGGGGCAGACCTTTTCAAAGTAGCCGTTCAGCTCAACGATCAGCAGGATCTTTTACGGCTTATTGAATTTCAGATAGGCGAGGCAAAGGTGCCCGTTGTCGCCATGGGGATGGGGGCGGCTGGGAGATTTTCTCGGGTCGTGCTCTCGGGATTCGGAGCCCCTCTTTGCTATGGATGGCTTGGGAAGCCTCAGGTTCCTGGTCAATGGCCCGCTCTTCAGCTTGCTGAGCTGCTTGGCGCAGTGCTTCCTGCGTGAGTCCGGGCGCGCTCTTGCTTCCTCTTGGCGCAGCATTTGGGTATGCTTGCGGAGCCATTGCCATCAAACGGGCTTTGGGTGCAGGCATCTCTGGCAATCGGGTAAATCTTGTCTGCAATGGCGTGATGGCTCTTTTTTTTCAACTCCTCTGGTTCTTCCCAGGAAAAACCTCGATCTCGGGGCATCTCGGGCCAGCCGCCGGATGTGGGATGCTTTTCTTTCTTGGTCAGGTTTGTACCTTCCGTGCCATTGCCGCAGGGGATGTCTCCATCGCTACACCACTTATGGGAAGTAAGGTTCTTCTTGTTGCCCTCTTCTCTCTTTTGATTGCGGGAACCGCGCTTCCCACTTCCTGGTGGATGGCTTCACTCCTGGCAAGCATCGGAATAGCACTAATCTCCTACGCGCCAGGAGGCTCTCATCAGCGGATTGCGGCTACAGTTGGATGGTCGTTTGCAGCAGCGGCACTCTTTGCGCTAACTGATGTCTGCGTGCAACACGGGGTGCCGGCGATCGGATACACACGATTTGCACCCGTTATGTTCGGAACAACCGGGATTCTTTCCATTATCTATTTTCCCTCCCTGCTCCATGAAAATCGGTATGCGGCGATTTTTCCAAGTCATCCTCATAATTCTCCGCGCGCGCTTTTCTGGCTGGTTGTGGGGGCCTTGCTGCTCTCCATCCAATCTTTGGGGATTTATTCTGCGATTGGCCTCTATGGCAGTGCTACGCTAAGCAATATTCTCTATGGATCACGGTGCCTCTGGAGTGTCCTGCTTGTCTGGATCGTCGGCATCTTCACCGCTGAAGCCACTCCGGCAAATCATGCGGCCACGATGGGGATACGATTCTTGGGAGCTTTGCTACTCTTTTCAGCAATGGCACTCGTGCTGCGCTGACTCTTTTGTTAGAAAAACGCATCCCATGATTTCCCCATTCCCTGATCCCAAGGACTGTGCATCGCTTTATTATGAAGCGATGGCTCAGGCCATTGATCTCCTCTTGAATCCAGGAGTTTCCGAGGAATCCAAAGGGGGATTTTTGATAACTCTTCACGAGCGGGGGGAAACAGCAGAAGAGTTGGCTGGATTCGCCAGAATCTTACTCGTGAAAGGAGGGCGTGTTGAAATACCAAATCGTGATCAATCTCCTCTGGTCGAACTCTGTGGCACAGGTGGAGACAAGGCAGGCCTACTAAATATCTCGACCGCTGCCATGTTTGTCGTGGCTGGGGCGGGGGCTCGTGTGGTGAAGCATGGGAACCGGGCTGTGAGCTCTCGATGCGGCAGTGCGGATGTGCTGGAGGCCCTCGGAATCACCCTCCACTTGGAGAGAGAGAGAATTCCTGCAATCTTGGAAGAGGCAGGATGCGTCTTTCTGCTCGCCTCAGATTTTCATCCTGCCGTCGCTGCTGTGGGGCCCTTGCGTCGGTCACTTGCCGCGCAAGGTAAGACGACCATCTTCAATCTGCTCGGCCCATTACTTAATCCTGCCCTGCCCGAGTATCAACTCACAGGAGTTTATCGGCTGGAGATGCTTCCGCAATATGCTGAAGCGATGCGACTGCTGGGACGGCGCAATGCCTGGGCTGTGCATGGGGAGGGGGTGAATGGAACAGAGGGGGGAGGAATAGATGAACTCACCGTGACCGGCAGTTCTCTCGTGGTTGATACCAAAGCAGAACATTTTCAAATTCATCCTGAGGAGTTGGGATTAACTTTGATTCAGACTGATACTGAACTTAAAGGAGGCGATGCCGTGGAAAATGCTGCTCGCATTACAGAGATTCTCTCAGGGCGAGAGCATGGAGCAGCTCGCGAGATGATTGTACTCAATGCTGGCGCAGCCCTGCACATCGCGGGACGAATGGAGACATTGGCTGAGGGAATCACGCTTGCTTGTGAGAGCATCGATTCAGGAAGGGCCCTCGAATCACTCAATAAACTCCGCCTAGCCTCGCAACCACGAGGTTGAGTGTTTTTTAAACCCCGAGAAACTTTGGAAGCTGCTCGGTTCCAAAATCAGCCAGAACGCGCCCCTCTGCGGTGACAAGAACGGGGGCCTTGGTTTGCCATGAGAGTTCCTTCATCTTGGCAAAGGCCTCGCGGTCGGTGAGCACATCCACAGCTTGGTAAGCAACACCCCGATGGCGGAGCCACTCTTCAGCATCAATGCACCAAGGGCATCCTCGTTTGATATAAAGAATCATCGGCTGATACTACCTTCGCATCTCTTTACTTGCCAGCTACTCCTTAATCAATCAAAGTGCTTGGCTCTCATGGCGCGTTCGTCTAGTCGGTTAGGACACAGCCCTCTCAAGGCTGGCGCACGGGTTCGAATCCCGTACGCGCTACCATTCTTACTCATGCAGCCAATTTGCTGATGCGACTAATTGGGCGCGATTATTGCAGGGCTTTCTTGACGATGACGGGGCTGCTTCCCTAGCGTTCAAGGTTCGGATGAGATACCAAGGATTCACGATAAATTTAATAAGGGGCTTCCATTGGAGTCTGCTCCCTGCGATGGCGATTTTTTATTCGGCGATGGCGCGTGCCGAGTCAGAGGGACTAGTGAAGTCCGATCCGATTCATACGAAGTTCACCGGTTTTGGTGCGGCTGCACAGCAACTCTCCGATGCCAAGGCTCTCGCAGATGCTGGCGATACAGAAAAAGCGATCGTGGCTTTCCGCTCACTGGTTCATGATTATCCCAAGAGCATTGAGGCTCCCGAGGCGCAGTTTCTCATGGCGCAGCAGATGCAGAAAAAGGGGGATCTGGATGGTGCCTTCAAGGCCTACCAGCTTCTCCTTCAAAAATATCCCCAGACACCTAAGTTTGAGGAATCGGTGGCTCAGGAAATCGACATTGCCAATGCCTTTTTGAAAGGTGCCCGTGTACGAGTCTTCGGAATACCGACCTTCCCCTCCATGGAGCGGGCCGAAGAGATGTACTCCGACATTCTCAAGGTCTCTCCCTACAGCAAACATGCGGCGATCACGCAGTTCAATCTCGGGTTGGCCAGGGAGAAGCAGGGGAAGGCTCAAGAGGCGATTGCCGCCTATCAGAAGGTGCTGGATAAGTATCCCAACAGCCCCGCCTGCGATGATGCCCAGTATCAGATTGGCTATGTCTATCAACGGCTCGGAATGACGGGACGATCTCAGGATCTTTCAGCCCTCAAGGAGTCGCAGAATAACTATCAGGATTTCCTTCTTCAATACCCCAACAGCGAGAAGGTGCAGCAGGCTGGCGAGAATATGAAGCGGATGATTACGAAGGAATCAACCGACACCCTTCGCATTGCGCGATTCTACGATTTCTCTAAAAATTTTAAGGCTGCCTCGATTTATTACAACGATGTCATTCGCCGATTCCCGCAGAGTGAGGATGCTACCGCTGCCAAGACGCGCCTTGATGAGCTGAAGGCCCTCTACGGTGAGGATGGATTGCGTGTCGGACAGGAACGCCCTGAAACAGGAGAACGATTGGCCGAACGCCGTCGCCTCCAGGCCCAGGTGGAGAGTTCAGCTTTGGCCAATTACGACGGCCCTCCGCGACAAAGTATTATCGGCGATGCCAATCCTGCGCCCACCCCGCAGATGAAAGGAAGTATTCAGGATGCGAAGCCGATTCCCTTGCAGGAACCCCCTGCACAGACTCCTCCTTCACAAAAATCACCGCTCACTCCATGAGACACGCTTTCTCTCTCTCGTTCCTTCTTCCTCTGCTGATCGTTCTGAGTGGTTGCGGCTACCATGTCGGTGAGATCAAGCCGACCCCGATGCGCCGTATCAATACGATCGCTGTGAATACTTTTAAGAATGAAACGCTGATTCCTCGGTTGGAGGCGCAGACAGCCGATGCTGTTGTGAAGCAGTTTCAGCAAGATGGAACCTATCGAGTCGAATCTGCCGATCAAGCCGATGCCGTGGTGGAGGGTGTCATTGAAAGCGTGGAGCGTCAGCCGATCCGCATTGTTTCGAGTAATGTGCTTCAGACTTCCGAATTCCTGCTCACTCTCACTGTCAGATATCGGGTGCTTGATCGCGTCACGGGTGTTGTGATCCAGCAGGGTAAAGCAATTGGAACAACCCCCTTCTTCACCGACTCCGATCTCGTGAATTCCGATCTGGTGAACAATCAGAATATGAACTATCCGATTGCAGCTCAGCGCATGGCGGAGAATCTTGTCAGTAAAGTTTCTGAGGGATGGTAGAAGGAAAAAGCTGAAATGCTGAAATTTGAAAGCTGAAATTCCAGAGCCAGAGAGAGAATCGGAGGCTCCTCCACTCACGCTGATCGCCACACCGATTGGAAATCTTGGAGATCTGACGCTGAGGGCGATCACAGCTTTGAAGGACTGTGATCTCGTGATTGCGGAAGATACACGGAGGGCTGGACAGCTTCTCTCCCATTTGGAAATTCGTAAACCGCTGCTTAGTTTTCATGAGCATAATGAGGAGCGACGGCTCGATGAGCTGATTCGAAGGCTTCATGCTGGGGAAAAGATGGCTCTCGTAACCGATGCAGGAACTCCTTCTGTCAGCGATCCTGGATTTCGTCTGGTGCGCGCCTGTATCGCTGCGCAGATCGGCTATACCGTCCTGCCTGGGCCGAGTGCTGTTCTGACTGCCCTTGCGGGAAGCGGGTTTCCGCCGGTGCCATTCACCTTCGGAGGTTTTCTTCCCTCCTCGGGATCGGGTCGGAGATCTGAACTCAGGAAGGCAGCCGCAATTGGCATGACCTCAATCTATTTTGAATCACCCCATCGACTTGTCGGCTGTCTGGAGGATCTGGAAAAGATCGCTCCCAACGCCCGTCTCTGTGTGGCCCGCGAGCTAACTAAAATTCATGAGGAATACCGGCAGGGTAGTTCCGTGGATCTTGCTGCACATTATCGGACTCATCCTCCCCGAGGGGAGATTACGCTGCTTATTGACCCGCTTTCAAATGACCTTGAGGAGAAGCGATCTCACTCCGAGAAGACACCCATTCCTCGGAATTTCGCATAACGGTCTTCTAAAAGCTTAGGGAGTGGAGTTTTTTTCAGTGCTTCAAGCGTCGAAGCAATCGTTTCAATCATCGAAGCGTAGATCGCTTCACGATCCCTGTGGGCTCCACCCATCGGTTCGGGAATGACTCCGTCGATGAGGCCGAGTTCCTGAAGATCGGGAGCGGTGAGTTTGAGGGCGGCGGCGGCCTCGGGGGCATGCTTGCGGTGCTTCCAGAGAATGGCGGCACAACCTTCGGGTGAGATGACGGAGTAATAGGCATTTTCCAACATCAGGACACGATCAGCGACACCAATACCGAGGGCTCCTCCACTCCCGCCCTCTCCGATGACGATAGCAATAATCTGGGTCTTCAGAGCCATCATCTCTCGTAAATTCACCGCAATGGCCTCAGCGATGTGTCGTTCCTCTGCGCCAACTCCCGGATAGGCTCCTGGAGTGTCGATAATGCAGACCACGGGAAGATGGAATTTTTCCGCCATACGCATGAGACGAAGGGCCTTGCGATATCCTTCAGGATGGGGGCTTCCAAAATTACGAAGAACATTTTCCTTCACATCGCGACCCTTTTGCTGGCCGATAATAATGCAGCGATGACCGCCGATGCGACCGATGCCAGCAGGCATGGCCTTGTCATCACCGAAGAGGCGATCTCCGTGCAGCTCCACAAAATCAGTGACGCAGGCTTCAATGTAGTCGAGAAAGTAGGGGCGCGTGGGATGGCGTGCAATCTGGACGCGCTGCCAAGGAGTTAGGTTGCTGTAGAGGGCTTTGCGCTCTTTCTCAAGATCTTGACGGGCCGCTGTAAGCAGGGGGTCTTCGGAAGGGCGTTTTGCAGAAAGCTCGGCAACCTTATTTTCGAGATCGGTGATTGCTAATTCAAAATCAAGAGGATGTGTGTTCATGGAAGAAAGAGGAGAAAGCTCAATGGATAATGACGGGCGTATTGCGAGAGACGAGGGGAAAAATTTCTCGGAGATCCTCCGCACTGAGCACATAGCCCCCTGGTAGGGGCGGCGGCGGAAGCGTGGCTGTTGCATTTGTTGTGCCTCCGGCTGGAGTCGGTGTCGGGATAGGGGAGACGATTGCAGGGGCCTGAACGAGAAGAATGCTTCGTTCACCCTGGGCGTAAGCTTTATCTCCGAAGGCGACGCGTTTGTTACCAGCGAGGCAGGCTTTATCGAGAACCTTGGAGCTGAGTGATACCGGCTTCTCCGGTGCAGGCGGGCAGGAGAGGAGTGAGTATTCTTTTAGAAAGATTCCGTTATTCAGCAGTGTGAGGGTTTTTGCTGAGCGATCCAGCTCAAGGGAGATCACGAGGGAGGGAATCATGAGTTGTTCTCCTATTTGAAGATTAATGCCTGTGAGTCCATTGGCCCTCTGGATTAGCTCGGCATTCGATTTGTGCTTAGCAGCTATACGGGCCAGCGAATCTCCTTTGACAACCGTGTAGCTTGTCACATTTGTTCCTCCTGTCTGGAAGAGAAGTGCCATGTTGTCTGATCCGAGCAGCTGATGGGCTTCGGCGAAAAGCGGAGAGCGTGCATTATTACTCATCCAAGCCGTGAGCCCATCACGAGCCTCAGCTATATTGCCTGCACTCTGTAGTCCCTTGAGTCGTTGAAATTCGGGAATGCCTGGATCGGGTGTTGCTGTGGGGAGGGGGATAGCCGCCTCGGCTGCTTTTTCCTTTTTCTCAATATGGGCCGGTTTCACGAAAAGCTCATAGGCGAAATATCCTGCTGATCCGAAGATCAGAAGCCCCAAGAAAAGAAGCGTCAAAAACTTGAACATCTTGATGGGCTTTAGATCAGGCCGCGACGCTTCCACTCGGCCACATTTCCTCCGGCGGAGCGTTGGATGAGATCCATGGTGAACTTCATCAAACAGACTTCCCAGGCATCATCGATGCCCTCAATCAGAACCCCCATCGGGTCATCGGCGCGACGGATTTCGGCTTCGAGGCGTTCGAGAACCCTCTCCTTAGGCTCTCGGATGGTCTCTTCGGAAAGATCGGTCTTTTTCAGATTAAATCCATAGCGCAGAACATGAAGATCCTTTTGATCTTCCATCCATCCGGCAAAATCCTGAGCACGCTCCCCGAAGCCTTCCAGAAGCAAACGGCTGATATATTGAGGGGCAAGAATACGAGGTCTCTCGGCATGGATCATTCCTTGGCGCAAGCGGACGCACCCGATCTCATCCATCGGTTCAGTCACAAGGCGGAAATGGAAACTTGTCTGTCCGTAAGTTTCAATTGCCTGATTGGGTGCCACCACAATGCGTGTATTTTCCATCGCATAATGAAAATCGTCTGCCTTTATCATCTCTTCAATCTGGGATGATAGTGGGGAGTGAACGAAAGGTCAAAGAGAGTGTCTGAAAAATCCCTCGTTTGACATAAAGGTAAATTTACGGTTTCTAGTTGGAATGAAACGATACCTTCCTATCCTGCTTTTCCCCGTTCTTGGTCTGATGCTTTTCCTCGGAGGGTGTTCCTCGTTGCAGACTCGAGCTATCTATGACTCTCCAGCCTACAAGCCTCACGATCCCTCCAAGGTCGTTGTGAAGGTTTCTCTCAGCAAGCAAATGGTCTATGTCATGGAGGGGAATCGTCCCTTGCTAGTCACCGCCTGTTGTGTTGGTCTTCCCTCACACCCAACGCCGAAGGGGAACTTTACTGTCGAGAGCAAACAGCGCAACAAACGCTCCGGGGAATATGGCTTTTCCGTGCTTCGCAATGCCATCATGCCATGTGAGGCAAGCAATGCTCACGGTCACTATGTTGGCTACCCCATGCCCTACTGGGTTCAGTTTACGCCGGGCTACGGATTTCATCTCGGCTGGGTTTGGCCAGTGCCCAAGAGCCACGGCTGTATCCGTCTTCATGCCAATGATGCAGGCAAATTCTTTGCACTGGTTAATGTCGGAACACCCGTTCGTATTGCCAATTCTCAAGCTGAGGATGCAACACTCGGAGCGAATTTCAAACGCCCTGAGGACTATGGCGATCCTGAGCTTCCCCTGCCTCTGCTGACAGCCCAACGCTATTTTGATCAGCTCAAGCCAGTCATTCTCCAGTAGGCTGATCTTGTGAGTTCGCTTTCCTCCCCGACAGCCAAAGTCAACCTCCGCACGCCGGAGGTCATGGCCAAGGTGCAGGAGCAGGTCGAGCATCATTATCATAGCAGCCTTGTAGAACGGCTTCGTGCCAGTGGCTCGGTGATCCAGACTGCTCGGACAACGATTCGTTTAGCGAAGCAATTCGGCTTTTGCTACGGGGTGGAACGAGCCATCGACTTGGCCTATGCAGCGCGTAAAGTTTTTCCCGAGGCGCGACTCTTTCTGATCGGAGAGATCATTCATAATCCCGAGGTGAATGCTCAGATCGCCGCCCTCGGTATTGAGAATCTGCTTGATGAAAAAGGCCGTCCCAAGGTCGATGACCTCGGCCCTGAGGATGTGGTGATTGTCCCGGCCTTTGGTGCTGTGGTGCCGCTAATTGAGGAGATCAAGGCGCATGGTTGCCGCATCGTCGATACTACTTGCGGTGATGTCATGAGTGTCTGGAAACGCGTGCGTCAAAATGCTGGAGAGGAAGTCACTTCAATCATCCACGGCAAGGCTTCGCATGAAGAGACGCGGGCCACAGCCTCTCGTGCACTGGGAACTGGCACTGGCCGTTATCTGATCGTTCTCGACATCGCCGAGACAGAACTTATCTGTGATTACATCCTTGGAAGAGGAGATCGGAAGAAATTTCTGGAAGATTTTTCTGGAAGATTTTCCGAAGGATTTGATCCCGATCTTCATCTTAGACGAGTCGGTGTAGCTAACCAGACCACCATGCTGCGAGCCGAGACGGAGAAGGTTCAGCAGAAACTCTGCGATGCAATCACTGAGCGCGATGGAACTTCAGACAACTTCCGTCGCTTTGACACGATTTGTGGTGCCACCCAGGAGAGACAAGATGCGCTTAGGGATCTTTTGGAACGCCCCCTTGATCTGCTGCTTGTCGTCGGTGGTTACAATAGCTCCAACACCACCCACCTTGCCGAAATGGGTGAGCAGAAAGTGCCGACTTGGTTCATTCGCAATCAGGAGTGTATGGAATCCCCGAATCTCATCCGGCACTTTGATCTCCATCAGAAAAGAGAAATCCTGACCGAGGCTGCATGGCTTCCTAAGCACGATCTCCAGATTGCGATCACAGCAGGGGCCTCCTGTCCGAATAACCTGATTGAAGAAGTGATCCTCCGTGTTCTGGAACTTCGAGGCGAAAGTTTGGCCCTTCACTGAATTTAAGAAAGTGCTAAAAATTTTCAGTCTTTAGCCTACAGACTATTTCTTATGATCGTGACCCCCTCCCAGATGCAAGCCGCCGAGGAGGAGGCATTTTGCAAGGGAGCTTCACCTGACTCCTTGATGGCAATTGCGGGTGCAGGGATTGCAAAGACAATCGAACAATTTTTCTCCAAACCGGGAACTGCGATCCTCTATTGCGGTAAAGGGCACAATGCCAGCGATGCCTTGGTAGCGGCTAGGCATCTACAAGCAAAAGGATGGCGCGTCCTACTTCGTCTTGCCTATTCGCCAGAGGAGCTGGTGCCGCTCACCCGTTCCCATTTGGCATCGCGTTCCGATATTCCAGTTATTGAAAAAGCCCCGGAGTTTTTCGATGCCCCATTGATTCTTATTGATGGATTGCTCGGAATCGGAAGCTCGGGAGCAGCACGGGGGGCGATTGCAGAGCTGATTCAGGAAATGAATGAGGTGAGGCAAAATTCTGGAGGATTCAGCATTGCGATAGATCTTCCGTCGGGTCTGGATGGCTGTACGGGAGAAGTCTTTGATCCCTGCATTCAGGCTGATCTGACGATTACTCTCGGTGCTGTAAAAACTGGTTTGATTGCTGACTCTGCCACGGCTCTCGTAGGACGACTGGCGGTGATTCCTTTACCTGAAATTTTGTTTCGAGAGGGCGATTCTTCGGAAGTAATCACGGCGGATTTTCTCCGGCCTTTGTTGCCAATTCGCAACTTTGACACGCACAAGGGAACCTATGGTCGTATCGGCATCCTGGCGGGATCGCGAGGCACACTCGGTGCGGCGCGGCTTGCCTCATCCGCCGCAGTCCATGCCGGAGGAGGGCTTGTGACGCTCTACGCGCTGCCGGATGCCTTTGAATTGCTTGCCGCAACCTGCATTTCCGAAGTCATGGTACGATCGATCAGTTCGTATTGTGAGGTGCTTTCAGAAAAACATGATCTCCTTGCGATAGGGCCTGGAATTGGCAGGGAGCACGATACAGACATTCTTACGATCCTGCGTGATTCACCACTCCCCTGCGTTGTCGATGCCGATGCCATGAACGCGCTTTCGACCGATCTTTCAATTCTTTTGAACTCTGCGGGGTCAAGACTCTTGACTCCTCATCCCGGCGAGATGGAACGCCTTGATCCGCAGCAGAGACGATCCCGTCGAGAGTGGGCAGAAGACTTTGTCGCACACTATCCTGTGACGCTGTTGTTAAAAGGATCACGAACGATCATCGCGCAGAAGGGTGCCGAGATAGCTTTCAATACCACGGGAAATCCTGGCATGGGGAGCGGCGGCATGGGAGATGTACTCACGGGTGTTCTTGCTGCTTTGATAGGCGGCGGTCATTCCCTTCGCGATGCAGCAATGATGGGAGCCTGGCTTTGCGGACGGGCGGCTGAGATTGCCATTACAAAAGATGACTCTCAGGAATCCATCTCGGCAACTTCAGTGATTGCTCACCTCGGCGCTGCCTGTACTTCTCTAAGAGAGGGTGCTTTTTAAGAGGGAAGTCCTTTTAAAGCCTTCAAGACCAAGCCTGCATGTTCGGCGGGTTTCACTTTCGGAAAGATCGTGGCGATTTTCCCCGTGGCATCAATGACAAAGGTTGTCCTCTCGGTGCCCATGTATTTTTTCCCATACATCGATTTCTCCACCCAGACACCATAGGCAGAGACGATGGCTTTTTCGGTATCAGCAAGGAGAGGGAAGGGGAGATCGAATTTTGAGATGAATTTCTCATGGGCCTTCACTGGATCAATGCTGACTCCGAAGAGTGCCACTCCCGTGGCCTTAATTTCCTTCCAGGTATCGCGAATGCCACAGGCTTGGGTAGTGCATCCCGGTGTGTCATCCTTCGGATAGAAGTAGAGAACGACAGGCTTTCCGTTCAGATCGGAAAGGGAGAGAGGTGTTCCGCTGCCATAATTTCCCCCGACGGCAGTTGTGGTGAAGTTAGGGGCTTTATCGCCGATTTGAAGTGCGCTCATGATGATGGGATGTTGGGTTGATGACTTGATGGTAAAAAACGGATGCGCCGGTCGATGCGAGGTATTCGGATCGTGAAGACCAATCCTTTGCCTTCGGCACTTTCAAGAATGATCTCCCCGCCATGCGCTCTGACGATGCGCTGAACGACATGGAGGCCTAGGCCGTTTCCCTCATCCTTGGTGGTGTAGTAAGGCTGGAAAATTTTGTCCATCGAGGTCGAGGGAATACCCCCTCCCGTATCGCCAATGCTGACCCAGACATGAGTGTCGTCGCTACCAGTGACGACTTGAAGCAATCCTTTGCTTCCCATAGCCTGGAAACTATTACGAATGACATTGTACAACGCTTGTCTTATCTGATCTTGATCGAGAGAAACGGGAGGGAGCGAAGTTGCAGGGAAGAGCTCCACCTTGATACCTCTGTTTTCAATTTCACTCCGTAAAAACTGAACCGTCTCCAAAATGAGAGTGTTGAAATCAGAGGGGTGGCATTCCAGGCGAGCAGGGCGGACAGCCTTCAAGAACTGAGCGATGATCTGATCGAGTCGCCGGACTTCTCCCCGTGCAATCTCAACGGACTCGGAGAGGGCTTCTGTTTCTTTTTTGGAGTTTCCTCCCTTGCGGAGCTTGCGCTCGAGAAGCTGAAGCTGAATGTCGAGAGAGTTCAAGGGGTTGCCGATTTCATGAGCGACACCTGCGGCCAGCAGCATCACAGCAGAAAAGCGTTCGCTCTCGATGGTCTCCTCGCGTTCTTTCTGCTCTTCGGTGATGTCGCGAAGAATGATAGCTCGTCCCACGAGACCTCGTTTTGAAACTTCCGCTTCATTGCTCATGAGCGGAGTGACATAGAAATTCAAAAAGCGATGTTGCGGGTAGAAGACCTCCAGATCGCGGCTCATGACATCGCCCGAATGAGCAACCGAACGAAGATCCAGCCCAGGGATTGCCTCTCCCAGTCTCCGCCCGATAGGAGAGGTCTCTTCCATGCCAAAGAGCGAGCGAGCAGCTTTATTCAGGTAGATAATTCGATCCTGGGGATCGGTGACGATGACCCCCTCCAAGATGGTGTTGAAGATTGTTTCGAGAAATCCCTTCTCCTTGGAAAGAACCTGCAAGTAATGCCCGACATCATCCGGTTCAACGAATCGGATCCGCTCGACAAGCTTGTCGATGAATCCCCTGTTCATTATCCGAGAAGTTCCTCAAGTTCACCCACTCGTCGTTCAAAGAGATCGAGAGCCGCAATCACAGGCGCAGGTGAATTCATATCGACCCCTGCTTTGACTAGTGTCTCGATTGGGAAATGGCTGCCACCGCTTCTCAGGAAAGTGAAATAGTTTTCCGTATCACCGGTTTCCTGAACTTGGGTGGCAAGCGTGATGGCCGCCGAGATGCCTGTGGCATATTTATAGACATAGAAGGCACTGTAGAAATGAGGGATGCGGAGGCATTCCAGCTCCAGTTCTTCATCGATCACAACACCTGGGCCGAAGTAGGCATCAAGAAGTTCTCGATAATCTCGGCGGAAGCTCTGGAGCGTGAGAGCCTCTCCTGATTCCTCCTGCGCATGGATCTTTTTTTCAAACTCAGCAAACATCGTCTGTCGAAAGAGCGTGCCGCGTAGATCATCAATCTGACGGTTGAGCAGATAGGCTCGCATGGAACGATCCGTTGTTTCTGAGAGGAGATGTTCGGTCAGCAAGATCTCGTTAAAGGTTGAGGCAACCTCAGCAAGAAAGATCGGGTAATGGTAAGTCTGGAAGCTCTGTGCCCGTGCTGCATACCAGGTGTGCATGGAGTGACCCGCCTCATGAGCCAGCGTGTAGATGTCGGAGAAGACATCCTCCTTGTAGTTCATCAGGATATAGGGTGGGCCCTCGTAGGTGCCTGAGGAGAAGGCACCGCTCCGTTTCCCCTTGTTCTCGTAGCGATCACACCAACGGTTTTTTCCCAGACCCTGAGCCAGGATCTCCGTGTAGTCGGAGCCAAGTGGCGCGAGAGCTGTGAGAACCATCTCGCTTGCCTTATCAAAGCTCACAATGCTCTGCACCGTTGATGCCAGCGGTGCGTAGGTGTCATAAACATGAAGATCAGGGAGGTTAAAAACCCGCTGCCGCAGTCCATAATAGCGATGCAGAACGGGAAGGCGAGAGCGCACGGCGGAAATCAAATTCTCATAGACAGAGACGGGAACATTATCAATGAAGAGAGAAGCTTCCAGGGCTGAGGAATAGTTGCGAGCCTTTGAAAGGAAGACATCGGCCTTGACTGAGCTGCTCAAGGCGCTTGCGAGCGTGTAGCGATGAGCGGAAAATTCCGCATAGAAGGCATCGAAGGCTGTCTTGCGAACATTCCTGTCGGGGCGTTGAAGCAGCGATGAGAAACTGCTTTGAGTCAGTTCGACCTGATGGCCACGATCATCCACTACTGTGCCGAAAGCCATATCGACATTGGTGAGCTGGGAGAATGTCTCATGATGTCCCGCGATGGCTGGCATTGCGAGCGAGAGAAGGCGTTCCTCCGCATTACCCAGCGTATGAGGTTTAAGACGACGCAGCCGTTGCAGAGGAATGACCCATTCTTCAAGCAACGGATCGTTGAGAAAGGTGATGAATGTTTCATCGGAGATCGCCTGAATCTCAGGAGCGACCCAAGAGCAAGCCTCGCTGATCTTTGCGCTCAGAGATTGAAGCCGTCCTTCGCGGTCGAGGGCTGTGGCATTGGAGCCATCTTCGGAAAGGCGAAGCCCTGCGTATTGCCCGAGTCGTTCGCTGGAGCGATCCAGAGATTTCTCAAATTCCAGAATTCCCAGCAGATTACTTGTACTGAGGGCAAGCGTACCACGGAAGGCCGTGACTTCCTCATAGCGCGCTCCCAGATCAGCAAACTCCTTCTCCCAGGCTGAGTCATTGGGAAAGAGAGGAGAAAGATCCCATGTGTCTGCCTCGAGAACTTCGCTGCGGATTTTTGGGCCTGAAGGGAGAGAGCCTTCTCCCAAGAGATCCGCGATAAGGTGATGAATCATCAGAGGCTGCTGCTGCAAAATTTCCTGAGGTAGGGATTACTTCTGCGCTTTCCCCTGAGAGGCTACAGCCGCCATCGAAGCGGCAATTGCCTCTTGATCGCCCAGATAATAATGACGGATCGGCTTCAGCTCATCATCCAGCTCATAAACGAGAGGAACGCCGGTCGGAATATTGAGAGCCAGAATCTCCTCTTCGGTCATGTTGTCGAAATATTTGACTAGGGCTCGGAGAGTATTGCCATGCGCGGCGACGATTACCTTCTCACCGCGCTTCACGGCGGGAGCGATCTCCTCATGCCAATAAGGGAGAACGCGATCCACTGTATCCTTGAGACACTCGGTCAATGGAAGTTCAGCGGTGGGCACATTTTTGTAACGAGGATCGTGTCCTGGGAATCGTTGATCGCTCACTTCAAGCGGTGGTGGTGGCACATCATAGCTGCGCCGCCAGATGAGTACCTGATCGTCGCCGAATTTCGTTGCGGTTTCGGCTTTATTCAGCCCCTGGAGTGAGCCGTAGTGACGCTCATTGAGACGCCATGATTTGTCCACAGGAATCCAGAGTTCATTCAGCTCATCAAGGATCGACCAGAGTGTGCGGAGTGCCCGCTTGAGCACGGAGACATACGCACGATCAAAGGAATAACCTTCCTTCTTGAGAAGTTCTCCGGCGGCCTTGGCTTCAGACCGTCCCTTGTCATTCAGATCGACATCGGTCCATCCGGTGAATCGGTTTTCTTTATTCCAAGTGCTTTCACCATGGCGAATCAGAACAAGTTTAAAGGCTGCGGTAGAAGGAGTGCTCATGGCTTGATCATAGCGAAAGGGGGCTTCCTGAAAATCTGAAAGTGAGCTTCAATTCAAGATAATGCAGTAGGAAAGGCAAAAGAGCATCAGGAAGCAGAGAGTGAATGATTCATAAAGTGAACTTCTCGCTGGGGCCGGACAGGGAAGGATAAATTATTTGTCTATCCTGTCATTATCTAGGAACTCCAGACAAAGGCTTCTTGACTCGTTACCTTTGCTCCATAGCTTGCTGTAAAGAGATATACTAATGGCTTCGAATCGAAAATATCTGCCTCAGAGAATTTATTTACGCCATCAAATCAAGCGCGTAGGGTAATTGGCTCACAAAAACATCCAATTTTTATCCTATGACACTCGCTGAACGCATCGACCACGACCTGAAGGAAGCTATGAAAGCCCGCGAAGCAGCACGCCTAGGCACGCTTCGTATGGTGAAGGCCGCACTCAAGAACGCCGCAATCGAGAAGGGGGGCGCAGATGCCGTTATTGATGATGAGCTGGCGACGAGCATTCTCCGCAAGCAGATCAAGCAACGCGAAGATGCTGCTGTAGGGTTCGAGCAAGGTGGCCGCCCTGATATGGCTGCCAAGGAGAAAGAGGAGATTGTGCTTCTTGCAACCTATCTTCCTACGCCTCTCTCGCTTGAAGAGATTGCTGTTATTGTGAAGGAAGCTGTTGCCGAAGTCGAAGCCACCCTTGGAACAAGTGTTGGCAAAGCCCAAATGGGGGCTGTGATGAAGCTGGCTCAGGCCAAATCCGAAGGCCGTGCTGATGGCAAGCTGCTGATCGCCGAAGTGCAGAAGCATCTCTCGTAGAGAATAAATTTTCTTCGTTTCATGCCTGCTTCCGTTCCTCCTGAGAAATCCGTGTTGCCAGAATGTGCAGCGGTGATTGTGGCGGGAGGATCAGGAAGCCGCTTTGGCGGAGATAAGATCGCATTGTCCATTGCCGGAAGACCCATGCTGGCCTGGTCGTTGCTGGCCTTTGAACAGACTCCGTTAATCTCCAGCATTATCGTCGTGGCTCATGCAGGCCGTGAGGAAGAGTTTCGCGAGATTGCGAGCGTGGCAGGAATCACCAAACTCATTGCTGTGGTTGCGGGAGGCCATCATCGTCATGATTCGGTGAGTAAAGGGCTTCAGGCACTTCCTGCTTCCGTGGAACTCGTAGCGATCCATGATGCAGCTCGACCTTTGGTGACATCAGAGCTTGTGATGCGCTGTCTGACATTGGCTGAGAACGAAGGGGCCTCCGCGGCAGCTACTCCGGTCACCGATACTCTGCATCAGGCTGATCAGCATCAATATGCTGTACGCACGATTGATCGCACTGGCCTCTGGGCGATGCAGACACCACAGGTCTTTCGTGCAGCACCGCTCCTAAAACTTCTCGAAGAGGAGTCGCGCAGCAAACCGACGGATGAGGTTTCGCTTGTGCTTGCTGCTGGATGGCGCGTGCCATTTGTGGAGAGTCTCCAGCCGAATCTCAAGGTGACATGGCCCGCTGATGTCGTCGTGGCGGAGTCGATTCTCCAATCTCGAAAACATCAGCTTCTTGAATACTGCCTGTGAATGCGAAAACTTCAACTCTCTGTAAGACAACGAATGCAGCGCGAATTTCAGTGCCGGTAAAGCATTCCAATCCAGCGCGGATCACCACGCTTGATAATGGCCTTCGTGTGGCGAGCTTTGAGATGCCTTCATCGCAAACGGCAGCGGTCGGTATTTGGTGTGCTGTCGGTGCTCGCCATGAGACGGCACAAACAAGTGGAATTTCTCATTTTCTGGAGCATCTGATTTTTAAGGGAACTAGAACCCGCACAGCGCAGCAGATTAGTGAAGAGGTTGAGGGGGTGGGTGGAGATCTCAATGCCTTCACCGCCGAAGAGCGCACCTGTTACTATGCGGCGGCTTCCTATGAACATTTCTCCCGCATTGCGGGAGTCCTTGCTGATATGTATCGGCATTCACGCCTAGCACCAGTCGAGATCGAACGCGAACGAGGTGTGATCGTGGAGGAGATTGATATGGTGCGTGATGAACCAGCGCAGCATGTGCATGAGCTTCTGAGCGCGCAGACTTGGAAAGATGATCCGCTGGGTCGCCCTATCACGGGAACAAAGAAGAGCTTGGCTGCTATCTCCCGCGCCGATCTAGTGGAGCATCTTAAGTCCTATTACCACGCCGGTCAGACAATTTTCACCGCTGCCGGTGCTGTCGAACATGAGCAGGTGGTAAAGCTCGCCTCCAAGCTGCTCGGGAAACTTCCTAAGCCGCTTGCAAGGGGCGTGCTGCCTGAGCAAAAAGTGCCGCTCGTGCAGAGTGCTCCACGCATCTTTATCGAATCCCGTGAAAGCCAGCAGAGCCAGGTGGCTCTCTCCTTTCGAGGTGTGGGGGCCTCGGAGAGTTGTCGTCATGCAGTATCACTCCTCCATGTGATTCTTGGTGGGAACATGAGTTCTCGCCTTTTTCAGGAGCTGCGCGAACGCCGTGGTCTCTGCTATTCTGTCAGTAGCTCCGTATCGACCTATTCGGATTGCGGCTCCTTTGAAATCGCTCTCGGACTCGATGGAGGCAATGTGGCCAAGGCCTTGAAACTCATTCTCAAAGAATGTCGTCTCATTGCTGAGAAAGGCCCCTCCGTTGCCGAGCTTCGCCGTGCCCGTGATTATTCCATCGGTACAAGTCGGATGGCTTTAGAACGAGCAGGGACGCAGAATTATCGCCTCGGTACATCATTGCTGACACATGGACGCATCTTGGAGCCAGAGGATGTCTATGCCACGCTCGCCAAGGTGAGCGCGAGCGAAGTTAAAGCGATGGCAAAGCAGATTTTTAACACGGAGACCCTCAGCCTCGCCATTGTTGGACAGGCTCCCAAAAAAGAAGAGCTGCTCTCCCTAGTCTCAAAATTCTAACCGCTCAATCGTTCGCAGGCAGTGACGGTATTGGCCATTAGCATGGCAATCGTCATCGGGCCGACGCCTCCAGGGACGGGAGTGATCGCGGCGCATTTGTCAGCCACTGCGTCAAAATCAACATCGCCAACAAGACGGGTGCCGTTTTTTGCCGTGGGATCTGCAATACGGTTGATGCCGACATCAATGATGACAGCTCCTTTACGGATATGCTCGGCTCCGAGGGCTTTTGGTCTGCCGATTGCTGCAATCACAATATCAGCACGGCGCGTGATGGCGGCGAGGTCGCGGGTGCGTGAGTGCGCCACGGTGACGGTGGCATCAGCAGGACGATTTTGCGTTCCCTTGGCCATGAGAAGCAGTGCCATTGGTTTGCCAACAATGAGACTGCGGCCCACCACGACGACTTCAGCTCCTGCGGTTTGAATGCCTGCTGCACGCAAAAGTCGCTGACAACCAAGCGGAGTGCAGGGCACAAAGGCCGTCGGATCTTCCATGACAAGCTTCGCCACATTCACGGGATGGAATCCATCGACATCCTTACGAGGATCAAGCGCGAGCGTGACGGCAAGTTCATTGATATGAGGGGGAGGGGGAGATTGGACGAGAATGCCGTGAATGCCGGGATCGGCATTGAGTTCTTCGACGAGCTGAAGGAGTTCTTCCTGCGTGGTTGTTGAGGGAAGTTCGATCTTGCGCGAATACATACCAAGAGCGGCGCAGGTACGATCTTTGTTGCGCACATAGGCTTGTGAGGCGGGATTTTCGCCAACAAGAATCACGGCGAGTCCCGGCGTAATGCCACGGGCTTTGAGGGTCTCAATGCGGGAGAGGGTTTCAAGTTCGACTTCGGAGGCGACCGCTTTGCCATCAATGAGTTTCATGGGATGAGGTATTATCTGCTTGAATTGCCTGTTCTTTGAGAAGGGATTCGATACGGAGGCGTTCGCTTTCGAGATCTGTCGCCTCAGGATCAATGGTGATATAGGGATCTATGGTGATGTCGATTCTGGAAAAGGGAAGTGGGATTGCAAAATTGTCCCAGGTTTTTAGCCGGATAGCGTTGTGATAGTGGGCATGGAGAAGCATGAGCGGCACGCCTGTTTTTTGAGCTAAAAAGATGGCACCGGGGCCTAGTGAATACTTGGGGCCGCGAGGGCCATCGGGGGTGATGGCAAGATCGGTACCTGCTTCGAGCAGGGCTGTGAGTTCACGGATCGCGGTTGATCCACGACGGGAGCTGGAGCCGCGCACTGATCCCATGCCGAGATGAGCCATGACACCGGAGAGGATGTCACCATCCTTGCTAGGGCTAGTCAAGACACTGACTCCCTTGCGGGAAGGATGATGCTTGGGATAATGGCGGAGAAAGCCGACTGAGATTGCAGGGATTCGATTGTGCCAGAAAACCAGAATGCGTGGGCCGTCGGGGGGCGTTGTCAGAAATCCTGAACGATCATCAATACGGAGTCGAATGGTCGAGAAGATCATTCGTGCCAGCCCTGCTGCAAGAGAGGCAAGGAGCTGTTGTTTATTCAATTTCAGCACGGTTTTCCTCGCGCCAGCGGCAGGCATTTGGAGCTTCAAGGCCCAGTTGATCCATGACCCGCCAGACTACGGTATCGGCGAGCTGATTAAAATCTTTGGGGTGACTGTAAAAAGAAGGAGAGGCAGGCATCACGATGGCACCCGCCTCGGTGACGGTGACGATGTTGCGCGCATGGATCAGATTCCAGGGAGTCTCTCGTGGGACAAGGATGAGCTTACGACGTTCTTTGAGAAAAACATCGGCTGCTCGGAGGATGAGATTTTCACTCGTTCCCGCTGCAATCCGTCCGATTGTCCCCATTGAGCAAGGCATCACGACCATGCCGTCGAAGAGTGCGCTGCCACTGGCGAAAGGGGCATTCATGGATTTTTCACTATGCTCGATCACGCCTGCTGGGAGGAGTAGTGATCCAATTTCTTCATGGATCACCTGTTTGGCGTAGGGAGAAAGAACGAGATGAATCTCATGATTTCCTCCTTGGTCTAGGTGATAGAGGAGCCTCTGGAGATAGATCGCTCCACTGGCTCCGGTGGAGGCAAGAACAAGACGCATTATCTAAAATTAAGAATGATAAATGAAAAATGCAAAAGGAGCGCGTTGAGATGCGTTTCCCTAGAGAAGGTTTGCTTGAGTCAGCGTATTTCGAAGTGTATTTGCTCGCTCCAGAAGTTTTTTGTAAATCTCTCCATTCGTGGGATCGGGGAGACAGCGGGTTGATTCATCGAGCGTCCCGAGCTGGTCGCACAAGGAGTGAAGCACCTCCGTCGAGGGATGCTCTAGGGTGCTCCAAGCCGCTTGGATTGCTGCGCCGAGTGCCGCTCCCTCGCTGGAGGTAAGACAAACTGTTGGCACGCCGAAAATATCAGCGCAGAGTTGTCTCCAGAATTGGCTCTGGCTACCTCCGCCAGTGATGCGAATTTCAGTGGGGGTGACTCCGAGTGCGCGGAAACGATCCAGTCCGTATGCCAAGCCGAGCGTGACACCCTCCATTGCAGCTCTTGCAAGGTGTGGGGCAGTGAGATTTTTTGTGGTGATGCCATGCAGAACGCCACATCCCCTGGGAAGATTTGGTGTGCGTTCACCGGCTAGATACGGGAGAAGTAGGAGTCCGTCGGAGCCTGCTGGAACAGTTGCTGCTTGCGTGTCGTAAATCAAATGACTCCATCCTGGAAAGAGTGCTCTCGTAAGCTCTGTCACAAGAGTGACATTCATCGTGCAGGCAAGTGGCATCCAGTAACCCGTGCTGTCACAGAAAGCTGCAATCTCTCCCTGAGGATCGACAACAGGGGTTTCGCTAAAGGCATATAGAGTTCCCGATGTTCCAAGGCTCGCGGTCATGATTCCTGGGCGGACATTGCCCGTGCCGATGGCTCCCATCATATTATCACCGCCACCTGCACTGACTGTGATGTTCTGAGTGAGTTGCCAGTATGTCATCAGCTCGGCGCGAAGTTTACCTGCTGGTTCCGATGAGCTGCGAAGTGGCGGAAGTTTTTCCTCCAGTGCCGGCGCCACTGCTTCTAGGACAGGCTGCGACCAGGTACGCGTGGCGACATCCAGCAGAGCTGTGCCTGAGGCATCACCATATTCCATGCTCAGATTTCCGGTCAGCCACCAGTTAATGTAATCATGAGGCAGAAGCACGGAAGCAGTCTTGGCCCAATTCTCCGGCTCGTTTTGATAAACCCAGAGAATTTTTGGTGCCGTGTACCCTGGAAGCATCGCATTGCCTATTAGAGCGACAACGGACTCTTCGCCGCCGAGCTGCTCGGTTAGTTCTTTGCATTGTGTGACAGTCGATGTATCGCACCAAAGCTTGGCAGGGCGGACGACCTCGCCCTGGTCATCCAGTAAGACAAGTCCATGCTGCTGTCCGCTCACACCAATGCCTGCGACTTCACTGCGGCGGACACCTAGCTTTTCGAGGACTTCGGTAATGGTTGTTTCAACGGCAGTTATCCAGAGCGAGGGGTCTTGCTCCATGGCCCCCTCTTCATGCGTTGGGACAAACCCGTACGACTGCTGGGCACTTGCGAGAATCTGGCCAGTGGTGATGTCAAGGGCAATGGTTTTTGTGCTTTGTGTGCCGCTGTCGATTCCGAGGGTAATCATTGGATCATAATGAACCATGGATTGAAAAAAGCCAAGAAGACAGAGATGAGATTACTTCTTGCCAAGCTAAGTGAAAAGGGGCATTCTACCCGACCACTTTAGAGTAATTACGGAGTACCTTTCTGACATGAGCATTATCACCACTATCGAAAAAGAGCAGTTCAAAACCGACCTCGTCCCCTTTGAGGTGGGTGATACCATTTGCGTGCACACACGAGTCATTGAAGGTGACAAGGAGCGTATTCAGAAATATGCGGGTATTGTGATTGGACGAAAGGGAACAGGAATCAACTCAAATTTTACCGTTCGCCGTGTGAGTTTTGGTGAAGGTGTTGAGCGCGTATTTCCTCTTCATTCTCCTCGCATCGCTAAAGTTGAAGTTGAGAAGCGTGGTTCGATTCGTCGCTCTAAGCTCAATTATCTCCGCGACCGTAAGGGCAAGGCTGCTACGACGGTGAAAGAGAAGGCCGCCGATTTGGCCTAGTTTTAGTTACCGCTTTGCTGCCCGATGACTCCTAAAAGTCTCGGGCCGACGCTGGCTCATGAAGAGGAGTTGCACCGGCGGGGAATTTTTCCCGTAGCCGGTGTTGATGAAGCAGGAAGAGGCCCTTTGTCGGGGCCTGTGGTGACTGCTGCTGTCATCCTTCCACAAGATTTCTCGCTCACAAAGTATGGACTTGTGGGGTTAGATGATTCCAAGAAACTGAGTCGTAAAAAACGCGAGACTCTCTTTGTGAGTCTTACGGAGAACGCCGAAATTCAGTATGCCCTGGGAGAGGCGAGTTCCGACGAAATAGGAGAAATCAACATTCTTCGTGCCACTTGGCTTGCCATGAAACGGGCTTTGGAAAATCTTGCAAAAAAAGGCTATCCTCCCGCTCATGCCTTGATTGATGGACTTCCCGTGAAAGGACTGCCACTCAATCATACTGCTCTTATCAAGGGAGATGGATTGAGTCTTAGCATTGCCGCCGCAAGTATTCTTGCGAAAGTAACACGGGATCGGTTGATGGAAGAACTCGACCGCGAATATCCGCAGTATGGTTTTGCTCAACATCAAGGCTATGCCACGGCTTATCATTTGGCTAAGTTGAAGGAACATGGCCCTTGTCCGCATCATCGCCGAGGTTTTGCACCAGTCGATCAGAGCACCCTCGATCTCTGAGGGGCATCTTGCGCTTGGCCGCTGGGGGGAGAGAGAAGCTGCGCTTCATCTGAAAAGAATGGGTTGGAAAATCCTGCGGAAAAATTTTCGTGCTCCTGGGGGAGGGGAGATTGATCTCGTCTGCCGAGATCGGGAAACGCTGGTCTTTGCCGAGGTGAAGACTCGCCGCAGTGAAGAACTCGGACGACCACTCGATGCCGTCGATCAGAAAAAACAACGCCTCATTCGTAAAGGAGCTCTCCACTGGCTTCGACTCCTAGAAATGCCCGACATTGTCTTTCGTTTCGATGTCATCGAAGTTCTGGCTACAGAACCCATCGAAATTCGCGTCATCGAGAGTGCCTTCACACTTCCTGAGCACCTGAGGTATTGAGAGCGAGTGCAGAGGCAATAGAGAGATTGTTTTCCGTCATTGGCACCATTCGCAGCTTCTGCAAAAGTAGAGAGATGAGAATTTTTGCCCTTCTCTTCATCAGTCTCTTCTCTTCAGGTTTTCTCTATGGAGCAGGTGGAGCGCATGGGCCTGGCTCCGTAAGGCCGATCATGGCTGATGCGATCAATGAACCTCTTTCACAAGGAGTCTTAAAAGTTTCGCTGAAACAAATCTTCCAACGCATCGTTCAGGCGCGTCTCTTTCATGCTGGATCATGGACGCTTGGAGGTTCCTCTCAGACTCCTGTGACTGTGGCTCGAACGCTTGCCTCACTAGAGCCTTCGTTTGTTACTGGATTGCTCCGACTTCCAGATCATGGTGAGCTTTCCAATGCTGAGGAAGAGGCTTTTGCAACGATCCGAACGGCCGTGCTAGAGGTCAAAAAGAACTGCCGTTTTGATGTGCTTATCAATGTTGGGGATGAAAATTCTCCTGAACTCTTTGTTGAGCGAATGAGAGGGTTTGCAGCGCAGATTCATCCTGATGCCTGGACTTTCTATGTTTCGCCAGAAACTCAGACAATTTCCCCAAAGGTATTTGCTGAAGGGATTGCCGCAGCTCATGCCGCAGGTCAATTGGTGGGGTATGATGGGCCACTCTCCCTCATTCCTGAAGGGGTCGATTACATTGTCATACGAGCCTGGGGACTTACGATCAATCGAAAGCAAATAGAGGTTCTTCGTGAAAAACAGAGAGTTCCTCTGATTGTAGAATTACCAACAACCTTCGGTAACAAGGCTTCGGTGGATGTGATCTCTTATGTCGATGAGATGGAGAGCTCTGACAGAGTCTCGCTGATGACTAGGCTTGCTGAAAACCAGAATTCCTGGGGCTATCGTCTTGCCTATCCAATTTTCTATCCGCTGCATCCTGCCCGTCATGCCTTTGATGTGACCAAGGACAATATGCTCTTGGTTTCCATCAGGGCATTGATGTCTCGGTTTAATTAATGTGTACGCTTGTAAGTCGTTTTCAATTGTTACGAAATTGTAACATTGAAAACTTGCCAACGGCTTGACGGGAAAATGAATTCCTGTTCCGATGCGCCCATGAGCAATGCTTTCTGCTCCTGCGAAGGGCTTTCGGGCTTTCAGCACAGCATTCCTGCCTTCAGAAAAGATCATGAAGGAGAAGGCCAATCTTTTATGGAGAAAGACCCTTCTTTATTTGTAAGGAATTTCTGCAAATGGTTGCGTAAAGATTTTTTTGTAAAATGGGTTAAGAAAAAGAAAAAAAGGGCGGGCTTAAAACTCATTTTGGCACTTTAGAATGGCTGTGTGATTGCTAAGTATTCAAAAAAGCATAAAAACGCGGGACTAACCCCTCTCTTGAAGATTTTTCACACTGAAGCTGAAGGGAAAGAGATCGAGTAAGTTTGATGAAATTCCAATGTTACGAAATTGTAACAAGGATAGAATCAGTCCCTAGTTTTTATGCTTTTGCTGATATTTGAAGAAGCTTGAAACTTGCTTTTGGCTCGTTACATTGCCATATCTATCGGCACGCAATCAAAAAGGGTTAAATACGCGGGACTGACCCTTTCTTCGCGGGACTGACCCTTTCTTCGCGGGACTGACCCTTTCTTCGCGGGACTGACCCTTTCTTGCAGCCGGTCACCCTATTAACAGTGCAGCAAAAATATATCTTATTACACCGCCAGACAGGAGACCAACACCATGAAAGTCAAAAAATGGATAATTTGCGGAACTATCATTGTGGTTATTGGTTTAATTGGATTAAGCAAACACATCATATTTGCTCCAGCACCAAAAACTAATAATGAGATTATCGTAAAAAAAATGACAAGTGGCACACAAAAAAGTACGACTGCTTCCAATACTCAAAACCAAGAGGCGAATTCTGTAAACCCATTGCCTGATTACAAAGTGATTGAAATAGCATTATCCGCAGTAACGAAACAATTAAAAATTCCAGCCAGAATTCCTGCCGATATAAAGTGTAAAGGCTATATAGCTATCATTACATGGTTTGTTCCAGGATCTACTGACCCTAATAAACCTAGAACACCAGGGCCGGATTATTATGCGAGAGTGAAAGTGGATCGGTTCAGTGGCAGTGTTTTGGAAATCCTTGCTGGTTCCCAAGAGTAAAAAGCAACAAAAAGGGTCATCGAAAAAGGGTCAGGCGACATGAAAAGCTGATAAACGCTTGATCTGAGGGTGGTAGCGGTCTTATGAGCGGCATCAAGGACAGGGTCAGTCCCTAGTATTTATGCTTTTTCTGACATTTGAAGAAGCTTAAAACTTTCTTTTGGCTTTTCATGACGCCTGCCCCCTTTGCCAGATAAAATCTTTTTCCTCTTGCTGACCACTTCGTCCCCTTCAATGTGGTATAAGAGCCTAAGGGAGAATTTCAGTTCCAACACCTTCTTCTGAGAAGGCCTCAAGCAGTACGGCATGGGGAACATTTGCCCCAAGCAGATGTACCTTGCCTAGGCCGTGAGCAAGGGCTTTCGTCGCGGATCGTACTTTGGGAATCATCCCTCCGGCAATGATACCTCGTTCGATGAGCTCTTCCGTCTGTGCTGCACTCAGAGTATGAATGAGGGAATTGGGATCTTGTGGATCACGCATGAGTCCAGGGACATCGCTGAGGAAAATCAGCTTGGTTGCAGGGAGTGCCGCAGCAAGGGCAGCAGCGGAGACATCGGCATTGATGTTCATCGGCTCTCCGGCAGGCAATGCTCCCAAAGGCGAAATGACCGGCACTGCTCCTGAGTCGAGAGCTTGGCGTACCAGGTCGGGATTGACTTGCTCAGCTTCGCCTACAAACCCGAGATCGATCTCTCTCCCATCGGGAGTTTTGACAGGAGGGATTCGGTTTGCTGTAAAGACTTGGCTGCCGGAGATACCTAGAGCCTTTACGCCGAGTTTGGCGAGTTGTGAGACAATCTCAGGATTGACTTCTTCGTCGAGAACCGAGCGAACGATCTCAATCGTGGCTGCATCCGTTACGCGAAGCCCCCCTACGAATTGTGGAGCAAGCCCGTGTTCTTTCATTCGAGCATTGATGGCCTTGCCTCCGCCATGAACTAGGACAACTTTGATTCCGACAGCATCCAGAAAAGCAATATCTTCGAGGAAGAGTGCTACCTGGTCGAAAGCTTCCATGGTGCTCCCTCCATACTTGATGAGAAAAATTCCTCCGCGAAAGCTCTGAAGATAAGGGAGTGCCTCCAGCAAGGTTTCGGCTCGCTGGCGAGAGGTGATATGGGAAGGCATGGTTAAATCGAAAACTCGGTGAGATTTAGGCGAACATACTCTTCGGTAAGATCGGTCGTGAGCAACCGAGCCTCTCCTTTGCCTCCCTTTCCATTATTAAGATCAATGGTGACTGAAAATTCTTTCTTCGCTGCGATCTTCCTGAGCTTGGCTTCTCCCTTGGCATTCTGGCATCCCATGCCATTCTTTGCTGCAAGCAGACCATCGTAGGCAATCTCTACCTTGTTGGGGTCAAAAGGAGCCCCTGCATATCCGGCGGCATCGAGAATGCGTCCCCAATTTGGGTCGCTTCCAGCCCAGGCGCATTTCACCAGTTGGGAGTTGGCAATAGCTCGTGCGATACGATGTGCATCGGCTTCGGAACGCGCACCACGGACGGTAAGCTCGATGACTCGAGAAGTTCCTTCCCCATCGGCTACGATGGCTCGTGCCAGATCTGCGCAGACGGATTGGAGGGCCTGTGCGAAGAGTTTTTTCTCAGCAGCCGTGCTGATTGCAATCTTGGAGGCTCCGTTTGCAAGAAGTAAGACGGTGTCATTCGTGCTGCAATCTCCATCGACGGTGATGCAGTTAAAAGTTTTGGCTGTGACTTCGCCGAGAGTTTTTTGAAGGAATGTCGCAGGCACAGCAGCATCGGTTGTGATGACGCAGAGCATTGTTGCCATGTTGGGAGAGATCATTCCGGCACCCTTGGCCATCCCTCCAATGCGGAAAGATTTTTTCCCAACTGGAATGGCATAGGCCGATTCCTTAGGAACGCTGTCACTGGTCATGATGGAGCGGGCTGCGGCGGTGGCAGCTTCTGGCGTTGCCTCCAATGACCAAGCGGCACTCTCGATGCCAGGGAGCATTTTTTCGACAGGCAACTGCACGCCGATTCTACCTGTGGAGCAGAGCAGGATTTCATCAACAGGGAGTTCGAGAGCCACAGCGGAGGCATTGGCAGTCTGTTCGGCGGCTCGTAATCCAGGAGTTCCGGTGCAGGCATTGGCGTTGCCACTATTGAGTAATACGGCGGAAGCGCGACCATTCTCCAGATGCTTGCGGGAGAGTAATACAGGAGCGGCTTTCACAAGATTTGTCGTGAAGACTCCGGCTGCTGTTGCAGGAATTTCGGAAACAACGAGGCAGAGATCGCTTCGGACGGGGCCGGTGCGCTTGATGCCACAGGAGGCAGATGCAGTGGAGAATCCTTGGGCGGCAGTCACGCCGCCAGCAATGTGTTTGAACTTCTTGGACATGGGAAAAACTCTCGAGACGATAGTCAATGGGCAACGGTTTGACTACAAAAGACCTTCGCCTTCTGGCAATCCAGCTCGGAGGTTGAAGCACTGCACGGCCTGTCCGGCAGCCCCCTTGACGATGTTGTCGATCACCGAAAGGATGACGATGCGGCCTGTCCGAGGTTCATCAAAGAGTGCCATATCGCAGAAATTGGTGCCGGTGACATAGCGAGTCTCGGGAGGTTGTTCTCGAATCCGAACGAAAGGTTCCTTGGCATAAAAATCACGCAAGGTTTTCTTGAGATCGATCGCAGATTTTCCCTCCGAGGGGGTCACGACGAGGGTTGTGTGAATTCCTCTGTTCATCGGCGCAAGATGAGGGATGAACGAGATCGTGACTTTTTCGTTTGCTGCCTCAGAGAGTTCCTGCTCGATCTCTGAGAGATGCCGGTGTCGTGGCAATCCATAAGCCCTTAGATTTTCGTTACACTCAGGATAGAGATAATCAACAGCGGCCTTTCTGCCTGCGCCACTCACGCCGCTGGCACTGGAGGCCACGATCCCTTGTGTTTCCAAGAGCCCTGCTCTGAGCAGTGGGATGAGCGGAAGCTGAATGCTGGTTGGGTAACAGCCGGCACAGGCGATGAGAGAGGCCGTTTTGATCTCTTCCCGAGAGAGTTCAGGAATCGCATAGACAGCCTGCTTGAGGAGCTCTGGGGCAGGGTGAGGAGTTCCATAAAAATCGCCATAGACTTCGGCATCCCGCAGTCTGAAATCAGCACTCAGGTCGATGACGATTTTACCCGTTGCAAGCAAGGCCACGGCATATTCCGCAGCGACTCCATGAGGAAGGGCAAGAAAGACAACCTCTGCATCACCTGCTGCCACTTTAATCGGATCAGCCTCTTCAAAAATCAGCGAACCGATCTTCGTCCCCAAAAAACGAGGCATGACCTCGGCGACAAGTTTGCCCTGATACTGCCGAGAATAGACGGAGATCACTTCGGCGGAAGAATGCCGATCAAGCAAGGCGCAGAGCTCCTCGCCAGAATAGCCGCTAGCACCTACGATGGCGATTTTTCGAAATGAGGTGGGTGTGTTTGTCATTTGGTGACTCATAAACTCTTTGAAGCTAGAAGAGCCTTCTCTCTGGGAAAAGATGGAAAAAGAGTTTTGGATAAAAACTTTCTTGCAGCGTTCCCTTCAAAGCACGATCCTTCAGTGCTCGCTAGTCGAAGGCGGGCTGTAGCACAGCTTGGTAGTGCGCTTGAATGGGGTTCAAGAGGTCGTGGGTTCGAATCCCGCCAGCCCGATTTTCTGGAAATCTCTCTAGCATTCGATGGGGAATGGCACAGTGCTAAAATTAAAGGCTCTGAAAGGGGGCGCCGATGATAGGCAACAGGTTTTCCTTCTAATGTCTTGCAACTTTTTTTTAGAGCATTACAACGGTGCCGACCCTAGCGGCTTTACCCCTCAAACCATGAAAAAAACGACCTCGCGAAACGACTCTCGCTCACCTATTCTGGAACAAATGAAGTCATTTTTTACAACTTCAAATGGCATTCGATTTTTCGCACGGAGCAAGAAGTGCGCGAGGGTGCTTCTTGTTACTGGTGCTTTTCTGCTCGGCAGCTCTGCTGCAGAAGCGGGATTGACTTTTAACAATACTTTTGATGGCACCTGGGGGGCGGAGTTGAGCATCGGTCAGGCAGCTGTTATCAATGCCGAAAGCATCCTCTCTTCCATTTTTGTCAACAATGTGAGTCTGAATATTACCTTCTCCTATGGTTCTGGACCAGGATCAGGGGCTTATGCTTCATCGACTTTTTACAACAATGCCTATCAGTCGTATTCAACACTCAAGGGAGATCTGATGAATGCAGCCGCTGCAAACCCCTCGAATACTGTTTTGAGCAGCGTCCTTTCCTATCTGCCTGTGAGTAGCCCAACAACACTCAAATTCGTTATCCCAACCGCAAATGCCCAGTCACTTGGTCTCGGCACTGGTGGTCAATCAAGTGCAGGGACTGTCACTGTCGGCAATGGAACTACATGGGATCCAACCCAATCGAATGGAATCACAGCAGGGCAAGGAGATCTGACCGGAACGCTGTTGCATGAGATCTCTCATGTGATGGGACGCGATGATTATGCTTATGCAAGTCAGCCTTCACCTTATCTTACTCCTCTTGATCTCTCGCGTTATACCGTTGGTGGCTCGTTTAACTTTACCACCAACAATGCAGTTTTCTCTACAAACGGAGGTGCTACAGCCCTAGCTGATTACTCGCCCACTTCCGATACAGGCGACTGGGGGGGAGCTTTAACGAGTAACAATGATGCAAATAATGCTTTTTTTAGCTACGGGGTGAAGCAGCAGTGGACAAGTGTTGATACGAAAGTGATGCAGGCAATTGGATGGGAAATTGCGGCAGTGCCTGAGCCCTCCACATTTGCTCTTTTCGGACTTGGTGCGCTGGTACTGGTGATCGCCTATCGTCGAAAGCTGGCTTAACCCAGAGGCTGCTGCCGATTGTTCCGAGGCTACTGCCGATTATTTCCAAGGCTACTGCCTATCCCGGAGGCCACTGCATCTGCCGTTTGCCGAGGACATGAATGTGAAGATGGGGAACTGTTTCGCCGCCATCGACTCCATTGTTAATTACAACTCGATAGCCGCTTTCTCCAAGCCCTTCTTGCCTAGCCGTTGCAGCAGCTGCTTCGAGCAGCGTGCCGAGCAATGATGCTTGGGCAGGAGTAGCTTCATTGAGGCGAGGAATACATTTTTTGGGAACAACGAGAAAATGAATCGGTGCCTGCGGAGCAATGTCGCGGAAAGCGATCCACTCTTCCCCCTCTGCAATGATTGTGGCAGGAATGTCGCGGGCTGCGATTTTTTCAAAAAGCGTCATTCGATTGGTCAAGGAAAAAGAGATTAGCTGAGCTGGATTTCTAAAGCCTTTTGCTGACGCATGGTTCCTGCTGAAAGACCGTACTGCCTTATGAAATCAACGATCTCTTCACGAAGGCCATCCCGTCGGAGGCGACTTCTTTTTGCGGAAAGAGTCTGGAGGCAGCCGGAGAGATCATAGATTTCCAGGCGTTGCGAGCGAGACTCAGTGACGCGCTGGAGGTGATCGCCAAGTAGTCCAAAAAATGCAAGCTCGTAGCCCTCACCAGCTTCTCGTGCTACTTCCCTCAGTGAAAGTTGAACGGGAGGGTCGGAGAGTTGAAAATGCCCTGCGACATCCTCAAAGCCGAGCGTCTGGAGCACCTCGAGAACGGCCTCCTGAAGATTCACAACAAGGATAAAATTTTCGTCAAAATCTCGTTTGAGATAAATCGAGACACTCTCAGCAATATGCTCAGCAAGACACCATTGATGATGCCCTGCTTCCTGAGCGGCCTGCCTGAGCGAGGCTGTGACCCAGCGTTTGTCAAAGGTCGTATTGCTCCCATCGGGGAGGGCGACGAGGGGCATTCCATCGAGAAAAGCAATCATGGGAGTTTTTGGAAAAGTTCTTTTTGATCTTCTGAGGCTGGGGCGCGGCGTTCGAGAGATTGGATTTCTTCGATGAATTCGCCGATATCCTCAAAGCGGCGATAGACCGAGGCAAAGCGGACATAGGCCACGGGGTCGATGGCATGGAGGCAATCCATCACTTTGGCTCCGATAACTTTTGTTGAGATTTCCCGATCTTGAGCGGCTTCAAACTCAAGAATGATTGTATTGACCGATTCCTCCATGACCGTGATGGAGATGGGCCGTTTTTCACAAGCCTTGACGAAACTAAATAGGAGTTTCTGGCGGTCAAAGGGTTCGCGACGGCCATCGCGTTTGACGGCCAGGAGTTCGACCCGTTCAATCTGCTCATAAGTGGTGAAGCGTGTCTCGCAGGCCAGGCATTCCCTGCGGCGACGGATGCTGGTGCCATCTTTGGAAAGACGAGAATCAATGACCTTGTCTTCAACGGTGGAACATTTTGGGCAATTCATCGTGTCGGTTCTTATTCTCCTTTTCTGAATTCACCACAATATCTTGTAGTCGCAAAGCAAAAAATAGTCGCTATACCACAAGAGATTTTTGTGCGCAACGAATAGATTTGCCTCATAATCAATGGCGCTTTGAGAAGAATTTTTTGCTATACCATTTACCACCAAGAACTGGACTGCTCTTGTGCCTCTACTCTTTGCCGGGCTTTGCTACGCAAAGGCTAGCTCTAAGGCTTCCTCCAACATCCTCTCAATTACATAAACCCACTGAAATTTAAGAAAAAATTTTTGCATTATGATTTCAAAATGGTTACGGTGTACTCATGCATATTAATCGTTTCCTGATCAAACTTGCGTTTCTTCTCCTGCTTACGCTTGTAGCTATCTCCACCGTCAGAGCGGCTCAGGAAGTACGATTCGTTAACAAAAGTACGATTCCCAATAGCAATGTGAGCATCATGCCCATTATTGGATATTTGCCCAATGGCAATCCTGGATCTACGGATCTTTATTGGACTAACCCGACAACGATGCAGAAAGTTGTCTGGTCAGCTAATGCTTATCAGAATTTTTCGTTGACCAATCTGCAGTCTGGATTTGAGACCAATGGAGTTAAGTACTACAAAGCTTATGTGAACTCCTTCACAGCGGGTAAATGGTATATTGGACTCGGGGGAACAAATTATGCTCCTACGAATGTTCCCATGGGGCCTAACGGGATTGTAACAGCTCCATCACCAACTGCAAGTGGAGGAACTTGGGGTGCTATTTCTTGGCAACCTTTTGAATATATCCTTGATGGTAATGCAGCAGACCAGATCGACACGACAGAGATTAATAACTATGCAATCCCCCTTACCATCGTAACCTACACCAACGCGAATGATGGCATTTGGAACTATTATGAAGTAACTGGATTTACTAATTATGTAAGTAATAATCAAGCTTTGCTTGCTAATTTAGCAAACACTTATCCCAATGCTGTTGTTTATAATTCCAGTGGAGTTCCAATTAATTTTATTCCACCTGCTTCTATAAATTATGGATCACTTGCATTACCTCCACCTTATACAGGCCCTAATATTTACATCCCATTTACGGAATACTTTACGTCTGTGGGAACTAATCAAACGATGATTAAAGATTCGATTTCTGTGATAAATTCTGGTGGTACCAACTGGGCCTATGACTATGATTTCATCCTGACTGTATCTGGTGTAAATCATAACTTAGGTCTTACTGGGAAAATGACAGCGAGAACTACAGTTGCCCCTTTAATTACAAATACTTACAATAATCTTAAAATCTTTGTAGGAGGAGATGATCCGCAGAATAATAATTATTGGGCAAGTTCATTCGTTTACCTACAGCCTACTCCTCCAAATGCAAATCCCAACAGTGTTCCTGGCTCTCCTTTCTCATTAGCTGGCACTTTTTCATCATGGGAAAATATTGCAATTAAGACTGGACAGTGGAAAAGTGATGCTAACCCATGGAACGCCACAAATACCACCTCATTCATTAATTCGGTATTTTCGACTTCAGTGATCGGTAAAATCATGGGCGATGCAGCAGCAGGTTTTGCTTTTGGTTGCGTGAATAGCCCTGCAATAAATCCTGCATACACTAAGCTTATGGGTAAAAAATACACATATGGCAACAGCCCTAGTGGTTCATGGTGGGGGGGCAATGAATATCCAACTTGCAAAACTAACACCCAGATATTTGATCAACTGCAAACAAATCCAGCCTTCTATGTTCAATATGCAGGTAAGATATTCAGCAATACGATGGCGACCTATGCCTTTTCAATTGAAGACCGATACTCAGATCGTTTTCCGATTGCTATAATTTGTGCCACAAATACTAGTGCGAATTTTTCAGGGATTAACAAAATCGAAATAACAATTCAAGATGCAGGATTTGGTAATTTACCTAAAAAATTAAACCCTAATCTTATAGTGCCAGGTATTCCCAATCAGGTCTACTATCCTACCCCACCAAATAATCCTACCAATAAAATCACTCTGCCTAGTGCTACATCTTTAAATACGAACTCGGTTTCTTATACCATTAGTGGCGCAGCAACGCTTACAAATACAGGAACAACTCTTTTTGCTACTCTTACAAACTATGGGCTAGTAACACTCAATGCCTATCAGCCACAAGATTCAAAATATTATGCTGGGAGCGCGATCAGTAGCTTCACCAGCGTGCGTGCAAATCCAATCACCTTTCCTGTTATTTCTAATAAAATTTACCATACAAATGGAATGAGTAATACTTTCACATTTACCGCAGCAACATGCCCAGGTGGTACTAATACACCTATATACTATACAAGCACCACAAATATTGTTTTTTCTAATTCAAACATACCAACGGCTACAATCATTGGTGCCTTAGCAGGAAGTTCTATCACGGCTAATACCGTGCCCGCTCCCGGTAGTGCTCCAACCTATATTACTGGAGGTACTAACCAGAATTTTAGTGTCACTGCTGGTCAATAGCAGTTGACTTCTTCTATTCTATCTAAACACCAATCGGCAGATCACTAGCGAAGCGGCTACTCCAGCTGCATCAGCCAATAAGCCAGCGGCGAGGGCATGGCGTCCTCGCCGGATGGCCACGGAGCCGAAATAGACGGCTAAGACATAGAGTGTGGTTTCGGTGCCGCCGAGGATGGTTCCTGCAAGCTGGGCAGCGTAGCTATTCGGCCCACAGCTTTTGACAATCTCGGCAAAGAGGCCCGTAGCAGCACTCCCACTCATCGGGCGCACCAGCACGAGCGGGAGAAGCTGGGAGGGGAGACCGATGAGATCAAGAGCAGGGGAGAGTAAACGGCTCAAAATGTCGATCCCTCCAGCAGCTCGGAAAATGCCAACGGCCACAAGAATCGCCACGAGGTAAGGGAAAATGCGGAGGGCAGTTTGCAACCCCTCCTTCGCGCCCTCAATAAATTCTTCATAGACGGAGAGCCCTTTTAATGCGGCATAGAGAGGAAAGAAGCCAACGAGGAAAGGGATGGCAACGAGCGAGATCGACTGGATCAAGGCGATTGGAAATGAAGAGTGCTGCAATGGCAGGAGATGTCCAACGGCCCAGAGAAATAGGCCAGCATAAGCGAGAAGGAGTAATTTTTCCCAAAGCGAGAGAGGGTGAGGGATCTTGAGAAATGGGAGGTTCTCCGTTGCAGAATCAGGTTTTTTATCGGACGAAATAATCGGAGGTAGGGCAAACATCGGGAGTCGTTGCAGGAGCTTCACCGCGGTAATGCCGGTGAGGAAAGAGCAGCAGGTGGCAACGAAGGCTGTGCCGATGATGGCTGTCGGATGAGTCGCTCCAGCGGCAGCAAGAATACCAACTGCAGTCGATGGAATGAGCTGAACGGAGCTTGTGTTAATTGCCAGAAAAGTACACATGGCATTGGAAGCTGTGCCAGGACGGTCATTGAGTGACTCTAGATCTTGCATGGCTCGTAGGCCCAGTGGTGTCGCAGCATTGCCGAGACCGAGCATATTCGCAGCGATGTTCATGACGATGGCACCCATTGCAGGATGATCGGCAGGGACTTCGGGAAAGAGTCGTTTGAGCAGAGGGCGAAGAACGGAGGAGAGATGCTCGACGGCTCCCGACTTCTCCGCGAGGCGCATGATACCCAGCCAGAAGGCCATGATCGCGCCGAGTGGTAGGGCAATGTTCAGAAGGGCAGATTTACAAGCATCGAAGGTCGCCGTTGTCACTGCCTCGGTATGTCCTGTCACGACACCGAGAATCACTCCACTAAGGATGAGACCGAGCCATAGATAATTGAGCATGGGGATTGGTTTTAATGGATGAGATCAAAGAGGGCGAAGAAAAAGAGAAATTTATGAATTGGGAACTCATGAAATCAGGAAGGGAAATATTTTTTAGAATGCTTTCTACGGTTCCTGATTTCCTGATTAAAATTTTTACCGTTCTGATATTTTCCCGTGGCAGCGCGCTCTTGTTTCGCTTTAATGGTCTCACTATGTCTGTTCGCTCTGATCGTTGGATTCGCAAAATGTCACTAGAACACGGAATGATTGAGCCGTTTGTGGAACGCCAAGTGCGCTCCGAAGAGGGCCGTCATCTCATCAGCTACGGTCTCTCCAGCTACGGCTATGATTTGCGTGTGGCCGATGAATTCAAGGTCTTCACCAATGTCTATAGTGCTTTGGTCGATCCTAAAGAGTTCGATGAAAAATCGTTTGTCGATCTCAAGACCGATGTCTGCATCGTTCCTCCCAATTCCTTCGCTCTGGCTCGGAGCATCGAATACTTCCGCATCCCCCGCGATGTCCTGACGATCTGCGTTGGAAAATCGACCTACGCTCGCTGCGGCATCATCGTGAATGTCACGCCGTTTGAACCTGAGTGGGAAGGACATGTCACCCTCGAGATTTCCAATACCACGCCGCTTCCCGCCAAGATTTATGCAAATGAAGGTTTGGCTCAAGTCGTCTTCTTTGCTGCCGACGAGCCATGCGAAGTCAGCTATGCTGATCGTGGTGGCAAATATATGAAACAGCGCGGCATTACACCTCCGAGGATCTGACAGGCGAAGCAGAAAGGGATGATACTTGAAAGCTGCAAGCTGAAGTGGAGATCAGATCTCTGACTTCTGATCTCCGATCTCTCCCTCTTGGGATCTCTCCATTCCTTTGAGTACTTCGCTCATATCTTCCACTTCATCCCAGACTTCGCGGGTGATGTAGATCGGTGCGTTTTGGAGTGAGGCAAGAGCGAGGCAGTCACTTGGTCGGGCATCCAATTCGATCACCTTGCGCTGCTGGAGTTCGTTTTCAGCACTGACTATCAGGCGACCATAATAGGTCGAACCCTTGAGATCATTGATGATGACACGATCTACCTTCGCTCCGAGGCCCGTGAGCAGCATTCCCATGAGGTCATGGGTGAGGGGGCGTTCGTGATGCTCTCCTCGGAGCATGAGATGGATGGCATTACCGACGAGTGGGTCCATGTAGATCACAAAAGCTTTCTCCTCGTTTCCAAGAAAAAGAGCACAGCCATTGGCCGTCGGAACCACAGACTTGATCGTGACAGGAAGGACTTCCTTAGAGCTCATGAGCTGACTATGAAGGAGAATCTCTCGGATTGCAGCTACGCTTTTACTTCTATGAGGAAGGCGTAGTCGGGGTGGATGATCCCACGGCGTTTGTACTCCTCGGCAAGGATAAGATAATGATCTGCCCAGCTTCCAAGCCCTTCCTGCTCCTCTTGGGTGAGTGTCCTGACAATGCGTCCGGGAGAACCGACAACCATAGAGCCTGCGGGAATAATGCTATTCAAGAGGATGGTGGCATGGGCACCAATCAAGCAGCGCTCGCCGATAACAGCTCCGTCGAGAATGATTGCTCCCATGCCGATCAGGGATTCATCCCCGATGGTGGCAGCATGGACAATTGCTCCATGCCCTATTGTCACGCGTTGTCCTATGATAGCAGACTGATCGGTGCCGACATGGATAACCGCATTATCCTGCACATTGCTCTGATCTCCGATCACGATGGGGGCAATATCGCCGCGTAGCGAAGCAGAGGGCCAGATGCTAGCCTTCTCACCCAAGGTAACGGCTCCTGAAAGAAACGCTCCAGGAGCTATGTAGGCACTCTCTGCAACGAGAGGTTTCCTTGAAAGACATTCGCTTACAAGTGTGGTGAAATAGGTAAGATGTTCAGGGTGTCCTGGGTTGGCAGCGAGGCTAGTATTCATGAGGTTTTTTAAGATTTATGTAGAATGGGTATTGACAGAGTGGTGAGGTTTTTTTTGGATCAGGCTTGTCAATTGACCCAACCCATAACCCAAAACAATACAATCCATGAGCAGCAAACTCCAACTCGTTGAAGCAGTCCAGAAAACCCTTGGTAAAGACACCAGCAAGGCTCATGCCGAAAAGGTCGTCGCAGCTGTGATCGACGGCATCAAGTCCAATGTTAAAAAAAGCAAGTCCCTCCAGTTGATCGGATTTGGAACCTTTAAGGTTGTGAACCGCAAGGCCCGCACTGGCATCAATCCTAAGACTGGTGAGAAGATCAAGATCAAGGCTTCCAAGAGCATCCGTTTCACCCCAGGTAAAGCTTTCAAGGGAATTCTCTAAATTATAGGGTTTCCCCCCGCCCCGAGAAAACCCGTTTTGCCCGATGGCAAAACGGGTTTTCTCATTTCATCGTCCGATTTCCTGGCATAGAATAGATCCCTATGAAAAATCCCTTAGTCGTTTCTATCACCGGAGCTGCTGGACAAATTGGATATTCCCTCCTCCCTCGTATCGCATCAGGACAGGTCTTTGGAGCTGACCAGCCTGTCCACCTTCGACTTATCGAGATCGAGCCAGGCATGAAGGCTCTCGCCGGAGTCGTCATGGAATTGAACGACTGTGCATTTCCTCTCCTCGAATCCATTGAGGCCACCTCCGATCTCGATGTCGGATTTGATGGTGCCAACTGGGCCCTCCTCGTCGGTAGCGTCCCACGCAAGGCAGGTATGGAGCGCAAGGATCTCCTCGGTATCAACGGGCAGATCTTTATTGGACAAGGGCAGGCCATCGAGCGCAATGCTGCCGATGACATTCGCATCCTAGTCGTGGGTAATCCCTGCAATACCAACTGCCTCATTGCAAGCCGCAATGCACCCAGTATTCCTGCTGATCGCTGGTTTGCCATGACCCGCCTTGACGAGAATCGCGCCAAGAGCGCTCTTGCTGAGAAGGCTGGAGTTCACTCTCGCGATGTCACGAAGCTCGCGATCTGGGGCAATCACTCCAGCACACTCTACCCTGATTTTGAGAACGCACTCATCAAGGGCGAGGCTGTCAGCAAATTCATTCCTGAGCGCGCTTGGCTCGAAGGAGAATTTATCAAGAGCGTTCAGCAGCGCGGAGCGGCGATCATCGCTGCACGAGGGCTCTCCTCAGCGAAATCAGCTGCCCACGCGGCCATTGAGACCGTGCAGACCCTACGCATGCCGACTTCTGCCGACGACTGGCACAGCGTGGCTCTTGCCTCCGATGGTTCCTATGGAGTCGAAGAGGGACTCATCTGTTCCTTCCCGACCCATTCCAAGGGGGATGGCTCTGCCTCTATTGTCCAGGGAGTCGAACTTGGCGAATTTGGAAAAACTAAATTTGCTCAGACAGTCAACGAGCTTCTCGACGAGAAGTCCATGGTTGCCGACCTATTACCCAATTAAGGATTTTCATAGGTGAGACTGTTGGGCTATTGATTGAAAAAAAACAATATTCCCAGCAGTTCTCTGACAAACTCAAAACCCTTTACTTTTCTATGAGTCACGACATTCCGGCGGCAGATCCTACCAACTACCGCAGTGAAACCGACAGCATGGGGGTCATTCCGGTTCCTCATGACCGTTACTACGGAGCGCAGACAGCGCGCTCCTTGATCCACTTTGACATTGGCAATGACACCAATCCGCCCGAGCTTATCAAGGCCTTGGGTCAGCTAAAGAAAGCCTGTGCCTTGGCCAATCGTGATCTTGGCAAGCTCTCCGCAGAGAAGTCGGATCTCATCAGCCGTGCTGCTGATGAAGTCATTGCTGGGAAATTGAATACCCATTTTCCTCTTCGCATCTGGCAGACCGGCAGCGGTACCCAGAGCAACATGAATGCGAATGAAGTCATCTCGAACCGCGCCATCGAAATGGCCGGAGGAGTGCTCGGTTCCAAAACGCCAATCCACCCCAATGACGATGTGAACATGTCGCAGTCCTCGAATGATACCTTCCCCACAGCGATGAATATCGCGGCGGTGACGGTTGTGCGCGAACGACTTCTTCCTGCAATCCTGGAACTCCGCGACGCACTGGAGGCCAAGGCCAAGGAATATGCTGACATTGTGAAGATCGGTCGTACGCATCTCCAGGATGCCACGCCACTCACGCTCGGTCAGGAATTCTCCGGCTATGTCTCCATGCTTGATAGTGACATGGAGCGGATTCGGCAAAGCCTCCCTGGCCTCGAGTCACTCGCCATCGGAGGCACTGCGGTCGGAACAGGACTCAATGCCCACCCGAAATTCGGAGAAACAGCAGCAGCTCATATCGCAACGCTGACAGGTTATTCCTTTGTCTCAGCACCGAATAAATTCGCAGCCCTTTCCTCACATGGAGAGTTCGTTTTTGCCAGCGGTGCGCTTAAATCCCTTGCTACCTCCATGATGAAGATTGCAAATGATCTTCGTTGGCTTGCCTCAGGCCCCCGCTGCGGTCTGGGAGAACTCTCACTTCCCGAGAACGAACCAGGCTCCTCCATCATGCCCGGCAAGGTCAATCCGACTCAGTGCGAAGCCGTTACCATGGTGGCCGTTCAGGTCATTGGGAACGATACCGCAATCGGAGTCGCGGCATCGCAGGGAAATTTTGAACTGAATGTTTTTAAACCGGTCATCATTCATAACTTCCTCCACTCAGTCCGCCTCCTATCCGATGCAGCCCTCTCCTTCACCGAGTACTGCATCATTGGAATCGAGGTCAATTACGAGAAAATTGCCGGATATGTCCAGAATTCTCTGATGCTCGTCACAGCCCTCAATCCCCACATCGGCTATGACAAATCTGCTCAAATTGCCAAGAAAGCCCACAAGGAGAAGACCAGTTTGAAAGAAGCGGCTATCGCTTTGAGGTATCTCACAGCGGAGCAGTTTGACCAGTGGGTTAATGCCTCAGCCATGACCCATCCCTAACTGGTGGGGAGTCTTGGGATCTTCCTGCTTCTACTACTATGTGAGGCGGTGAATCACAACGCCTTGCTTCGCATCGTAAAATACCATCGCTAGTGGGGTGGGGGAAATTAAAAGTTCCTGCACCCTTCAAATCCCAATAAAAAGGCTTCTCTTGGGATTCTTACTTTTTTGCTCCTTGTGGGAATGCAGAGTGTCTTTCTGTGGTGTCTTTCTCCAACCAGCAGCCGCAGTTCCTGTGCGAAATATTCTACTAGGTGTAATGAAGCAATGGATTGTTGAGGATGAAGAGGCGGCTGAGATCTTCTAGAAAAAAGCTAAGCAAGTGGCGGCTCCTTATTTTTATGCTTAGGTGTGCTGGCTGCTGCGCAGACCTAACAGCCTTCAGTCTCATTCGCAAAAAAGCCCCAGATCTAAACCTTGACGCGTTCGATGTGGGCGCCGAGCGCATTCAATTTTTCATCAATAGCCTCGTACCCGCGGTCGATGTGATAGACTCGGTTGATTTCTGTAATGCCGTCGGCGGGGAGAGCTGCTAGAACAAGTGCTGCGGAGGCACGGAGGTCGCTGGCCATCACCGGAGCACCACTGAGGCGTTCTACGCCCTTAATCGTGGCGCGGTGGTCGTCGAGTTCAATTCGGGCTCCCATGCGCTTGAGCTCAGCGACATGCATGAAGCGTTGAGGAAAGACGGTTTCAGTCACGACACTCGTGCCATCCATCGTCGAGAGGAGGGCGCAGAACTGGGCCTGCATATCGGTTGGAAATCCAGGGTAGGGGAGTGTCTCAAGATGGAGGGGCTTACGAGCACCATTGGGAGAAACGGTGACGCTTTCTTCAGTCTGGCTAATCTCAAATCCTGCACAGCGTAGCGACTCTAGGACGGCTCCGAGATGCTTCGGCTCAGCGCGGCGGATGGTGACTTGTTTTCCTGCGATGGCTCCGGCAACAAGGAAGGTTCCTGCTTCGATGCGGTCGGGAATGACGGTGTGGTTAGCTCCGTGGAGTTCCTTTACACCTTCAATCTCGATGTGCTGAGTGCCTGCACCGCGGATATTCGCTCCCATCGCGATGAGAAAATTAGCTAGGTCGATGACTTCCGGTTCCTCGGCAGCTCCTTCGATGATAGTCGTTCCTGTGGCCAAGACGGCGGCCATCATGATATTTCCTGTGCCAAGAACGGTTGGGCCATGCTTTCCTCGCAGGTTGATTCGTGTGCCGATGAGTTCCTTGGCTTGCAAATGAATGTCGCCTCCCTTGACGGTGACTTGAGCTCCGAGGGCTTCAAATCCCTTGAGATGCAAATCAATCGGGCGGTCTCCAATGACGCAGCCCCCAGGAAGTGAAACCTTCGCCGATTTTTCGCGCCCCAGCAGCGGGCCGAGTACGCAGACAGAGGCGCGCATTTTACGAACAATGTCGTAGGGAGCCTCGGTGCGAATTTTTTCAGCTCGTACCTGGACGACTCCGCTGGCACGCTCCACCTCGCAACCAAGCTGGCTCAAGATGGTGAGCATGTAATGGATGTCGCTCAGGTCGGGGACTCTGTCGATGACGCAGCGATCCTTGGTGAGAAGCGTGGCAGCAAGAATGGGAAGTGCGGAGTTTTTGGAGCCGCCGATGCGGACTTCGCCTTCCAGTCTATGTCCGCCATGCACGAGAATTTTATCCATGAGTCTATTCGTTATCCTGCGTTAATTTCCTCTGACTGCTTCGATGAATCGTAATACTCCTTGGTAGTCGGGAAGAGCTGTAATGTCGCGATAATTATGTTGGGAGAAGCACTCCATGACGGCCTGATCTTGCTCCTTGCCGATTTCGAGCAAAAGGTGGCCACCTGGCGTGAGATATTCTGCGGCGAGGGGGATGAGGCGATGAATGAGATCGAGTCCGTCGGCTCCTCCGTCGAGGGCGAGGATGGGATCGTGTTGCACTTCACGGCTGAGAGTGGGAATTTCTGCCGTGGGAATATAGGGGAGATTTGCTGTAATGAGATTAAAACGGACATCTTGCATTTCGGAAGGGGTGAGATCCGCCTGCAAAAAACGGACATCTTTTATTTCCAGAAGAAGGGCGTTTTCTTGGGCAAGAGCGAGGGCATCAAGAGAAATATCGGTCGCGGTAATTTTCGCCTCGGGGCGTTCCACAGCCAATGTTAGGGGAATAACTCCACTGCCTGTGGCCACATCCAGGATCGTGCTCAGATTAGGATAGGTCAGAGCGCGTTCGACAAGTTGCTCTGTCTCGCGGCGTGGAATCAGAGCACGACTGTCACTCTTGAAAATACGCCCGCAAAATTCCACCGTGCCGAGCAGATGCTGGAGGGGAACGCCTGTGCCGCGTTTACGGATAAGATCGCGGAGCGGAGCCCGTTCTTTTTCTCCGAGAGGTCGATCGAACTGGAGGTAGAGCTCAAGGCGTTTGACTCCCAGCACATGAGCCAAGAGATGCTCTGCATTGAGTCGTGGTGATTCGATTCCCTGCTTGGTTAGGTAGGAGGCCGCTCCTTGCAGGACCTCAAGCAGCGACATCATTTCCATGCGATTCCTTAAACTGCGTCAGGTTCCGAGGCCGAGGCTTCCAAGCGTTGCTGTGTGTCAGCGGACTCAATGGTGGAGATCATGTCGGCTATATCACCTTCCATCACGCGATCGAGATTATAGAGTGTTAGACCGATGCGGTGGTCGGTGAGGCGATTTTGCGGGAAATTATAGGTGCGGATTTTTTCCTCACGACCTCCAGACCCGATTTGGCTCTTGCGGTGGGCGGCATATTTCTGCGCTTCCTCTTCGCGCTTTTCTTCAAGGAGGCGTGATCGAAGGATGGTGAGGGCTTTCTCCTTATTCTTCTGCTGGCTACGCCCATCCTGACAGCGAACGATTTTCCCCGTGGGAAGATGCATGACCTGAACAGCGGAATCAGTGGTGTTGACACCCTGGCCTCCTGGTCCACCTGCGCGGCAAACCTCGATGCGGAGATCCTGAGGACGAAGCTCAATATCGACCTCCTCTGCTTCAGGCAGCACGGCGACGGTGGCGGTGGAGGTGTGAATGCGACCTTGTGCTTCGGTTGCGGGAACGCGTTGGACGCGATGAACACCGCTTTCATAGCGGAGACGACGGAAGACATCATCGCCGCTGATTTGAAAAATCACTTCTTTGTATCCGCCTGCATCGCTGGGGCTGGCCTCGATGAGTTCCTGGCCAAGTCCATTAGCCTCGGCATAGCGGGCATACATGCGGTAAAGATCGCCTGCAAAAATCGCTGCTTCCGAGCCTCCTGCTCCAGCACGAATTTCGACGATCGCATCACGATCATCATCAGGCTGGGGTGGCAGCAGAGAAAGCATGACGATTTGATCCAACTTGGGAATCTTTGCATTGATCTCTTCGATCTCGGCTTTGGCTAGCTCTGCCATCTCGGCATCATTGCCCGAGGCCATCTCTTCATTCTCGATGAGTTGGGCGCGAAGGCGGGCTAGTTCGTCCCAGGTGGTAAGCAGCTCTTTCGTACGAGAATGCTCCCGTAGCACCTCGCGGGCCTTCTTGGCATCATCAAAGAGTGTTGGATCGGTGATGGCCGTCTCGAGTTCCTCAAAACGGATACGGCGTTTGGCAATCAGCGGGGTAAAATCAAGATTCATGGCAGTTTACCCCGAGGAATCTGTACGGGGAGCCGCCCGGCACCCGAGAGCAAACTCGGTGTGCCATTCGTCTTCCCGACCGAAATCGGGAAGGTTCGTAGCTAGGCCTTCTTGGTGAGAGATGGCTTAGTAGCGCGGGTGGCGCGAACATTGCCATAGCGACGGGTAAACTTCTCAATACGGCCAGCTGTATCAATGAACTTCTGCTCACCAGTGAAGAAGGGATGGCAGGAAGAGCAGATACCGATCTTGATATTGTCCCGAGTTGAGCGCGTCTGATAGGCAGCTCCGCAGGCGCAGATGATCGTGGTGGCGTTGTATTCGGGATGAAGGCCGGCTTTCATAGAGCCGATGAGCATGGCTGAAACTCCATGACATGGCAAACAAAAATCATTCCAATTTGCTTATCCATTCCCGATTAGCCACTCCCGATAGACAACAGGGGAGATTTCCGATGGCTTGATTTCGCTTCGTCCACCCCAGAAGACATTGGTGTAGAGCAGAGGAATACCCGCCGCTTCCAGATTGCGATCAATGGCGGCTTTATGCTCCAGTAGCCGTGGCTTCTCGGTGCCGTGGGCCACGCCCATGATATTGACATTGTTGAATTCCGGCCCTCCCTCGCGCCAGTAGCAGTGAGTCAGGATGTCGTGTCGTCCGATCTCGGCTCCTGCCTCTGCCTCTCGGCCAGCAGGGACAGCCCAGTGAAAGAGTCCGTTGAATCGTGTGACCCGCACGCCAGTTGTGGAGGGCTTGACATGTTCCAGGAAGGTCGAAAAACGGCCAAGCAACTTGCGCTCCTGAAGCGAGCGGGCGATAGCATAGAATTCCTCAGGTGAGACTTCTGCTGCAGCGGCGCGGGCAAGCCAAGGATGGGAGGTGATTTCCTCTGGTGTGAATTCGCGTTTGAGTTCGAGAAGGACACGCCATTCGAGATCGGTAAGATGAACGACGGCAGGGCGCATCATCACAGCAGGTTGCTCGGAGCGATCTCCAGGGGTGATGCTTTTGCGGCGGACATGGCCGACTCCGAGAGCGAAGATTCCCTTGGCCTGCATGAGGCGGAAGGAATCAGCACCGATCTTGCGTGCAAGAAGTTCGCAATGCTCCGTGAGAGAAAAACCCGCAGGAACCTTGAGTGTCGTCCAGAGACGAAAGGCTCCTCCTGGAATCTTCGCATCGGTGGAGCGTATAACGACATGGCCGGAGAAGGGATCATCCTTGAAGAGGAAGTCAAAGGCGGCATCAAGCTTCTCCTCGGGTAATCGCCAGGCGACCAAGGCTCCTTCGGCAAGGTTATTGGCAATCAGAGTCTGACGAACTCGGCGGATCGTTCCCGCCTCAAGCATCGCACGAATTCTGGTTAAGACAGTCTCAAGCGATTGCCCTGATTCTGCGGCTACAAGGGCAAAGGGATCTTCGTGGAAGCCGGAAATTTTATCCTCGGAAACGGTGAGGATAGCGGCGTTGATGGGATCGTTGTGCTCAACGGGGATTGCGTTGATGGATGGTGAATCAAAGGAAGTCTGCATGAGAAAAAAAGGTCAGAGTGCCATAGAGAGCACATCGAGTGTGCGGTCGATCTCGGCAGCGGTATTGTAGAAATGGGGGCTGAAACGGAGCCAGAAACCATGATCTCGTGTCTTGCGGAGAGAGGCGGCGATGCCTGCTTTTTCAAGTACTGAGAAAAGAATGGCCGGATCGCCTCCAGGATGGCGCGTGGTGACGATGCCCGAGCGGAGCGGTTCGTGACTACGGGGTGAGAGAAATTCAAATCCGAGTGTGGCTAATCCGGCTTCAAGCTGATCGCGCCGTTCCAGAATCAATGCGGAGATGTTTTCAATACCGCGTTCTTGTAGGAGCTGGATGGAGGCTCTCATGCCATAGATGCCTGCAATATTGAGCGATCCTGGTTCGTAACGACGGCCTCCTTCTTCAAAGTCGATAACGCGCTGTGCGAGAAAATCGGGAGATTTTACATTCCAGGAGCCGAGCAATGTCGGGCGGCATTCTGCAAAGCGATCTTTGGAGACATAAACAACGCCTGCCGCCAGCGGGCCGAGTAGCCATTTGTGGGCATCGGCGGAGAGAAAATCGACTTCGGAGGCTGGAGTTGGGAATGCTCCCAGCGTCTGGATTGCATCGAGGGAAAACAAGATGCCTCGTGCTCTGAGTAGGGCACCGATTGCAGGAATATCAATGCGCCAGCCAGTCTGAAAATGACAGGAGGCGAGGGCCACCAGGCGTGTGTTTGGTGTGAGGGCTGCCTCCACAGTATCAAGTGTGATCTTGCCGAGACTCTCGGTTTCCAGCCATTTGATGATAACCCCGAGGCGTTGTAAATTCAGCCAAGGATAGACATTGGCAGGATAATCATCGCCGTAGATGACCACCTCGTCGCCAGCTTTCCACGCAAGGCCATTGGCAAAGAGACTGAGTCCGAGAGCCGTCGGGCCGAGTAGTGCAATCTCGTCAGCTTCAGCTCCGAGGAGCGTGGCGAGTTCACCGCGTGTTTTTGTGAGATCGCGTAAGACACCGCTGAATTCCTGCTGATCTTCACAGCTTGCCGTGATGTAGCCTTTCATCGCCTCGGCAGCGATGGAGGGGAGGGCCGTCACTCCAGCGTGGGCCAGGAAGATTTTTTTCTGAGCGACGGGAAATGCAGAGAGTCGTTCTGCTTCTGAAGAAAAGGAAGCGATCATGCTACTCCCTTCTCGGATGCTGATTCTGCCTGGCTCACTGCGGTCTGTGGTGTGTGAATCAGATTCCAGAATTGATCGGTCGATTCTGCCTGATCGTCATCGGTCATCGGCAGCTTCGAGCGGAAAAGAAAATCATGGATTGTGTTTTTGTGTAGCACACGGTGGATCAGGATACCTTCGCTGTGGCGTTCAAAATAGATCCTGTGATCGCGACAACGATAGCGATGCAGGGTGCGGCCATCGCGCTTGATCTGCTTGAAATGCTCGGTACTCAGAGAATCAAGATCCTCGGGAAGGATCTGAAATTCGGCGAGAAGATCGAGTTGCAGATCTTTGGGAAGGGCACTCATTTCTGCGGCGCTTGTGGGATTGAAGATGACTTGAAACACGCCCAGCAGAGTAGAGGAGAAAAGTCCCGCTTGGCAACGCCCAGCGTTTTCAATCCATTTTCTTGCAATTCAGAAGAGCTTCATTATAGGGGTAAGAACAACAAATTTTTTCCTGTAACTATGAACAACAAACCCGCCCTTTTCCTCGCCTCCATCCTTCCTTTCCTTGCCGGATGCACCACGGAGGTCGGTGCTGATGGTCAGCCTCATTCCGTGATGACTCCCCTTGGAGTTGCAGCAGTACAAGCGGTCACGGCAGCAGGTATTGGAGCGGGTACGGGGGCTCTCTGTCGTGGGGTGAATCCTGTGGCCACGGGAGCGATTGCTGCCGGAGCTGGAAGTGTTGGCTCGCAGGCGATCACAGCATTTATTCCGAAGGCTGGTCAGAATGGTGGTGGATCACAGCAACAAGCCGCGAACGGTCCTCTCTATCGTATGACTAGCGATGGTTCATTCGTTCCTGCAAAGATCCGTTACACCCAAATGCCTGATGGCACCTATGCTCCTCGCTATCCCGAGGGAGTCCGACTTTACAGGCAGCTACAGAATGGCTCGTTTGTGCAGGTTCAGTAGTAGCAACTGAATAAATCTGGAACTCAGGAACTCAAGGAGATTAATTTCAATTTTTCTGTGTCTCGGCGGCTCTGAGGGAGATTAGGCAACCCCGATTTTACCGCCGTGGATCGTTGCGGAAGCTGGAGGCGTTGAGCGAGATCAGGACGGGGGATTCGTGTTCATAGCTCAGGATATTGAGTGTTCCTGTCTGAATCACGAAATGCCGGCCTGATTGTGGCGGCAGTCTGAGCCATCGAGCAATCAGGACACGCAGGACATGGCCATGGGCAAAAACCAGAGCATCATCCTGCACGGCCATTAATCGGGCAATCACACTATCGCAACGATTGGCAATCTGATCGGGAGTTTCCCCACCGGGAGTGGGTGAGTCAAAGACCGTCCAGCCGGGGGATTTTTGACGGATCTCCTTCGTTGTGATTCCTTCGTAGTCGCCATAGTTCCATTCGGTCAGATCTTCTGTTGTCTCAGCATGATCCTGGAAACCTGCCAGCTCGCAGGTGCGCTGCGCTCGGAGTCGTGGGCTGGCCAGAACGAGTTTGAAATCCCAATTGCTAAGTTCTGATTTTAGTTCTGAGGCTTGGCGTTCCCCTTCCAGAGTGAGTGGAATTTCACTAAAGGAAGTATGTTTTCCATTTTTGCTCCACTCGGTTTCACCGTGGCGGACAAGAACAATCTGGGGGCCTGAGGAACGCATCGAGAATATGTGCCAGAGCGATGACGGCGTGTCGAGTGCAAGAGTTTCACTTCATTTCCGATTGAGAAAAAAATTGAGCCGTCTAATCTCTTTTTATGAAATCCCCCGTTTCTAAGCAGATTGTTTTTCTGGGACTCATAGCATCTGCTTCTGTTTGTGCTCATGCCATGACGATTAATTGCAATTTCACAACAGGAGACACGACGGACTTTCCCGGTTCTTTTCCTATTTCCCAAGCTCCGAACGCAGCACTCATTGAGACTACGATCAAGGCGGCAACTGCTCAGGTAACTGGTTTGATTGCCAATACCGGTACCTACACGATTAATTTCGTCGATGATCCGACGACCGGTCTGGGAGAGAGTGTGAACACTGGAACCATGGATCTTTCCTATTCCAGTTTTTTATCCTATCTCAAAGCCAACCCTATCAAATCGGTGGCTGGACTCACAGCACTTGCTTCCTTGCCTTCTGGATCGAGCATCGGAATCAATGGCAATGCGACGCAGGTCAGTCTCGGAGGTGTCAATTTAAACATCCTTGGAGACTCAAAGGATGGTAATGCCTTGATATCCGCAAATAATGGATTCATCGGCACCATCGGGCTGAATTTTGATGGGGTGAATCTTTCGAGAACCAATATCAACCCCAATAATTATGATTTGTTCTCGACTGCTGCACACGAGGTGGGCGAAGTGCTCGGAATAGGGGGCCAGGGATCGACCTTGGGTCAAGGAACCAGCGATGTCGGGGTGCTGGATCTCTACCGCTATTCGGCATCGGGGGTTAGAAGTTACACGGCATCCTCCAACGCCGTTTCATACTTTTCCATCAACGGAGGCAAGACAAGTCTGGTGCATTTCAATCAAAGCCCCGACGGGGATTATAGTGACTGGGGGGATGGGGTAAAACCCGGGGATGATCAGGGTAATACCCCTTCGCAGGTGCAGGATGCCTTTGCCTCGCCTGGTGTCACCCCAAACATGGGGCGTAATGAGGCGATCGCCCTTGATGTCAATGGATGGAATCTGAGTGCGGCGGGTCTTGCAATGGAGGGAACCAATCAGATCACGGGGACCTTGAATGTTCCGACCAATACTCAACTTAGCGGAGCGCTCAGCGTAGTAACCAACTCAACGCTCTTGCTCGGTAAGGGGGCTTCGCTAATCAGCACCAATGTAGTGAGCGTCGCAGGCACGCTGACTGATAATTCGGCTCTAGCATTTACCAATACATTCAAAGGAAAGGTCTCGCTCGTCGGAAGTGGAACTCTGCAGAAAAGCTACCCTGCGAGTAACTCCGTGGCAGGATTTGGTGCAACTCTTGGTAACGGGATTTCCTTTTACCTGCTTGCAGGATTTGTCACGAATTCCAGCATTCTCAATGCGCAGCTTGTCAATGGGGCCCTCAACTTCAAGGGAACTTACGGTAATGCCGTAGTGCTCTCCTTCAGCGGGACAACGAACAGCACGATTCAGTGGTGGGATACCAATGTTGCTACGCCATTCTGGACGAACACGGTGGCGGGAGATACCAACATCGCGACAAAATATTTCAACTACAAGGGATTCAGTGGGAGCTTTTCCAATTTCTTGCTTACGAATGCTGTCAATACAACCAACAGCAGAACATGGCTCACTACGATAATGGGTGCCTATGGTTATGATACTACTACCAAAACCTCATGGGCAGTCATCGACCACAACAGCCTCTTCGATTCAGGCGATGGAGGTCTTCCTGATCTGACGAATCTGAGTGCTTTGAGCAATTCTGATATTCCGAATCTCTCAACCAGTGGAATTACTTTTCAAGCAGTTCCTGAGCCATCGAGCTTCGTGCTTCTGGGGATCGGAGTGCTAGCACTCATGGCTTTTTCCAGAAGGCTGACTTTCACCCAACGGCCAGTTCCAGTTCGGTCTGATAAGGTGAAACTTCAAAAAGGATAGGGATTTTGGTTAGAGCAGGAAGCAGTCTCCGATTGCCATCGGCTGCCAGATCACCTTCATCTGCGGGATGATTGTTAATTACGATTCCTTGGCAGGCGAGGCCGTGGGCTTGGATTGATTCCAGCGTCAAGAGCGTGTGATTGATCGCACCGAGTTGATTGCGTACGACGAGAAGCACAGGAAGCCCCATTTCCTTAGCAAGATCAGCTCCTGAATAATTTTGGGAAAGAGGAACCAGCCAGCCACCGACACCCTCAACAAGGAGTGATCTGTGGGAGTGATGCAGCCGCTGAAAAGTTGGCATTACTTCGGCAGGATCAAAACAACGCACTTCCAGTCGCGCAGCCTCGATTGGGGCGAGGGGAGCGGCGTAGGAGACGGGTGTGACCTCTTCGAGTGTGAGTTTGTTCTCTGCAGCAGCTTGAAGGATGCGGCTATCCTCAGGTTCTCCGCAGGAGATCGGTTTCATGGCAACGGTATCAAATCCTGCCTTTCGCAAACTCCGTGTGAGAAGGGCTGTGACAAAAGTCTTCCCGACATCGGTGTCGGTGCCAGTGATGAAGAAATTCATGGAGGGAAAAGTGCTCTCTGTTTCAATCTTCCCAAGGGATTTCCTGGGATTCGTCGGCGGGGTCGAAGTCGTAGTTGAGAGGTTTTTTCTTTGCTTGGGATTGTAAGGCCATTCTGCTTCCTTGCGGTGTGAATCGGCTCATGGCGCGGGCGACTTCCCAGCGTTCGGTGAGGTGCTCGGGGAGTTCCTCCAGAAAACGAGAGGGGCGTTGAAAGGCTTCGCCATAGGCTGCATTGAGCCGTAGTTCGGGATAGGTGAGGTAGAGTTCATCTTTGCAGCGCGTGACCGCGACATAGAAGAGGCGGCGTTCTTCTTCGAGTGCAGCCTCATCCTCCAGGGAGCGGGTTCCGGGGAACATTCCCTCAGTCAGCCAAGCGAGAAAGACAGCCTGCCATTCGAGGCCCTTGGCCTGATGGATACTGGAGAGGCAGACGCGATCTTCCTCGTCGTCACGACCTCGGACTTCGCTTGTCTCAGTGCCGCCGAGGAGTGTGAGCTGAGCGAGAAATTCATCAGTCTGATCGAACTGCTTGCCGTAATTTGCAAGTGTCGCTAGATCGTCACGACGGGCTTCGTAGTTTGCAAACTTGGCCTGCATGTATTCATCGTAAAGACTGACGGTAAAACTCGTAATCATCTCGGAGGGTGCCGCTGGTGTTCCATCTGGAACAAGCTCGCAGAGTGTTGTGATAAGTTGGCTCCACCCTTTGGCGGCCTTGGCGGGGAGTTTGCATCCCGTCGCAAGCCTCGAGAATTGTCGGCTTCCATCCAGGAGCTTTGCTGTCTCGTTCCAGAGATTCTCGGCGGTCTTGGTACCGATGCCAGGGAGGAGTCGCACCATGCGCTTGAAGGCGATTTCGTCATGGGGATTCACTGCGAACTTTAGAAAAGCAGCGACATCCTTGACATGGGCCTGTTCAAAAAACCTCAGTCCGCTGGTGATCCCGAAGGGAATGCCTCGACGCGTGAACTCCAACTGGATTTCCATCGAATGATAGTGAGCGCGGTAGAGGACGGCGATTTCGCGAAAGTCGATCCCCTCGTCATGCAGCTCCAGCACGCGCTGCGCGATGAAGGAAGCCTGTTCGTTATTGGTCGCGAGCGGTACAAGCGCGGGCTTTGTAACGGAGGGTTTGCGAACAGCACAGAGGGCTTTCTCAAATTGGCGGGGATTGTTCAGAATGGAGGCATTAGCGAGTTCGAGAATCTGCGGGACGCTCCGGTAATTGGTCTCAATGCGATGAATCACCGAGTTGGGGTAGCGTTTTGGAAATTCGAGGATGTTGGCGCAGTCAGCCCCTCGCCACGAATAGATCGACTGGGCATCGTCTCCGACTACCATGATGTGCTTGGAGGCTGCGGCCAGCGTGTCGATCAGTCCTGCCTGAAGGCGATTGGTATCCTGATATTCATCGACAAGGATGGCGTGGAAACGGCGTTGATAGCTGGCAGCGATTTCGGGATGAGTGAGCAAAAGCTCATGTGTCTTGGAAAGAAGATCGTCGAAGTCGAGAGCATTGACCTCTTTTTTGCGCCCTTCGTAAGCCGTGGCCACCTGAGCGATCTGATCTTCCAAGTCGATGAAATAACGATAACGACGGGCAAGCAAGGTGCGGAGACTCTCTCCAGTATTGCAGCCGAGGCTGAAGAGTTCGGCGAGGACGGCTCCCTTGGGAAAGCGTTTGTCATTCACACGAAATCCTAACCGTGCCACGAGAGACTCGATCAGCTCTTCCTGATCCTCACGGTCCATGATGGTGAAACCTTGAGCGAATCCGACCGCTTCAGGATCGCGTCTGAGAATACGATGCCCGATGGAGTGAAAGGTTCCACTCCAGAGTCCCTCCGCAGCACCTGGGAGAAGGTCATTGACGCGTTCGAGCATATCCCGTGCGGCTTTATTCGTGAAGGTTAGAAGCAGAATCTCACCGGGGCGATACCCTTGCTCCAGCAGCCAAGCAACGCGGTAGGTGAGGGTGCGAGTTTTTCCACTTCCAGCTCCTGCGATGACGAGATGCGCTCCAGCGGGAGAAGTGACTGCGGCAAGCTGTTGGGCATTGAGAGCCTTTTCGAAATCAATGCCACCCGCAGCACCAGGGGCGGGATGGAGCTGGTAGCTCCGGCTCATGTGTTCTGAGTTTTAGGATGGTGCTTGTGATGACGGTGGTGCTTTTGGGGAACAGGTTTGGTTTCCGTAGAAGGATAAGGACAAACAGCCGTCTGTGCTGTCTGGGGAAGTCCGAGGGCCCAACGGAGCATTTTTGCAGAATCGCTGAAGACGCTCTCCTTGCCACTACCTAGAATAATACAGATCGCCTCTCGTCCATTGGCACTGCCGCTGCTGACGAGGCAATGTTTGGCTTTGTCGGTATAGCCGGTCTTCATTCCGTTGCAGAACCAGTTGTCTCGCATTGTCTGATTCGTATTGCGGAGTAGATGGACATGACCATCGGCGTAGCGGAAGTTGAGATATTTGGTTGCCATGATCGGTCTCAGAATCGGATTAGCATAGGCGGCACGAGCGATTAACGAGAGATCGGAAGCTGTGGAATATTGCTCGTCAGAGGGGAGTCCGTTTGGATTGACAAAATGGGAGGAGGTCGCACCGAGCGAAGCGGCCTTGGCATTCATCACCTGAGCGAATGCTTCAATGGAGCCTGCACTGTCGCGTCCAAGGGCTCGGGCGACATCATTCGGGCTCTTCACAAGTAGAGCCGTCAGAAGAGTGCGCCGGTCATAGGAGGTTCCAGGTCGGAGCTGGAGTTTCGTTGGCTCCACGACTTCATCGCTTGGATCAATCACGACCTGATGCTCCAGATTTCCTCGCTCGGCTATGATGAGCGAAGTGAGGAGTTTCTGCGTGCTGCCGATCTGGCGTTTTTCATGGGCATTGCGCTCGTAGAGAACCTCGGCGGTCTCGGGGTTCACCACGATGACAGAGGCTCCTTTGACTGCGGGCGGTGGCGTGGCCCAAGCTGAGTGAAGTGAGCAAATTCCTGAAAGGAAAAGAAGAAGCAGTAGATGGTGGCGTAGCATTGTGTACATCATGGAAGCGCGCTGGATGGTGAAGGAGATTCCTCAGGAGTGGCAATAGATTTTCCTAGCTTGGATTCAATAATTGGATCTTTGGGGGAGCCGAGGTCGAGGGCTTGTTGATAATGGCGGCGGGCGAGTTCGATCAAGGGCGGGGTGCGGCGCAGATAGAGGACAGCAAGATTAAAATTGGCATCGGCGTAGTGCGGATCTAGCTCCACGGCGCGGCTGAGTTCTTGCTCGGAGGCCTCACTCCACCCTTTGCGACCGGCAGCGATCCCGAGGTAGTTGTGGGCACGAGGGTTGTGGTCATCGCAGAAGACGGCTTGAGCGAGAGCAGCAAAAGCTGCGTCATCGTGCTTCTGTGCAAGGGAATTCATCCCGAGCAGGAGCCATGCAGGCCCATTTTTCAGATCAAGTCGCAGAGCTTGCTGAAGAAGAGCATTGGAATCATCAAGCTTGCCGCGACGGGTCTTCACCGCTGCCAGACTGACCAGGATTGATCCGTTGTCGGGAGAGAAGGCGAGGGCTTTTTTGTAAAAGGATTCTGCTTCACCCAAATCACCGTGAGTAAAAGATTTCTCAGCCTGAGCGACAAGTGCTCGGGCTTCTTCAGGAACAAATACTTGAGAGGTTGGTTCAGAACTCCGGCAGATCGCTGGAGGTGAAAGCAGGAGCAGGAGTAGGAGGTGCCGCAGAGGGATCATCCTCATCCTTTGGCAGAGAGTTCGGCGGCGCGATGGCGTGCGGCAGTTACCGCATCTCGCACGATATTCGGGAAATCTGAACTGGTCATGACATGAAGACCTGCGGCGGTTGTTCCTCCTGGGCTGGTGATTTCCGTACGAAGAGCAAGGGGAGTCTCTCCTGTTTCCATCACCAGAGCGGCGGCAGCGGCGAGGGCACCGGCGGCAAAGGTTTTTGCTGTGTCAGGTGCTAGGCCTCCCTCAATGCCTCCCTGAGCCAGGGATTCTAACATGAGAAGAGCAAAGGCGGGGCCACTACCACTGACGGCAGTGACGGTATCGAGATCTTTTTCTCGAACTTCGAGGGAGCTACCAACGGAGGAAAAAATGCGATGTGCCAGGTCTCGATCTTCCGCCGTGGCCGAGGTATCGGGGGCGATGGCTGTGATCCCTTTGCGGAGACGAACTGCCGTGTTGGGCATGGTGCGAATGATCCTCGCTCCCTGATCCGAGGCATTGCGAAGATCGGAGGCGTGAATACCTGTCACGATGGAGATGAGGAGCTTGTTGCAAAGCTGGGGAGCGACGCTGGTCACGACTTCGAGGGCTAAGGCAGGCTTGACGCAGAGGAAAACAACCTCGGCTTCGGCGAGAGCCTCCGCATTAGAATCAGCAAAGCGGGTGCCGAGTAGCTCTGCCGTCTGAGATGCGGACTCAGGAGTTTTTGACGAAATAATGACATTCTGGCCAGTTGTGAAACCGGAGGCAATCATGCCACGAATCAGTGCCTTGCCCATTCTGCCACATCCGAGAACTGCGTAATTCATGCGGAGATTCTAATGAAATAGCCTCATCAGGCAAGAGCCTCCGAAGAGCGGCTATCGTTGACACATTCGCTCGCAAAACTTACTGTTTTATCCATGATACGAACCCATACTTCGATGGATGGAAGTGATCTCCTCAAAAATTCGACGCTCTATCGTGAATTTCTTGCGGAGCGGGATGAGATTTTGCGCCACAAGTGGATCGAAAGTGAAAAAGCTGGCCGCGATATTGGCTTTGAACGAGCCCTTCTTGATTGGATGATGAAGCATCGCACGCCTTGGCGGCACGCGCGGGCAGTTTCCAAAGGAATTCGCTGAACTACCAAAATTAATCCCAATCCTTTAATTCCAATTCCTTTAAGGTGGCCCTGTGAGACCGCCAAGGTATATGAAAAATTCCGATTCAAAATCTCTGAACCCAGCCGAACCCAAGCCGCTGCTTCCCCATGAAGAGGCGGTGCTGGTGATGGATTCCGAGGCGATCCGCAAAGCGATCCGCCGGATTGCCCATGAGATCATTGAGCAGAATCACGATTTGGCTCGTTTGGTTATCGCAGGTATCCCTACAAGAGGAACGATTGTCGCATCCAGGATCATCTCTCATATTGCTGAAATTGAGGGAATCACCCCGATGCTCGGAATCGTCGATGTCTCGATGCATCGTGATGATCTTGCAACGCGGGCACGGGTCAGTGTGCTGGAGGAGACGCAGCTTCCTTTGGATCTTGATGGCCGTCCTCTGGTCTTGATTGACGATGTCCTTTATACGGGACGGAGCTGCCGCGCCGCGATGGATGCCATCGCCTCATTTGGTCGTCCCTCCCGCATTCAACTCGCCGCTTTGGTGGATCGAGGGCATCGGGAGTTACCGATTCGCGCTGATTTTGTAGGGAAGAATGTCCCGACGGCTCCCGAGGATCGTATTCGGGTGCGCTTTGAAGAGTTCGATCATGTCCCTGATTCCGTGACACTGATTCATCCCCATTCTGTAGCGTTATGAAAAACCCTTGGCCCCATAAGGATCTCTGTGCCTTAGCGGATCATTCGCCGGAGGAGCTGCTGACGATACTCAATACCGCCACGGCCTTCAAGGGGGTGGGAGAGCGCAATCTGAAGAAAGTTCCTGCGTTACGAGGTAAGACGCTGGTGCATCTCTTTGTGGAACCGAGCACGCGTACTCGCATTTCCTTTGAGCTTGCTGCGATGCGCCTGAGTGCCGATGTCGTCAATATCTCAGCCTCTGCTTCGAGTCTGGAAAAAGGGGAGACGCTTCTTGATACAGCTCGCAATCTGGAAGCTCTCCGCGCCGATCTGATCGTGATCCGCCACAAATCCGCAGGGAGTGCCCGCTTTCTGGCTGATCGTCTCAAGGCTTCGATCATTAATGCAGGCGATGGAGCGCATGAACATCCCACGCAGGGATTGCTCGATGCCTTCACCATCCGCGAAAAGCTGGGACGGATCGAGGGGGTGAATGTCACGATTGTGGGCGATATTCTCTTCAGCCGTGTGGCCCGATCAAATATTCAAATTCTGACCAAACTCGGGGCCAAGGTGACGCTGGTGGGACCGCCGACGCTGGTTCCTCAGTCTTTTGAATCGCTCGGTGTCCGCATCGCACATGGGATTGATGAAGTGCTGGAGGAATCGGAAGTGATCAATCTCCTGCGTATCCAGCATGAACGCCAGAGGAAGGAATATTTTCCCGGAGTCGGCGAATACACATCACGATTCGGCCTGACTCGCAAACGAGCGGAGAGGCTTCGCCCCGACTGTCTTATTATGCACCCTGGTCCGATGAATCGAGGTGTTGAGATCGATAGCGATGTGGCCGATGGTCGTGGCAGTGTGATTCTCGATCAAGTGACCAATGGCCTCGCCGTACGCATGGCTGTTCTTTACCTCTGCTCCGGTGGAGCTCCAATGAATAAGGAAGTATCATGAGTAAATCCCTGCATATCAAAAATGGTCGTGTGATCGATCCTGCCAATGGGATTGATGAAGTGCGCGATCTCTTTATCGAAGAAGGGAAGATCGTTGAGAACCTTTCACAGAAAGAAAAAGCAATTGTGATTGATGCCTCGGGCAAGGTCGTCACGCCTGGGCTGATCGACATCCATGTTCATTTCAGAGAGCCAGGTCAGTCTCATAAAGAGACGATTGCCACAGGCTCGCGAGCTGCGGCGAAGGGTGGGTTCACAACGGTGGTCTGTATGCCCAATACCAATCCTGTGGCTGATAGTCCGGCGACGATTGCCTGGATTCAGGAAAGGGCAGCGATGACAGCCTGCGTGAATGTACTCTGCACTGGTGCGATCACCCGAGGAATCGCTGGCGAGGAGATGTCACCCATTGGAGCCTTGGCCGCCGCTGGAGTCGTGGCCTTCACCGATGATGGACATTGCATTCAGAATCATGGTGTCATGCGCCGCGCCGTGGAGTATGCGCGGCAATTTGGCCTGCCAATCATGGATCATTGCCAGGAGGCGACGCTGAGTGCTGATGGGGTGATGAATGAAGGAGAATGGAGCACCCGCCTCGGACTCCCAGGCTGGCCCGCACTTGCCGAGGATCTGATCGTGGCTCGAAATATTCTTCTGGCAGAGGAAACAGGGCATCCGATCCATTGTCAGCATATCAGCTCGGCGCGGAGTGTGCGCCTGCTGCGCGAGGCTCGCAGACGCGGAGTGCCAATCACGGCGGAGGCTTGTCCTCACCATATTGCTCTCACGGATGAGGGGCTCAAAAACTTCGATGCCAACTTCAAGGTGAATCCTCCCTTGCGGACACCTACCGATATTGATGAGATTATCGCTGGCATTGCCGATGGAACGATCTCGATCCTGGCAAGCGACCATGCTCCCCATGCCTCGTATGAGAAGGAGGTGGAGCTGGATCGCGCTCCCTTCGGAATGCTAGGGCTGGAGACAGAGCTGGCTGTTTTTCTCGAAATCTTGCTGCACCAGCGCAAGGCCCTCTCTCTTTCGCAAATTATCGCTCTCCTTACAATCAATCCAGCCCGTCTGCTCCGCCTTGATCGCGGGACGCTCTCCGTGGGTGCTCCGGCTGATATTACGATCCTCGATCCTGATCATGCCTGGATCTATGATAAAAATGATTCACCCTCACTCTCTCGGAATACTCCATTTCACGGAATGTCCCTGCGAGGCCGTGCGGTGCAAACCATCGTGGCTGGTAAGAGTGTCTGGGATATTGAAAAGGGATTTTGTAACTGAAAATTTGGGAAAAGCATCAGTCTATTTTCAGCTTTTCAGCGTGTTAGCTTTTGCCTGTTTTTCTTTTCATGTCCTCTTCTCCCTTCACTCTTCTAAAGGCTGATAATTCTAGCCTAGCCCGTGCAGGGATTCTCCACACGCGGCGTGGTGATGTGGAGACACCAGTCTTCATGCCTGTCGGCACCCAGGCGACGGTCAAGGCAGTCTCTCCCGACGAACTTCGTTCCCTTGGTGCCAAGATCATTCTCGGAAATACTTATCACCTCCATGTGCGCCCAGGCGAAGCGGTGATCCGTGATCTCGGAGGTCTGCATTCCTTCATGGGATGGGATCGCTCGATTCTTACGGACAGCGGAGGGTTTCAGGTTTTTTCACTCTCCAAGCTCCGCAAAATCACCCGCGAAGGAGTGCATTTTCAGAATCATCTTGATGGGACTCCAACCTTCATTGGGCCGGAGACCTCGATGCAGATTCAGCGCGACCTTGGAAGCGATGTGGTGATGGCCTTTGATGAATGCCCTCCTTTTCCTTGCTCCCACGCAGATGCAGCCAAGAGTCTGGAGTTGACGACGCATTGGGAAGGTCGTTCTCGGGAATGGTGGCGCACGCAGCCGGAAGAGGGGAGACCGCTTCTCTTCGGAATTGTCCAAGGAAGTTCCTACGCTGATCTGCGAGAGCAATCGGCGCGTTCGCTTGTAGAGATCGGTTTCGATGGATATGCGGTTGGCGGAGTGAGTGTTGGTGAGCCAGAACCAGAGATGATGAAGGCGGTTGAATGGAGCGTTCCCTTTCTGCCAGAACAATCACCTCGTTACGCAATGGGCCTCGGGACACCGCCACAGCTTGTCGAGATGGTAGCGAGGGGGATTGATATGTTCGACTGCGTGCTGCCGACGCGTATTGCGCGGAATGGAACGGCCTTCACTGCTGCTGGTACGGTGAATCTCAAGAATGCACCCTTTATTCGCGATCCTGGGCCGATTGAGGAGGGATGCACCTGCCCTGCCTGCACGACATTCTCCCGAGGCTATCTTAGGCATTTGGTGAAGGCTGAGGAGATTCTGGGTATGAGGCTCATCACCCTGCATAATCTCCATTTCTATCTCAATCTGATGAGGAAGATCAGAACAACGATTCTGGATGGTTCCTTTGCTGAGTTCAGAAAGGAATTCGTCTCAGGCTACCGCGTCTGGAATGCTGAGGAGTAGCGTAAGTCCGTCTGATCTAGCAGACAAACCAAACTGAACTACCAAGACTGACTCGCGTATTGACGCGCGTAATCGTATTTGGTCTCGAATCCTAGCTCAGGAGGAAACTCAGAATATCCAGAGTTAAGCCACTGGATATTGTTGCTGTATGGAGGTCTGTAGGTACCGTGATTGGTAGGGAACGGAAAGGTAAGCGTTTCAAAGGCACCGTAGCCAATACGGGCAAAAGTGCGTCCTAGGCCGCGCACAAGTCCATAGCTGAAAGCCGCAGAATTTCCTTCGGCGTAATTCACATCTGACATCGAATCAAAAATCTCCGAAGGACTATAGAGTATATTGGCAATGCCTCGTCCGAGTTTGCGCGTTGCGCCTTGATCCGACTGAGGTGGGGACTGAATGTCGGCAAGGAGCGAACTCGTTCCAGCGGGGATGATAAGGAGAATGGCGATGAGAATAAGGGGGAGCTTTTTCACGGGAAAACGAGAATCACTTTTTCTCAGGGCATTTGGCAAGTCTAAAGAAGGGGTTCGCTTTCAGAAATCGCAGAAATTTTGCTGTTCACAATTTCTAACGGAACGACTGGCGATACCCCAAGAGGTCTGATCCATTCGAGCGAGAGTTTCTCTCCACTCTCGCTCGATCCAGCCTGTTTGTAGGCTGCGAAGAACATTTCCATGCGAGCATCAATGTTGTCGATGAAATGGAGCAAGGCGGCTTCGGGGGTCTTGGGAAGTACCGGCGAGCCGAATTCGAGCTGTCCGTGGTGCGAGGCGACGAGATGCAGGAGATGCAGGCGTACTTTCTCGGACGATGGCGTGATTTCCTCCCAACCCTCTTTGGGAAGTTCCCGCCAGAGAGCATTGATGAGTTCAATGCCGATGGAGAGATGACCGAGGAGCTCTCCTCGCAGCTCTGTCTCGATACCGAATCCCCGTTCCGGCGGACAAGTTTCCCAGAGTTTTCCTGTGTCGTGAAAAAGCACTCCGGCAATCAGAAGATCTCGGTTGAGTTCGGGATAGACTCCGTGGAGTGCCAACGCACATTCCATCATGCGGGAGGTATGTTCCAAAAGCCCGCCGCGCCTCGCGTGATGATTGCCTCGTGCTGCGGCAGCCCTTCGGAAGCGATTTCCGTGCTGATTGAGAAATTGTGTGCAGAGGGCCTGAAGGCGTGGATCAACAATACTGGCCACTGCTTCCGTAATGCCTGTCCAAGCTTTTCCGAGCAAGGCTCGGCGTTCTTGTGATCCTTCCAAGAGCATCTCAATCTCTTCATCGGAGAGGGAGATCATTTCCCATCCCCGTGCATCAAGGCCAAACGAACCGTTGTGATGGAAGAGCCCTTCGACGGAAATAAAATCTCCGGTCTGCCTCATGGCTGCGGATTCAAAAGCTGCTGTATCGTTCCAGGCGCGAAGAGTCATGCTTTCCTCTGCATCACGAAGTAAGACTTCGTAAAATGGCTTTCCGTTCGCGGCATCTTTTTTTATGAGCCGCTCGATCTGAGCATGGATGATTGCTTCGACGGAAGAATTCAAACGGACTTCCGTTTTGAGTTGGGAGATGGTGAAAAGCATAGGGATGAAGAAAAGAACGAAGGGAAAATGAAGAATGAAAAAAAGTGCGGCGTGCGTTCAATTTGAAGTTTTAGACTATCATCTTTGCAATTTCAGTTCCTGAGTTTCTGAGTTCCAAATTATTGCCCCTTCTATCACACGATCAGCATGCAGTCGCCGTAGCTGAAAAAGCGATACTCTTGCTTCACAGCCTCCGCATAGGCTTCGAGAATAAGCTCTCTTCCTGCGAAGGCGCTGACCAGCATCAAGAGTGTAGAGCCAGGTAAATGAAAATTGGTGAGAAGGGAGTCGATGCGTTGAAATTGATAGGGAGGACGGATGAAAATTTCCGTGGAGCCTTTTGATTCCTTCAGATCACCTGGAGGCTGCGATTCCAGAACGCGCGTGGAGGTGGTGCCGACAGCGAGGATGCGTCCGCCGCATCGACGCGTCTGGTTAATGAGGTCGGCGGTTTCTGCGGGGAGTGTGTAATATTCACGGTGCATTTTGTGTGCCGAGAGAGTCTCTGTTTTTACTGAGCGAAATGTGCCCGCACCGACATGGAGCGTCACAAAGGCGTGAGGCAATGCTTTGAGAATCTCAGGCGTAAAATGAAGCCCTGCTGTGGGAGCTGCCACCGATCCCTGCTCGCGGGCATAGACGGTTTGGTAGCGTTCGCGATCAGCGGCATCAGCAGCGCGGTTAAAATAAGGAGGGATCGGCATCTCCCCATGCTGTTCGAGATTGGGCGGCGTTGCGAATTTCAGAAGGCGCGATCCATCTTCCAAAATATCTAGGACACAGGCGGTAGTTCCCGCCGTTTCAACGCGATGACCAAGACGCATTTTTTTCCCAGGATTGACCATGGCGATCCAATGATGCTCGTCGCGTTTTTCAATCAGGAGGATTTCGATTTTTCCTGTCACATCATGAAGCCGGGCAGGAATGACCTTGCTATCGTTGAGTACGAGCAGATCGTTGGGGGAGAGAAACTGAGGAAAATCTGAAAAACGACAATGCTCAATTTCTACCCTCTTTCGATGAATCACCAACATCCGCGATTCATCCCTGCGCGGGGCGGGGCGGGTAGCCACCAGATGCGGAGGCAGCTCAAATTGATAATCGGCAAGAGAGTTGCTCATTGTAAGACTTTATGATGGTAAACAAGTAGGAGTCTATCACGAGGATGAGAGCAAAAGTTTTTTGCAGGAAAATATTTTCATCTTTGAATTGGAGTTGACAGAGAGGACGACATTTTATTTGATACCCCGATGAACCCCACGCGCTTCTCCCCGGCAGCTTTCCTTCTCCTTGTACTTGGCCTTTTTTCCCAAGCAGAACTCCATGCTGGTGCCTCAAATAAAAACGGCAATCCCTATGGCAATGGAACCTTCTTTCAGACCACGGGAACATTCAGTGCTGTGATTCGCGGGGAAAATCTCAGTGGTACCATGCTTTTTAGCACCGGAATTGGAACCAATGGTGCCTCGTCCAATTCTTCTAGCGGATCGGCAACAATTGCCTATAACGGCTATACCTATCAAGGAAATGCTTCGGGTATGTGGAATCCTGCTGATGGAACTATTAACGGTGAATTCTGGGCAAGTCAGACCCTTTCTGGAACGAATTCCCAAGTGATTTATCCCGAAGTTTATAATGGTTCAAACACCAATACTAATACAGATGGCTCTGTATACTCCTATTTTCCCTATCCGATACAGATTGTATCGAATGTCGTGATTGCCCCAATTGCAGTAACTGATAGCAATGGAGTTACAACCTTTTCTACTGGCACCAATTATCAAGTGACAAATATTCTCTATATTGAGCCTCAGGGAAGTAATAATTTCTTAGATTCAGTTTCTATGGGGGGCTCTTTTAACGGTAATACCCGCAGTCAATATCCTAACCAGACTTTTACCGCTCAGGGAACAGTAATTGAGAAACAACTCGTGAATCAGGATGCCTATTTGGCAACAACGAACCATAACGAGGGAACCATACCCAAGCAAGTGACCAATGTGACGATTCCTGTGACTGTTCAAGGAATTAGAATTTCGGACTCTTACAGCACCTTTGCTTCACTCACAAACGCTGTCCCCTATACTCAGACATCGTATCAAATCACAAATATTTCTGGGGCTCTGAAGTCGGCTAACTAACGCTTTGTTTTTTGCCTCTTGACTGAGGTATGCATTGTTTCATGCTTATCAGGAAAATTTGTATTGGACACAAACGGGCCTTTACTTTGGTAGAGCTGATTGTTGTTCTTGGTATTCTTGGTATTTTAATTGCACTTCTGCTCCCAGCAGCTGCAAAGATCAGACCCAAGGCAGATGAGATCGTGTGCATCTCGCATTTGCATAATCTTTGGCTAAATTTTGCACCTTGTGCTACCGATCCGATGGGTTGGCCTCAGGTGCCGAAGGAAATTGAAAAGGGGACTATTGAAGAACAGCAATGGTGGCTTGATTATTCGAGTAATAACCTTGGGCTTTCCAAGAACGACTGGATGTGTCCGACAATTGCTCGAGCGGCTGCTCATGCCTCACCTCAAGATCAGGTGCCGCTCATTAGCTACTTGCCCACTCTTTTTGACTCAAGACCAGGAACTGCCAATAGATGGCCTACGATGCCTTGGTTTTCTGAGATGGGAAATGTACATGGACATGGTAATCTCGTTGTGCGCACCGATGGGGCGATACTTCCCTCAGAGCCCCTGAATTTAAATAAGTGATTCTTTGGTGAATTTATTTTTGCAGCAATGATCCTGAAGAGACTTTAAGGTTATAGAATGCACCAATGTCGCCTTTTCCATTTTTTGGAATTTTTGGTTGTGGCATTTTATTTGCAGACGCTTTCTGGGTCCGATTCCAAGCAGTCCAAAGAATCGCCCCAGCCTACTTTTCTTATTCATCCTGTTGGCGTGGTTGTTGAGAGAGGAAAAGAGAGTGATGTGATTGCGGAAGCCGTTCCAGCCTATGGCGATGATGTAGTGTTTGAAATCTCTCGTTTTCCAAAATTCGGATCACTTCAAAAAGTCGGGAAGACTCACGCCACTCAGGTTTTTCATTATGTCAGCAATCCCAAGTTTACCTCGGTGGAGGATTCGTTTGAGTTTCGCGTGAAAGCTCCACGACACACTTGGAATACCTACACGGCAGAGCTAACGATTACAAATCCTCCGGGTACGCTTCTCATAGCGCCATCGCAACTTAATTTTGAAAATGTCCCCATTGGCACAGTTGCTAGGAAAAATCTTATATTAAGCAATAGTTTTGGTGCCCCTGTGACTGGAACGCTTCTACTGCCAACCCCGTGGAAGTTTTCAGGCGATGGAAGTTTTTCTCTGAGAGAGGGAGAGTCTCAAACTTTCATTGTTGAATTCTCACCGAACACAGTAGCTGCCTCCTCTGCAGAATTAGCAATTGGCCCCGAAATCACCCACTCCCCCTCAGTTCACCTTGCTGGAAATGGAGTCGCCCCTTTCCTTCTTTCAAGCACTTCAGCAATCGTAAGTTCAGAGAATCCCACAGCCCGCTTTTCTGTAACCAATAACTCTCTCGAACCGATGACGATCGCATGGTCCGAGAATGATAAGTTGGTGCTTTCACCCACTATTGTCATTCCCCCTAAAGAAGTGGGGGAGATGTCCCTCTCCATTGTCCATCTTAAAATTCCTGTTGAAGGTGTGCTCACCCTCCACCCAGTGCTGGAAACTGGATCGTTCTCGCAGCAAGTGGAAGTGCTAGCTCATGGCCCTAAGGGAATTGTCAGTCTAGAGGCACTTCAGGAATCTCAGCTGCCATCAGCAACCATAGGACGCCAGCAACTTCTGGAAGGTATATTGCACAATACCTCTTCAAGCGTAAGAACGGTCTCGCTTGTGATGCAAAGTAATCTGGTGACACCGCAAGCACCTGATGCCATGCAGAAGATGGTTTCAATCGGTGCTGGTCAGAGCATTCCCTTTTCTCTTCCTTGGACACCTTTTGCGGCAGGGCTTTCGACACCTTCTGTTCATGTCATGGAATCAAACAATGATTTGTGCTCTGCTGTCTGGAAGTTCTCCGTGGTATCTCCGCAGGCATCTCATTCCCCTTCAGCATCCCTTCCAGCTATCTCGGTGTCTAATGCAGGTCATTCAGCGTCGGAACCGCTAATCACTCCATCTGTTTCTCTTGCCTCTCAGAAAGAGAAACAAATCATTGTCACTCTTATGCCCCCCCATTTTGAAGATGGCCCATTCCTGCGGTCATTGATCTTGAGATGGCGTTTTCTCGGAGCAGAAACCACTGGATTTATTATTCAAGAGAATCATCAGGGCAATGTCCTTTCTGACAGGGGAGAAGTCGATCCTGATCCCTGGAAGCAAGTGCCACTCAAAACGCAGCCTAAAAAAGTGGATGCAATCGGAGCGTGGGAATTAAAACTTCTTATGCCATTTCCAGGAACCCATGAATACCGTGTTTTTCCCGATGGGCCTGGGGAGAAGATCGTCTGCTCGATGAAGATCGAGATTACTTGGATGCTGTATCTCTGGCCGATGCTCAGGATATTCCTCGTGATTGCTGGGATTTTAATCTTGCTGAAGTTTATTCGATACTGGAATTCACGGTAGATCTGGTTCGAATTACCTCATCGTGAGCAGGCTAGAAAGCCAGGCGAGGCGTTGCTGCATACAAGAGCCGAGATCATATTTTGCAAGAACCGTTTCTCTCGCCTTCTTTCGGATCTGGTTGAAGTCTGTAGGACGAGAGAGGACATTGTTTAATGTCTGTGCTAATTGATCGGGACGGAAGAAGTCAACTAGCAGGCCATTGATGCCGTTGGTAATTACCTCTTGGACTGGGGCCGTGTCCGAGGCCACGACTAGTCCTTCGCAGGCCATTGCTTCAAGCATTGACCAGGAGAGGACGAAAGGCCGTGTCAGATAAACATGTGTCGTGGTGCATTGGAGGAGCTTTACATAATCGCCGTAGGGGAGAGAGCCGACAAAGTGAACGCGTTCTTCATCAAGGGGGAATTTATCTAGTGCCATCTTTTTGAAAGTCGTCCCTTCGGGAGGCGCCTTTCCATAGGCCACTCGGTCATCACCGGCAATGACGATATGAACATTCGGCCGTTCCTTCAGTAGAAGATGGGCGGCCTCGATGAACTGAGGAAAACCGCGATACGGCTCCATCCCCCGTGTGGCATAGGTGACGATTTCCTTGCACTCGGAGAGATCGAGATTTTTATCAGGAAGAACGAGTTTGAGTTCTGGTGCAGGTTTGAAAAACGAAGTGTCGATCCCTTCATGGGAAATCATGAGGCGGCTTCTGAGATGCACAGGATATTGCTCATACTGAAATCTCGTAGGGCAGATCCCCGCATCTGCTGAGGCTAAATCGGCAAGTAGCGTGGCATTCTTGATTCGGATGCGAGCCTCGTCATCAACTGTGACCGGATCGGAGGGATCAAAATCACAGTCCGTACCGTGGGAGTGATAATACCATTCGAAGTTCAAGGCGACGGGCGTTTTTGGAAACAGATCCTTGAGAAAAAGCGTCGGCCCCCATCCAGCATGACCGAAAATCAGATCAGGAATGAATCCCTTCTGTTTCTCTGCGAGAAGTGCCTCATACGCTCCCTGTCCATGGAGGATCGCATCTTCGAAGGGACGAATGTAGTGATGCGTCTCTGGAGAGGGTTCCCGTTTGCGCTTATAGATAATTTTGCGAACTCCCGGTATCTCACCGGCCACAGCCGTTGTCAGGAAGACGACTTCATGATTGGGATTGGCACCGAGGACTGCAGCAATGGAACGAAGCTGTGACGGAAAATTGGGGTGAACAAGCAGAATGCGCATGGGGAGAAAATGGAGGGTGAATCAAAAAAACAGACTACGAATAAATCAAAACTTGTCCAACTTTCGCTCTCGTGGAGTAGCTCTTATTAGCATACAATGAATAACTTCATGGAAAATTCTCCAGTCCCCCGAGTCGTGAAGCTTGGGGACATTCTCCCAAGTCTCGGCAGTTTTGATTCTGTTCTTGCATCGCTCAAGAGCTACCGCCTCTGGCCTGTAGTGCTACGAGAAGCTCTCTTGGATCGTGCCATTTCAGCCATTGTATGCAGCGAAGAAGAAATGTCCGATGCTTGGGTGATCTGGTGCAAACGCAATGAGGTGAATTCTGAAGCCCCTGTCTTTGAAGGCTTATCATTGACCGAAATGCACAAGGCAGCAGCGAGAGAAATTCGTATTGAGAAATTCAAGGAAGAATCGTTTGGGAAATTGCTTCCCGAATATTTCCGATCGCGGAAAGGAGAACTTGACCGCGTGCTCCTCGAGATTGTCCAGTTCCAGCGGGAGGAGGTGGCACAAGAGGCACTCTTTCGTTGCCGCGAAGGCGAGCAATCATTTGAGGAGGCTGCGCGAGATCTGGCCCATCGTGATGGAGGTGAGCCTCCGATAAAAAAAGTCGGCCCTCTCGGTCTGGGGCGACTGAGTGCGGGACTTGCTGCACTTGTCAATGGCTCACAGGCTGGGGCATTGCTCGGCCCAAAGAAGTTGGGGCATTTTTATACGCTGGTACGCGTTATAGAACTTCATGATGCCGCGCTCGATACCCGCACCCGTCAACGACTCCTCGATGAACTGCTCAATCAATGGATCGAACAACAGATGGCTGCGATGACGGGACGGCCAGCGAAGGCGATGATTGCAGAGTTGAATAGTTCCCAAGGATAAAAAGGGAGTGCTGAGTTTTTAATTCAATTTTTCTATTTTGATATGAGAAAAATTCTCTTCGTTATTCCTCACTTCTATGGAGCTGGAAGTGGATTCTATGGATCGACGGGAAGTGAAGCTGCTCCTCGGATTACTGCGCTAGAACGCGTTATTGCCGGACTGCACCAGAGCCTTGGCTCTCGCCAGGCTTTTCTTCTCTGGCTTCAGCAGCATCTCCCAGGCAAGGGAAATGGTCATGTCATCCATGCCAATCAGAGTTTCTCTTCACAGATTGATGTGGTGATCTGCACCACAGGAAGCTCTCACCTTCTCTCTGCACTCACCATTCCCAAGACTCTTTTTCATCACCATCAGACAACTGCCGAATCAATGAAGCTCGGCTTCGCAGCTCATCAAGTGCTGCGAGAGAATCTCGGAAAGTATGACTGGTATTGCTATCTTGAGGATGACCTGCTCATCACTGACGCACTCTTTTTTGCAAAACTGGAATGGTTCCTTTCCTCTCATGGCGAAGAGACTGTGCTGGCTCCTCATCGCTTTGAACGATCGCTGACTCAGCCAGCTCACAAGCTCTACCATGATGGTTTGGTGAAACCTGATTTCACAGCAGCGTGGCAGGAGGTAAAAGATCGACAGTTTTTAGAATCTGAAATGCTTGGAATCAAACTCCGTTTTGAACGCTGGCCCAATCCCCATTCAGGCTGCTTCTTTCTCAATGCCCGCCAGATGGAGCACTGGGCCTCTCAGCCCTATTTCGGCGATAAGGATTGCAGCTTTGCTGGGCCGCTAGAGAGTGCGGCTTCGCTCGGAATTATCAAAACATTCCGCCAATACAAACCTTCCCCAGTTAACGCCGCCTTCCTAGAGCTAGAACACCTCCACCCCCGCTATCTGGGAGAGGCGTTGAGGTTTGAGTGATTTCCTGAAGGATTAGTGTGAGCTGAGGGTGTCATAAGCACCGGCACCAATCTGTAAGGCTCCGGTCTGGCTTGATGGGACATTAATCTGTTTATAGGCATTGGCTCCCCAGGCCGATACTGAACCATCGCGGCGAAGTGCAACTGTGTGATAGGCCCCGGCAACAATCTGAATAACTGGGTTATTGGTTAGCGTGATGGAGTTTGTAGGAGCATTGGCGACGAAGGGAAGATTGCCACTTAAAACTGTTGGCACCGTTGCTTGCCCTGCATTGTTCTCTCCCCATGCCTCGACGCTGCCGTTTGCCTTCAGCGCCACACTGTGACCAAATCCTGCGGCGAGACCGATAGCTGGATTAGTTGCTGTCGTGTTGGTGTTTTTTAGATCCGAGGGAACCGTGGTTTGTCCGTAGGAGTTTCCACCCCAAGCGACAACGGTTCCATCCTGACGGATAACCATTGAGTGGGCATAGCCGGCGGCTACTGCGTTATTTGTGAGAATATTTGCATTGGTGAGACCAACTGGTACAACGGTCTGTCCAAAGTTGTTATTTCCCCAGGCGACAACTGTGCCATCATTCTTAATTGCCACATTATGATAGGCACCTGCGGCAATCTGGGCGACATTGTTTGTGGCATTGGTCGGGATGCTGGTTTGACCATACGAATTATCGCCCCAAGCAAGAAGGGTGCCATCCTTTCTCAGTGCAATGGAATGGAGGTAACCAGCGGCGACTTGAACGGCAGGATTTGTTTTGGTGATAATAGGGTTCGTGAGAGCCGCAGGGACAGAACATTGACCGCTAGAATTAGTTCCCCAGGCGACGACAGTTCCATTGGTTGCGATAGCCAGGGAGTGGAGGAGGCCGCCAGCCAATCCATTCGGTGAAGAGGCATTGGCGTTGGTGAGTGAAGAGGGAACGGTGGATTGTCCGGCATCATTACGACCCCAAGCAGTAACTCCATTGGAGGCGGAAATGTTGTTGTTGTAAGGAATCGCGACAATGGATGGTGCATAGGGCGAACCAAGACCTGTTACGAGATCATAGCCGACTCCTGCGGTGTATCCGTTGGAAGAGAGGGTATTGTTATTTCCCCAGCGGATGTCGCGGAAGAAGCCACTATAATTTTTCCTAGCGGAATTATAGAGTACAGAATTGAAAAATGCCTTTTCCGTCTTCCCTTGGCTTACGAGGAAGCTCTTGCGGCAGGCGATCAGGCCAGCCCAGCATGGGGCACTCAGGCTAGTACCTCCCTCGGTAATCCATCCTCCATTGACATAAATATTTACACCCGTATAAGGATCGGCCACAAGGCTGACATCGGGAACTCCACGACCTGTCGTGACATTCCATCCTACCTGATACGAAGGGATATCATTATAGACACTGACTCCGCCACCTCCACCTGCACCGCCATATAAAGCAACACCGGCACTCCAGTTATTCCAGACGACTTCCTGTGAGACCTGTTTGTTGGTGCTATTGTAGTAAAGGGATGTTCCTCCTACGGAAAGGACGAAGGGAGAGGCTGCTGGCTGAATAAGTGCAGTGATTGATTGGTTGGCTGTTGTTCCTGCGCCAGAATCTCCTGAGGAGGCAACAAAGGTGACTCCCGGTGTCTGATAGACAGCATCCTCTGTGCCAGTAGGTTCTGTTCCATTAGTTCCCCAGACCCCATAGCTCATGGAGACAACACTTGCCCCGAGATTGGTCACAGCATATTGGACAGGATCGAGTCCGTTAGTGTTTGTCCCGCCATAGGAACCCAAACCAGGAAGCGTTCCAACAACCACAACCAGCTTGGCAGCAGGAGCCAAAGCATGAGCCCATTCCGCATCCAGTTGCATCTCACCAGTCCAATCATTGGTGGGGTCACTCAGAAATGCAGCATTCGTGTTGGCATAGTGGATCGAGAGAGTATTGGAGAGATTGTTTGTATCATACGGGAGATTGTATCTCTGGCAGAAGGCGACGAAATCCGTGAGAATCGTTTTGCTATCTCCTCCTTCAATGAGGGCGATTGTTTGGCCTTGTCCATTAGCATTAGTGGGCAGTTGATTAAACCTATAGGCATTGATGATATCGACGGGGGCGTAGGCCCCTGAGGGATAGGGGACAGCAACGGGGAGAGGATCGCCATTTCGCGCCGATCCGATGGTATTGGCACGGATTCCATCCAGGTAGGAATATTTCCATTGGAGCATCGAAAATGGCTTCTGACTTTTTGGTGTTGGTGTCGCTGCCTGAGTTGCTGGAATGGAGGAGATACCTCCTGCTAGAAACATGGAGAGAAGCAGGAAGGTGTGGGAGATATTCATTTTTGGGGAGAGGTAAGGCTTAGACGAAATGTGCGTTGGTCAGGATATTGCCAGGGGTTCCACTGATGACATTAATATTCGCCACCAAATGATTGGCTGCGTGTTTATCAAAAAGTTCTGTGTTAAAGGCTCCGAATGATCCTGAGACGAGGGAGTAGGCGCTGGCTCCAGAACCTGAGTAATTATGCAATTGGAGGATATCGGTGCCTTGGGCAAAGTTTGAGATCAGGTCATGGCTTGTGATATTGCCTGTGCTGTTCCCGAGGATCAGGAGGTCTGCCCCACTGCCTCCTGACAAGGTATCAATCCCTACATTGGAGAGAGAACTCCAGCCTTGAAGAGAGTCCTTTCCTGAGCCGCCAATCAGGGAATCACTCTGTGATCCACCAAGGAGTAAAGATCCCGTCGTGGAGGATGCTGCGTTGAGAGTGATCGATTTTGTGAAAGCTGAGGCATTCAGAGTATCTGAACCGATGCCAGTCATGACGGTTGTTAGACCGGCAGCTTGTGCGAAGGAGCCAAGGAATGCTGTGGAAGGACTGGTGAGCTTGAGTGTCTGGATGCTGTGAACATTGAGGAAATCAGTATCGTCCAAAACATCCGAGCCGCTGATCTGTAGGGTGTTTTTGCCTGTGATTCCGCCTAGGATCGTATCGGCTCCGAGTTCCCCAGATGCGAGGTTGAAGGAATTGCTTCCTTTGGCTCCTCCCTGGAAATAGATTCCATTTCCATTCAATGAAGTCTGGGTGAAGGAATCGCTACCAATGCCACCGATAACGCTAGAGATACCTGTATTATCTGCTGCCGCTCCAAGGGTGACGGAGGAGGAAAGAGATGCGGAGTCGGTCAATTGAAGAGCCTCCACATTGGAGATAAACTGGGTGGTGCCAATGCCAAAGGCTGTATCAGTAATGGAACCTGGATTCAGAAGCTGGATTGTTCCGGTTCCTGCCCCGCCGACGATGCTCGTGAGATTGCCAAGATCGGAGGGAGAGATGACTTCAAAAAGATTGGTGCCCGTTGCAGAACCAACCATCGTGTCAAATCCTTGCGCTCCTGCAGCGGCTCCACCGATGATGGTAGCGGCAGAGGCAGAAGAGGCATCTAGGATATTGTTGAAAATATTGCCAGTGAGCGTTGCTGGGCCATTTCCCGTGTAGGTAAGGTTGGTAATACCCGTTCCGTTGGCAGCAAGCGGATCGGAGAGGCTGTAGCTGTGGAGATTTGTTTCGATGCTTCCCGTACCATCAATGGGTTCCTGAATCAGATCCTTGGCATTGGTGACAATGAATAAGTCGGTGCCACCTCCTCCAAAGAGAGTGCTAGCGGATATCCCGTTATTATCGTTAAGAGTGTCATTGCTACCGCTCCCGACGAGCGATGCCTTGCCTGAAGTATCGCCAATGAGGGAGTTGGTGCCGATTCCTCCAATGATTGTATCACCAAGGGGGTTGGCATTGCCAGAGAGTGTTGCTGGAGCATTGCCGGAGTAGATCAGTGTCGTGATGGAACTAAGATTGGGGGAAGCAGCAAGATTATAAGATATAGTTGCCGTGCTTGAATTCAGGAGTACAAGTGTACCGCCACCGCTGACACTTTTTCCTCCGACAAGGGTGTGGCTATTATCTTGGATGACATCCCCTCCTTGGGAAGGGATGTAGTAGGTATTGACCCCGGTGCCACCATTGAGAGTGGAGTACTTATCGCCGATGAATGTGTCGTTGGAATTTCCTCCGACAAGGGATTCATAGCCACCACCTGCAGCAAGATAATCGGAGGTATTCAGTGCTCCGATGAGTGTATTGGAGCTCCCATTTCCATAGAGAGTGACGGAGGTGCCGTTTGTGAGTGTATCGGTTGATTGAAGAGTGCTGATCTGAAGGATTCCGCTTCCACTCGTAAAGGTATCAGCCAGGCTGAACAATGTGGCAGTAGTCAGGATGGTTTCTGATCCGGCGGTGACAGTCGCACCTCCAACAATTGAAGTGGGAGGAACATAAATTTGATCTCCGGGAGTATTGATGACAAAGATGTCATTGCCATAGCCTGCCACAAGTGAAGAGTGGCCATTGCCAATAAAGGTATCATTGACCGGATTAAAAACGGTTCCCCCGCCGATGAGAGTCTCGGTGCCACTACCCGCGACAAGGCTATTGGCACCTGTTGTTCCGCCAATTAGGGAGCCATTCATGGCATTGCCGACGAGTGTTGCTCCTCCAGCCTGCGAGTAGATAAGATTAGCGACATTGAGAACACCAGCACCGTGACCCAGGGAATCCGAAAGGCTGAAACTATTAACCGAGGTCTTGATCGTATTGTTTGCTCCAGCTATTTCTGAAATTTTATCGCCATTAAAATTGAGAACAAAAACATCATTGCCGCCTCGCCCGACCAGAGAGGATTTGCCATTGCCAACCAAGGTATCAAATGCACCCCTGAGTGTGGTGCCGACAAGAGTATCAACCCCTGTGCCAGCAATGAGATAATCGTTGCGGCCAATCGCGAGGAGGCTGTCATTACCTGCTCCGCCGATGAGGGTGTCGTAGGTTCCGGTCGCGACAATGGTGTCTCCTGAGAAAACTGTTTGGAGTGAGCTGATCGTGCTCGTATGAGCGGTTCCTGATGAAAATCCTCCCGTGAGCGAAGTGTTATAATACAACGAAGGATTAATCGTTTGGAGAGCAAACGATTGTGCTGATTGAGCACTGGTGAGAGTTGCAGGAGTGGTTTGCTTTGCCATGGGAGGAAGGGAAGGGGCTTGGGATTGAAGGAGAGATGAAAGCTGATACCTGAAACTTGAGTAAGAAAAGAGAAGGGTATGATCGTGTTCTACGCTAACAGGGTTGAGGACTTCGTCAAACCGAAGATCGAAGGGAAACGATAAAATATGGGTTTGAAATCGCCGTTTTTATCGCACCGATTCGAGACTATCGAAGGGTTTGGAAAATTCGTCGGTCAGGATCGAGAGGAGCGTCCGGCTGCGAACCTGGATATTCACAGAGGCGGCCATGCCAGATTTGAGAGCAAGCCTCTCTCCACTGTGTGAGAGGAATTGGCGATCTAAGCTGATACGGGCGGGAAAACGGGGAAATTTGTATTCCTCATTGGGAGGGAGTGCATCCGCCGCGAGGTAGATAAGTTTGCCCTTAAGTTCTCCAAATTCACGGAAAGGAAAGGTATCGAGGCGTATCACAGCAGGGAGTCCTTCATGGATGAAGCCGATGTCCTTGTTGGTGAGGAAAACTTCCGCCACCAGATTCTCTCCAGGAATGATGTCGAAGAGTTTGTCCTTGGGAGTCACCACGGTGCCTGGAGCCTTCTTGCTCATGTCAAAGACCACCCCATCCAGGGGGGCCCTGATTTCATGATAGGCCAGCTTTTCCTGGGCTGCGGCGCGGTTGCTCTCATTCTCAGCGAGCTTGCGCTTGTATTCATTCTCCAGTTCGCCAAGTTCGGAACTGACTCGGGAATAATCACTCTGCAGTTGGTCGAGGTTGCGCTGAGCATTGAGCCACTCGGATTTGCGATCCAAGACCTCAACTTGTGAGATGACTCCTCCCTTGACCTCATTGTAATGGTCATAAGCCTCCTTCTTGACGCGAACTAAATCCGTGGCTCCAGGAATCTGCTGCTGTAATCCGGCCATCTGCGCTCTTTTTTGATCAAGCGAAGCCTCGCCTTGCAAAATAACGGCTTTCTCTTTGTCGAGTCCATCCATTGTGGCCTGCGCGACCTCTTGATTGATACGCAGAAGAACCTGCCCTTTCTTTACGCTATCGCCATTGTGGACGAGGACTTCGGAGATGACACCCTCGACGGGAGATTCGACCTCGTGGGCTTCTCCGGCAGGAACGAGCTTGCCGTGGGCTGGAACGACCTGGCCGATCTTTGCCACGGAAATCCAGATACCGAATGCAATGGTCAGTAGAATCAAGATGTAGAGAAAAATGCGCGACCAGAAAATCGTGGAAGGCATCGGAGCCTGAGGATCAGGCTCAAAGGCACGATGAATCAAATTACGCTTGGGTCGTGTGGGATGATTCACGGGGATAAAGGGAAGAGAAGGCAGAAGAGGAAAATTAATTAGGAACTCAAGAAATCAGGAATTAAAGAAAAAGATGTTTTCTTCTGCGTCCCTGCGATTCTGCGCGAAAATCTCTATTTTTCCTGAGTTCTTGAGTTCCAGATTCATTATCTTTTATCTTTTTGTATTTTACCCAGCTCCTTCCTGCTGGAGCGAGAGGGTGTAGTAGAGGCCTTGTTTTGCCATGAGTTCGGCATGGGTGCCGCTTTCCTTGAGGAGTCCATTTTCAAGATAGAAAATTTTATCAGCCAGCTTCACTGTGGAGAGGCGGTGTGTGGCAAAGAAGATCGTCCGCCCGTGAAAGCGTTGACGCAGATTAGTGATGACCCGCTGTTCGGTCGGCGCATCGAGTGCGCTCGTGGCCTCGTCAAGGAGAAGAAGGTGAGGAGCCTGCATGATAAGGCGGGCGAGGGCGATGCGCTGGCGTTGACCACCGGAGAGATTGCGCCCTTGTTCACCGACGGGAGAGGCATAGCCATTGGGCAAAGTCATGATGAAGTCATGGGCCTCGGCAAGTTTTGCGGCCTCAATGATCGAAGAAGAAGGAGCCTCGGGATCGCTCATGGCGATATTTTCCATTACTGAACCCTCCATGAGCAGTGTCTCCTGAAAGACCATACCGATCTGACGGCGCAGTGAGTTCAACTCCACCTTGGAGAGATTGAATCCGTCGATTTCCACACTTCCCTTGACCGGTTCGTAAAGGCGACCAATGAGCTTGAGTAGCGTGCTCTTACCAGATCCGCTGAGTCCGACCATTGCGATGAGACTACCGGAAGGAATTTCCAGATTGATATTCTGGAGCTGGAGCTGTCCTGGGGAGTAGCTGAAATCAAGCTCTTTGCAGGTGACTCGTCCGATGATCTCAGGTATCGGGATTTGCTCATCGGAGTCTTGATCCTCGCGGGCGCGGTTGGCAACATCGCCGAGGCGATTGACGGAAAGAGCCGCCTCCTGGAAGTTCTGCCACGATTGAGCCAGACGAAGGAGCGGGCCGGTGACATAGCCTGCCAGAATGCGGAATGCGATGAGCTGGCCGAGTGACATTTTCTGATCTACCACGAGATAGACACCGACCCAGAGGACGGCGACATCATTGAAGCGATTGATGAGCATTCCGACCGTGGAGGCACTGGTTGTCGTGATTGTATTGCGGAAGGAAGAGGCAATGGTGTCGCCATAGCGTTGGAACCATTTCCAGCGACTGCGGGTCTCGATGTTCTGCCCCTTGATCGTCTGAATGCCGGTGAGAGACTCGACGAGATGGGATTCGGTGGCGGCATTTTTCTCCGCACGATCCTTGAGCTGTCGCCGCACGATAGGGGAGACCCCGAGAGTGAGGGCAACAAGGAGCGGAACACCGAGCAGCGCGATTAGGGTCAGCTTCACGCTGTAGAAAATCATGATCGCCACATAGATCACGGAGAAGGCAGCATCAATGAGAGCGGTGAGAGCGGTGCCGGTTAGGAAATTTCGAATTTTATCCAGCTCACGGAGTCGTGAGGCAATCTCTCCAACGGGCCGCTGATGGAAGTAGGAGAGGGGAAGGCGGTAGAGATGCTCCAGCACCTTGAGGCCGATGGAGAGATCAATTCGGTTGGTTGCATCGGTGAAGAGGAATGTGCGGATCGCCGTCAATGCTGCTCCAAAGAGCGTGGTCATGATCAGCAGCCCCGCCAGCACATCAAGAGTGCTGAGGCTCTCCTGCACAATCACCTTATCGATGATGACCTGAATGATGAGAGGATTGGCAAGGGCGAAAATCTGAATGAAGAACGAGGCGACAATCACCTCCAAGAAAGTCCTTGTATGTTTTCTGATGTAGGGAAGGAAGGAGCGAAATCCGAAAGCCTCTCCCTTGGGCGCACGGGAACGACGCGTGAGCAGGATCGGATACCCTGGCTGATTTTCTTCGAGCGGAGGAAGGTCTTTCCATGCGAGCCATTCCTGGTGTTTATCCTTGGTTGCGGCCATTGGATTGGCAATGAGCAGGCCATGATGAGAGACCTCCTGAATGACAACGGGTGAATCGCCAAAAACCATCAGGAAGGGAGCATCCTGATCGTGAAGAGCTTGTGCTGGCAGCATCAGCGGCTGAGTAGCGATCCCGATCATGTCGGCTACCGATCCGATACGGGGAAAGGAAATAGCTGGGCGACCTTCTCGTCCTTCGAGGTGAAACTTTAGCGCGGCTCGGATGATCTCTTCTCGGAAAGGGAGATCAAGTTGCCCTGCGATCATTTTCAGACAGGCAAGGACGGCTTCTTCGGGCGATGAGGCTTTATGGAAGGGAGGAGGCGTAGTACCGAGAGAAGGATGAAGTAGTTCAGTAGCCGGTTGTCTGTGGGAAGTTGCAGCCGAATCCCTGGGAGAGGAGGTAATCTGAAGAGACGAGGATGAGAAATCCAGAGTTTCAAACAAAGTATCCAGAAGATCTGAGGGAACACTGATTCTGCGATTGTTAGACGATGTAAGATATGAGAAGGCAGTGTCATCCAGATCTCCTGTTACTGAATCTTTGGCAATCGCAACAGTTGCCTGAGGAAGTAGCTCTATGGAGATTTGTTTGGCAGCAGAGAGCGGGAGATTTTTTTGTTTAAGAAGTGTGACAACCAGAGGGAAGAGTTCGCTGAGTGAAGTTCGTGTGCGAAGTGAGGTTGCCCATGCTGGATGTGCGGCGCAGAGATCGAGAAAAATTTGTGAAGGAATACGGAGGGCTTTCACCGGAGAAGAGGCCCGTATCCAGTCACAGGGGACTCCGGTAATCACGGGAAACCAACCGATGAGGCTACCCTGTTTCAGAGACTCCAGCGGAACCGTCTCGTCTCCGAGTGATCCGAGTGTACGGGCAGTACCTTCGAGGACAAAATAGAGATCAGGAGATGGCTCTCCTCTGCGGATTAGTTCCTCGCCTATCTGACAATCAACCGTCTCGAACTCTCCTTTCAAAGCGGTCTCAAGATCATGCCTAGGCACACCCTGAAAGAGGGAAGTCTCAATCAGGAAAGCGGTCAAGGAATCATTGCCAAGCATGAAGAATCATTCTAATCACTTCTCAGTCACTTGTCATGCCTTGAGAAGATTGCAGCAAACTATCCTTAAAAAAATGGCTCAACTAATGGAGACATGGCTGGCAAAGCTGGAGCCGGTGAGATTATAGAAGGCTCCAGTACCAAGGAAGTTTTGGAGCTGATTGCCTCCCTGCACGGACGCCGTGGGATCTATCTGAGAGGTGACTCCACCTAGATGATTATTAGCTAATCCGCCATCTACCGTGGCTGTTCCGCTTCCGATGCTTACTGTCGTAGCGACCAGATTTCCACCAAGGAAGAAATTTCCTCCTTCATACGATGGGAGCGATCTGATTTCTGCCACCAGATTGGGGGCTTTAGTTCCATTGGGATCATACCAGTAGATACCGAAATCTTGTGATGTCGCGTCTGTAGCTGCTACTCCCGTGAAATCAGGTACGGAGACTGTAAACCCATTGTTAATAGGATCGTTATATCTGGTGCCTGTCTGAGATCCTCCTGCAAGGTTGTTCGCTCCGAATCCATGAGGGGCACTACCGATTAGATATTCACCCGTTCCATTAAGGTCAATGGTCGAGGGGTCAGCAAGAACCAGCTTGTCATTTTGCGTGAAGTCAGTGATCAAGGCATAGTCCTCATCGGTCGCGAAGTTTGATTTTGAAACGCTTCCCTCGAAAACCGCACCTGTGTTGGGATTTGTTCCACCTGAAGGAATGATAATGGTCGCCACAGTATCGCTTGCAGAAGTGGTGTAATTTGTCGCGCCCTTAGTGCTTGTGCTGATAATGAAGGTTGTGGCAGCACCAACTCCAGTGAGAGTATCATTCCCGATAATAAGTGGTTTCTCAAAGCCTGCTGCGGTTGCCTGTTTGGCGGTCAATACCGATGACCAATTGGCTCCCCAAGCGGTGAGGACATCCTGACCATTCCCACCAACACCTGCTCCATTAAGCACTGAAGAGTGACTGGCTCCTACGAGAGAGAGCATTTTGGCGTGCTGTGAGGATGATTCTGTAGCACTGAACTGAGTCTTATACGAGTTTCCTTCGATGAAGTTTGAACCTGTACCTCCGCCGAGTGTGCTTCCTGTTGAGGATGCATTGCCTACCCCGGTTGAGGCCACGGGATCGCCTGGTTGTAAAATGAGATTGGAAATACTGCTTGCTGCAGTGAGTTCATATTCCAGCTTTGCCGAAGTAGCACCTGTGATGCCAGACCAATAGATATCTGATCCTGTAAAGATGACGGTGTCATTTCCTCCTCCTCCGATCAGTACATCGCCTCCACCCACAACATTGTCGGAACGACCAGGATTCAGAATAGAGTTTACAGTATCAGAACCATAACCTCCGGTCAGACTTATTCCGTTGTAGGATACATTCTGAACTGCGCTGACATAGAAGGTGTCGTTTTCGGTTCCACCTACCATCGAATCAGCTCCCGCACCTCCATCCAGTACAGAGTTTATTGAACTGCCATTGAGGGCAACAAGTGTGTCGGAATTTCGATTGGGATCATAGAGACCATTGACCAGCCAATATTGGCTTGGATCTGCCGCACCAGCTCCATTAAGTGAGGCAGGTACAGGATCGGTATCGCGATAGATGCTGGAAGTAAGATTGTTATTCAGGGTGTCGGGACCGGGCACATAATTATTGAGGGCAGCCGCGATGTTATCCAAACCGTAAGCGGTACCACCGATCAGAGTTGCACCGTTAGGGCTCCAAGTGGAAAGATCTGCGTAGAGACTGTCCCGACCTACTCCTCCCATCAAGGTGTCTTCAAAGCCATAGGACGAGAGGGTGTTATCGAGGCGATTCCCTCCCACAAACTGTCCGTCTGCAGCAGCTTCAGCCTGATTCACAAACTGTCCCTGAGAGACAAGGGTATCACTCAGCATCAGATAAGGAACTACTGATATGACCAGATTATTTTGTCCGGCAGGAGTCTCATTGCCATACTTAATGAAGAGATCGGTGGCCGTGGTGGAGACAAGACCTCCTAAAGTGCTGATACCGGTACCGCCATTCTGGATGACAAAGGTATCACTCCCTTGGCCTCCAACCAGTGTATTAAGGCCACTGTAGGTCACAGTCTGGAGCCCTCCATTGATATACTCGGAGGCCTGGAAATTCTTTCCGCTACGATCCTGTACAGCGGCACTATACAAGTAGTCATTGCCACCAAGACCTCCGCTGAGATAGGTGGGGAAGAGACCAGAGGTTAACGATGTAGGAGCCCAAGCGGCAGGCGTTGGGATGGTTCCAGGAGATGCAGGATCAATTGGATTATTGGTCAGAACTGGGCGAGTATTGGAGATGTTTTTTGTGGCACTAATGTTGTTTCCAAAGCCAGAGGCCCAATCGAAAACCCCACCGTAGATGACATCATTTCCTTGGCCACCAATGAGAGAGACCGGTTTTGCCTGCAGGACGCCATTGGCATCGGTATAAGCGGGCAGGACGGTCTGCTGCGCCGTGACCTTGAAATTGTAGCTAGCAACGGTCAAGGTCTTCCCACTGTAGGGATCCTTTTGAGAAGAAGGAAGGTTATTGACAATTAGGCTAGGTTTCGTTGATGTGCCAGCGAGATCGTTGGAACTTCCGTTCAAGTAAGTAAGCCAAGGAGAGACTGTATTTCCTTGTGAATCAGGAGTGCTATAGACCTCTTGATACTCGACAAGATAGCCGAGAGTGAGGTTATTGACAGTTGCAGCACTCCAAGAGAGAGTGACTTGCTTGGATCCAGTATTGACGGGATCAGGTGTAGCCACCACTGGTGCTCCCCCATTCAGCTGAAAATCAACATTATTAACTCCAGAAGAGCCATAGGTCGTCCCATCTGAGGTGCCATATTGCACTTCGAGAAGATCAGAGTTTGGAATCGTTGTGGAAGGCTCCGAACCCGCAACAAGCGTAACACTATTCGTATTGACTCCTAGAGCACCTGATACAGCCGCGTAGCCCGCCGTCATCCGCTGGCCAGCCTGAGTTACTTGGCCTGAGTTGTCGGATTGTGCAGTCACATCCAGGACGAATCTGGAGACATTATCTGGGAGCTGGTAGATATCGACAGAAGAGATCAACTCATTGGAGCTACCGCCGAGACTCACGGAATCTCCCTGGTGAGTTTGGATCACTGTGTCAAACCCTCCAGTTCCGACGAGGGTATTAGCTCCACTGTCAAAGAATCCATCGTTGTAACCAGGTCCTCCATCAAGCCAAGAGTTAGAGGTAATAGAGACACCACCGACGACAGTGGTCGTTGGTGCGCCATTGGCTACCAGGGAGTTGTTTCCCGCCTGTCCGAAAACTCCATCAACAAAGGCTTGATCTACTGTGTTAATCGGCGCGTTGGCGAAGAGATCAGGGCTCACATATCCGCTATAGCTATCGCCGTAGAGAGTGGAGTTAGAACCTGAGGCGACAAGAGTATTATTGCCTCCCATACCGAGAATCAGTGCATCAGGGGCTGCGGATGTGATGCTATTATCCAAAGCATTCCCAACTCCATAGGTGGCTCCAACTAGAGTACCATTGATAGTGGTTTCAAGGAGGTTGAAATTTTGGAGGTTATAGAAGTTTGAAAGATCAGCGGATGCAAATGAGGGGGATTTCGTTATAGCTGGAGAGTTATCAGCGACCGCAGGTGAGAACTGAGAAACAGGGTTTCCCTGAAGTGGATCAAAGTTCACATAGGTATTCACAGTTCCGACAAGAGGTATGCTCCCCGTCTCTGGATTCAGGGTGTCGGGGGACAGAATACGATCATAGCGGTTGCGGATAACAAAAAGATTTGTCCCGCCATCTGCCTGAAGAGTAGAAATACCGTATCCTCCATCTAGTGTGCTATTGCCGATTCCCGAGTGAATGGAGTTATTACCGAGGCCACCGATGAGACTGTTATTCCCATCGCCACCTAGAAGTGTTGCATTGCCGGAACCCGCAAGCAATGTATTGTTACCGTTTCCGGTGGCCGAGAGGAGCTGATTGCCCGATCCTTTGGAACCATCTAGAAAGACATTCCCAGAGTTGAGTGATGAGTCAAGGAAGGTGTCAGCTCCATTTCCTCCGATGATCGTATTGATGCCGATCTTAGCACCCTGAGTGCCTATCCAAATGGAGTTATTTCCATTGCCGGTAATGATTTTCTGAGCTGCTCCAGCACTGACATTGATAAAGGAGGCATCTTTCAGTCGTATAGAGTTCCCTGTAAACTGAATGGTGCTTCCACTTTGGAGTGGAATTGGCTGCCCAGAAGCCGAATCCAAGGTGGTCGTTGCATTATTGATAATATAAGGAAGGAGAGTTCCCTCCACCGGAGCAAGAGTCGAAGAGCCTGGAGCAGCTTGATAACCAATGATATTATTGATCTGGTAGAGATTGGTGCCTGATCCGCCATTGAGCGTATTGGTGCCATACATTCCCGAGATCAAAGTATTATCAATGACCTGATGCACCAAAAGAGAAGGGTAATTTCCTCCCGGACCAAAAGTGACCTGATTCTGCTGAGAATCGGTAAAGACCCAGTTGGCAGTATTTCCCAGCAAGGTGTCGGGAAGCTGGGACTGAGCACCATTCAAAAGCACATGGGTGCCAAAGGCTGTCAGAATATCCCCCTTTTTCTGAATATAGGTCGAGGGATCATTTTGCAATGCCTCGACTGCGACCGTGTCATTCATGAGCTCATTCGGAGCACCGGAATTCGAGGCAGCGATGACAGCGTTCGCATGATTGACAAAATTATTGGTGGATGCCGAGATGGCAGCGGCTGTTGTGACAAGACCAGTGTCTCGAGATCCATCAAGTGTCATATTATCAATCCATCCATTGATGGCCGAACCCTGGGCGATACTAACTCCTGATGGAATCGGTAAGCTGATCCCTAAGGTAATTCTACCTGGAACGGAGGTGTCAATACCAGTGACGGTGGTGCCGCTCAGAATGCCATTACCAGTGAGGATCTGTCCTTTTACAAAGCCAAGGCTGCCTATAGCTCCAGCCGGAACTGTCAGGGTGATCTTATTACTTCCCGAGCCAGTCACGCCGCTGACATATCCTACCACATTTCCACTCAAGGTGGCATTGCTGGGAATGGTGCTAGCAATATGTCCACTCAAGGTGCTTGTTGGACTATAATTGGAGACAATATCGTTAATGCCACTAGTCTGAAGTTGTGAAACGGAATTAACCCCCACACCTAGGAGTAAGGTCTGCGGTGCGGTGGTATTCGGGACATTGCTTAGGAGGACGCTGTTGAAACTCTGTGCTGTCAACGATGAGGCATAGGCCATCTGGAGAGTGTTTGAGCCGGTACCTCCGTTAATTGTTCCTAGATTGTTCGATTGTGGAATGAAGAGGTCATTACCTGGGCCACCGAGCATCACATCAAATCCCCCTTTGCTGCCGATAAAGGTATCATTCCCCGCTCCACCAATCAGGCTCTCTTTCCTTGCTCCTTGTGAGCCATTCAAATAGACACCTGTTGTGAAGGGTACTGCGGTCATTGTATCACTGCCAAAACCTGCAACGAGCGTGGAGACCCCGATTGCTTGGGCATTGGCTCCCAAGATGATTGCGTTGGAAACACTCGAAGTCGCCAAATCCTGCACTGTCTGAAGGTCATTTGTGCCATTGGCAGCCATTCCAGCAAAGAGAGAATCACCAATTGTAGCCGCAGCACTTGTAATGGAATTTGGGCCAAAGCCACTTAACCCCAGGGTGTTCTGACCCGAGGTAAGGCTGATTACATCCGAGGCGAAAGCATCCTGATTTGTAGGTGTGACCAGTAGAAGGCTATTATAAGTGCCACCAATAATGGTGTCATGGCCAAGTCCGGCAACCAAAGTGTTGCTCGTGGTGGTGCCACCTTTAACAGTGCTACCAATTAAGAGGTTGCCATTTCCTACTGTCGATCCAGATTGAAGTGAGTTGGCACCCGTTCCCCCGAAGAGCGTATCTATCCCTGTTCCACCCAGGAGTGTGGCTCTCCCACTGCCGGCACTGAGGCTGTCATTGCCAGCACCAGCCTTGAGGATGCTGGAGACCCCTCCTCCGATGAGAGTATTGCTTCCATTGGCTCCAGAGCCAGAGGTGAGGGTATTGTAACCAGTGCCTGCGCGAAGTGTGTCCCTGCCGATTCCTCCTACTAAGGTGTTATTTGTACCGCTTCCTCCATAGAGGCTCTGATTTCCATTACCTGCTGTAAGAGAGTTGCTTTGGGAACCACCGGTAAGAGTAGCAGACCCATTTCCTGCAACCATGGTGCTGCTCCCAGTTCCGCCGTTGAAAACGTCCGTACCAGTCCCGCTGTTGCCTACAAGCCAAGTATTTCCAGCGCCTCCCACCATTTTAGTCGTCGCTGCGGTGCCTGCGATAAGAGTGGTGTTGCCGCTATTGGCCTGAAGGTAATTGGTAGAAAGTGAATTTCCTGTCAGAGTAATATTTGCTGATCCTGTGCCAATCAGGTAATGAGCGGTGCCCGGAAGTGTGGTGCTGACAGCAGAATTAATCGTGTCAGGATTCGATGTTGTTCCACCACTTCCACCGCTAGGACCACCTCCAGGGCCTTGACCTGCACATTCTACGGCCAATACGCGGCCATGGAGATGAATTGTCGAAGAGTCATCCTCGTTCAGGATGGCTGTGATCTGCTCTTCGGAAAGGATTTCACCACGGACAGCTGCTGAGAAGAGAGTCCCTTCGTCGCCAGGAGTCTCCTGTTCGTTAAACAAGGCATCAATGTGGTGACCAATTTCTTCAAGAAGAACAGTCTCAAGGAGGGTAGCGGGACATTCAATCGAGAGATAAATCGTGGTATTTTCACGAGAATAAGCACCGATAATTCCCTTGTTGGAAGGATCAAGAGTGGCTGTGGGAAGAGTCTGAATTTCTGGAATCCAGGAGAAATCACCACTCTTGATCTGAGAAAGCAGAGCTACAGATTGAGGCGCCGTAGCATTGAAAATTTCCTTTAAGTCAGTCGCTGCATCAGGCCGATGAGCCCAATTGGAAATTAGGGAAAGCAAGGATGTGATCTCTGAGAGGGTGGGGGAATACATAAGAGTTTGGTGATACTACGCTAGAACAGACTAAAGAGCAAACTGATCCTGTCAAATGGAGTTTCAAGCGGGATTAAAATAAAAGGGCAATAATTTTGGAGGTTTTGGTCAAAATTTCGGAGGTATGCGCCGTGGAGAGAAAGCCTGCTTCATATTGAGAGGGGGCAAAATAAAGTCCTTGCTTAAGGGCTGCGTGAAAATATCGTGTGAAGGCGGAGATGTCGCTTCGCTTGGCATCATCAAGATTCCGAACTCTCCCATCGCAAAAATAGAGGCAAAACATGGAGCCGATGCGCTGGAAGGAGAGCGGCTTGCCTGTAATCGCGTGGCGCATTGAGTTCTCAAGCTGGGCACCGAGTTCTTCGAGAAGCTGCCAGCCATTGATGCGCTCCATTTCTCTGAGCTGGGCGAGACCGGCGGCGAGGGCGAGGGGATTGCCTGAGAGAGTTCCCGCCTGATAGACAGGGCCGAGCGGAGCAAGATGATCCATGAGATCGGCACGACCGCCAAAGGCTCCTACAGGGAGACCTCCACCGATGACTTTGCCTAGCGTTGTAAGATCTGGTGTGATACCATAAATCTCCTGCGCCCCTCCAGGAGCCACGCGGAATCCGGTCATGACTTCGTCAAAGATCAAGAGGGAGCCATGTTCTCGGCAGAGTTTTTGGATTAATTCCAGAAAGCCTGGCTCAGGAAGATAGAGTCCTGCATTCGCTGGAATTGGTTCCAAAATGACACACGCAACCTCAGAACCATATTCACTGAAAATGGCTTTTAGTGCCTCAGGATCATTGAATGGAATCGTGGAGGTGAGAGCTGCCAGAGCAACCGGAATTCCTGCACTATCAGGCTGACCGAGCGTGAGTGCCCCGCTGCCAGCCTTCACGAGCAGGGAATCGACATGACCATGATAGCAACCCTCAAATTTGACAATGCGTTCCCGTCCCGTAACCCCACGCGCCAGGCGGATGGCCGACATCACAGCTTCGGTGCCAGAATTGGTCATTCGGACTTTTTCCACCGAAGGAACGAGACGGCAAATTGTCTCAGCCATTTCGACTTCAAGAGGATTGGGAATACCAAAGCTCGTGCCGCGAAGAGCAGCTTCGCGTACGGCATCGGTCACGACTTGAGGAGCATGACCAAGAATCGCAGGCCCCCAAGTCCCGACAAAATCAATATACTCCTTCCCATCGACATCGGTGATCGTACAGCCGCTGGCTTTGGTGACAAAAAAGGGTTCCCCTCCAACTCCTCGAAAGGCGCGCACGGGGGAATTTACCCCACCGGGGATGCGTGCGAGAGCGCGTGTCCAGAGGGCGTGGGAATTGGGAGCAGGCTGAAATGGGGGCATGGGGAGGGAGATTGGAGGGGTGAAACTTGAAAGCTGAGTTAGAAGGGAGGGATGAATGCTGAGAGCTGTTCCGAAGATTCACACTCAGGCTTCAGCTTTCAAGTTTCATCCTTCTCTCTCTTCTTACCTACTAAGTTCCAGCATGAGCCGTACAGATTGCTCTGCCTTTGCTCTTAGTGGTTCCTCAAGGAAGATCTCTGGCTTGAGATCGCGGAGGCAGAGATAAAGTTTCTCTAGCGTATTGCGCTTCATATAGCGGCACTCAGCGCATGCACAGTGATCGGTTGGGCCAGGGATGAAAATTTTATCTGGCAGCTCGCGGCGGAGGCGGTGGAGCATTCCTTCCTCTGTGACAATTACGAAAACCTTGGCATCGGATGTCTTGCAATAGGAGACCATTTTTTCCGTCGAACAGACCTCGTCCGCAAGAAGGCGAACTGCCTGAGGACACTCGGGATGCGCTACCACAAGAGCTTCGGGATAGTCGTAGCGTGCTCGCTCGATGCTATCGCGTGTATATTCCATATGGACATAGCAGCTTCCCTGCCAGAGATCCATCGGGCGGCCTGTTTGCTCCGTGACCCACGCTCCAAGATTCTGATCGGGAACAAAAAGAATCGGTCGATCCGATGGTGCCGCCTGCACGATTTTCACCGCATTGCCGCTGGTGCATATGACATTGGCGAGTGCCTTCACCCCAGCACTGCAATTGATGTAGGCGATGACAAAGTAGTTCTTTGCTTCGTGCTCCTTGAGGAATGCCTCCAGTTTCTCCGCAGGGCAGGAATCAGAGAGGGAGCAGCCTGCATCGAGGTCAGGAATCACAACGGTCTTTGTAGGGTTGAGGATTTTCGCCGTCTCTCCCATGAAATGAACGCCGCAGAAGAGGATGACATCGGCCTCTGTTTCCGCTGCATGAATGCTGAGTCCTAAAGAATCCCCCACGAAATCAGCCAGATCTTGAATCTCCTTGATCTGGTAATTGTGAGCCAGAATCAGGGCATTCCGCTCCTGCTTGAGGCGCAGAATTTCAGCAATAAGATCGGTCGGATGAGAGAGCGCGGGCATTCAACAGGGAATGCTATTGGGAAATCTTAGAATCAGGAAGACCGAAAATATATCGAAGAAAAAGCCCACTCCCTAAAATGTAGGCAATGTGAAAGTTTGCTATCGTTCTTATTGGTAAAAGGGATATTCCAGACCATTGCCCTCATTGTAGAGGTTCGAAATTTCTGTGTCGGTAAGCACACGATTCCAGACACCCAGCATATCAATGCTACAATTAGAGTTATAGAGACTCTGTGCAATGTTCTGACCTACTTGAAAGGGTTTTGGAGCGGCCCCAGCGAGAGACCCCGAGATTGAGAGTGAGAACCATGGTCCGTTATCAACTTTTACTCTGATAAAATTGTTATCTGAGCATTGAAAAACACAGAAATGCCATTGTTTATCTAGCAAACTCACTTGAGTGTCGGTTACAATGGTGTTATTTGGCCAATAAGTCCCTCCAAGTCCTACGATACCTGTTAAATTTCCATTATATGTTCCAAAGAAAAAATTCCATCCAGGTTGGGTTCCCCAAGGATATGATCCATCCCAAGAATCGGCGATAATACTATAATTTTGTGAAGCTGTTGTGTAGTTCAACTTGACCCAAGCAGTCATCGTGAATGTTGTGAGAATTGGAAACTCTCCTGAAGGAATATAAAGACCTTGGTTGCCGTTGGTCCCAAATCCAATGGAGTTTCCAAATTTTCCTTTAACCACACTTCCTGGATTGACAGGGCCACGACCATCATTACCAGTCTGAAGGGCATTGGTAAGACTTCCTGCATTAGGAACATATTTATTGGAATTGGTTCCATTAAAGTTCCAGAACGAGAGGAGGCTATTTGTTAAGTCATCCTCTTCGATGCTGCGAATGAGAAGTGATGGCATACTGATATTTCCAAAACTTGTTTTAATGGGAATATTGGATGATGCGAATTTTACTGATAGTGCAGTGCCATTGGCCTCAGTCAATATTCCAAAAGTATTGGTGTTTGTAAAATTAACAGAACTAATGCTTAGTGTTGGAAGTGTTATATTAGTAGAAGAGGTTTTAAGGGGCAAACTATTGCTTGAAAACTTGCTGATGATTTGTGAGCCATCCCATAGATTTACCGAATAGGTGGCTGGGGTAACATTGGTGGATGGTGCGTTGCTCAATGAGTATGCATTGTTCACACCAATGATGGTGGTGAGTAGAAGTGAGGCAAGGACAGAAGCCTTGGCGAATCTTAGAGCAGCATTCATTAATGGTAGCGATGGTTTGGGGTTTTGAATGGGAAGAAGCCTACAGCCGAACTAGGCCCGAAATTCGGATTCTCGTCAAGGGTAAAGGGAATTGATCGCTCCGCACTTGCCCGAGCTCTCTTGTTACGGATAGGCTTGCCAACTTATGAGCAAAGGCAATGAAAGCGCGATTTCTCCACGCCGTGGGGAGGATTTTCCAGAGTGGTATCAGCAGGTGGTCAAGAGTGCCGAGATGGCGGAGAATTCCGAAGTCCGGGGCTGTATGGTGATCCGGCCTTGGGGTTACGCGCTCTGGGAGCGGATGCAGGGGGCGCTGGATGCGATGTTCAAGGCGACGGGACATAAGAATGCCTATTTCCCGCTCTTTATTCCGCTGAGTCATCTTCAGAAGGAGGCGGAGCATGTGGAGGGATTTGCCAAGGAGTGTGCGGTTGTCACACATCATCGTCTGGAGCTGAAGGAGGGAAAGCTCGTTCCCGCCGGAGAGCTGACGGAGCCGCTGGTGGTGAGGCCGACTTCGGAGACGATCATCGGTGCGACTTATGCAAAATGGGTGAAGTCGTACCGCGATCTGCCGATTTTGCTGAATCAATGGGCGAATGTTGTCCGCTGGGAGCTGCGGCCTCGGCTTTTTCTCCGCACGGCGGAATTTCTCTGGCAGGAGGGGCACACGGCTCATGAGACGGAGGCCGAGGCAATCGAGGAGACTGAGAAGATGCTCGGGGTGTATGAGACCTTTGCCCGTGACTGGCTGGCGATCCCCGTGATCCGTGGGGAGAAGACGGAGAGTGAGCGGTTCCCTGGTGCGGTGCGGACTTACTGTATCGAGGCGATGGTGCAGGATCGCAAGGCGATTCAGGCAGGTACTTCTCATTTTCTGGGACAGAATTTTGCAAAGGCCTCGGGGATTAAATTTCTTTCACGCAATAATACCGAGGAGCTGGCTTGGACGACCTCGTGGGGTGTGAGTACGCGGCTCATCGGCACGCTGCTGATGGCGCATGGCGATGATGATGGGGCGGTGATGCCACCACGGATCGCTGCGACGCAGGTGATGATTATTCCGATTACGCCAAAGCCTGAGACTCGTGATGCGGTGCTCGCCAAGGCTGAGGAGGTCGCTGCTGCGCTTCGTGCTTCGAGCTATGCTGGAGAGGCTGTGCGTGTCGAGATCGACAGCCGTGATCTCGGGGGAGGGGTGAAGAGCTGGGAGTGGATCAAGAAAGGGGTGCCGCTGCGTATCGAGATCGGCCCTCGCGATTTGGAATCTGGGAGTGCTGCTGTTGCACGACGCGATCAGGGACCTAAGGAGAAGGAATTTCTCCCTGCTGATTCGCTGGCAGTGCGCGTGCCGGAGCTGCTGGCGGAGATTCAGCAGAGTCTGCTCCATCGTGCGCTTGCCTTCCGTCGGGAGCATACGCAGAAGATCGAGACGAAGGAGGAATTCTACGCCTACTTCACGCCTAAGAATCCCAATAAGCCGGAGATTCATGGCGGCTTTGCCCTCACGCATTGGAATGGAAGTGCCGAGGTCGAGGCCAAGATCAAGGAGGAGCTGAAGGTCACGATCCGTTGCATTCCTGAAATTGACGGGGATGAATTCACGGAGGAGCCAGGCATTTGTCCCTTCACTGGAGAGCCTAGTACTCGCCGCGTGATCTTTGGTAAAGCGTACTAGGCTTGGGATTTTGGCGCAGGACTGTGTTGGCCTGCGGTTGCCGTAGGTTCATTACGGCCTCCCTTGGCCGCCTTGCTTTCCATCCAAGCTTGCGAACCTATGATGAACGGAGTGCGTTATATTTGGCATTCATGATTAGGCTCGACGAGAGCGTAGGAGATGGCATGGTTGGAGCATCAACCCTTACTCCCCATGATCATCTTTCTCGGATGTAGCGTTGGTTTTATCGCGTGGTTCCTTGTGCGGTATCTGCTCGCTGGTCTTTACACTGTCGATCAGAATGAGCGGGCAGTGAAAACGAGCTTTGGGCGCGCTGAATGTGTCGGCACTGCAATGACGGCGGAGTTGCCCTTTGCCGAAAGTTTTACTCCTGAGCAAAAGGAGCTCTACAACTATCCTCAGGTTAGGGTTATTCCGCCAGGCGGCCCGTATTTTAAATGGCCTTGGGAGCGCGTGTATAAGGTTACTATCGCCACGCAGACGATCAATATGGCTGTTGATCCCGATAACCTCGCTGCAAATAATGGCGGCAGTATACTGGATGCCGTTACCAAGGATCAGCTCAACACCGGCCTCAAGGGGCAGATTCGCTGGCATATCTCGGAGCGCAATCTCTATGCTTATCTTTTTGGAATCCAAAATCCGATCACCCATGTCATGGGGTATTTTGTTTCCATCTTGCGGGAGCGCATCGCCAACTTTGAAGCCCCCACCAATATTACGATCGCTCGTAACGGAGAGAGTCTCGGAGTCTTTACTGAAGAAAAGTTGCGAGAGGGAATTCGCAGCGGATATTTTACGGCTGATGACAGTGCCTATATCACAGGGATGAGTGATTGGAGGCCGCTTGCCGAGATCGCCTTACAGCTTGGAATGGAGGCTCCTGTTCCTGGAACTCTTCCTGTGCGGGAGGATGCAAGTTCTACCATGGGCATCAACAGCATTGCGGCAACGGCTGTGATCGGAATTTCCATCAATGATTTGAGGAAAAATCTCAGCGAGATCAACGATCATATGGATCGTGAGTGTGGAGACTCGGCGGCGAGGTACGGGATTTTTCTCGATGCCTCCCTCATCACGGGAATTGATCCACCTCCGGAGGTCGAATCAGCCCTTGCTGCCATCAACACAACCTATAATCAAGTCTCCTCCGACATCAGTCTCGCCCAGGCATCTGCGGATCAGAAGATCGTCCAATCGAAGCGGGCCGTGGAGATTGAAACACTGAAGGCCCAGGCTGAGGTGCAGCCGATTGTGGCCTTGGCCGAGCAGCTCGCTCAGTTAAAACAAAGCAGTCGTGGAGCTTTAGCAGCGTATGTGAGGAATGTCCGTCTCAAGCTTTTTAGCGAGGCTACGCGGGTCATCATGAAGGAAGGGGGGCGGCCATGACCGAGATCCAAGTTCCATTCTGGGCGACGCAATTCGTCAGTACGGCCATCATAACATTTATCGGGATGTTCTTCCTCGTTCCAGCACTGCTGGGAGTGGCTCGTTTCCTCGGGCTCTATGTCATAGTGAATGAGCGAGAGGCCAAGGTTTTTGTACTCTTTGGCAAGGTCATTGCTGTGATTGATGCGCCAGGACTTCACTTTCTGATTCCTCGGCTCGGGCCCGCAGCCCTCATCATGAATATTCTGGGTAAGTGCTACACGGTCGATCTGCGACTCGATCAGCAATATCTCAGGAGCACAGCGGTGAATTCTGAAGAGGGAGCACCGATGGGGATCGGGGTCTGGTATGAAATGCTCATCAGCGATCCTGTCGCCTATCTTTTCAAGAATTCCGATCCGCGCGGCTCTCTGGCAGCAAATGTTGGGAACTCCACCGTGCGCTGTCTCAGCAATATGAAGCTCGCTGAGATGTTGCAGAATCGTCATCCCATGAGCCAGACCGTGCGAACCGAAGTCTCTCCACAGTCTCAGGAATGGGGTTATAGCCTGGGCTCGGTCTATATTCGCAAAGTCCATTTCCGCGATGTCGGAATGATTAAGCAGATTGAGGCCAAGGTTGTGAATCGCCTCCGTCAAGTAACCTCTGCGATCAAGCAGGATGGCATCAATCAGGTCAATATTATCGCGAGCACGGCGGAGCAGCAGGCGGCTATCGAGTTTGCCAAGGCTGCGGCGATGCGTCCGCAAATCGTGGGTGATGCTCTGAAAAAAATCTCCGAGGATGAGGAAATCTCCGAGGCTCTTTTCAAGGTGCTTGAGACTCAGAATATCATAGCAGGTCAGGCGGCGATTACCCTGGTACCTGAGCAATCTGGCGTGCTTGGCGATCTGTTGGCTGCACCTGAGGTCAAGAAACGGCCAACACAATAGCGACTACTCAAGAAAGAGCACTCCTGCTCTGCGACGGGCGTGGCGGTTCTCAGGGAGATTGATTTTTGCAGGGCCGACTCCTTGTTCGTCGATTTCGAGGAGGGAGGCTGTGCGTTCGACTTCGGCAAATCCTGGTTCGTCGATACCGTGATTTTTTAGCCACGCATGGAGTACGCGGCGGAGGAGTGCTGGGTGGAGCTGACGGAGAATTTTCACCTGAAGTTCGGGATGGGTAGCCATCGGGAGGGTGAGAGCAGAGAGGAAGTCGTCTTCTTCGGCAAAGACTGAGGCGTTGCGGACAATGGAAGATCGGAAAGAGCTGCCGAAGAGTTCTTCGATCATCGGAAGGACTTGCAAGCGGAGTTTATTCCGAGATGCGTCGGCGACGGCATTGCTGGCATCTTCGCGATGACGGAGTTTTCGTTCCGAGAGATAATCAAGGAGTTGCTGTTTTGGAATCGAGAGCAGAGGGCGATGGAGGGTGAGAGTAACCCCATCAATGGTGCGCTCGGAACGGGGTTTCATTCCGGCAAGTCCCGCAGCACCAGAGCCGCGTAGAAACTGGAAGAAACAGGTCTCGACCTGATCGTCTGCATGATGCGCGAGAAAAAGTGAACGCGTGCGATGCTTTTTTGCCGTGAGCGCAAAGAAGCTGTAGCGGGCGTGGCGCGCGGCTGTTTCGAGGGAGAGTTTTTGCTCCGTTGCGATTGTGCGGACATCGGCAGAGCCTAGCTCGAATGGGAGGGAGAGTTTCGTCGCTAGCCTCTCAACAAACCGTGCATCACCAGTCGAAGACGCACCTCTCAGGCGGTGATTGAAATGAGTAACGATGAGATTCGTATATCCCGCTTCGAGCAGAAGATGGAGCAAGGCGACTGAATCAGCACCTCCTGAGACGGCAACGAGCTGCTTCTTTTTTTTATCAGTTCCTGAGTTTTTGAGTTCCAAGTTCTTATTTTTTCTCACCCGATTTGGCTCGCCCCGAAATAGGGATGCAGTGCTTCGGGAAGTATCAGAGGGCCACCTGGCTTGGTGTGGGTTTCGAGCAAGGCCACAAAGAGGCGGGGCAGGGCTGTTCCCGAGCCATTGAGCGTATGGCAGAATTGATTTTTCCCTTCGGCGTTTTTGTAACGGAGATTCATCCGGCGAGCCTGATAGTCGCCGAAGTGCGAGCAGCTGGAGACTTCCAGATAAGCCCCCTGACCTGGAGCCCAGACTTCGAGATCGTAGGTGCGGGAGGAGGAGAAGCCAATGTCGCCGGTGCAGAGTTCCAGCACGCGATAGGGGAGGTGTAGTAGCTGAAGCACCTTTTCGGCATTGGCCGTGAGGGAGGTGAGTTCTGCGGGGGCTTGTTCGGGAGTTGTGATTTTGACTAGTTCTACTTTGTCAAACTGATGGACACGAATCATGCCGCGAGTTTCTCTACCGGCGGAACCTGCTTCACGACGGAAGCAGGGGGTGCAGGCGGTGAGTTTGATTGGGAGCTGGGCTTCGGAGAGAATCTCGTCGCGGTAGATATTCGTCAGCGAGACTTCGGCGGTCGGTGTCAGAAATGAGGCTCCGTCATCGAAGCCATACATGTCATCTTCAAATTTCGGAAGCTGTCCCGTACCCTCCATGCACTCACGGCGGACGAGGACAGGGGGGGCAATCTCGGTATAGCCGTGGACTTGGGTCTGGAGATCGAGGAGAAAATTGATGAGGGCGCGTTCGAGTCTTGCTCCGGCTCCCGTGAGGAGGATATAGCCGCTGCCGCTGATCTTCGCGGCGCGTTCGAGGTCAAAGAGGCCAAGTCGTTCCCCGATAGCGATGTGATCTTCAGGATTCATCGGGGCAGGTTCACCCCAATGCTTGATCGCCACATTGGCATCCGCATCATGTCCTTCGGGGAGGCCTGGAGCGGGAAGATTCGGCACGCGGAGTAAAAGATCGCGCTGCTCGGCATCGAGTTCTGCTGCCGTGCGACCGAGTTCTTCCATTTCCGAGGAGAAGGCTTTGACTTGCGCTTCCAGTTCGGAGGAATCGCCACCGTTTTTTTTGATGCCGCCGATTTCTTTACTCAGACGATTTTTTTCGGCGCGAAGGTGCTGGACGCGGGTTTCGCTCTCGCGACGCTGTGCATCAATGGCGAGAATCTGATCCACAAGATCGGAAAACTGACCATTGCGTGTGGCGAGGCGGATTTTGATAGCGGCGGGATCTTCCCGGAGAAGTCGGATGTCGAGCATGAGAAATTAATAGAGGAGGGACTGATGAGAGTCGAGAGACTGCTTCCTTGATTTCCTGATTTCCTGATTCAATCATTCTCTCTACTGTTTCAGCAATGCCTGCAAAGTTCCGCGATTATTATGAAACTCTTGGTGTTGCCAAGAGTGCCACAGCCGATGAGATTAAGAGTGCCTTCCGCAAACTTGCGCGGAAACACCACCCTGATCTTGCCAAGGATAAGAAGGCTGCTGAGGAGAAGTTCAAGGAGATCAATGAGGCTTACGAGGTTCTCAGTGATCCTGAGAAGCGTAAGAAATACGAAGAATACGGCGCAAATTGGGAACATGGTGGAGCAGGTTTTCAATCCCCACCAAATGGAGGGAATGGACGCGGTCGTGGCCCCGGTGGTGGTTTTGGTGGAGGAGATGCTGCAAGTGATTTCCATTTTGGTGGCACTGGGTATAGCGATTTTTTCGAGCAGTTTTTTGGAACGCGTCGTGGTCGCGGGTTCAGTGGTGGTGCTGAATTTGAAGAGACTCCGCAGAAGGGGAGGGATGTGGAGGCTGATATTTTAGTCTCGCTTGATGAGGTGTTAAACGGGGCAACGCGCCAGATTTCTTTCCGCAAAGGCAATGCCCCTGATGTTCAGACTTACACGATAAAAATTCCTAAAGGAGTTCGTGAAGGACAGCGCATTCGACTAGCTGGACAAGGTGGGGCCTCAGGAGGCCGTGGTGAGGCAGGTGATCTCTATCTCAGGGTGAGGCTCCAGCAGCACCCTGACTTCCGCTTTGAGGGAAGTCATATTTATCACGAGGTCGAGGTTTTTCCTTGGCAAGCGGTGCTGGGAGGAGAACTCATGATTCCGACTCCCGATGGGCGTGCAAAACTGAAAATTCCGGGAGGGACACAAAACGGGCGCAAATTCCGCATTCCAGGACGAGGTCTTCCCGAAAAGGGTGGCGAGCGAGGTGACTTCTACGCCGTGATCGAAATTGCAATTCCTGAATCAGTGACTGAGGATCAACAGAAACTCTGGGAAGGACTACAGAGTCTCGGTTGAGTCTATCAAAATGAGAGTAAGCCTGAATGAGGTCTATTTCGCAGTTTTCTAGTCTCAAGGCTTGTTTTCCGCAGAAAGCTTTTGAGCTGGAATAGACTCTGATTCTAAATATTGAATTTTCACCATGTTCATTTTCTTTTGAAGCGATTCGGCCTGAGTAGATAAGAGGGTTTCTTGCAATGCATCGCTTGAAGATTTGCTGTTTGGCTGATCAATGGAATGGTCATTCTTCGTTTTGAAAAAGCTCAATGTTTCATCCGAGGGAATAGAGACGAGGCAAAATATACCGATGACGACGATGACCGCGATACCCATGAGATAGATGCTGAGTCGGTCAGCGCGTTTGGCATACGATTTATTTGGCGTGGTGAATGCAAAGGGAGTTGTCTTGACCACATGTAGCGGCGTATCAAGCGAAGCGGAATTGTCTTTACGAAACTCAAAATGATCGCTGTTTGCTACTGACAGGCACCTTGAATTGTCCCCGTTGAGAGAAGGCGTTGATAATGCTCTAAGTCGGGAAAAATTGATAGGTTCAGGAATTACAGAGTTCATCGAAAGAAAGTTGATTCAAAAATGCAATACATTAGCAGATAGCAAAAATTGAGCCAAGATGGTGAAAATTAAATAAAAATACAGAAGTATCTCCTATACAATAACTTTGACACCCGCGTCACTAAATGCTCTACATCTCAAAATAAAATCGAAATCAACTCAAGGGGTGTTTTTTTCTGGTTGTTCGATCTCCCTGCGTTTGCAATCTTCGCAGACATGTCTTCACTGGCCGAACTCTTCTCCAACAACCAAGCTTGGGCGCAACATCTCAATGCTCGCGATCCCGACTTCTTTGAAAAACTTTCCCATCAGCAGCATCCAGAGTATCTCTGGATTGGGTGTGCAGACAGCCGTGTCCCTGCCGAAGAGCTTGTGGGATTGGCTCCAGGAGAACTCTTTGTCCATCGCAATGTCGCCAATGTCGTGGTTCATACCGATTTCAATTGCCTCTCGGTCATGCAATTTGCCGTTGATCTGCTGAAGGTCAGACATATCATTGTCTGTGGGCATTATGGATGTGGTGGTGTTTTGGCAACTCTCCGAGGTCAGAGGGTGGGACTTGCAGATAACTGGCTGCGACATGTGGATGATGTGATTCAGCGGCATTCCTCGCTTTTAGCTCGCTGGGAAGATGAAACGGAACGCTGCAATCATCTCTGTGAGTTGAATGTGATCGAACAGGTCTCCAATGTCTGCAAAACCACGATAGTACGCGATGCCTGGGAGAGAGGTCAGGAACTAACCGTGCATGGGTGGATCTATGGCATGCGCGACGGATTTGTCAGAGATCTTCACACAAGTGCCTCATCGCTGGAAGAAGCACGCGGCAACTATGATGAATCAATCTCTGCATTGCTTGGATAGCAGCAGCGAAATATACGGCCTACTTCCTTATTTTGCCGTAGGTTCACCCGCTGCAACCCAGCCTGCAATACCGGGCTTGAAATGCTGAACATTTGTGTAGCCAAGTTTCTGTGCTGCTTCGGCAGCCCGAGCATAGGCACCGCAATGTTCATTGCCACAGTACGCAACAACGAGAGCTGATTTATCAGTAGGTAGAACAGTTGCAAGATCACTCTTGTGGGCCGTAAAATCAATGGCTCCTGGTATGTGACCGTTGGCATAGGAGATAGGGCCGTTGACATCAAGGAGAGTGACTTTCTTTTCAGCAATTGCAGCTTTCAGATCAGGAAGGGTGATATCGGGGAAAGACCCTGCAAAAGCGTTGAGAGTGAGCAGGAGTGTTGCAAAAAGAGGGAGGAGTTTTTTCATAGTGCTGAATGATAGCACAGATTTTCTGCATCGCAAATTGGTCGCATTGTAAAAATGAAATTCTGTGTGTGATTTCACGAAGATCATCTTGGCATAGGAGTTGTTCTGAGGCATAGTAATAATCCATCCCACGCCGGCGTGGCGGAATTGGCAGACGCGCCGGACTCAAAATCCGGTATCCTCTAAAGATGTGTCGGTTCGAACCCGACCGCCGGTAGGCTTATGAAAAATGAAAAAGGCTTTTTTTCCTGATTGATACGAAGGAGAAGATATCAGGGGAAATAACTCTGTAGCTAGCGTTTTTGAGTAATAGAGTGCTGATGCCAACTTTCATAAGGAACTAGTCCATAGATCTTGTTTTACTGGCGCGTTGCAGAGTTTGTCATCCCTCAGGGTATCAGAGATAACCATCGGTCCTACTCGATGCCAGACACCAAAACTCCTTAGCTCTATAGTCCATATTTCTCCTGTAATTGGTATGAGGCAGTATCTTAGCTCCTTGGTGATGACTTCTAAGATGCTAAGCTACTATGTTTCTCCTGTCATGCATCGTGCAATACTTGGACTCCCCGCCTTTCGCGCTCTAGCCATACGGATAGAGACTTATTTCGCTAAAAAAAGCTCTAATAACGGATTTGTGTCGCGATCGTCAGGCTTGGTGGGGAGACATTGCTCTCAACGGGTTCAGCGGTTTTGCTTTCTGAAGATGGAAGAGCAGCAACTTCGGGTGAGGTTTTCTTGATCTTAAGAGATTCAATTTTCTTTTCTAGAGCTGAGGCTTGATCAACAGCAGAAAAATCCTGTGAAGCATTTCCATCACGGTTGATGCCTGATAAGGAAATTAAAGGGGCTTCATTGGACTCCGCAACGGTAGGAGCTTGGCTTTTTGCAGAGAGTTTAGGTTTCATGTGAAACATGAGGGCCATCATCGTAAGAATAGTGAGGGCGCATCCAGCAAGAACGATAGAAAACTGATCTGCTCGTCTGGCGTATCCTTTTGTTGGATCGCGAGGAATCAGAACTGATGTGCTCTTGACCGGTTTTGGAAGAACGGGCTCATGAAAAGTGAGAGCTGATGTGTCCAAAGGGGTGAATCGTATCTGTCGATTTTTGTACATTGATGGAACATCCATCAACCTTTCCGTGTCATCATTTGCTGCTGACGAATTGTCTGAAGTAACCCTCAATAATGATGGGTTTTTATGTACAGTTGCTAGATCTTCGGGATGAAGGTCTAGGGTCAGATTTATTTGAATTTTTTTTTCCATGGGGGTGGATTCCTTGTGTGAAGGATTAGCAATTTCGATGCTATATTCCAACATTCAAATGTTCATCACTCCACCAGCTCGATTGCAACATAAAAATGCAACAAGCTGTAATTATTTTTCTGCAGTTTCTGACGGTGTTGGTGGAAGATCCCAGAAATAGCGCCTCAGAAGAACTTTCACCGTTGCCGTCAAAGGGACTGCAAGCAACGCACCGAGCAGTCCGCCGAGGAGGATCGTCCACGCAAACACTGAGATGATGACGGTCATCGGATGCAGGCCTACAGAGTTGCCGATGATCTTCGGAGAGATGAAAATGCCATCAAGATTATGGATGACTAGGAAGATGATCATAACTAGAACGGGGTGCCAGACATCACCAAATTGGGCCAAGGCAATAAGCATCGCAGGTATGAGACAGAGGGCCATTCCGAGATAGGGGATGAGGCAGAGGATCCCAACCATGAGTCCAATCAAGAAGGAGAAGTCGAGACCCACGATCAGAAAAAGTGAGAGTCCGACGATGGCCCCATCAATCATACTGACGAGAAGCTGGCCTCGGAAAAAATGGATCAGGTAGTCATTGATCTCGTTAAAGAGAGAGACGATTTCAACTTTTAAAGGAGAAGCCCGCATCGGGAGATAGCGACTCCAGTTTTCAGACATTGTAGGAGCTTCCTGGAGGAAAAAGAAGAGGAAGACAGGAACTAGAATCAGGCTGAGAAGAAAACCAAGGATGCTAAAAAAGTTCCCGATACTTTTTTGTAAAAATGACCCTGTAGTCGATGCAATGGTGGGCAGCTTGTCTTGCACCCAGACAAGAGCCTGATTGACCAGTTCGAAGCCATACATCTTGATATTCTCGGGAGAAAGATCCTGAAGGGGCGAGGGATGTTGAAGAGAGGAGTTTCTCATGGCTGCCAGCTTCTGAAGTTCGGCAGCAGATTCCTTAGCCAAAGTAGAGATGCTTTGGCTATAAGAGGGAATGCGGCTTGCAAAGATACTGCCTTGGTGTTCCAGGGAAGGAGTCACCGTCAGAACAATGAGAGCTACACCACCTATGAAAAAGAAGAAGACGATCACGACTGCCCATGTCCTAGGAATCTTCCACTTGCACAGGATTGTGACGACGGGTGTGAGAAGGTAGGCAAGGACGGCTGCAATGGCAATGGGTGTCAGGACTGCCTTCAGGTTATCGCAGAGATAAATGATACAGTATCCAGCAAGGCCAATTAAATAGATCGTGACCGCTGCTGCTACTGCGGTCAGCCCAGCCCAGCAGACTTTTTTCTGAAAAGGAGTGGGAGGGTTTATGTAAGCCATGAGTCACAGACGGTTTACTCTCTTTCCCTCAACTTGTCCAATCCGCACCAAGGGAAACGCTGATTTAATCCCATGAAGACAGCTAAGAACTAGTTGCTGATTTTTGAAGTCGAAAGTACTAGGCGACATCCGCAGCGTTCTCGCCCGAGCAAGCACCCCCACAAAAATCGACAACTGAATCCTGCCCTTCGGGTTGCGGCGATAAAAGATCGGAGACTTCGTAGGCTTCCCGCTTACATGCCCTGAGGGGATGCTAGTGCGAAGCCGTCTTGTTGGTGCCCTCTTGGTGCCGCAACGATCTCTATACGATTAAATCAGCGGTTCACTACATAGGAAGTGAGATATTGATCATTTTCTCCCCAGCAATAATTGCATCCATGCGAATGTCATGCTCTCCACATGGCACTCGTGTAAGGAGTTGAAATTTCCAACAGAGGCCGATTTTTAAGGCATGAAAATCGGAGCTTCCAAGCAAACGGTCATAGTAACCTTTGCCGCGACCTAGGCGGTTTCCCCGCCAGTCAAAGGCAAGACCAGGGACGAGGGCTAGATCAATTTCTGCTGGTAAAATACGGAGCCACTTTTGCGGATCAGGCTCTTTAAGCCCAAAGGGGCCATCGATCCATTGAGCCTCATCATGGTAGAGATAGAGACCGATAGTTTCCCCTTCGATGCGTGGAAAAATCAACGAGCGTCCATCGCGCTCGCTCAGGAGCTTCATTAGATCAGGCTCCAAGGGAAGCGGAGAGAATAAAAGAACGCATCGGGCTTTCTGCCAAGCCAAGCTTTGTAGAATGATTTGGCGATGATGAGTGGAATCATAGGCAGTGCGATCTCGCAGGAGTTGACACATCTTGAAACGCAGAAGTTTTTTTTCGTCATTGAGTGTTTCCTTTGAGTTCATTCAAGGTAGAGATTCTCTCCAGAAACAATCATGGTCAAAAAACTTCTCTACGAGGAAATCAGAAAGGTGAGGTCAAAACGCCAACTCCCCGAGCACCTCGTCACGATGAAGCCGGCTGAAGGATGGCATAAAAGAAATTTTCTGACCGAAGTGTTGATCCCTTCGTTATTTTCAAGTCGTACCCAGGCCATCGCGCGTCCGAGGCTGCCTGATCTTCAATCTGGAGAGTTCGGAATTACATGGATTGGCCACGCCTCCTTTCTGATCCAGACGCCGGAGCATTCGATACTTATTGATCCAAACTGGGCGCGATGGCTCAAAGTTATTAAACGACTTCGTGAACCAGGCCTAAGCGTGAACGATCTTCCTGTCATTGATCTTGTCCTAGTGACGCATGCCCACTTCGATCATCTCGATAAAAAATCGCTTCGATCCGTGGCGGCGAATCAACCCATCGTAGTGCCAGAACATGTCGGGAGTCTTGTGCAAGGGCTCGGCTTTAACCGTGTGCAAGAACTCAAACGCTGGGAGTCCATGGAGCTGGGCTTGCTGAAAATCACCCTCACACCAGCCTCCCATTGGGGCGCGCGCATGCTGCATGATCAGCATCGTGGATTTGGAGGATTCCTGATTGAGTACGCTGGGCGAACAATTTTCCATTGTGGCGATAGTGCTTGGTTTGAGGGGTTTTCCGAAATAGGAGGGAAAAACAAAATCGATATTGCTCTACTGCCCATCGGAGCCTATGACGCGCCGAGTGGGAGGGATGTGCATATGAATCCCGAGGAAGCTTTGAGAGCTTTTCAAGCCCTGAAGGCGGGACTCATGATTCCGATGCATTATGGAACATTCCGCTTGGGATTTGAACCGCTGGATGAGCCCCCAGATCGACTTCTCGGGCACGCCCGATCTCTGGGAATCGATGATCGCATCAGAATCCTGAGGGAAGGGGAGTCAGCGGTTTTTTAGACAGAGGAATTGCTGCCGACGCTCTTGGGCTAAGGAATATTGTCCGTGGGGCCGGGAAGTGTGTCTGTGCGGAATGGGAAGGCGGGAAGTCCAATGGCATTCACGAAGTTGCACCTCTCGGGATCGTCAATCCAGGCATAACGCACGAAGGCAGGCTTCGGAACCTGAGGGCTGGAGACCACGACCGTGTCACCCTCAATCTTGGCTTCGGCAGGAATGAAGTTCCCATCACTGGCAGCAATCGCAAACTGGGTCAGCGGTTTTCCATCCAAGGATTTGAGTCCTTCGGCGTGTTGGAACTTCACACGGATAGTGGCTCCTTCCACCGTGCTGGAGTCAAAGAGAGGGCCAGAATAAGGGATGTTTTTTCCGTAGAATTTTGCGAGGGCAACAAGGGAGAGACGATGTCCGACATCGCGCTTATTGAGCGGATGGACATTGCCCCCTTCGCCAATATCGATGGCACAGGAGAGGCCGCAATTGGGGAGGTTGGTGGCGGTCATTGCCTCAGCTTCACGAAGCTGCGCCCATGCGACATGAGGAACCATATCACCGTGGTAGTTGGGAAGCTGTTGGATCAGGATGGGGAAATTTCCCTGTCCCCAGCGGGCTCTCCAATCATTGAGCATCGTTGGGAGCATGGTGCGGTAGGCAAAGGCACGACCAGTATCACTCTCCCCTTGGTACCAAACGACTCCTTTGATTGCAAAAGGGATCATGGGATAGATCATCCCGTTGAAGAGGTAAGAGGAGACCCCTTGTGCTGCGATGACTTTGAGGTTAGGGCGTTCGGCAAGAGCATCGGGAGGGAGTTTGTCGAATTTCTTCTCCACTTTGAATTGGCAGTCATCTGCAATAGTGGTCGCGCCAGGGAAAGACATATCCCACTTGGAGGGCTTAGAGCCAAGGAAGCCACTCGCGCCGGTATCCGAGACAATGCGCATGGCGATGAGATTCGTCCCTGCCTTAACAAGATCCGAGGGAATGCCAGTTCCTGCATTATCCAAGTAAAAGTTGGGAGGGGTATGGCCTGCCTCCACGAGTTTCTTGCCATTGAAATAGATGGTAAAATACTTCTCATTCGCTTTACCAAGAGTCATGTGGAATCCCTTCCCTGAGGCGGTCTCGGGAATTACGATTCCCTTGCGAACCCAAACGATGCCGCCATCCGGCGTACCAAGCTTCTCTTTGGAGAGATCAAAGCTCCCAGAGATCCAGTCGCTGGTACTCGTTGCGGGATCAGCCCAGCCCTGTTGCTCTCCTAAGTTATTCGTGTCAGAGCGTCCGTTCTTTTCCTCCCAAGCCTTAAGCTGCACAGGGAAGTTCGTCGTTATGAAGGGAAGTTGATGGTAGAGGTCGATTTCATGGGAAGCGAGCTGCTTGAACGATGGAACCGTGTTGAGTGCTTCAAGGCTTGTCCAAGCTTTTGCCGAGGTGCCACCCCAGGTGCTCCAGAGCAGGCCAATCGGAACCTTGAGTTCCTTCTGCAAATCCCTGGCGAAGTAGAATCCGGCTGCGGAAAATTTTGCAACAGAGTCAGGCGTGCAGGGAGCCCAGTTGAGGGCAATACTGTCGAGAGGAGTCTCCGAAGCCTTCTTGGTGAAGAAGCTGAGTCGGATGTCGGGAAAATTGGCGGAGAGGATGTCGTTGCTGTAAAGAGGGTTGTTTTTTAGACCTCCTGCACGGAGTTCCATGTTCGATTGGCCCGAGCAGAGCCAGACATCACCGATGAGTACATCCTCAATTTTGAGGGTATTTTTACCAGCCACGACCAATTCCTCAGGAGAGGCATTCGCTGGCATGGGATCGAGCTTCACTATCCACTTTCCGTCTGTACCGGCTGTGGCTTTCGCACTCGCTTTACCAAATGTGACGGTCACTTCCTCACCAGGCGTCGCTGTACCCCAGACCGGCACCTTGGCATCGCGTTGGAGTACCATGTGATCAGCAAAAAGGCCGTTAAGAACGACATCGGCACGGGCTGAAGAAATGGCCGCAAGTGCGCTTAGCGTCAGGTGAAAAAGTGATCGCAAAGGATGTTTTTTGTGCATGGGGGAATAGTGCAGAGAATCGTCGCGTTTGAACAAGGGCAGTTTCTAAGGAAACGCTGATTAAATCGCAACGAGAGTGTTGAGGGAAGGGTGTCAGCGGTATTTTAGAGGTGAAGATCGGTCATGGCCCTCTTTCTAGCCTCGGCGCTAATTTGCCAGCGCAGGTCTTTAGTGAAAAACTGATAAAGATCGCGTTGAGCCGCGAGACTTGATGCTGTGTAAAAATTGTCTCGTTCTCCTTGATAATCATACCGGCCTTTGAGTAGGGGTTGGCGTGGGATTTCACGATAGAGTCCGGAGATAAACTTGATGCCGCCGTTTTCTTTGGCGAGACGAATCAGTAATCCAGTCATCAGGTCGTTGAGGCTGGTATTCTTAGTCCAGGGAAGAATGCGAACGCACCAGGAGTTCTCCCAAGTATATTTTTCGGGATGTGCAAGATACTCGTTGAGATTCGACTCCATATCATCGGAGAACTGTTGCCCGTTCTTTCCAAAGTAATACATGTCATCAATGCCCACGCATTCCTTGGGAATGAAAACGCTCATTGCATTGTTGAATCCAACTGTCCACCAACCATAATCCGTTGAGCTGAACGAAGTGACATAATCGATATGCGGATTCATATCGGGCATCCAGTAATTGCGGGTAATTTCGTAGAAATAAGCCTGATCGTAGGTGTTTTTGCCGGAAGCAACCCTTGTGTAGAGTTTATCAAAAAAACCGAAGCCCCACGAGACCCCGAAGGTACCATGTTGGGCCACCCAGCCACCAGGAGTCAGTGTGGAAAACTCCAGCGGATAGTGACCTTCGATGGAGCCGTGCGGATCTAGTTTTGGATGGCAGCCTGTCACCCTATCGTAGGCATCAAAGATGCCGTCAAAAGTTTCACAAATTTTGGACATCACATCGGGATCGCGATTTTTGGGAGTCTCTCCCTCGATGATGAGAGCCACTCTTTTTCCGAACCATACCGTTACCTGAGGCTTACAGGAGATATGAGCGTGGTAGTTGGAGAGAGTTAGTGGAGGCAGGATCGTGCCGTACCTATTTTGACCCAGAAGAGCGATCTGCACAGGCGTGTAAGGCACTGCTTTTTTGGCTGCAATATCAGCCGCCGCAGATGCCTTAGCATTCTCGACATACACGAGTGGTGTGCCGTTTTTATCGTAAAGGCCGTTCGTCAATTTTTGCAATGAGGTAGGCACACCCCTTGAATTTCCTTCATCAGCGGCATGAAGGAATGGTGCTCCTAGTAGTACTAGGATGAGAGGAAGCCTCACTCTTAGGGGAGAAGAAGACTACTTCGAGAGCACTTTGTTCCAGGCGGCAATCTGAGCAGACTGTGAAGCAAAGAGCGTCTCGGGAGAATCAATGATCTCGATGCTTGTGATCTTGTCTCCCTGTTTGATGGCATTGACGACTTTCTGATCATCGGCACTATCCACGGCACCGAAGATGGCATGTTTGCCATCAAGCCAAGGAGTAGGAACATGAGTGATGAAGAACTGGCTTCCATTGGTATTAGGGCCTGCATTGGCCATGGAGAAAAGACCCGAGCGGTCATGTTTCAGACCAGGAGCAAATTCATCGGCAAACTTGTAGCCAGGGCCGCCCATGCCAGTTCCGGTAGGATCGCCACCTTGGATCATGAAATCAGGAATGACACGATGGAATGTCAGGCCATTGTAGAAGCCCTTGGAGGAGAGATTGAGGAAGTTGGCCACGGTGATCGGTGCCTTGCTGGCATACATGGTGGCATGAATATCTCCCTTGGAAGTATGCACGATGATGCGGATATCGGTCACGGGAGCGGCAGGATTTGCGGCCCCTGCAATAGCAGGTGCCATGGAGAGAGTTGCAGAGAGTGCAAAAAGGGTCTTTTTCATGAGGCAAGTATTGGGTAGCAGAGAGGTGTGCCAAAGAAAGCCAAATCATCAAAAAAAATAAAATCATCTCAAACGAGTGTTTCTAAAAATCTTCCCGATCTTCTCAGGGTGGGGCTGATTCAGATGCGCTGTGTCAGCTCGCCTGCTGAAAATTTGAAGACCGCCATGCGTCTAATCTCCGATGCAGCCAAGCAAGGAGCTACCGTCATCTGTCTGCCCGAGCTGTTTCTGAGCGAGTATTTCTGTCAGAGCGAGGATCATGAATATTTCAAACTCGCTGAGGCCATTCCTGGGCCGACGACAGATGTTTTGAGTAAGCTGGCAAAGAAATTGGGAGTCGTTATCATCGCATCGCTCTTCGAGCGCCGTGCGCCTGGGCTCTATCATAATACGACGGCCATTTTGGAATCCGACGGAAGCTATCTTGGCAAATACCGCAAGATGCACATTCCTGACGATCCTCTTTTTTATGAAAAATTTTATTTTACGCCTGGCGATCTTGGATTCCGAAGCTGGAAGACGAGCAAAGGAAATCTTGGAGTGCTTATCTGCTGGGATCAATGGTATCCCGAGGCTGCAAGGTTGACGGCTCTTCAAGGTGCCGAGGTGCTTTTTTATCCCACGGCAATCGGCTGGCATCCTTCGGAGAAAACCCAATATGGAGAAAACCAAAAGGCCGCATGGCAGCTCACGCAGAGGGCACATGCATTGGCGAATGGATGCTTTGTCTGCGGGGTGAACCGCATCGGGCATGAGGCTCCTGCTGGCGGAGAGGGATTAGAGTTCTGGGGAGGAACCTTTGTAGCAGCTCCCAATGGTATGATTATTGCCGAGGCCCCTACGGATAAAGAGGCTGTTCTCGTTGTTGATCTGGTTCGCAAGTTTATGGATACCCAGCGCACGCATTGGCCCTTCCTGAGAGATCGACGGATTGATGCCTATCAAGGAATCGAAAAACGCTTTCTCGATTGAGATTGAAAAATCCTGTTCCCGCTATTTTTCCTGACAAGGTTCGCTGCTATCGTCTGCTTACGCAGCGGTGGCAACGACTCGTGAAGCGGAATTCTTTTCTGAGGCTCCGCACCTATTACGAGGAGGGGGGATATTCTTTGTTTGTTGTCGAGTCCGTAGGTGCGCCCACTAAGGCCCCGTCGCTCTATATTTCCACTGGGATTCATGGTGACGAACCAGCAGGAGTCGAGGCTCTCATACGATGGGGGGAGGAGAGTCTGTCTGAAATGAAAGGTTGGAATCTCCAGATTTTCCCCTGTCTGAATCCTTGGGGTATCGAACGCAATATTCGATTTGATGCCCAAGGGCGCGATCTGAATCGCTGCTATAACAAACGCTCCGTTCCTCAGATAGCAGCACAACGAGTCGCCATGAAAGGAACCCAATTTGATCTGGCTCTCATGCTTCACGAGGATTATGACGCACGCGGTTTTTATCTTTATGAGATCGCTGGAATCAGGCCCTTCTGGGGAGAGTTACTGCGTGATGCCCTCGCTCCAACAATGCCTCCTGATCTGAGGCGAGACATTGACGGACATCGTGCGAACAAGGGTGTCATCCGTCGCAAGGTGCATCCTGAGATGCTCAAAGGACATCCAGAGGCCTTTAGGCTCCATTTTCATCATGCAAAGAGAACCTTAACTTTCGAGAGTCCCTCGGAGGATTTGCTTGTGCGAAGGGTAGAAATTCATCAAAGCTTTATCAGGTTTGCAACCAACCTGTTATCACCCCCACTTTCTGAAGTGTCCTAGATGCTCCTAAAAACCTCCCGAGCATCGGATTTTTTTTTAGAATAATCACATCATGTCTTCCCCCAAAAAACTGACTCTTTTCCTTTTCTGCTTTACCAGCTCTTTATCACTCGGCTTTGCAGATACGATCCTACTTAAAAGCGGAGGGACTCTCACTGGTGATGTCATCATTAGTGAACCCGACAAAGTGGTGATTGACTATTTTGTGACACCTACGATCAGAGACGAAAAGACCGTTTCCCGTGATGATATTGCTCGGATGACCCTTGTTCCCAAAGATGAGAAATCATACGCAGCCCTCGGTAATCGCAAAGCACCTCCTACTGTGATGGACACGGCCTTCTACGATGCTCTGATTGAAAAAAAAATTCCTGAATTCATTCAAAAGTATCCTTATTCGCCACATCTTGAAGAGCTAAGGCATGATCTTGTAGCACTCACTGAGGAACGCTCCCGAGTGATCCGCGGTGATCGGAAAATCAGTGGGGCTTGGTTGACGGCCGAGCAGATTGCTGATGATCCTTATCAGACGACAGCAAAAATCAAACTCAATGAGATCATGGAGGTGGGGGAGAATGATGAGCCAGTTTCCGCGCTCAAGAAATATGAGCTGATGGAAAAAGATTATTCGGGGGCAGTAGCTTTTCCCGATGCTGTTGATATTGCTCTAGCGTTGATGAACAAATTGCAAAATCGACTCTCTTCAACCATTGCCAACTTTGCTATTCTGGATAAACAACGCCGTCTTACGCTCGAGTCTGGACAAGTCGAGGAGGCTAGAGAAATCAGAGATGCTTTAGTAATCGAAAACAGTGAGGCTCAGGCTGATATGGCGAAGGCGACTGCGGATGGAACAAAGTTTTTTCCAATTTTTCCCAACATCAAGGTGGCTCTTGAGGCTCTTCAGGCCCTTATCGTTTCCGAAAAAGCCCGTCTTGAACTGTTGCAAAAAATTCCGATGCGCGAGAGCATTGCTGCTTCTTCAGAGGCTGCCAGACTTCTTAAGGAGGGAGATCTCAAGGGGGCGCAAAATCAGCTCGATTCCGCATCAAAGCTATGGCCAGGCAATGCAGAAATTGCCACAATCACACCGAAAATAGAATCGGCTACAAAGTTAGCCCAAGCTGAAGCCGCTGCTGCCAAAGCCGCGCAGGCTTTAGCTGAAGCTGCTGCCAAAGCAAAGCCGACTCCTTCTCACGCTAAAAAACCATGACCACTTCTGCACGATCTGCCTCTATTGACCGAAAGACTAGCGAGACGGAAATTCGCCTGACTCTTTCCCTTGATGGAACTGGAAAATCTGTGGTTCAGACGGGAATTCCTTTTTTCGATCACATGCTGACGCTCATGACTCGGCATGGCCTCTTAGATCTTGAGGTCGAAGCAAATGGAGATCTTGAGGTCGATTATCATCACACCGTCGAGGATATCGGTATTGCTCTCGGCATGGCTCTTAGTAAAGCTCTTGGCGATAAAGCTGGCATTCGTCGTTACGGACATGCCTATGTCCCGATGGATGAGGCACTCGTCCGCGTGGTTGTCGATTGTAGCGGACGGCCTTATCTGGCCTATGAGGCACCGCGAGGAGTCGAAGCAATAGGTCTCTTTCCGTTCCAACTGGTTGAGGAATTTCTTCGCGCACTTAGCGTCCACGGAGGGCTGACGCTCCATGTTTCCATTCTTGCGGGACGCGATGCACACCACATGGCGGAGGGGGTTTTTAAGGCTCTCGGCAGGGCACTTGATAGTGCTGTCTCTCATGACAATCGCGTACAAGGTATCCCGAGCACGAAAGGGGTGCTGTGAGTTCTGAAAACTCTCTCGTCTTAGGTCTTGTCGATTACGGCAGTGGAAATCTCCGCAGCGTTCATCAGGCACTCGAACATGCCGGAGCCAGCTGCGTCATGGTGCGGAAACCCGAAGATGCCGCAGTGTGTAAGGCTATAGTTGTTCCTGGAGTGGGGGCTTTTGGTGACTGTGCACGACAGCTTAGGGAGGCGGGGCTTTGGGATTTTTTGAAGGAATGGATCGCCGCCGACCGTTCCTATCTGGGCATTTGCCTTGGCTATCAGCTCCTTTTTGAATCGAGTGAGGAATCACCTGGTGTTGAGGGGCTTTGCGCACTCAAGGGGAGTGTCGTTCATTTCCCAAAAAATTCTGGACTCAAAATTCCTCATATGGGATGGAATCAACTCCACATCCAAACCCCCTCAGATCGCCTCATGACAGGATTTGGAGAACGGCCTGATTTCTATTTCGTCCATTCTTATTACCCAGTTCCCGAAGATTGTGAGATTGTGACAACGACTTGTGACTATGGTTTGGAATTTGCCGCTAGTGTGACAATAGGTAATCTGAGTGCTGTGCAATTTCATCCCGAGAAAAGTCAGGAACTTGGGCTCACGATGCTTAGGAATTTCATCGCGTCACTACCCGCCTAATTATTTCTCCGTTTCAAAAAATGCTACTCTATCCCGCAATTGATCTCATGGATGGCCAGGTTGTTCGCTTGGAACGCGGCGAGGCTGCCCGTAAGACAATCTATAGTGCCGATCCTGTAGCGATGGCAAAACGCTGGGAGGCTGCTGGTGCCGACTGGATTCATCTCGTTGATCTTGATGCTGCCTTTGAGGGGAAGAGTCGCAATTTGGAAGTCATCCGTGCAATTGCTGCCGCTGTCTCTGTGCCGTGTGAACTTGGTGGAGGAATGCGCGATGCGGCCTCCATTGAGGCTGGTTTGGCCACGGGAGTTCGCCGTGTCATTATCGGCACGAAGGCTGCGGAACCAGGATTTCTTGCGACTGCCGCCGCTACCTTTGGGCCAGAACGCCTTGCTGTCGGCATTGATGCCAAGGAGGGAAAAGTTGCCGTGAAAGGATGGGTCGAGACGATGGAACTGAGTGCCCTTGATCTCGCCAGAGAGGCTGTGAATGTCGGAATCAGTACGATCATCTACACCGACATTGCCACTGATGGTATGCTTCAAGGGCCCAATATTACCGCCATGCGCGAGATGGCTGCCACCGTCCCGTGCGATCTCATTGCCAGCGGCGGAGTCTCTGGGCCCGAGGATATACGACAGCTTGCCACAGTGCCAGGAGTGCATGGAGTTATTATTGGTCGCGCCCTCTATGAAGGCAGGATGCCCGAGGATTTAAGAACCATTCTTGCAGAATAAGATAGAGTCTTTCTGCTTTTTAGTTGGTCAGTTTTCCGCTTTTCTCATCTGCATGATGCGTTCCTTTGATGACCTGAACGAGCAGGAGATTCTCGCTCTTGCCATCGGAGCCGAGGAGGATGATTCACGGATCTATGGGGAATTTGCATTGCGCCTTCAGTCGCAATATCCTGAAACAGCCAAATCATTGCGGGCCATGCAGCAGGAGGAAATTGGCCATGCCCATCGCCTGATGGAGATCTATCGATCTTTGTATGGAGAACACATCATTTTCATCCGTCGCGAAGATGTGAAGGGATTTATCAACCGCAAACCGCTCTGGCTTTCCAAGCTCCTCTCCGTAGATCAGGTGCGTCAGGAAGTTGCCTCGATGGAGAATGAAGCGAGAAAATTCTACGAAATTTCTGCCAAGCGAACTTCCAACTTAGCCATCCGTCAACTGCTCAATGAACTGGCTCTGGCCGAACTGACTCATGAAGAGATGGCTAACGAGTTTCAGGAAAAATTGACTACTTCGGGAGCCCTTGCTGCTGAGAAAGAAACGGAACGACGAATGTTCATCCTGCAATATGTTCAACCGGGACTTGCCGGACTCATGGATGGATCAGTCTCGACGCTGGCTCCAGTCTTTGCCGCAGCTTTTGCCACGCATAATAGCCGCGATGCCTTTCTGGTTGGAATGGCAGCATCTATCGGGGCAGGAATCAGTATGGGATTTGCCGAGGCCCTCTCCGATGATGGTGTGCTAAGTGGGCGTGGCCATCCCTATGTTCGCGGGACAGTCTGCGGACTCATGACGACGCTCGGTGGCATCGGGCACACACTTCCCTTCCTCATTCAGGGATTTGGAATCGCAATGGCGATTGCCGTGGCAGTTGTGGTCGTCGAGTTGGCCGTAATCGCCTGGATCAGGCACAAGTACATGGACACACCACTCCTCTCAGCAACCTTCCAAGTCGTGGTCGGCGGAGTGCTCGTCTTCATTGCAGGCATCCTGATTGGATCAGCCTGAAGGAATATTGAGGCTTTGCCTGCTGTTGTTTCTACTGATTTTTGTCCTCTGTTCTCTGCCTATCTATCGTTCGAATCCACTCCAAGGCTTCTTCCCGTGAGGAAAGTGTTCCTTCGAGCTGGCGCGTCTGGATAGCTTGGAGGATTTCAGCGAATTCCTTTCCTGGTTTTTTGCCTAATGCAATGAGGTCATGGCCTGTGATGAGCGGAGGTGGGATCAGTGGTTCATGGCTGAATTCTTGTCGCTTTGCGATCAGCAGTGCATGATTGTCGAGCATTCCGTGGCTCCCGAGGCAATCAACGCGATGGAGTTCGAGTTCATCATCAAAGGTTGGCCGCGCCATCATCCGCTTGAGCGTGGCCACGCGCATATTCGGTACATCTTTGAAGCTCATGTGAAGGCGTACCGTTGGGAGAACCGCGTCGATGATCTCATTGGAAAAGCGAAGCCGTTGCAGGATAGCTAGACTGATTCTCTCGCTGACACCCTCATGTCCGTTAAAGCGGATGCGTCCGGTTTCATCAATGGTGCGCGTTGAGGGCTTTCCGAGATCATGGAAGAGCACAGAGAGGAGCAGTGGGAGCGATGCCTGCGCTGGTAACAGGGAAAGCATCAGTCGAGTGTGAACAAAGACATCACCCTCGGGGTGAAATTCCGGCGGTTGCTCGCATCCCTTGATCGTCTCCATTTCAGGCAAAATCTCCCTCAGTAGCCCGCTTTCATCCAGAAGGTCAAAGCCTCGGAGTCTGTTTGGTGAGAGAAGAATTTTGCAGAATTCCTCACGAACGCGTTCCGCACTGACGGCGTGGATTTCGGGGGCAAATTTCAGTACCGCCTCCCATGTTGCAGGATCAATGGTGAAGCCGAGTGTTGTGGCGAATCGAACAGCGCGTAGGAGGCGCAACTTATCCTCGGCAAATCGCTCCGCAGGATCGCCTATGGCTCGCAAAATCCCTCTTTGGAGATCCTCTTGACCGCCGACGAAATCGAGAATCTTTTCTGCAATGGGATCAAAGAAGAGACCATTCACCGTAAAATCGCGTCGTCGCGCGTCCCCTTCGGCATCGGTATAATGGACGCTCTCCGGGTGTCGTCCATCGAGATACGCTCCATCTCCACGGAAGGTGGCGACTTGGATTTCCTCCTTCCCCTCCAGCACCACGATCACACCAAACTGTGCTCCGACGGCGACTGTTCTAGGAAAGAGAGATTCTACCTGCTCGGGGCGGGCATTAGTCGCAACATCGTAATCGTGGGGTATGAGACTCAGAAGTCGATCCCGCACGCAGCCCCCTGCATAGAGAGCCTCGAATCCCTGCGCGCGAAGACTCGTCACAATGGATCGTGCGGCTTGTTCTGAGGAATTACTCATCAGTTTTTTTATGGGCTGATACCACATTGAGCTGAGATTGTTGCCTATATCTTGCCTTCATAAACAAATCCGAATCCCTTGATCTGCAAGGCGCTGGTTAAGTTCTTGAGCAACAGAGTTCACGACTAGCACATCTGGAGGCAACATGCTAAAGAGGTCGTCACGGTGCTGTGACTGAGTAGCGAGCAAGAGCAGTGTTGCAGGCTGTTTTGTCCTCCCTGCTATGCGAAGTAGTTCAGCGGCATCAGAGAGGCTTTCGTTCTGACGCTGAACACGAACCAGAATGGGATTCTCGCCAGGAGCGGAGTTCAGTAGTGCATCAATTCCGCGGTTGCGCTGAACTGGAACAAACTTTATCCCATGTAGAAATGCGAGGGCATCATCATCAGATTGCACATATGACTCGCGCCCTTTTCTGAGCAATTCCGAGGATGTCTTCACGGGGTTATCCAACCTCTTGCGCGCAAGCTCAACGGCATCGGGAGAAACATCTATACCGACGGCATCACGCCCAAGCAGTTGAGCTGCGACAAGCGTCGTGCCACTTCCGGCAAAAGGATCGAGTATTATGTCTCCCGGAAGTGTGACCAGAGAGATGATGCGCTCAATCAACAGAATCGGCTTCTGGGTCGGATAACCAACCCGTTCCTTGGCTTTTGGATTGAGATAGGGAATATCCCAAACATCAGAAATTGGGACTCCGTTTTTGTTCCCATCGTTTACAACCTGCCCGTCATCGTTGCGTGCGTAAACTGACTTGCCATGCTGATCTCGCCGACGGCGTTGAAGAATCTGGTCAACATTGGTCGAAGGCGAGTAATCATCGAAAAGTTGGTGGTATTGGTAAGTGTCGGTTTTGCTATAGAAAAAAATCGTTTGGTGGGAAGCGAGAGGACTTCGCTGCGAGTTTGACCATCGGCGGTAGTGCCAAATAATTTCAGATCGGAACATCTTTTCTCCAAACACCTTGTCGAGAAGGCAGCGTATGTGGTGTGAGGCGTTGGTGTCGCAGTGGAAAAAGAGCGATCCTGTAGGTTTCAATAGGCGGCGGAATTCTCGCAAACGAAGGAGCAAGAACTCGAGATATTCATTTAGCGAATTCCACTCATCGGAGAACTCGAACTTGGTGATTCGATCACGAGTCGTAAGCGAATGAGTCTTCTGTGTGAAAAATGGAGGATCGACATAGACCAAATCAACTGATTCTTCGCCCTGTGATCGGCAGATGTTCAGGCAGTCGCCATGCTGAACTTCACAGCTCATTTTGTTTGCTCCTTTCTGTTGCCAGTTCTTGTAAAATCCCAAGCAAGTCCACGCCGGTGCGATTCTCTACATATTTCCATGCAGTATTGGCGAAGTAATATTCTCCCTTCACGCTCTTGTAGAGACTTTCGAGTGTTTGCTGGATTCGCATAGCTTGAGTGCGATTTGGGTAATAAAACATCACTCGAATTGGTTTGTATCCAGCGTCACGGATAACCTGAATGCGCGTGTGTTCTTTAGTGATGTGGTCGCCATCAGTAGTAGCGTCACGCCACTTGATCTCCAAAGCATCCTTCGACACCAGGCAGTCGATCTCAAAGGTTTTAGGCCTTTGGCCCTGTGTATTTGCTATTTTGATGGAACCAGATTTAGGAAAAGCGTGTTTGAAACATAGCTTTGCAGCTTCCTCCAAGAATGATCCAGCGTATTTGTAAAGAAAGCGTCCCTTGTTTTGGTAAACATCGATTAGTTTTCCCTCGCTTTCGGAAACACCAAGCACAGCGTAAATCAGCACATGAGAACGATCGTCGTCATCCATCTCGGTAACGCGGGTATCGATACTTTGTTTTAACTCTGCCGCATAACGATCAGCAAGTAGTCGGATTTCTTCTTTCATGTTCTTGGAAATGGTAAAAAATCAATTCATTTTGTTTTCAGGAATCGTTTTCGCTAGAGATCATCCAATACCGAGCTTTTCAAAGAAAGCTTTGTGACGGCGTTTCGTATGATTCTATCAAAATTAATACCCAGAAAGCATTCTTGCGACATAGAATGCGTGAAGACGGGAGCCTGAAAGAATGAATGAAGAACTCATACCAATCACCATCAGAAATGATACTATCCGGCTGGTTCTTTTTGGAGCGTGGCAGCGTTGTCATCCCTCTGGTTATCAGAGATAGCCATCGGTCTTCCGCCTTGCCACACCCAAAAAC